>Ga0335074_10000805_pt1 | contig 42942 bp, 36 predicted proteins | sample Lox_Sample_23_FD_206715 | JGI IMG/M metagenome (GOLD analysis project Ga0335074, IMG submission 206715) | Soil microbial communities from Loxahatchee National Wildlife Refuge, Florida, United States - Lox_Sample_2.3 | ecosystem: Environmental > Terrestrial > Soil > Wetlands | place: USA...
AAAGGGCACCACCGGCTTCGCCGACCCGCAATGGATGAAACGGGCGAAGCGCATCGAGTAGAGTGAGGCCGTGAGTTTCTTTGTAGGGCACGGCTTCAGCCGTGCCAAAAGAATCCCCTAAGGAATATCTGAATAAGTCGATGTTTTGAAAGGGCACGGCTTCAGCTGTGCCAAAAGAACCCCCCGAATCGACCGGGCTTTAGCCCTTGGGGGACGCATTATGCTGCACTCTGAAACCACCCCTCCGTGGCTGAAGCCAGAATCTTCCTCTTGCGCCTGATTCGGCACGGCTAAAGCCGTGCCCTTTCAAAACATAATCTTCCCGCATCTTGAAATGCGATTGCCCTGGCAGAGCACCCCGACGCCTGAACCAGCAACCCGTCTTTCAGGTATACTGAAGATTCGGCGTTCCGCCGTCACGGCGCGTGTGCGCCTGTGGCCCGAGTTCCGGTGCCCGAAGCGATTTAAAATCCTGGAGTTAAGACAATGGCACAAGTTTGCGATATTTGCGGCAAGGGGCCGCAGTTTGGTAACAACATCTCCCACGCGCACAACGTCTCGCGGCGGCGCTGGAATGTGAACCTGCAGGCCGTCAAGGCCCTGGTCAACGGAGCGCCCAAGAAGCTCCGCGTCTGCGCCAGCTGCATCAAGGCCGGCAAGGTCGCCAAGGCCTGATCGAATCTAACCCAAGCTCTCATGCAAGCGGACCCCGTCCCTCCGGACGGGGTTTTGTTGTGCCTGGATAGCGGAGCGTGGCGCTCTCTCGCGGACGGTGCGAATGAGCGGAGTTGGCGTAAGCCTGAGTTCTCACGCAGACAGTGAAAGCTGTACCCTTCAAAACTGCCCAGGGCTAAAGCCCACTGTATGTCTGCGCGCTGAACTCAGAGGCCTGAAGGCCTCTGCTCCCTCCGTTTTGAAGCGGCGGGGCCGCAATCTTCGAGCTAATGCCCGCACCCTTTGCAGCGGCGGGTCCGCAATCTTCGAGCTGAGGCCCGCACCTTTCGAACTGGCCCATCGACTCAGTGCGCGCCCGTTGCCAGGGGATTGTCCCAGTTGAACGAGCCGGCGTCGAGCCCCTTCGGCGACCAGCGGTTCACGATGGCCTGGGCCAGATGACCCAATGTTTGTTCGGCCTCGTTGTCGCCCGTCCAGCGCTGATCGGCATTGTCCCAGGTGAAGCCGGCAATCACGATGGGGCCATTCACTGAGGCAATCAGCGCAACATCGTTGCGGACCTGGTCGAGCGCGCCGGTCTTGTTGCCGATAGCCGAGCCCTTCTCGCTGGTATCGAGCGACTCAAGGTAGCGGGGCAAGCTGTCTCGATCCTGCTGGCTGCGCAGCATGTGCAGAATGGCGCCGCAGATCGGGCCGTCGCCGGGCAGCGGGGCTGAACCGTCCAGAGACAGCCGGCACTCGGCAAAGCGCTCCATGATTGAAGCCATCTCGCGCGCAGTGGTCTTGCCCAGGCCGAACTGCGGCTGGTCGGCGGGCATGGGACCGCTTGCCGGCTTATAAACCTTCTTGTAGAGATAGGTCTGCTTGAGGCCTGCCGCTTGCAGCGTGGCGTTGATATGCGCCAGGCCAAGACGGTCGATGGCCACGTTGGTGGCGGTGTTATCGCTCACCACCACCATCAGGTGGAGCACGTCGCGCAGGGTAAGCGTGATGGGCGCGGTGAGTTGGCCCAGAACTCCCGAGCCGGGAACCTGGTTATCTTTGGTGAGGATGAGCTTGTCGTCAAACGATGCTTTCCCGCTGCGTATCTGCTCGGCGGCATCGAGCAGAATGCCCATTTTGATGACCGACGCGGTTTTGACCGGCACGTCGGCATCGAGCTCGGCGGTCGTCCCGGTGCGGAGGTTCTGAGCGTAGATGGCGACCTTGCCGTGGTGCGCCGAAGCAATCGACTTCAGTTGCTGGTCGAGCTGCGCGTCGTTGACGAGAGGGGGATTTTGCGCGGCGAGCGGGATTGCAGCAAGCAGCATCAGGCACAGCGAAGGCAGTACGGCATTACGGCTCGAAATCATCTTTCGAGATTAAACCCTTGCGCCGGGCTTCCTGTCAGGGCTTTTCCTCGGCGCGGGTAAAAGTGAGTGAGGCCGAGTTGATGCAGTAGCGAAGGCCGGTGGGGCGCGGACCGTCGGGGAACACATGGCCGAGGTGCCCGCCGCAGCGAGCGCAGGTGACATCAATGCGGCGCATGCCGAAGCTGCGATCTTCGTGCTCTTCAACCGACTTGGAATCGGCGGGGAGCGTGAAGCTTGGCCACCCGCAGCCGGAGTCGAATTTGGCGCCGCTGAGGAACAGCAACGACCCGCATCCCGCGCAGTGATAATTGCCGGTTTCGCGATTCTCAGAGAGTACGCCGGTGAATGGCCGCTCGGTTCCCTTTTCCCGCAGGACGTAGTACTGCATAGGCGTCAGGACTTCACGCCACTCGCCCTCGGTGCGCATCACTTTTTCGTCGTTGCTGCTCACAGCGCCCTCCCGCGAAATGCCCGGTGACTATTCGATGTGCGGCCCGCGGCACCGCTTCAAAGGCTGGTATCTCAGGCTTCGGCGATCATCTCGATCTCGACCAGGATGTCGCGGGGCAGGCGCGCAACTTCGACTGTGGTACGCGCAGGCAGCCCCTCGCTCGCGCCCTCGAAATAGGATGCGTAGACCGCGTTCATCGCGGAGAAATCGTTCAGGTCCTTGAGATATACGTTGGCTTTTACCACGCGATTGAGGCTGGTTCCCGCGGCTTCGAGGATGGCCTTGAGATTCTCAAAGGTGCGGGCCGCCTGCTCCCGGATGCCTCCGGGAACAATGTTGCCGGTAACAGGGTCAAGCGGTCCCTGGCCCGCGGTGAAAACGAGGTTGCCGCAACGGACGGCCTGCGAGTATGGGCCGATCGCCGCGGGTGCTGCCGTAGTGGAGATCACCTGCCTGGTCATATCAAGAATTCTAATGCGAGCGGCAATTCTCCCGTCTGCCCGGTTTTTTCAAACTGGGCAGCCACGGGAGGTGAGGATCGAGGATCAGCTAATGCTGAGGTTGGCAAGAATGCCGCCGCCGAGCATCATCGCCAGCAGCCAGTAAGCGGCATTGATGGCGAACAGCGTGGCCGGCCGCTTTTCAAAAACGTGCTCAGTAAACAGCGGCGGGGCCATAAAGCCGGCCCAGCAGAGGGCGCCGACGTAGAGTCCGTGCGGAAAGCCGGATTGGCTGGTCCAGGTGATGATATGTGCAAGTATGAGCGAGAGAATCAGGTTAGCAATAAACGACGCCACCATTGGAAACCACGCGTTCTTGGGTTTCTCACCTACCGGAATTCCGACCAGCTTTTTCCACCTGGTCTTGAAAACATAGCCATACCATAAAGCGCCCAGCAGCCACTGCGCGATTGCGGAGTAGAACACTGCCAGGGGGCTGACATGGAAAATCTGCATGCGAGAGAACCTCCCATTTCGTGTTTTTATATCCGGCTCCCCGAGACAGATGATCCAGGGAAAGTCAATCCAACGCCGCCAGTCTAAAAAGGAGTCGCGTCAACAATTTGATGGAGGGTTAAGCCGAAAGTCAAGGCAAATCGCAACCGAGGTGCCGAGGTTGGAATCGATGGTTTCGCATTTGACGCTCTTTCGATTCAGCGCTTTTTGAGCGCTTCAAGTTCTTCGAGCGTGCGGGGCCAGTCGGAACCGAGCAGTCGCGAGAGACTGCGGTCAGCCAGGACCTTGCCGCCGGTCTGGCATTGCGCGCAATAGTTGGTTTCGTTATCGGCGTAGCGAATGCGCTGCACGGGCTTGCCGCAGCGAGGGCAGGGCTGTCCGAATCGGCCGTGCACAGCCATCTCCGGGCGGAATGCGGTCACGCCTTCAGGAAAACTCTTGTGTGCTTCGGAGTCGAGGCGTTCGATCCAGGAAGAGAGCGTCTGGCGCGTGGCGGCAAACAGCCGTTTCCACTCTTCTTCTTTGAGTTTGTGGGTGAGCGCGATGGGCGACATTTGCGCGGCATGGAGAATCTCATCTGAGTACGCATTTCCGATGCCGCTGACGATGCGCGGATCAGTAAGAGCGCGCTTGAGGGTGCGGTTCTCGTACGTGAGCGCGGCGCGAAAACCGGCGAGATCGAGCGAGAAGATTTCAGCACCACCGGGGTCGAGCGCTTGCAGGCCGTCTTCGCCGCGGACCACGTGCAGCGATGCGCGGCGCTTTGAGCCGGCTTCAGTCAGAGTGAGAGTGCCTTCAGAAAAATAAAAACCCGCAAGGGCCTGGCGGCCGGCGAGTTTGGCATTGGGAGCCTTCCAGTGCAGGCGGCCGGCGATCATGAGGTGCAGCACCAGCCAAAGATCGCTGTCGCCATTGGTTTTGAGGCCGATGGCGATGCGCTTCCCGATGCGACGCAATGAGGTAACGGTGCGGCCTTCAGTGCTCGAAAGCGGCGGATCGAAGGTGCGGAGCAGAAAGGGGCTGGTGATGACAACGCGCTCGAGTTTACGGCCGAGGATCCGCCGCTGAATTGCGGTGATGTAGGCCGTGATATCGGGCAGCTCGGGCACGGATTGAAAGTAGCACAGGTCTGCCGGTTTTTATTGGATTACTCAGAAGCCGGCATCCTGTATATTTGTCCCACATTCGTTTCCCCGCATTACTGAAAAACCAGGAGCCGACATTATGAAGCGTTTGTTGCCTTCACTGCTCGTCCTTTTCGCTGTATTCGCTTCGCCTCTCTTTTCCCAAAGCCCACCCACTGGAAGTGCGCCGGCGAGGCTGGCCATTCCCGCCGCGCCGGGCAAAACCTTCGACCTGGCCTGGTTGAGCAGAATTGTGCGCGTGGTCGACCCTGAGATCTCGCCTGACGGCAAATGGATTGTTGTGGTGGTTACAAAGAGCGATTACGAGAACGATCTGAATGACTCGGAACTGGCGCTGGTGGATGTGGCGACAGGCAAGACGAGATTCTTGACCTACGAGCGGAAGAAGGCGGGATTCCCGCGCTGGTCGCCGGAGGGAGACAAGATTGCGTTTCTGGCGCCTGACGATAAGGAGCACAACCAGATCTTGGTGATGGATATGGCCGGTGGAGACGCATTGCAGGTGACAAAGAGCGCGACGTCAATACAGCAATTCGCCTGGAAACCGGATGGCACCGCGTTTGCCTATGCCGCCATCGACGATGCGCCGAAAAAGTCGGGCGCCGACAAATTCGACGATTCGTTCGAGGTGGGAGACAACAGCTTTCTGGATCGCGACAAGGCGCTGCCCACGCATCTTTGGCTGATTCCTGCCGAAGGCGGCGAAGCGAAGCGGCTCACCTCTGGCTCCTGGTCGCTGCCGGTGGCTTTTCCACCGGGACCGCCCGCTTCGCCGATTGCTTTTACGGCAGACGGCAAAAAGCTGATCTACGTGCGTATCGAGAACACCTATTCCGGAGACAGGCGTTATAGCTCACCGCAGGTGCTCGACCTGGCGACGGGAAAATCGGATGCGATTACGACGCATACCATGTGGGCGTCGTTTCCGGTGCCTTCGCCGGATGGGACGAAGTTGGCTTACATCTATCCGCGCGACGGCGTGGACCGGAACTTCAATGACATTTATCTGGTAGACGGCCTTAAAGGCGACGGCAAGAATGCAACCAGGGCGATTGATCGCAACTTCTTCCGCGCGTTGTGGACGCCCGACAGCAAGGCAATTGTGAGCGGAGCCAACGATGCCGCCGGCGTGGGTTTGTGGATTCAGCCGTTGGCCGGGCCGGCGAAAAGACTGGACCTGGGCGACGTGACTGCTTCAACAGGATTCTGGCTCGATGCCACGGTTGGCGCGCAAGGGCAGATTGTCTTTACTGGAACGGAGCCGCATCATCCAGCCGAGATATACATTCTCGATACTCCGGATTCCAAACCGCGGAGGATTACTTCGTTCAATGCTGCAATAGACGAAGTAAAGCTGGGCAAGAGTGAGGTGGTGACGTGGCAAAGTCCTGACAAGGCTCCCAAAGACTGGACCGAGGACGGGATATTGACTTATCCACCGGACTACACGCCCGGCAAGAAACTGCCGCTGGTGCTCTACATCCATGGCGGTCCGACATCGGCGTCGAAGGATGCATTCAGCGTGTTTGCGCAACTCATCGCGGCGCAGGGTTGGCTGGTATTTGAGCCGAATTATCGCGGCAGCGACAACGAGGGCAACGACTTTGCGCACGCGATTGTGGACGACTCCGGCGATGGGCCGGGCCGCGACGTGCTGGCCGGGCTGGAGATGCTGAAGAAGCGCGGCATCGTGGACGAGTCAAACATTGCAGTCACAGGCTGGAGTTATGGCGGTTACATGACGAGCTGGCTGATTGGCCACGCGCAATTCTGGAAGTGCGCCATCGCCGGAGCTCCGGTAACGAATCTCATCGACCAGTACAACCTTTCAGACTCGAATGTTTCGCGCGCTACCGCTCTTGGCGGCTCGCCTTATACAGGCGACTGGATGAAGCACTGGGTGGAGCAGTCGCCGATGACCTATTACGACAAGATGGTGACTCCAACGCTGGTACTGCAGGATGTGGGCGATTATCGCGTGACGATCACGCAGGGATACGAGCTATACCACTCGCTGAAGGACCGGGGGATCACGACGTATTTCTATGCGTATCCGATCGGAGGACACAGCCCGGCGGACCCGGTGAGGATTCGCGATGTGTACCGGCGGTGGATTGAATGGCTCGACCAGTACCTGCCGCGGCAAAACTAACTTGTGGACCGCATGATTTTGTGCTTTCCCACCCTTTCCGCGATGAGGCTGCGGAAAGGATGGGGCACCCAGATTGGTGGAGATTCAAGCGGTCAAAGACCTAGCTTAGGATGGTGTTGTCGATGAGGCGGGTTGAGCCGACGTACGCCGCGACGGCAAAGAGCGCGCCCGGCGCGGCCGATTCAAGCGGATCGAGTGTCGACCAGTCGACAAGCTCGATGTAATCGATGCGGACCTGAGGCTCGGCGGCAAAGATGCTGCGCGTGGTTGCGACAAGAGTGGCTGCGCGTCGCTCGCCGGCAGCGAAGAGCGATTCGACGTTGCGAATGGCGCGATTGAGGACGAGAGCCTGCGCGCGCTCGGTGGGGCTGAGATAGGCATTGCGCGAGCTTAGGGCAAGTCCGTCAGGCTCGCGGACGATGGGGCAGACGACGATCTCTGTGCCGATACGCAGGTCGGTGACCATGCGGCGAATGAGAGAGACCTGCGCCGCGTCTTTCTGGCCGAAGAAGGCGCGGTCGGGCTCGGCGGCGATCAGGAGCTTTGCTACGACGGTGGCGACGCCGCGAAAATGCCCAGGTCGCGAGAGGCCGTCGAGACGGCTGCTCAGGCCTTCAACTTCAACCAAGGTTGCCGTGCCGGCGGGATAAATCTCCTCGACCGTGGGAGCAAAGACGACGTGCGCGCCGTTGGCTGCGGCGAGGGCGCAGTCGTTGTCGAAGCTGCGCGGATAGCGTGAGTAATCTTCGTTGGGGCCGAACTGCGTTGGGTTGACGAAGATGGTGACGGCGACGCGGTTGCATGATTCGGCCGCGGCGCGAATGAGCGACGCGTGGCCGGCATGCAGCGCGCCCATGGTTGGAACGAGGCCGACCGTGTTGCCGCTTCTTCGTTCGTTGCGCGACCAGCCGCGAATTTCATCTACCTTGCGCAGAATTTCCATCGATCGCCGTTCAGTTCGTCCAGTCGGGAAGTGAGTCGCGATTGACGATATCGTCGACGGGATCGAATTCGGAAGAAGGAACGGGGAGCGAAGCAAGCGCCTGGCGCGCAGCTTCGTTCAGGTGATAGCTTTCTTCGTCGGCGGGAAAGGCGCGGTGCTCAACATCTTCGCGATAGTATTCGACAGCCGTGCGAATTGCCGAGCCGAGATCGGCGTAGCGGCGGACAAATTTTGCCGCGGGCGCGAAGGTGAGGCCGACGAGATCGTGGAAGACCAGGATTTGGCCGTCGCAGCCGGGACCGGCACCGATGCCGATGGTGGGGATGGCGAGGTCGGCGGTAATTGCCTCGGCAACTTCGCGCGGCACGCCTTCGAGGACGATAGCGCCTGCACCGGCTTCAGCGAGTGCGCGGGCGTCGGACTCAATCTGGCGGATGGTCTCGACAGTGCGGGCCTGGACGCGGTAGCCGCCCATGCGATGGATGCTTTGCGGTGTGAGGCCGAGATGGCCGATGACGGGCACTTCAGCGTCAGTGAGGGCGCGGACCAGCTCGATGCGCGGGCCTTCAATTTTGACGGCTTCAGCGCCGGCTTCCTTGATGAAGCGGACCGCGTTGGCAACAGCATCAGAAATAGACCCGTGATAGCTGCCGAAGGGCATGTCGGCTACGACCAGCGCACGGCGAACGGCGCGGCGGACGGCGCGGGTGTGGTGGAGCATCTCGTCGACAGTGACGGCGAGCGTGTTTTCGTGGCCGAGTACAACCATGGCCAGCGAGTCGCCGACAAGCACGAGATCGATGCCGGCCTCGTCGACCAGGCGCGCGGTGGCGTAGTCGTAGGCGGTAAGCGCAGAGATGGGCTTTTGCTGGCGCTTCATCTCAGCCAGTGAAGGCACGGTGACTTTTGTGAGGGGAAGACCGTCCGGCGCAACGGGTGCGCCAGCGGAGAACTGGGTAAGGCTCATAATCGACTCCAGTGCCGCTCCGAAGACTCAGGATGCAGCCCGAACAACTAGAGTATACGCCTCTTCGTACTTGCGAGTTGCGGGGCTTGAGACGCAGACTGGATGAGAGATGCTTTCTCCTCTGGCTACAGGGATTTGCGCGGGGTTGGGCGCGGCGGGACTGGCGGCGGGCGGGTTCGCCTACGCGTCGCTGTGGCCGAGCTCGCGGATCTTCGGGACGGCGCTGACGGCGCCGCGGCGGCCGGGAGAGATTGCGCTCACCTTTGATGACGGACCGAATCCCGAATGGACGCCGAGGTTGCTGGACACGCTGGCAAAGCATGAGGTGAAGGCGACCTTCTTCATGCTGGGCAAGTTCGCCGTGGAACAGAAGGAACTGGTGCGGCGGGTTGCGGCGGAAGGGCACTTGATCGGCGACCACTCGTGGAGTCATCCGAAGCTGTCGAGGTGTTCGGCAAAGCGCATCGAGGAAGAGCTGAGGAACACGAAAAACGCTCTCGAACAGATTGTTGGAGCAAAGGTGAGGTTTTTCAGGCCACCGTTCGGAGCGCGGCGGCCGGCGGTATTTCGGATCGCTCGGGAACTGGGGCTCGAACCGGTGCTGTGGAATGCGATGACGAATGACTGGGTCGAGCCTTCGGCGGAGAAGATTGCGGGGACGCTCTCGAAGAGAGTCGATGCAATGACGCGGCGGGGATATGCAGTAACTATCGTTCTGCATGACGGCAACTATCGCGAGCCGGTGGGCAAGCGCGGGCCGTCGGTTGCCGCGGCGAAGATGATCTTGGAGCGTTACCTGGCGACGAATGAATTTGTCAGGTTGGATGGGTGGGCGTAGTTGAAGAGCTGCGCCCAGTTTTGTGGCCGATTGAGATCGGTCCGGGCGGGGTTTGAGATATTCGACCCACTTTCGTGGTGAAACTGAGCACCTTAGAACAAATGCAGGTCCTTCGACTTCCTCCGCTGCGCTCCGGTCGCTCAGGATGACAGGCCTGTTCTGAATCCAGTGGTTGGAAACAAATTGTTAGCCTGCTGCGAGAACCGCGGTGAAGGCTTGGTGCGCTGCAGAGAGGGTTGCGGCGATGTCCGCATCGGTGTGCGCATACGACATGAATGCGGCTTCGAACTGCGAGGGCGGAAGCCAGATGCCTCGATCGAGCATGGCGCGATGGAAGCGGCCGAATGCGGCGGTGTCGGATTTCGCGGCATCGTCGTAGTTGGTGACTGGGCCGGGAGTGAAGAACCACGTACCCATTGAACCCACGCGGTTGAGGGTTAGCGCAATGCCCGCTGCGCGAGCTTCGCCGGTGACGCCTTGAGCCAGTTTGCGGGAGTTGGCTTCGAGCTGAGGGTAGATTTCGGCGGCGTGGTCCTTGAGATGGCTGAGGGTTGCGATGCCTGCGGCCATGGCGAGCGGATTGCCGCTGAGTGTGCCGGCCTGGTAGACGGGGCCGAGCGGAGACAGCATGTCCATGAACTGTTTCTTGCCGGCGAAGACGCCGACGGGCAGTCCGCCGCCTACGATTTTGCCCAGCGTCACCAGATCCGGGTCGAGCGAATAGAGCTCGCAGGCGCCGCCGAGGGCGACGCGGAAGCCGGTCATGACTTCGTCGACGATGAGCAGCGCGCCGTAGCGGCGGGTGAGGGTGCGGAGACCTTCGAGATAGCCCTCGGCAGGGACGATGCAGCCGGCGTTGCCGACGACGGGCTCAACGATGATGGCGGCGATTCTATTGGGATGGGCGGCGAAGGCGGCTTCGACGGCGGCGAGGTTGTTATAGGGCAGGGCGAGGGTGAGGTGCGCGATCTCTTCAGGCACGCCGGCTGAGCCGGGGATGCCGAAAGTTGCGACGCCGGAGCCAGCTTTGACGAGCAGCCCATCGGCGTGGCCGTGGTAACAGCCCTCGAACTTGATGATGATTTTGCGGTTGGTGGCTGCGCGGGCCAGGCGGATGGCCGACATGGTGGCTTCGGTTCCGGAGCTGACGAAGCGCATCTTCTCGATGGCCGGATAGCAGGCTGTGACGAGTTCGGCGAGGTCAGCCTCGGCGGCGGTGGAGGCGCCAAAGCTGGCCGAGTCGCGAGTGGCGCGCTCAATTGCCTCGACCACAGGCGGAAAGGCGTGGCCCAGAATCATGGGGCCCCAGGAGCCGACGTAGTCGATATAGCGATTGCCGTCGGCGTCGGTGATATAGGCGCCCCGGGCGCTCGCGACAAACGGAGGCGCGCCGCCGACCGCGCGAAAGGCCCGCACCGGGGAGTTCACGCCGCCGGGGAAGTAGCGCTCGGCGCGTGCCTGCAGAGCTGCGGATTTGGCGTGGGCTCGGTTGGAGGGCAGTTGGGACATGGTGAGTTCAGTATAAGTGCGGCCCTAGCGGCTCAGCGGCTGAGGCGGGCGGCGGCAAGAGAGCCGGGCGGCGAAGAACATAAAAGTGATGGCCATCCCCATCAGCATTCCGCGGAAAAAGTCGAACCAGCCGGCATGGAGCGCGCCGAATCTGTGGTTGACGGTGGTCATGGCCACTCCGGTAAAGAGGCAAACGTTGCCGATAGCGAGGAAGATACGCGCTTTGCGGGGCATTGCACGGCGGTCGATGCACATGGTCGAAATCTCCTTTGAACAGCAGGGCGGTGAGCAATGGACGGTGAACGTTACATGCGGACTTGGGGTCAGTCGTTGATGATGTACCAGACGCACATCGCGGTTTTGACCACGGCGAAGGCAAGGACGACCGCTCCCATCTCCCAGTCGATTATGTGATTGAAGATGATGCGGTACTCGAAGATGCAGGCGGCCAGAATCAGCGTGGCGAAGCCGGCAATGCTCGAAGAGCGGCGGCGGTGCTCAAGGAAGCGCTCGTCGACGTACTGTTTGAGGATGGGAATGCGGCTGAGGATGGGGTGGGTCAAGGTTTAGTCTCCAGCGTGAAGATTTCGTCGGTGGGGCATTCGAAGACGCGGGCGAAGGTGAGGGCGAGCTCGAGCGAGGGCACGTAGCGATTGCGCTCGATGGAGTTGATGCTCTGGCGCGAGACGCCCGTGGCCTCGGCAAGCTCCTCCTGGGTCATACTGCGGGCGGTGCGGAGTTCTTTTACGCGGTTTGTGATGGTGCTGGCCATGTAAAGTCGGCTTTACGTATGAGAATGGCACGGGTTGGGCTGGATGTCAAGCCGGCTTTACATTTTTTCTCCAGGCAGGTGGCTGGCCTTGGTTGAATCAGTGGAGTTGCCGGCGGGGTCAGGAATCGGGAGAGCCGGTGGGATCGAGCTTGAGGTAGGTTTTAAGAAGCGTGATGGGGCTCATCTGGTCGATGACCTGATTGAAGTTGGCTGCGTTAATGCCTTTAACGGTCGTGACGCGGCGCTGGCCCGGAGGTTGGGACGAGTTACTCTCGGCGCTGGCTGCGGTGAGGGTTTTGGCGATGCCATTGGTGGCATTGGGCTCGATACGCTTGGTTTCGGGATTCTTCTTTTCCCGGGCATTGAGGCGCCGGCAGGTATCGCGATGGGCACAATCGGAGCAGTCTTCTACGAGTTTGCCGTAGCCTAGTTCGTTGACGCAAAGCTCAGGAGCAAGCTCGTCGCCTTGTTCTGACCGGCTTACATAGCGCACCGTGTCGCGTGGCGAGCCGCGGTGGTCGTCGACTTTCTGAGCGATGATGCGAATGCCATTGAGGATGAGGCCGGCCTCTTTGGCGTCGATGCTTTTGCTGAGAAGGGCGTTGAGAGTTTGGATGACTGCGGTCTTGAGACCAGTGGTGTCTTCAATGGGGGAGAACTTGAGCTTGCGCCGTGCGGGGCGGCGGGTGGACTCGTGGAGCTTGGCATGGAAATAGCAGAAGTCGCAGCGGCGCATGGCGGGCGACTGGCACCTGGTTCCGTTGGATTTGATATGCCGGCAAGCGGAGAACATGGCAATACCCCCTTTCCCTTTTGGAAGTGGTTAAGTGGATGATTCGGTTGATGTTAGTGGTGTTTGTGTTGCACCAAACGGCCGCAAATTCTTCTCGGCCAAGGATTTAAATTCTAAATACCTGTGGGCAAAGGAGTTATGGATGCGGAATTGCGCCGGTCTTGCCGAAGGATGTTGCGGCCTGATTTGAGAGTAGCTGAAATGGGGGTAATTACCGGCAAAGGGGGAGCGTGGCATGGGCGTGGGCATGTCGAGCGCTCAAGAAAATCGATTTACTACCTAGGAATCAGATCCCCGCGAAATAGGGACGCGCCGCGCAGGGAAGGTGTAATAATCTCTTTAGTCTGTGCCTGATGACGGCGCCCCGTTCGCGAGCGAGCGGAGTACCGCCATCAGGGCTACACAAAGGAAGCGCGGCATAGACCTCGCCTCCTTTCTCTTGGCGTCACTCTAGCACTCGTCAAAGTCTTCGAGTGATTCCCGAGACCGATGGCCTAGGAGGATTAGGATTGGACCCCTGATCCTCCTAGGTCCTGTGCATGACCGGGATTTTGGAGGTCCAGGTCAAGCCTGACGCGTGGGAGCGGCACCCGGCGATAAACGCTAGGCTTTCCGCCCATCCCCTTTTCCACCATCTTGAACGCGGGGTTTTTTCCGTGCGTGAGCTTATGTAGCGCGTCACGGACTGCGCCTTTAGGGTCTTTAGCGGTGAACTGAAAACTCTGCTCTTTTAGCCCTGAATACACGTCCTCGCTTGTGAATTGCGCCGGAAGAGGAAGAGCTTTTATTTTGTCCTGAATGCCATTGCCTGTCTTAAACCCAGATGGTATGGGGCGATTCTGGCGAGGCGTCGAATCGCTCGTATCCGCAGGAAATTGGCCGGTCTGGAGCGCGGCGACAATTTGGCTGAGTTCGGGATCGCGGAGAAGTTCGAGAAGCTTCGCGATCTTCGCGGACCGCGCTCGCTCCGCCTGTTCGATCAGTTCGAATAGTTTCGCTTGCATCTGCGGGACCTCTACAGGACATTGTCGGTGGGATCGCCCAGCGAAGTCAATACCAGGTCCCGCAGCTACGGGATCAGATCGTGTGGAAAACGAGGAAAAGGGCCCACACGTTAAGGTCTAGCAACCAAATTGGTAATTAGCTTATTGGTCAACATTGGTTTGTCAGGTACATAATGTCGAGCCGATTTTACTCCCTGGTTGAAGATTTTCTCGGGGCGAGGAAATCGCTCGGAAAGAGTTCCTGGGATCATTGAGTGCCTGCGCCGCCCCGGGGCTCGAGAACACACGGGCCTGTTCGTTCTCCACGTTGAAACGCGGGGCTAACTACCTTTGCGCCTCCGGCGCGGTGGGCAGTGGGATCGTTCAATGCTCGGCTGGATTGAGGATCGCCCGGGAACAACTGCAGATCCCTCGGCTCGGGATGCTCGCCAGGAGCGAGCGTCAGGGGTCGGGTTGACAAGTTAGGAGACGGGTAGCCGCGTTGTGGATTCGTGGCATGGGATTCCTGCTAGAATTCTGGTTTCAAGACTACCGTCACCTCGGTTCGCGGCAAAATCGGCAACCATGGGTTGCTCGAAGCGCCGGAACCCCAACCCCAAGAAAGCCCTGACTGTGCCTGACGAAATCAAGCCAAAATCCGTCACATATGCCGATGCCGGAGTGGATATCACGGGCGGCGACCGGGCCAAGGAGCGCATCAAGTTCCTGGCGCAGAAGACGTTTAACCGCAATGTTTTAGGCGGGATCGGGGGGTTCGGGGCGCTGTACCGGCTCGATCTGCAGAAGTGGAAGAACCCGATTCTGGTGAGTTCGGCGGACGGGGTGGGCACCAAGCTGAAGGTGGCGTTTGCGCTGGACCTTCACCAGACGGTGGGCGCCGACCTGGTGAACCACTGCGTGAACGACATTGCGGTGCAGGGCGCGACGCCGCTGTTCTTTATGGACTATTTTGCCAGCGGCAAGCTGGACCCGGAAGTGACCGAGGACGTGGTTTCGGGCCTGGCCGAGGCGTGCCGGGCCAACGGCTGCGCGCTGATTGGGGGCGAGACGGCACAGATGCCGGGCTTTTATGCAGAAGGCGAGTACGACCTGGCGGGGTTCATTGTGGGCGCGGTGGATCGCGACAAGATCGTGACGGGCGTGGGGATCAAGGCCGGGGATGTGCTGATCGGTTTTCCGTCGACGGGGCTGCACACCAATGGCTACTCGCTGGCGCGCAAGCTGCTGTTTGAGGTGGCCGGGTACAAGGCCACGCAGTATGTGACGGCGATCAAGGAGAAGGCGGGCGCGGCGCTGATGAAGACGCACCGCAGCTACCTGCACGTGATCCAGAAGCTGGTGGCGGGGCAGGTGACGGTGGGGATGGCGCACATCACGGGCGGAGGGATTACCGAGAACCTGCCGCGGATTTTGCCGAAGGCGGTGACGGCGCAGGTGGAGCTGGGGTCGTGGCCGGTGCTGCCGATCTTCGAACATCTGCGCGAGCTGGGCCAGGTGAGCGAAGAAGAGATGATGCGCACGTTCAACATGGGCATCGGGCTGATTGCGGTGATTCCGGCGGCCAAGTTTACCAAGGCGAAGACGCTGCTGGACCGGGCGGAGGAGAAGTTCTACGTGATTGGCCGGGTGGTGAAGGGCGAGCGGCGGGTGCAGTATACGTAGGGCAGCGAGTTAGCGTCGCTTACGCGACGTTAGCGTGCGCTGGCGCGCACGTTGGCGAGTTAGCTGGACCGAGGCGGGTTGAGAATCGTGGTATCCCACCCTAAACGCAAAATGCGCGTTCAGGATGGGGCATCCAAATTCCATGAACGATTGAAATGGGTCGGTTGGAGTTCGAGGTATCCCATGTCCCAGAATCGGGACATGGGGCACCCAGCGTTCGGTGTGAACGAGGCGGTTGTTTGGGAGATTCGCAAAAAGGTTCGCCTGCATCGACTGTGCGGCTGGGGATATTGCTTTCTGGCCGGGGATCGAATTTTCTGGCGATTGCGGAGTCGATTCGCGTGGGACGGTTGCCGGGCGTTGAGATCGCGGTGGTGATTTCTAATGTGGCTGACGCGCCTGGCATCGCGGCCGCAGCGCAACTTGGGTTGCCGCACGCAGTGCTCGAGTCGAAGGAGCGCAAGCGGGCCGAGCACGATGCCGATGTGGCGGCGTGCCTGAAGGCGCATGGCGTGGACCTGGTGTGCCTGGCCGGCTACATGCGCCTGCTGTCGCCGGAGTTTGTACAGGCGTTTCCTGATCGCATTCTCAACATTCATCCGTCGCTGCTGCCGGCGTTTCCGGGGCTGGAGGCGCAGGAGCAGGCATTTGCTTACGGAGTGAAGGTGGCCGGGTGCACGGTGCATTTTGTGGATGAGGAGCTGGACCACGGCGCGATTGTGGTGCAGAGGGCGATCGAAGTGCGGGAGACGGACGATGCGCACTCGCTGGCCGAGCGGATTCTGGCGGAGGAGCATATTGCGTACAGCGAGGCGATTGGGCGGGTGGCGAGCGGCGAGTGGGAGATTCGGGGAAGGCGATACGTAAAGGCAGGGAACAAGGGAACGAGGGAACAAGGGAACGAGAATTCCTAGAGAACAGAGATGGGCAAGGTGCCTGTCAAGGCACCCACCTGGTAGTCTCTCTATAAATTGCTCATTCTCTGCGGGTTAAATTGTGCGTTGTTTGCCGGGAATTACGGGCGAATTGCTTACTCTTAAATACAGCCAATCAAGATAAGGGTGAACGCTCGGGGGAAAGACAACTTCTTCCTGAGAATCCCGAGTGATGGTTGCCGGGGACGCGGACCGATTGAGCCGCGTTGAGTCGAGTTGCTGACGATGCTGCAGCAACGAAGCCGCCGGGCGGCTCTACCTCCATTGAAATGACCGAAACCACGGCTGCAATGGGGCATTGAGAGCTGCCCGGTGCCGACGAATTGACGGCGGAAGGGAAGCGCGCCTGAGCGGCGAGGGCGCGGCGTCGTCCCTACGGGACTAAGTCGACTTGTCTTGCCTTCCCCACGCTGAAGCGCGGGGCTAACTTCCATTGCGCCTACGGCGCGTGGGCCGCGAACAAATTCCCAAACTTCATTTTTTCGAGCTTACGAACGAACCAAAGGAGAGTTGTGCATGAACTTCATTTCGAATATCTGGAATCATCCCAGGACATCGGCGGCGGGAGTGCTAATTGCGGTGGTAACCATAGCCGGCGTGCTGTCGCAGCAGGGTATTTCGCTGGGCAAGGCCGGCTCGGGCACGGTGATTTCGCTGGTAACGGCGATTGCAACCGCGATGCTGGGCTTGCTGGCCCGCGATCCTGAACAGGGATCAGGGCTCAGGAGTCAGGGATCAGGATCCACGCAGAAACTGGCAGCTTGGATGCTGATTTCGCTGCTGCTTTTGTCGACTATGACGGGTTGTTCGGCGGCGAGCGTGGCGCAGGACATCGTGAACTGGACCCCCGCGCTGGAGAGCGCGGTTGCCACTGTGGACTCGACTGGGGCGCTGCTGGCTCCGGCCGATGCGCCGGTATTTACGGCGGCCACGCAGGGCTTTGATGCGGCGGCAAACCTGCTGAATACGCAGGCGAAAGCTTACCTGGCCAATCCCTCGGCGAGCGTTCTGGCTCAGTTGCAGACACAGGTGGTGACCTTCCAGCAGCAGGTAAACAGCTCGCTGTTGGCGGTGACCAGGATTATGGATCCCGCCAGCCAGAAACACGCGTTGTCGGCGGTTCAGGCAGTTGCGACCATCGTGAATGCGATGCTGGCGCTGGTGGAGTCGGTGTCAAGCAAGGCGGCTGTGGCGCACATGGCGCAGGCCGCGCAAGTCAAGATTGCGGCGGTCGAGCCCCTGCTCGATCGTGAAGCCGCGGCAGCGGTGGTGGCTGCTCATTACGGTGAGCCGACATCGGTGGCGAGGGGGCAGGTGTGGCAGACGGAGCGGGTGGAGATACAGGCGGGATTCTGAGACCAGTGGACAGTGCGCAGTGAACCGTGGACAGTGAACAGCAGCTCCAGCTCGAGGATTCAAGAATCATTGACATTCTCAAATAGTTCTCCACAGAATCTGCTGCTTTTGCCTTTTCCGTAACCGGGCATTCATCTGATTCTTACTTTACTGGCCTACAACTACTGACGGCGTAGTGTCCCCCTACGCCGCCAGGAGGTCGAATGCAAAAACTGATTGCGGCTGCAATGTCATGCATGCTCGTCGCCACCACCCTGCCAACCCCCGTGTTCGCCCAGGATCCCTGGGGCGGAATGCCGACCGCAACCCCGATCAAGCACCTGGTAGTGATCTTCCAGGAGAACGTCTCGTTCGATCACTACTTTGGGACTTATCCCTACGCGGCCAATCCTCCCGGTGAGCCGGCTTTCCACGCGCTGCCAGGCACCCCGATTCCGAACGGGTTGAATTCGGCATTGATGACCGAGAATCCAAATTTTCTTAACCCAGCGAACAACAACAACATGGCCAGCGGCGGAGTGAGCATGGCGGCGAATCCGTTCCGGCTCGACCGTTCGCAAGCGGCGACCAGCGACCAGGATCACGACTACACGCCGGAACAGATGGCCTTTGATGGCGGCCTGATGGATCTGTTTCCTCTTTCGGTCGGCGACCAGGGCCCTCCGCCCAGCGCGCCACCCGCGGCCGCAACTACCACGGCCATCACCATGGGCTACTTTGATGGCAACACGGTGACGGGTCTGTGGAACTACGCTCAGAACTTCGCCATGAGCGACAACATGTACGGCTCGACCTTCGGTCCTTCTACGCCGGGCGCGCTGGAGGTCATCTCGGGGCAGACAAACGGCGTTGGCTCGAGTACCGTGAAAGTAAACAACACCACCATCGTTGAAGGCGGCGGCGGCTCCGAGACCCTGATCAGCGATGCCGATCCGGCAGGCGACGTGTGCTCGTCGAAGAGCAAGAACGTCTACATGAACGGCACGAACATCGGCGACCTGCTCAATATGGCGGGCATTTCGTGGGGATTCTTCCAGGGCGGCTTCGACCTGACGATCACGAACCCGAACGGCACTATGGGCTGCAGCCGATCCACGAAGTCGGCGGTGACGGGCGTGACCGAATCCGACTACATTCAACATCACGAGCCCTTCCAGTACTACACGTCAACGCAGAACCTGGCCCACACGCGGCCGACTTCGGTTGCAGCAATCGGCCAGGCGAACGACCAGGTGGCGCACAACCAGTACGACATCCATGACTTCTTTGACGCCGTCAAGGCGGGCAACTTTCCGGCAGTAGCGTATTTGAAAGCCCCCGGCTACGAGGATGGGCACGCCGGCTACAGCGATCCGATCGACGAGCAGAACTTTATCGTCAACACGATCAACTTCCTCGAACAGCGTCCGGAGTGGTCGAGCACCGCGGTGATCATAACCTACGATGACTCCGATGGCTGGTACGACCACCAGATGAGCCCTATTGTGAACCAGTCGCAGACCCCGGCCGACGTTCTGGACAACGGACCCAACGGAGGGAACTGCGGCACGGCAACTCCCGTCCTTTCGGGAATTGACCCTTCGACGACTCCGAATGCCCAGGGCCGCTGCGGCTATGGCCCGCGCCTGGTCTTCATGGTCATCTCGCCATGGGCCAAGAGCAACTACATCTCGCACGTAATCCTCGACCAATCCTCGGTAGTGAGGTTTATTGAGGACAACTGGCTAGGAGGGCAGCGCCTGGGCGGCGGCTCGTTTGATGCAATGGCCGGTTCAATAACCGACATGTTTAACTTCAACCAGCCGGAGCCCCGGCAAGACAAGCTGTTCCTCAGCCCTTCAACGGGTGAGGCGGTCAACCAGCCGGGCCCGTGGCCTCAACATTTCCCTTTCTAGGGAACTGAAATTCCGATTGACGCAAGAGGCTGCGGAAAAGGCGACTCTGCATCCGGGGAAAGCAGCAGGGGCTGAAGCCCGGTGTTGGGAGGGGAGCGTTTGCGGCCCGGCTAAAGCCGTGCCCTTGTTACAAAGCGACCCGAAGAGGAGTTTTCCGCAGTCACGTAAGAGCAAACCCAGGCGGCGGGCGCAGCTTCGATGGCGAAGAAGTGTCCGCCGTTTGTGCTTTGATGGAGAGAGGAATCGGTTTCGCAATCGGAGATCGCGTTGAACCTTAAGAGGGCAATCCTGAGTACGCGGCGCGAGTTTATAAAGCACGCGGGCATGGCCGGCGCTATCTGTGCGATGCCTGGAAAAGCAGCGGCGGAGTTCCTTCGAGCTACGCCATTCGCGCCTTGGGCGCCGGGAATGCAGGCAGCTTCAGCGCAAGGGCACGCTCATGAGGTGATGGCGCTTCCTACGCTGAACCCCGATACGCTGAAGCGCTTCGTGGACGCGTTGCCCATCATGGAGGTCGCGCGGCCGGTGGGTATACGGACAGCGCCAGCGGACAAAGGTCAGGCGAACGGGGGCGAGAAACTGCCGTTCTACCGCATCAGCATCGCGGAGTTCGAAGCCCGGGTGCACCGTGACCTTGCGCCCACGCGGCAATGGGGTTTCAACGGAACTTCGCCTGGGCCGATCATTGAAGCCCGCACCGGCAAAGGCGTGCTTGTGGAGTGGGCCAACGATTTGCCCGAGCGTCATCTCTTCGCCGCTGCCATCGACCGCAACCTGATGGGCGCCGAGCGCGACAAGCCCGAGGTGCGCAGCGTGGTGCATCTGCACGGAGCCAAAGCGCCGCCGGAGAGCGACGGCTATCCCGAATCCTGGTTCGTGGCGGGCAAATCGTCCCTCTGCCACTATCCCAACCGGCAGGAGGCGTGCATGCTCTGGTATCACGATCACGCCATGGGCATCAACCGGCTGAACATTTACGCGGGCCTGCTGGGGTTGTACATCATTCATGACGAAGCTGAGGATGCGCTTGAATTACCTCACGGCGCATTCGAAATTCCGCTGGTGCTTTGCGACCGCAAGTTCAGGGTCGACGGCCAGCTTGCGTACGATGTGTCGCCCTTCCCTGACGCGCCGTGGAATCCGGAGTTCTACGGCAATTGCACGCTGGTCAACGGCAAACTGTTTCCTTACCTTGAAGTTCAGCCCACTCTCTACCGTTTCCGGATGCTGAACGGCTCGAACGCACAGTTCTTTAATCTATCTCTCTCCACGGGGCAGCCCATCGCGCAGATCGGGAGCGATCAGGGTCTGCTTCCGGCGCCGGTGCCGGCGAAGATCGTATCGATTGCTCCCGGCGAACGGGCCGATCTGGCGGTGGATTTCAGTGGCTCGGCGGGCGAACAGTTGACGCTCAAGATCGGCCAGGTCGAGGAGATCATGCAATTTCGAGTTGGGCGCGGCAGCTCGCAAGCCGCCCGCCTGCCGGAAAAGCTGCGGCCCGTCGTTCCCATTCACGAGTCATCGGCCGTGCGCACGCGCCTGCTTACGCTCAATGAATACAAGAGCCCCAAGGGCGAATCCATAACCATGCTGCTCGGCGGGGCGCACTGGAACATGCCGGTGACCGAGACTCCGGTGCTCGATACAGTCGAAATCTGGAGCCTCATCAACCTTACCGAGGATGTGCATCCCATCCACCTGCACCTGGTCCGCTTCCAGATTCTCGACCGCCGCTCGTTCGACAAGCTCCACTACTTTATGAAGGGAGAGCTCAAATTCATTGGCCCTCCCATACCCCCGGATCCAGGTGAAGCGGGGTGGAAAGACACGGTGCGGGCCCATCCGCAGATGGTCACCCGGATTATCGCCCGCTTCGAGGGCTACGCCGGCCGGTACGTTTGGCATTGCCACATCCTGGAGCACGAGGACAACGAGATGATGCGGCCGTTCGAGGTGGTGAAGTCCCCGAGCTAGTGAACTGAGCTACACGTTGGCGTCGTGGGCTTCGCCAAGCTGAAGCTTGAAGGTCATCTGGCGGCGGTTGCGGATAATGGTGACGGCAACCACGTCGCCGGCCTGATGCCGGTTCATGATGGCGCTCACGTCCTGCTGGTCAGCCACCTGCTGGCCGTCAATCGCCACGATCAAATCGCCACCGAGCAGGATGGGCTGGTTGCCCACATAGGCCTGTTCGCTGCCGCCGCGCAGGCCGGCGCGCTCCGCGGCTCCGCCGGGAATGACGCGCTGGATGAGCAAGCCGTAATCGGCAGGAATGCCCATCTGCTCGGCGAGATCGGGTCCGATGGGGTAGGTGGAGACGCCCAGCGAGGGCCTTTTGGCGTGGCCGTAGCGGGCGAGGTCAGAAAGCACGGCTTTGGCCGTGTTGATGGGGATCGCAAAGCCGATGCCCGAGCTTTGATCGGCGCCGTTGGAGGCGATCATGGTGTTGATGCCGATGACTTCGCCGTGGGAGTTGAGCAGCGGCCCGCCGGAGTTGCCGGGGTTGATGGCGGCGTCGGTCTGGATGGCGTCCTCGATGGGCGCGCCGTCTTCGTTGCGAATGGAGCGGATGGAGCTGATGATGCCGCGGGTCATGGTGCCGCTGAGGCCGAACGGATTGCCGATGGCGTAGACCTTCTGGCCGACGTTCAGTTCAGATGAATCGGCAAGCGTGACCGGCTGAAGGCCGGGAGCATCGATCTGGAGAAGGGCGAGATCGTGAGCGCGGTCGGTGCCGACGACCTTGGCCTGATAGCGTCGCTTGTTGGAAAGCTGAACCTCGATGCCGCGGTTGGCGCCATCGATCACGTGGTAGTTGGTAAGGATGTGGCCGTTCTTGTCGAGCACGAATCCCGAACCCTGGCCCTGCTGCGGAACGGCCTGGAAGAAGAAGTTATAGACCAGCGCCGTGGAGGTGATGTTCACGACCGAAGGGAGAACGCGCTTGTAAATGGCAATGTTGTTCTGCTCCTCGGCGTCGTAGGTGGGCGCGGCGTCGGCCTCAGTCAGGTGCAGGCCCGGGCCAGCGTTATTGGGACCGAACAATGAGAGATGACCCAGGGTACGTCCATCGACGAGGGGAGAGTAATGCGAGGTGAGGAACCAGAATCCCCCCACCAGAATGACGATCAGGACTAATGAGCGCAATTTCATGCTGTGAACCTTAAGAACCTTCCAGTGAACATATACGGGGACTTCGGCGGAGGGTTCCCAGTCGAATCCCGCTGCCCCTTTTATTGTAAAGACAATGAAAATGGTGAATTGTTGCTCTCGGCGGCGAGGCGCGGCCAAAGCTCGCTGACCTGCCGTTGGAGGGACGTCAGATCGCCTGAATTATCAATCACATAATCGGCTTGGGCGGCTTTTTCGGCGTCGGGAATCTGGTGCGCGAGGCGGCTGCGCGCGTCGGCTTCGGCAGTGGCGCGGTTATCGGGCGGCAGATTCAGGCGGTCAACAAAGCGCGCGATCTTCAGCTCGTCGGGCGCGGTGATCACGATGATACGGTCGATGCGGCGGCGCCAATCGGTGAGCCACTCGGGCGAGGATGGGCCGTCGGCGGCGGTTGGTGCAGACGATTTCTGCTTATCGGCACGGATGAGGGCATCGCGGACAACCTCAAAGATCAGGGCGGACTCGATGACGGCTACGGCATTGGGGTCGCGCGCGAATGCTTCGTCCATGAGGCGGCGCTGCAGGTCGATGACGGCGGGATGAACGATGGCGTTCAATTCGTCGAGACGGCCTTTGCGAAAGGCGAGTTCGGCAAGGCGAGGACGATTGAGCCGGCCGTCTTCAGAAAGAACGCCGGGGCCAAAGTGCGCAACGATCTGGGAGAAGACGTCGTGGCCTGGCTCCATGAGCTCGCGGCCCAGGGCGTCGGCTTCAATCACTTCGGCGCCGAGCGAGCGTAGCATGGAGGCCACGGTGGATTTGCCGCTGCCCAGGCTGCCGGTGAGGCCTACGCGAAGCATGAGTTCACGAGCCTCCTGTATGACTTGTGCGGAACAGAAGATTCCTCCTCAGGGCTAAAGCCCAGCAGTGAAAGGGAAGCTCCTTCGGCACGACTGAAGTCGTGCCCTGATACAAGACCCGGCTCGACAAGCATGCAATGGATATTCGCGAAGTCCTGCCCTGACAAGTTTTGGAAATCACTGTCCGCATCACAGCCCCCGCCGCATTTTGGCGGCGCGCACGGTGTTGGACATGAGCATGGCGATGGTGAGCGGACCTACACCTCCCGGTACGGGCGTGTACGCGCCGGCGATCTCAAATGCTTTGGGATGAATGTCGCCGACGATCGTTGACCCGCGCTTGGTGAAAGTGAGCTCGCGCTTCAAATCGCCTTTGAAGTAACGGTCGAATTCTTCGAGTGTAGCGATGCGGTTGATGCCGACGTCGATGAGCGTGGCGCCGGGTTTGACCATGTCGGGAGTAATGAAGCCGGGACGGCCGATGGCCGCGACCAAAATGTCGGCCTGGCGGGTGACTCCGGCGAGGTCGCGCGTTTTGGAGTGGCAGATGGTTACGGTCGCGTTCCGGTGGAGCAGCAGCATGGCCACGGGTTTGCCGACGATATCGCTGCGGCCGACGACAACGGCGTGCCGGCCGGAGATGGGAATCTCACTGCGTTTGAGGATTTCAATTACGCCGGCCGGAGTGCACGGCGCGAGCGCGGGACGGCCGGCCTGCAGGCGCCCGGCGTTCACGGGATGAAAGCCGTCGACGTCTTTATCAGGCTGCACCGCGTCGAGGAGGAACTTGGCGTCGACCTGGGCGGGCAGCGGCAATTGGATGAGGATGCCGTCGATGTCGTCGCGGGTGTTGAGGCTGTTGACCAGGTCGAGCATCTCTTCCGTCGTGACCGTGTCGGGGGGCGCGATGAGGTCACTGAACAGGCCGAGCTCGGCGCAGGTTTGCACCTTGCTGCGCACGTAGATCTCCGACGCGGGAACATGGCCCACCAGAACGGCTGCCAGGCCGGGCCGGATGCCCTGCGCGGCAAGCTGAGCAACTTCCTGCTTAACTTCCTGCTTGATCGCTGCTGCAATGGCCGCGCCGTCGAGGACTTTTGGCATCATTTGCTCCAAAGAATCATGGTATCGCCTCGGGGTATTTGGAGCCGCCGATGTAATTCACGTCACATGACTTTGTGAGCTTTCTCACATACAGCCCTGTATCTGAGGCCTAGTTTTGTGGTCATCGAAAGTGTCCTAAATCACAACACGATTCATGGGGCAACTTTGGCAGGCGAGTTAAGGGGCGCCGCTGGATGAGCGGTCTTAGGGACGCAGGTCATCTTTTCAGGTTTCTGGGGCTATTCGTGATTGCATTCCTGGTGTTCCTGGGGGTGCGCAGATACGTAGTTCCCAAGACCTTTGGCGAATATGGACACTATCGCGGGGCGGCGATCGACGAGATTGCGGCGCGGCCAGTGAAGTTTGCCGGCCACCAGGCGTGCGAGCAATGCCACACAGATATCGCCGATACAAAGGCGAAGGGCGCGCACGCGCATGTGAACTGCGAGGCGTGTCATGGCGCCTTGGCCCAGCACGCCAACGATCCCACATCGATGACGCCGGTGAAGCCAGACTCAGCGGTGCTGTGCGCGCGGTGTCACACGGCGAGCGCGGCCAAGCCCAAGGGCTTTCCGCAGGTTGATCCGGCCGAACACTCGAACGGAGTTCCGTGCGCCACCTGCCACAACCCGCACAGTCCGGTGATTGGTTCCGATGCGGGCGCGAGCACCGCGCCGGGAGGTGCGAAATGAAGATCAGCCGGCGTCATTTGCTTATACTTCTGCCGGCCGCGGCGGTTGCCTGGAAGCATGTTCTGGCGGGAGAGCCCGAGGAATCTCCCAACTACCGGAAGAGCGACCACTGGTGGGGAATGCTGATCGATATTCCCAAGTGCATCGGATGCGGAAACTGCGTACGCGCCTGCCAGGCCGAGAACGACGTGCCGGATGGATTTTTCCGCACCTGGGTGGAGCGGTACGAGCGGACAGACACGCACCTGGAGACTCCGGAAGTGATTTCGCCGGACGGTGGCAAAGAGGGGTTTCCATCGGCGGCGGAAGGGACGGGCGGGGAGTACTTTTTTGTACCGAAGATGTGCAATCACTGCTCTGACTCGCCGTGCACGCAGGTTTGCCCGGTGGGTGCGACCTTTGTGACTCCGGACGGAGTGGTTTTGATTGACCAGAAATACTGCCTGGGTTGCGCTTATTGCGTGCAGGCGTGCCCGTACGGCTGCCGCTATATTCATCCCACAAAGAAAGTGGCGGACAAGTGCACGCTTTGCTATCACCGCATTACCAAGGGACTGACTACGGCCTGTTGCGAGGCGTGTCCTACGGGGGCGCGACAGCTGGCGGATTTGAAGGATCCCAAGGACCCGATTCACGAGTTTTTGAAGACGCATAGCGTGCAGGTATTAAAGCCGCAGATGGCGACCGGGGCGAAGGCCTTTTACTACGGCCTGGATGGATCGGTGCGGTGAGAAAGACAGGGAATAGGGAGTAGGGAACAGGGAATAGTACGAGTCGAGGGCGGGTGAAGCTTTATGAGCGGCGTTGAAGGTTATATGTATCCCAACGAGGTCACGCTGTATTGGAGCGTGCTGATCGTTTTGTATCCGTATATTACGGGTCTGGTGGCGGGCGCATTCATCCTGGCTTCGCTGGTGCGGGTGTTCAAGGTGAGGGCGGTTGCGCCAACGTACCGGTTGGCGCTCTTGACGGCCTTGTCGTTCCTTCTGGTTGCGCCGCTGCCGCTGCAGTTCCACCTGGGCCACCCGGAACGTTCGCCGGAGATGTATTTCACTCCCCATAGCAGTTCGGCCATGGCCATGTTCGGCTACGTGTACCTGTGGTACCTGATGGCGGTGCTGGTGTTCGAGATCTGGCTCGACTACCGGCGCGAAATCGTGCTGTTGTCGCAGAGTTCGAAAGGGCTGCTGCGATTGATCTACAAGATCATGACGCTGGGATCGAACAACATCAGCCCCCGCTCGCTGCAGATTGACGAGAGAGTGGGTTGGATTGTGACGCTGGTCGGCATCCCCTCGGCATTTCTGCTGCATGGCTACGTGGGATTCATATTCGGATCGATCAAGGCAAATCCGTGGTGGTCGTCGCCGCTGATGCCCGTGGTATTTATTTTTTCCGCGATGGTCTCCGGCATTGCCGCGGTGATGCTGATTTATATGGCCACCACCAAGCTGCGCAAACTGACGATCGACATCCGGTGCGTGGACACGATCGCCATGTACATGTTCTACATTTTTGTTATCGATTTCACTCTCGAGATGCTCGATCTCGTCCATCGCATCTACGAAGCCGACGAGTCGTTCCGCAGCCTCAATTTCATGGTTCACACCAAGCTCTACTTTTCGCAGATCGTGCTGCAAATCGCCGTCGGCACGCTTATTCCGCTGGTTCTGCTGTTCCTGACGCAGGTCGTCAAGTTCGCTGAGATCGTGCGCAAACGTATCTATGTTCTTTCGAGCAGCCTGATTCTGATCAGCGTGTTTGCCATGCGATGGAATGTTGTGATCGGCGGGCAGCTTTTCTCAAAGAGCTTTCTCGGGTACACAACCTACAAAATGGACCTGGTGACCAAGGAAGGTTTTCTGGTGGCGCTCAGCCTGGAGATTCTGCCGCTGCTGTTCCTGTGGGCGCTGGTGAAGCTGCTGCCGCCGTGGCCCGAATCTGCGAGCCACGAGACTGCGCTGGGACACTGAGCTCCGAGCGGCGGACACGAGCCGGAAGTGGGCGATGAACGATCTTCCCGAGGCAATCGACCAGCTCGTCAGACGCATGGATGCGCTGGAGAGCCGCGTCGAGGATTTGGAGCGTTCGGTTTCGCCGCATGGCTCGCGCGCGGCGTCCCAGGCCGGCGCGCCGCCAGGGACGCTTGAAGCGGTGCTTCTCGAGGGCGACGCGCTTGCACCAGCGGGCAGCATATTTTCAGTGCTGGGCAAAGCGTTGCTGGGCATCGCCGGGGCCTACCTGTTGCGCGCTGCGGCTGAAGCCAGCCTTGCTCCCCGGCCGCTGATGGCGATTCTCGGAATCGCTTATGCGCTATTGTGGCTGGTTGTTGCCGCGCGAGCGCCGGTTGAGGCACGGCTGGCGCGAGCGGTGTACGCGGCGAACTCGGCCGTTATTCTGGCACCCATGCTTTGGGAGCTGGCGATTCGATTCAAGGTGTTTCCTGCGCCGGCGATTGCGGCAGCCATTGCGGCATTTGAATTGACGGCGTTCTTTGCCGCGGTCAAATCGCATCGAGCGGTGGTGCTGCAGATTGGCAACACAGCCGTCGCGGTGCTTGGTCTGGCGCTGGCGATCGCCACGCACGCAACCTTGCCGTTCCTCGCGGTTCTGATTCTGGCCGCGGCTCTTTGCGAATATCGATCGGTGGCCGGGACTGAGCGCTCAGCTCGGATCTTCATGGCACTATCGGCCGACCTTGCTCTGTGGTTGCTGATCTATATCTATTCGAGCCCGCAAGGCACGCGGGCCGATTATCCGGCGCTCGGAACGGTGGCGCTGCTGGCGCCGGGGGCTGTGCTTTTTCTGCTTTATGCGTCGATGACGGCCTTCAAGGTTCTGATCAAAGCCCAGAAAATCGCCGTCTTTGATACCGCGCAGACCACGATTACCTTCCTGCTGGCCACCGTGGCTCTGATCGAATTCGGCCCAGCTTCGAGCAAGGTCGTTCTTGGTGTGGTCTGTCTCGTACTTGCGGGCGCCTGCTACGCCGCAACCCTGATGCTCCTGCGCCGGGATGCGCCGTGGCGCAACATCATGGTCTTCTCGACGTGGAGCGGGGCGCTGATTCTGGCAGGCAGCTTTCTCAGCTTTCCTGAAGCGTGGACGGCTGCCTGGTTATGCCTGGCCGCACTGACTGGTGTTGTTGCCGGCGCGCGTTACAAGCGGGTGATTCTGGAGTTTCACGGAGCCGCATTTCTGATTGCCGCAGCAATGGCTTCAGGACTGGTCCGGTACCTCGGGCATTCGTTGTTTGAGGTGCCTGCGGGGTTGCCCGGAGGGATGGTTCTTCCGGTTGCGGCCTGCGCTGCGATTTGTTATCTCGCCATTGGGCTGGACCGACCAGCCCCATGGCAACAGCAGGCGCTACGCCTGTTGTTTGGTGCGCTTGCAGTCAGTACATTTTCTGCATTGCTGGCACAGGGGTTGGCAGCGATGGTGGAGCTTGAGATGGTCCCTGCGGGCCATCATCTGGCGTTTATCCGCACTTTGACGCTATGCGCGGTGTCGCTAGCCCTGGTGTTTGCCGGGGCGCGACTGCGCCGGCCGGAGCTTAACTGGTTGGGTTATGCCGGTATAGCGCTGACGGCGGTAAAGTTGATCGTCGAGGATCTTCGCCACGGGCACCTGGAGTACGTTGCCGCTTCAATCTTCCTGTTTGCGCTCACGCTGATTGCGGCCCCACGACTGGCGCGTGTGAGATAGAAAAGCGTGAAGCGCAAACCTGGAGATCGACAAAGTATCTGTGAATCAGCACCTCTCGGCTGATCAGCGGATCGGTTCGAACGGCGCCAGGCCCGGTCTCGGCGATAGCGGGGCCTCGCGCCATCCTCTGTCGCCGTTGTTGCGCAACTTCATCTTGCTGATGTGGACCTCGTAGCCGGTGTTGGGCAAAAGCGACTCGAGGATGAAGGTTTCGATCCCGTCGCCGTGGAGTTGGCTGTAGCGATAGACGCCTACGTCGCCGTCGCTGGTTTCGTGGCCGGTTGCCGCCGACTCGAGGAACCGCTGGGCGTCGGCAACCGAGGGCGCATCGTGGTTTCCGGTATCTGTCACGCTTTCGGCTGCGTAGGATCGCACCAGCTTGGTCCAGTAGCGGGCGAGCAGGTCGGTATTGGCGAAAAGATCGGCCCAAATTAAATTACCGTGCACCGCGACTACCACGCCCACGGCGTGCTCGTTGCGCAGCTTGGCGAGCACCTGCTCGCGCTCCTCGTTGGCAGGCGCGGCGGCCTCGTCGACCTTGGCGCTGACGAGACTGTTCTGCATCGCCCGGGCGTAGCTGGTGGTGTTGAGTGTTCCCGCCAAGGCTTCGACGGTCACAGTTTCTGAAGCCGAGCCAACCGGCGCCCCATTTGCCCGTGGAGGCGCGGCCGCAACGGCCATTTGCCCGATGGCGCCGTCGACCGAGTTCCACACTTCCTGCTGGTTCTGTTTTGCCATGGCGTTGAGGCGAACCGACGGCTGCACCATGAATGACTCTGCAGCCGCCTTGTTCGACGAGCCGAAATTATCGGAACTGCCGGTCCAGCGGCCGGGTTCGATGCAGAAGACCGAGAGGTCGATGGGATCGGCGTCGGGAGGAACGATGCGATCCTTCGCGATTACGCGGTCCTGTTTGCCACCGGTGACAATCTCACCGGCGAGGAGCAGGAGAGGTTTTTTGGAGTGATTGACGAGCACCAGCGTATTGACCTGGTCGCCCCGATACTGAGACGGCGACCAGTTGCCGGGGGCGATCTGGCCGTTGGGTCCGCCGCGGGGTCTCACCAGGCCGCGAACGTTGCCGGCTTCGGTGACCTCGACCTGGCCTGATTTAAGGCCTTCATCGAGAGTGATGAAGGGAGTTTCAGCGGGGGATTCGCCGCCGGTGCGGACCACGGGAAACAGCAGAAGATGGCCGCTCTCGATGGGAGCCAGGACGCGATAAGCGCCGATTCCCGACGCCGGGCCACCGGCTGCAGTCACGAAGCTTTTGCCGGCAAAAGCAGCCAGTGCCGCAAACACTACGGCAGCCAGAAGGAACCTGAGTGGATTTTTCATGATTCGCTCCTCAATCTTTGTTTTTGCCGGCGCAGACTGAACCGGGCACTGCCAGAGGAACGGAGGAAGAGGGAATTCTTGCGCGAATTTTGTTGAGGAATTCCTAAAAATGAGCTCCGGAATTCCGATCAACGAATCAAGATGCGAGTTGACTCTAGAGAAATGATCGAATCGAGCCGAAGAGAAGAATACGGTCGTAAAGCTCTCGGCGGGGACCGCAGGCAGGCATCGTGGGACAGGTTTACTTCAAGTCGAATCCGGATCGTCGGGCAGAAAACGAGCCGGCACGTTCCAAGCCGGGGAATAAAAAGCCGGCGAACATGCCGTGGGCATATCTTCGCCTGCCGCCTTTTCCGAAGGTGGCGGTTCGAGTTCTGCAACTGGTGACGAACGAAAATGTGCAGCTTCACGAACTGTGCGACCTGGTCAGCTCGGACGCGGCGTTTGCCAGCGAAGTGCTGACGGTAGCCAACTCGGCGCTCTACGCTCCGCGCTACCCGGCCAGGAGCATTCTTCAGGCGATTGCCGTGCTGGGTGCGGACACGCTGCAGGGGATGTGCATCACGGTGGGCGTGCGAGCCTATCTTGGCAAGCAGATGAACCAGCCTGCCATGCGCGCGTTGTGGCGGCATAGCCTGGCATGCGGGATGATCGCGCAGAAGCTGGCCGCGGGCGGCCTGGTAGACGAATACACCGCCTATACCGCGGGAATTCTGCACGACATTGGCCGGATCGCGCTGACTGTGATTCAACCGAAAGACTACGCCGCGCTGCTTGAATCGCATTCGGGGCCGGCGGGGAGCATACTCGAGAGCGAACGCGGGCTATTTGGATGGGACCACTGCGAGGCCGGGCAGAGGTTGTTGGCCGGATGGAAGCTGCCTGCGGAGTTTGAAGAGGTGGTGCTGGGCCATCACACGCCGCGCCGGACCGACGGAGCATGGGGTCTTTCGGAGCTGGTGAAGATGAGTTGCGCGATCGCCGATACCGCGGGATTTCCCGCCTTTGCGGGATGCGAATTCGCGACCTACAGCGAATTGCTGGAGAGACTTCCTGCACGCGAACGGCGGCTCTTCTATCCCGAGGCCGGGCAGCTGACCAAGGACATAGCAGCAGGCATCAGCGCGATCGAGACCGTGTGACGGGCGGCTCGGGCAAGCTGAAGTGATAAGATACGTTTGCTCAGAAAACCAGCATTCGCGCCGCCTTAAACCGGCAACTGCTGTACGCGGGTTGGAAACCGTTTTCTCAAATCCGATAATCGATGATTGAGGTTGGTCAATATGTGTGCCCGTCCCGGATTAGTTTTTTTGCTGTTGGCCGTGGGGCTGACCGCTCAAATATCCCTAGCGCAGAATGCGCCTGCCAGCCTGACGATTCACCCCAATCAACTGGTGGCAAAGGTAAGTCCAACGCTGTATGGGTTGATGACCGAAGAGATTAACCACTCTTACGAGGGCGGACTCTATTCCGAACTGCTCCAGAACGAAACATTCCGGAGCGACTGGTCGGGGCTCCTGAATTGGTACATGGTCGAGAAAGGCAGCTCGAAGGCCAAAATGACTGAAGACCGCACCACGGGCCCCAGCGCGGCGCTGCCTTACAGCCTGCACCTCGAAGTGGACAGCGCCAGCGCAAAAAGTCCCGCAGGCGTGCTGAATGACGGGTTCTGGGGAATCGCGGTCAAGCCGAACACGACCTATCACGGATCGATTTATGCAAAGACAGACGCTGCTGACCTGGGACCGGTAACAGTGCGGCTGATTGCCAATCAGAGCGGGAAGGTGCTGGCGTCGGCGCAGATTGCGGACGTGGGGACGGCGTGGTCGGAACACAAATTCACGCTCAAGACCGGCGCGGTTGAGGCGGTGTCGGCGGCAAATCACTTCGAACTCACGGTTGCCCATCCAGGATCGTTGTGGATGAGTCTGGCCACGCTCTTTCCGCCGAGCTATCGCAATCGGGCCAACGGCACTCGAATTGACCTGATGGAAAAGCTGGCCGCGATGCATCCGGCATTCTTGCGCTTCCCGGGCGGGAATTATCTGGAGGGCGATCGCATCGAAGATTGGTACGACTGGAAGAAGACCGTGGGCCCGCTGGTCGACCGGCCCGGCCATCCAAGCCCCTGGGAGTACTGGTCGACAGACGGCTTTGGGCTGCTCGAATTCCTGGAGTGGTGCGAGGACCTGCACATGCAACCGGTGCTTGCGGTCTATGCGGGCTATTCACTGCATGGGCAGCACGTGACGCCCGGCCCCGATCTCGAGCCGTATGTCGAGAGCGCGCTCGACGAAATTGAATATGCGACAGGCAGCGCCGATACGAAGTGGGGTGCGCAGCGCGCGGCCGACGGTCATGCGGCGCCGTTTCACATCAATTACGTGGAGATCGGCAACGAGGACTGGTTTGACCGGTCGGGCAGCTACGATGCACGGTTTGCGCAGTTCGCGAAGGCCATTCGGGCGAAGTACCCCGACCTGCAGTTGATCGCCACGGCGCCCGTGAAAACCGAAAAGCCCGATGTTCTTGACGAGCACTATTACCTGAGAGCGACGCAGTTCTTTAACGACGTGGGGCACTACGACAAGACCGACCGCAGCGGACCGAAGATTTTTGTTGGCGAGTGGGCGACGCGCGAGGGCACGCCGACGCCAAACCTGGGCGCCGCGCTGGGCGATGCCGCGTGGATGACAGGCATGGAGCGCAACAGCGACATTATCGTGATGGCTGCGTATGCGCCGCTGCTCGTCAATGTGAGCCCCGGCGCGTTGCAGTGGGTTCCCGACCTGATCGGCTACGACGCGCTGCGCAGCTACGGCTCGCCCAGTTACTACGCGCAAGTGATGTTTGCCGCGAAGCTCGGCGACCAAAAGCCGGCGTCGGAAGCGGATGGCGGAGGGCCGAGATTTTTCTACTCGGTGACTGAAGACACGGCGAAGAAGCGGCTGTACATCAAGCTGGTGAATGCCTCGTCAGACGCGCAACCGGTGAAAATCAGATTTCCCGGCGCGGCGCCCGGTGCTGAAGGCAAGCTGACGGTGCTGAGCGGCCAGGACACCACGGCCACCAACACGATCGACCACCCAACGAGCATCGTGCCGGTCGAAAAGCCGCTCGAGATTGCGGGCAGCGCATTGAACTACGATGCGCCGGCATACTCAGTGCAGGTGCTGGATGTGCCGCTGAAAAAGTGAGCTTGGCGGCAATTATCAAATGCCTGATTCCGTGCGGCTGACCGCAATGCTGTTCACTTAGGGAACTTGCATGCCGGGGAAGCGTCGGCCAATCCCACCCTTCTCGCAAAAAGCGCGAAAAGGTTGGGGCACCCACATGGTTCTGATTGCGAGCCGCCGATTAAGTGAATGGTATTGCGGCTGGCCGGGCAAGTGCAAGATTGGCGCATTTGAGCTCCGATTCCGGGCGGCCGGACCATCACCGACCTGAAGTTCAAGACAAGAGAGCGCTCCGCCGATAAGACGGAGGGAGGGTGTGTTTCTCACGCCGCGGCCAAAGCAGGGCCGTATTTGACGGGGATAGCGATTTGCGTTGACACTACCGCAGCCGTTTTTGAGAAATTGAGATGTAGAGAGTGTGGTTGTATGAGCCACAGGCGCAGAACCCGGCATCACGGCGCGCGAATCCTGGCGTGGTTCCGATTCTGCGGGTGCGTCTTTGGCGTGGCGATGGTTACCGCCGGCTCCGTACATGCTGTTGCCGCTCCGCATGACACCATTACTTCCCTGGCCGCGCTTCACTCGCTGAATAACGATGAGGCAGCAAAATCCATTCCTGTGGCCTTCGAGGCGACGGTCACCTACCACATCAAGGGCAGCGTAGGTCTTTTCGTCCAGGATGGCGGATTGGCCATATATGTTGACGCTCCGGCGAACGTGACGCTGACGCCCGGCGACCGCGTTCTGGTGCGGGGAGAGACCCACTCCGGCTTTCGCCCTGAAATCGAGGCCGAAAGCGTTACCGTCGTCGGCCACGAAGCGGTGCCGGCGCCGGTGCCCGCCAGCTACCCGCAGCTGGTTGGCGGCGACTTTGACTGCGTGCGCGTGAGCGTGCGCGGAAAGGTGAGGAGCGCCGACCTGGTTACATACGGGAAGGTAACCAGCATCTACCTGGAGATCCTGATGGACGGTGGGTTCGTCGACGCCATCATCAAAAGCAGCGACGGCGACATGCTGGAGAAACTGCGCGGCGCCCAGGTTGAAGTGGCCGGTACCACGTCAGGAAAATTCGACAGCAAACAGCAACTGACGGGAATCATTCTGAAAGTACCTGCAATCGCGGACGTGAATATTCTCAAAGCGCCTCCCAGCGGCCGTGAATCGATTCCGCTTACCCCGATGGACGGGATCCTTGCGCATTCTTATGTTCGCGACCTATCGGAAGAGGTGCGCGTGGAGGGAACCATCACGTACTACCTTCCCGGCGCAGCGGTGGTGCTGCAGGACGGCGAAAAGAGCCTGTGGATCGAGACCAAGGACGAACAGCCCCTCAACATCGGCGACCGCGCAACTGCGCTGGGTTATCCCGCGGTGCGAAGCGGCGTGCTGACCCTGGCTGCCGCCGAGGTGGATGACAGCTACCAGCGATCGCCCATTGCGCCGCAAAGAATCGGATGGGACGAGCTGACTTCGGGCACGGAAGCGTTCAACCTGATTTCGATTGAAGGCCAGGTGGTGAAGGAGGGCCGGGACGAGTATCAGGATGAGTATGTGCTCACCACCGGCGGCCAACTTTTCTCGGTACTATATCGGCACACCGACGAAGATCTGGGCTTCGAGCTGCCGCCCATGAAGCACGTTCCGGTGGGGGCCACGGTTCGAGTGACCGGCATTTCATCGGTGACGTACGGTTCCAATCCATTCGCTGGCCCGGCCGGCTTCCAAGTCCTGTTGCGTTCCTTCGCGGACCTCGAGGTGGTAGCCAGACCGTCGTGGCTGAATGTGAAAAACCTCACGCGGCTGGTCGAAATTCTGCTCGCTGTCATCTTCATCTTCGGTATCCGGGTGATATGGACTGAGCGCAAGGCCCGTCTCCGCAACGCCGCCGTGGCTTACCTGGAGCGGCGGCGCGGGGAGATTCTGGAGGAGATCAACAACTCCCGGCCGCTGGCAGAGATTCTGGAGAGCATCAACGAGCTGGTTTCGGCGCGGCTGGGCGGGGCGCCGTGCTGGATACAGGTGGAGGACGGCGCCACGCTGGGAAACCGTCTGTCAGAGAGCGCTCTCACCGGACTGCGCGTTGTCCAGCATCCCATTCCGAGCCGCACCGGGCCTGCGCTGGGTGTCATCTGCGCCGCCTTCCATCCGCACACCGCGGCGGGCGCGGTTGAAACCGGACCGTTGGCGCAGGCAGCCGGATTGGCGAGGCTGGCCATTGAGACCTCGCGGCTCTACTCCGATCTGGTGCACCGCTCCGAGTTCGACCTGCTCACCGACATTCATAACCGGTTCTCGTTCGAGAAGCAGATCGAAATCGCGATCGAGGCCGCGCGGCAATCGGCCGGCATCTTCGGATTGCTCTATATCGACCTGAACGAATTCAAGCAGGTCAACGACCAGTTCGGGCATAGCTTCGGCGATCTGTACCTGCAGGAAGTGACCATGCGCATGAAGCATCAACTGCGTCCCGGCGACATTCTGGCGCGGCTGGGCGGAGACGAGTTTGCCGTGATTCTGCCCCATGTGCACAGCCGCGACGATGTAGAGGAGATTGCCCTGCGGCTGGAGCACTGCTTTGAGCGGCCCTTTACCTGGGAAAGCTGCACGGTGCAGGGATCGGCAAGCATCGGAATCGCCTTGTATCCCGCGGACGGAACGACTCGCGACAGCCTGCTGAGCGCTGCCGATGCGGCCATGTACACGATCAAGCAGACCAGGCAGCATTCGTGAGAAGCCTGGCCGGGAACTGCCGAGGTGAACACGGCAATTCGGGAGCATTGAAAAGCCTGGGCCGGTGCGACAGGTAAACTGTTCTCCAGGCCTGCGGCAAAGAGCGTTTCCGGCGCTGTGTTGACACATCGGCACCATGCAAGGCGGACCTTTCTTGAAGAAGGAAGCGCGGGGCCGGGAAAGTGCCAGTTGGCCGCATCGGCAATTCAAATACTTCGGCCGAAAACGCTGCAGGGAGGAAGACTTTTGCTGATCTGGACGACATTTGCGCTCGCGTTCAGCGCGTTGCTGCCGATGATCAACCCGCTGGGATCTGCGCTGAGCCTGATGGGGATCGTAGGGGATATTCCTCAGAGCTCTTACAAGTATCTCGCGCGCAAGATCGCCATCAACAACGTCGTCTTTCTGGTGGTGATCGAGGTGACCGGATCGGCGATCCTGCGCTTCTTCGGCATCTCAATTCCCGTGGTGGAAGTATCGGGCGGGATCGTGATTGCGGCCATTGGCTGGTCGGTGCTGAATGCCCCGGCGACGCAAACCGATGTTCAGTTCAAAAACAGCGATGTGGCGGCTAAAGCCGGCGACGCAGGACATAAGCTCGAACAGATGATGTTCTATCCGCTCACCTTTCCCGTGACCTCAGGACCGGGAACGCTGGTGCTGATGCTGACGCTGAGCGCGCATGTTTCGAATCCCAACCTGGTGCAGAATCTGCTCGGGCATATCGGCATTTTTCTGGCGGTGGTTGTGCTCAGCCTGTTGGTGTATCTGTGTTATGCCTTCGCGCCCAGGCTGACGTCGGCCGTTGCTCCTTCGACGGTGCGCGGAATATTGCGAGTGGTCGCATTCATTCTGCTGGCGATCGGCGTGCAGATTGCGTGGAACGGGCTGTCGGTGCTGTTGAAGAGCGTGCTCGGCAGGGGCGTGTAGGCGGCGTCGAGGCGCTACGTCAATTTCGCCATTTTCGGAGCCCAGAATTGAGTGACTGAAGATTCAAAAGGACTTAGCGTGTTGCCTTCGGGAGCTCGAAAAGCGCCTTTTGTAACAAATTTTGCTTGTTACATTTTTACAAATGGTTGATTTATTGAGGGTTGCAAGAGGCGATACTATTGGCTTTTTAGTTATCCCGGGGGAGGGGGTGGGGGAGTTATATTTCTCGCCATCAAGGGACAGGGGATTATTACCAGAGAGTAACGGGGCGCCGGGTTGGAATGGAAGGTCATGCATTTTCAGTATGCAGGAAAGAGTGGAAATTAAATGCAGAGAGCAGAGAAAAGAGAACAGAGAACAGAGAACAGAGAACAGAGAGCAGAGAGCAGAGAACAGAGAGCAGAGAACAGAGAACAGAGAACAGAGAACAGAGAACAGAGATCAGAGAGCAGAGAGCAGAGAACAGAGAACAGAGAACAGAGAACAGAGAACAGAGATCAGAGAGCAGAGAGCAGAGAGCAGAGAGCAGAGAACAGAGATCAGAGAGCAGAGAGCAGAGGGCAGAGATCAGAGAGCAGAGATCAGAGAACAGAGAGCAGGGAGCAGAGAGCAGGGAGCAGAGAGCAGGGAGCAGAGAGCAGGGAGCAGAGAGCAGGGAGCAGAGAGCAGGGAGCAGAGAGCAGGGAGCAGAGGGCAGGGATCAGAGATCAGAGAGCAGGGAGCAGAGGGCAGATTGCCGGGATCTGACCGGGGATTGTCTGCGGCGGTGCGGCAGGTTAAGATTTTAAAAACTTACGGTGCGCCACCCACCCGAAGGACGGGGTTCGTCCCAGCCCACCCTTCGATAGAAAAAATCGAAGGATGGGGCACCCTCAGTGGTGCGCCGGTTAAGATTTTGAAAACTTAGGGTGCGACACCCGCCCGGACTGGCTACCCGACCGCTGGAAGGCCGCACAGAAAACGCGACTGGCCCCCCCAGAATCAAACTCCGCACCCTTGATTCACTCTTTGGTTCACGCAATACCCAGGTCTCAAGGTTTGCGCTTTCAGTTTGGCCGATGCCATCCGAGACAGATTTTGGCTTGTTCTCCCGCGACATCGTCCCGATCTGCAATTCGAAGCAAAAGCTCGTGGGCATCAACAGAAGGTTGCATTGATCCGAGGTATTCGGCCAGCTCCTGCACCGCGGTTGTATCTGCGCTTGTCATGATCTTCGGTGCGGCCCGAAGCACTTGCGCATCTGTCCATGCGTTTAAATTGCTGTCGGATGGCCATGCATGGTTCGGGGTATAAAAGATGAAGGCGAGCAGCTTGATCGCTGCCGACGTCGCGGTCGGAAGTTCCGGCTTGAGCGGATTTTGCTGCATGAACGGATCTTCCGGCGGATTGACCTCAGCTACCGGTCGCGTATGCGGCGGGTTCAGGTATCTGACTGCGGCATGAACGACCTGCTCTTCATCCGCGAGCGTCCAACCTTTGTGAGATGTGGCATAGTATGCGAGTTGGTCGCTTGGTCCGTGTTCCTCCATGGCCGCGATTACGGCGCGCATCACTTCTGACTGAGGAAACAGTTCCAGCGCCGAGGCCGCTTCGCCGGCAACGATTTGATTCTCAGCGTAGAGGTATCGCACAAGAACGCGGAGAACGCGCCCATCAGGCGCATCGGCAACCAGCGAAGGAAGGAAATCGCCGGCAACCTGGCCAGGATCTTTCGGCGGATTGGCGAGCAGATGGCTAACCCATTCCTCGCGCTGTTTCGCCGTCGCAGGCAGGACGGTAAATGTCAACCACTGCGATTCCGCAATGGGACGAAGGCCAGGGGAAGGACCATGCGCGAAATCGGGATATTCAATCGTCCATCGGACCGAGTAGGTGCCTGGCTGGGTCAACGGATAGAGGATGTGAAGAGGGAGCCGGCCCTGAGGAGAGCCAGCGGGCGCCGATGAGCCGCAGACAGGACCGATCCGCTGTATAGCCGTGAACGGAATCGTATGCGGGGTAAGCAAGACTCCATCGTGCCGCACCTCCAGATTGTTGCAGCCGAAGTCACCGATGAAAGAATTAAAAGGATACCGTACATTCTCGATCGGCCCATTTAAGGCGCGTAACCAGATTGGCTCATTGGCGTATACCGGCTTCTCTATGGTGATCGTAAAAGAGGACGGATCTCCGGTATGCACACCATTCTTCGCCTGGCAAAAGGACATCGGCGCAAGGGCCAAAGCAAACCCGATGCCAGCTAGTCTGCGCATCAACACTTCCCCGGGAAGCATCCTGTTCCCTGAGATCATCGCACTCGACGCCTTCATCGCAGTATGGACCTCGTCATTTGCTGCGGTCAATTCCTCCGGGACCGGTCGGGCATCTTGGAAGAGCGGATTATGACTCGTCGCTCAACATGGGGTCTACATAGCGCTCACGCTCCTTCAGCACGCATGCGCGGTATCTTGAAGAACGTCTCCCGACAGGCAGCGTGACGCGCTGGCATGGAGACCGTCGTGGCGGCGCTGACTATGGGGGATCAGCGGAAGATGTACCGAAGACCGGCATTGGGAAAGATGGGCATCTGGTAGAGCTCATCGACTTTTTGCGCTGCTTGCCGGCACGTCGCACGGGGCAGCCATACGTAAGCGAGGAAGTTTTCCCGGTTAAGCAGGTTGTCGACCCCGGCATAGATCTCGAGATGCAGATGGCCGACCAAGGCATCCTTGTTCATTTGCGCATCCCATCGTCCATAGTATGGAACACGCAGTTTGTTCATCTCAGTGACGTCGTAGATGGGCCGATTCTGAGCGAACGAATCGGGGAGATCGTAGGGAGTATAGGGACGCCCGGTGGAGTATCCATACCTGGATGCGAGCTGATAGCCGCGCCCAAACTGCTTGAGCATGGCGGCATTGACAATCCAGGGGAGATCGAAGTTGCTGGGCCGCGCGACATGGTCAAGGCCCGCGAACATGGCGCGCGAATAGGCGATTGATCCGCGCACCACAAGGCTGGAGTGAAGTCGGGTGAGCTCGGAAAGCTCAATGCCGGAGGAGGCGCCGCGAGCGCCGCTGTTCATCGGCAGCCAGACAAATTGCTGGCCCAGCATATCGACCATGTCGTGCAGGTTAACGGACGGATATTCGGTCGAGGCAGGGATGTCGGAGTAGGCCTTGTTGTAAGCCTCGACGTGAATCTCGGAGGAAAGGAATCCGCTGACGTCCATGCCCACGATCTGGTGGGTTGCGCGCATGGGAAGCATGGTTCGATTTGCCGGGTAGGACAACAGGTATACATAGGGCGGCAACTGGGCGTAGCGGGCGAAGTCGGCGTGCAAACCGACATGCTCCCCCAGGCCGTAGCGCAGACTGAGCCGCGGAGTGAAGGTTGCGTGGTCTCCGAACGCGAATGTTTGCAGGCGTCCTCCGGCGCTTACCGAGAGCATTTTGAGCGGAGTGGCCGTGAGCTGGGCGTAGGTTCCGCTCTCGCCGATGGAGAAGTCCGATGCAAAGGAGGTGGAATCGACCCGCATCGGTTCGACGGAGTAAGGCGAGTAGGCGCCTACGGGCTGTTCGATCTGGTAATGCGGGCGCTTGAGCCAAAAGGAACTTCCGGCGGACAATGCGAAGCGGGAATCGCCCCACTCAAAGTGGTAGCTCGCAGTGTCAAACCCGTCGTTGGAGTTTTCCATGTAGACCGGTGTCGCCTGAACCAGGCTGGCCGGAAGCGGACAGTCCGTGACAATCGAAGCGATGTCAGCCGGATTGAGAATCTGATCCTGCTGGTTAATATGTTGAACCTCTTGGGAGTCGCTGAGAGTGGCCACGCCGAAGGAGCGCGCGGAATTCACGCGCTGCCATTGGACTCCGGTTGTCTCACGCCATCCGGAATACTGCGAATCGAGGCTGCTGGTCTCAAGGGGATCGGCTGCGCAAGGCGTGACCTGGTAAGAGTCCCAGCCGGCGAGGTGCAGGACCGTCCATCGATTCCCCGATGCATCGTTATGGCGGTAGCGCGCCAGCTCGTTGGTGTACGAGGGCAAGTCATTGATGCCGAAATCGTTTAACACTGCGAGAATGCCGTGATGCGCGGAGACCAGCAGATCGCCTGCGTCGATCGCCTTCTCGGCGAGTCCGCCAAGCCCCTCAATCCCCACATCCCCTTCCGCATGCGCGGTCAGATGCTGGTGGTTCAGCGTCGTGATCTCGGTTACAGAGGAAAGGCGTTCGGGATAGCGGGCCTCGAAACCGCCGGTGTGAACTTCGATGCCCTGAACGACGGCGCTATCGATCATGGGGCCAAAGCCGCCGGTTGTGCCCATGGTGGCCAGGTGATTGATGTTGGGTACCTCGATGCCATCCACGAGGAAGAGATTCTCCATGGGGTGTCCGCCACGGACCAGAAACTCGTTACTCAGGTCGCTGGTGGTGACTACGCCGGGCAGCGTTCCTACGTAGCGCGATAGATCTCCGAAGGTGCCCGCGCTGGAGACAATCTCCTGGCCGCCGGCTTGAAACGCTTCGGGCTGGCTGGTCTCAAGATCCTGGCCGGCGGCGTGCACTTCCACGGTGGTTGTGGTCGGCGCCAGAGGGCGCGGCAGGGCATCGAACATGGACAATGGCTGAGGTGCGTCAGGGTGTGTGGAACGCGCGCCGGTGGCCGACGGGGCTGTGGCGCCCGATGCTGTCAGCGGGCGCTCGTACTCTCGCCCATCGGCGACGGTTGCTGAAGTCGGATCGTGTCTCGTTTTCGGAGTTTCAGGCGTGGATTGATTGGCGGTGCGCGATGAGGGAGCGGGTGTCTGGCACAAGCCGACTGGAGCAAGCACAAGACCGGCGAGCAGGACAACTATCAGAGAACTGACGCGATGCCGTGAAGTTGAAGCGATATGAGATGGTTGCGAATGATGTGCGGCTAATTCCAGAAGGGACGGCATGATTGCTCCAACAGTCGAAACAGAACGAATGCAAGTTCGTTCGGGTCACTAACATCGGGGCAAAAACCGGTTCGACAACTGGAAAGCTAAATAACTATCTGCTTTAATTCCATTATTCGATACCCATCAGCGCCCTCGAGATCTGGGATCGATGGGAATAATTGAACACCGTCACGCCGATTCTTTCAGTGTTCGGGATCACGTTTTCACGGTTAACAACACGATTCATTCCTACCGTAAACTGTCAAGCTCATTGAGCCGCCACTGGGCAATCGCATTTCAAGATGCGGGAAGATTATGTTTTGAAAGGGCACGGCTTCAGCCGTGCCGAATCAGGCGCAAGAGGAAGATTCTGGCTTCAGCCACGGAGGGGTGGTTTCAGAGTGCAGCATAATGCGTCCCCCAAGACTAAAGCCCACATTCATTTGATGATCCTTTGCGGCACGACTAAAGCCCACATTCATTTGATGATCCTTTGCGGCACGACTAAAGCCCACATTCATTTGATGATCCTTTGCGGCACGACTAAAGCCCACATTCATTTGATGATCCTTTGCGGCACGACTAAACAGGTTGCGGAAAAACTCAGCGAGCGCGCTTTAGTGCGAGAGAAACGTCCCTCAGGGGTTAAAACCCCGACTCATTCTCTGGACCTTATCGGCACGGATAAATCCGTGCCCTTGTTACAAAACACCCCAGCGCGAGTTTTTCCGCAACCTGTGAAGTCGTGCCCTTTCAAAACTGATGGGCTGTATCGGCGCGAGCGATATCGTGCCCCGGCGCCAGATGAGCGTCCTGGAGATTGGTCAGGCACTGCCCAGGGGTGGTTGCGGCGGCAACGTCGCCGGGCCCCGCGAGGCTTCAGGCAGGGCCACGATCACGCGGTTTCGGCCCTGCCGTTTGGCTTGATAGAGCGCCCGGTCGGCGGCTGCCACCAGTTTGTCAGGAGTGTTCTGCCCGACTTCGGCGC
>Ga0335074_10000806_pt1 | contig 42911 bp, 32 predicted proteins | sample Lox_Sample_23_FD_206715 | JGI IMG/M metagenome (GOLD analysis project Ga0335074, IMG submission 206715) | Soil microbial communities from Loxahatchee National Wildlife Refuge, Florida, United States - Lox_Sample_2.3 | ecosystem: Environmental > Terrestrial > Soil > Wetlands | place: USA...
GGCGCCTGCGGGGCGCGACCGCGCGGGCATAGACCTGGACCACCTCGGTGCCCTGGCGGCTCCCAGTGTTGGTGACATCCACGGTGACCGTGATGTCGCCCGGCTCGCTGGCCTGCAGCCGCAAGCGTGAGTATCCGAACGTCGTGTAGGACAGCCCGTGGCCGAACGGGTAGAGCACCGGGCCAGCGAAATACAGGTAGGTCCGGCCCGAGGCGATGATGTCGTAGTCGAGCAGATCGGGCAGGTCGGCATCGGATGCATACCAGGTCTGCGGCAGCCGCCCCGACGGGCTGCGCCGGCCGAGCAGGACGTCCGCGAGCCCGCTCCCAGCTTCCTGGCCGCCGTGGCCGGTCCAGACGATCGCGGGAACCTGCCCGGCCGCCGGGCCGAGCGCGAACGGGTAGCTGCTCATGATCACGAGCACGGTCCGCGGGTTCGCCCCGAGCGCGGCGCGGATAACCCGCTGCTGTCCGGGCGGCAGTTCCAGCGTGGTCCTGTCCTGCGTCTCCCGGCCGTTGATCAGCGGGTGGTTGCCGACCACGATCACGCTTATGTCAGCGCCGGCGGCCGCCTGGGCGGCCGCGGCGGCCCCGTCACGAACCACGGTCCACCGCAGCGGCTGCGCCCCGGCGGCATCGGCCGACGCGGCCAGCGTCCCCGAGGAAAAGTCGAAAGTTACATAACGCTGTGTGGCTGTGGACCGCAGCAGCACGATCCCGCCGTAGCCAGCTGGCGGCCCGCCGGGCACCGGTGCGCTCGGTCCCCCGGGCGCGGCCTCCACGGCGAAAGTTTCACGGACCACCCAGCCGTTCGGCCGCTCAGCTTCGGCCACGACGGCACCAGTCTCGGTCACTGTCAGGTAGCGCCCGCTGCGGGCCGAGCGCAGCGTCACAACGCAGCCCCCCGCGCTGCCGCTCCCCCAGTCGGACACGTCGAACTCGCCCAGGCCGACCTGGCCTACATATGTAGTCACGGATAGGGCAACGCGATCGACGCCAGGCTCAACCGCCGTGACCGCGCCCCCGCAGCCGGCCAGCGCGTCGCGCAGGCCGTCGGCCACGCTGGTCCGGTAGGGCATCGTGCCGCTGTACCAGTCCTCGTACACCTCGCTGGCCAGCGGGCCGATAACGGCCAGCCGCGGTCTTGGGGAGGTTTCGGCCGCTGGCCCGCCGGCAACGGCCAGCCGCGGTCTTGGGGAGGTTTCGGCCGCTGGCCCGCCGGCAACGGCCAGCCGCGGTCTTGGGGAGGTTTCGGCCACTGGCCCGCCGGCAACGGCCAGCCGCGGTCTTGGGGAGGTTTCGGCCACTGGCGCGCCAGTAACGGGGTCCCGGGAATCTTCGGTCGCTGGCGCGCCCGGGCCGGCGGCCAGCGGGAGCAGGCCGCCTTCGTTCCGCAGCAGGACAACCGCCTGGCCGGCCACCCGGCGGGCCAGTTCCCGGTGGGCCGCGCAGTCGAGCACCGACGGGGAGATCGCGGCGTACGGGTCATCTTCCGGATCGAACTCGCCCAGCCGCAGCCGGGTGAACAGCAGCCTCCGCACAGCGCGGTCCACGTCGGCGGGGGTGATGAGTCCGTGCCTGAGCGCCTTGCGGATCCGTGCTGTGGTCGGGCCCGGATCCGTGCCGTTGTCGGTGAAGCTGTCCAGGCCCGCCTTTATCGCGGCGGCATGGCTCGCTGCGTGGTCGGCGAAGTAGCGCTCGGTCTGCACCAGGTTCGACGGCGCATGCGCATCGCTGCACACGATCAGCTCATCGGCAGTCCAGCTGCGCAGGCAGCGGTTGATCAGCGGCGAGACGTGGTTCGGCCTGCCGTTGACCAGGTTGTAGGAGGGCATGACGCCCACCGCCACTCCCGCCTCGATCGGTGCCCGGAACGGGGGCAGGTCGTACTCGTGCAGCACGCGCGGCCTGACCACCGATGAGGTCGTGTCCCGGCCGCCCTCGTTGTTGTAGGCGAAGAAGTGCTTGAGCAGCGGGGCAGTGCGCCAGTAGACCGGGTGATCCCCGCGCAGCCCGGCGCAGTAGGCCACGGCCATCCTCGCGGTCAGCAGCGGGTCCTCGGAGTAGCCCTCTTCATTCCGGCCCCAGCGCGGGTCGCGCAGCAGGTTCACGACCGGGGCCCAGACGTTCAGGCTGACAGACGGATCGCGGCGGTGCAGCGCGCGCACCTCGTCGCCCACGGCCGCCCCAACCGCGGCGGCGAGCTCCGGATCCCAGGTGGCGCCGAGCGCCACGGCCTGCGGGAAAACCGTGGCAATGCCGTTCCACGCCGCCCCGTGCAGCGCCTCGGTCCCGGTATGAAAAGCGGCGATGCCCAGCCGCGGCACCCCGGGCGAGCACTGGTGCAGCATGCCGATCTTCTCGTTCATGGTCAGCTGGCCGAGCAGATCATCCGCCCGCCGCAGCAGCCCGTCGTCACCCGCGGTCACGTGTCCTCATACAGAAGGCACCCACGCAAAATCGAAGCGCTTCGACAGAACTACGACACTGCCATTCCCGATTCCTCCATGTCAAGCCTGAGCCGACTGGCTGCACGGGACACTGGCCCGGGTGTTTCGTGCCCATCTGCCCCGGCTGCACCCTGCGCCGGGCCTTCGGGCCACGGCTCTGGCACCTTGGGCGAGGGAGATCCGGCGGTTCCGGGTGCCCGGCTTCGGCGGTGAATCCTCAAGTTGCCTCTTGCCCGCAGGAAACCACTGGCATACGCTCGGCGCAGTAAATCGAAGCGCTTCGATAATTTCCCGCCGTGCGATCTGGATATCCGGGAATCAAGGCCGGCCGAGGCGTCTGACGCAGGCCCTGGGCCGACGTTGCCGGATTCCGGCGCAGGCAAACCACAGCTTTCATGTGCCCGCAGCACCTGCCGCGCCGACCGCATCGGCTTAGGCCGGCCGCCTTATCAAATGCCGGACGAAAGGTCATCGCAGACATGACAGCCGACAAGCCGGAGGGGAACCTCCACAGACCCGGGCGGACGACCCCGGGAACTTCCCCGCTCAGTGCTTTCGAGAGCGCGCGCGTCGGGCAAACCGCCGCGCGGCCGCTCAGCGCTTTCGAGAGCGCGCGCGTCGGGCAAACCGCCGCGCGGCCGCTCAGCGCTTTCCGGAGCGCGCGCGTCGGGCAAACCGCCGCGCGGCCGCTCTCCCGCAGGTCCTTCCTTGGCGCCGCGGCGGCGACGGCCGGCGCCGCCGCCTTCGCCGGGCCGCTGCTCGCCGCCTGCGGCAGTTCGGGAACCGGAACTCCCGGAGCAGCCAGCGCCAGCCAGCTCGCCAAGATCATGCCCACCTACATGCCGAGCAGCGTGAGCAAGCCAGACTTCGCCAGCGTGGATGGCTCAGCACCGGGATACCTCAGCTACCCGACCACGCTGGCGCGCTCCGTCACCTCGGTCCCCGGCGACGGCGGCAGCTACACGGCGATCACGCCGCTGTGGGCCTCGATTCCCTCGCCGTCGGGCAACACCTACTACAACGCCGTCAACAAGGCGCTGAACGCCACGCTCAGCATGCAGCCGGCCAACGGCGACACCTACAGCTCGATCCTGCCGCCGCTGTTCTCCGGCAACAAGCTCCCGGACTGGATCCAGGTACCGAGCTTCTGGACGGCGCCGCTGAACTTCGGCCAGGCCACAGCGGCCAGGTTCGCCGACCTCACCCCGTACCTGTCCGGTGACAACATCAAGAAGTACCCGAACCTGGCCGCGATCTTCCCTGGCGGCTGGCAGGCCGGCGTCTGGAACGACAGCATCTACGGGATCCCGTCTTACACCTCTCAGTTCGCTGTCGCGTACTACCTCTATTACCGCGCCGACGTCTTCGACAAGCTCGGCATCGGCACGCCCAAGGTCACCTCTGTCAACGACCTGTACGACCTCGGTAAGGAAATCAACAACCCGAGTGGCAAGGTGTGGGCATTCGACGACATCTGGGGCTACCTGTACCAGCCGTTCGGCATCACCACCAGTTGGACAACCAACGACAAGGGCGACCTGATCACCCAGTGGGAGACGCCGGAGATCATCGACGCGATGGTCTGGGAGGCCAAGCTGGTCAAGGCCGGCCTGATGAACCCCGATTCGGTAGCCGGCGACACCGGGACGGCCAAGCAGCGGTTCTGGAGCGGCGAGATGCTGATCACCGCCGACGGGCCCGGAGCCTGGGTATGGGGCGACGCGGTGTCCGGCACCGCCGCGAACGCCGACTACGTGCGGATGGCGTTCCCGTTCTTCACCTCAAGCGGCAGCGGGACCCCCAGCTACGCCCTGGCCAACGGCACCACCTGGCTCAGCTACCTGAGCAAGGACCTGTCGCCGAGCCAGATCGAGGAAGTGCTGCGGATCGCGAACTACCTCGCGGCACCGTTCGGCAGCTACGAGTACACGCTTGTCAACTTCGGGGCGGCGAGCACCGACTACACGATGAGCAGTACCGGCCCGGTGCTGACCACGACAGGGAACAAGCAGGTGGCGACGACCTACCAGTTCCTGACCTCACCCAACTCGGTCAACAACCAGCCGGGCTACCCCGACGTGACCAGGGCGTCGGCCGTCTTCTCGCAGCAGAACGCCAAGTACGGCTACAAGCCGCTGTTCTACGACATGAACATCTCCGTGCCGGCCAGCCTTTCCAGCGCCAGCGCTTTCACGCCGTTCAGCGGGTCCACGCCGATCCAGTACGAGGTGGTGCGCGGCCAGAGTTCGGTCGCCGATTACCAGTCGACGGTCAAGCAGTGGCTCGGCAGCGGCGGCGGCAACCAGCTGAAGAGGTACTACGAATCCGTCCGCGCCAAGTACGGCGACGCCTGACAGCGTGACCGATGTCGGCGATCACCAAGCCAGGCATACGGCGGGGCACCGCCAGGAACACCAGCGGCACGCCCGCCGCGTCACCGCGGCGGGCCTCCTGGCGGGTCCGGCTGCGCCGGGACAAGGCCCTGATCATCATGTGCCTGCCCGCGCTGGCGCTGCTGACCGTCTTCGGCTACGCACCGATGCTCGGCCTGGTCATGGCGTTCGAAAACTACGACCTCTACGACGGGTTCCTGCACAGCCCGTGGGCCGGGCTGGCCAACTTCCAGCAGCTGTTCTCCGACCCGGGATTCTGGCACGCGTTCGGCAACACGATTGTGCTGTTCTCGGTGCAGCTCGTGCTCTTCTTCCCGGTGCCGATCGCGCTGGCGATCCTGCTGGACAGCCTTCTGTCCCGGCGCCTGCGGTCGGCCATCCAGAGCGTGGTGACCCTGCCGCACTTCTTCTCGATGGTGATGGTGGTCACCATCTTCAACGAGATACTGGGCGGCTCCGGGCTGATCAACACGTTCCTGCGGTCGCACGGCGTGAAGAACCCGCCCAACTTCATGACCGACGCTTCCACGTTCAAGTTCCTGATCTCCGGCCAGCTCATCTGGAAGGAAGCCGGCTGGTCGATGATCGTTTACCTGGCGGCCCTCGCTGCTATCAGCCCCTCGCTGTACGAGGCGGCAGCGGTGGACGGGGCCGGCTGGTGGAGCCGGCTGCGGCACATCACGCTGCCGGGCCTGAAGCCGATCACGGTGCTGCTGCTGATCCTCAACCTCGGCTACGCCCTGACGTTCGGCTTCGAGCAGATGCTGATCCAGCTCCCAGCCGTCGGGCCGGGCGCCGCGCAGGTGCTGACCACGTTCTCCTACGAGAACGGCATCGTGAACGGCGATTTCAGTTACGGAGCAGCGGCCGGCCTGTTCCTCGGCGTGACCTCCGTGATCTTGATCCTGGCCGCCAACAAGGTGGCCCACATGTTCGGCGAAGCCGGACTCTACCGGAAGTAAAGGCACAAGTGACGGCACAAGTGACGGCACAGCATATGGCGACCACGACTCGGGTGATCTCTGGCAGCGGGCCTGCCCGGCAGCGGCGCAGGAACTCTAAGCGCCCGGTCTGGCAGGAGCAGCCGTCGGTGGCCGGCCAGGGGGCCAAGTCGGCGACGATCGTCGTGATGCTGCTCGTGATCCTGGTCCCGCTGTACTCGGTGGTGCTGACCAGCTTCTCCACCCAGGCTTCGGTCAACATCGCCGGCGGCCTTGTGGTCGTCCCGCACGGGCTGACGCTGAATGCCTACAAGCTGATCGCCAGCGGCGGCGTCGTCGGGCGGGCGCTGCTGGTCAGCCTGTCGATCACCGCGATCGGGACCGCCGTGTCCATGGTGGTCACGATCCTGGCCGCGTACGGACTGTCCCGTCAGGGCTCGTTCGGCCACCGGACGATCCTGTGGATCATGATGATCACGATGTTCTTCAACGGCGGGATCATCCCGCTGTTCCTTGTGGTCTCCTCGCTCGGCGGCTACGACCAGTACTGGGCGCTGATCCTGCCCAGCGCGGTCAGCGTCTTCAACATCATCGTGATGCGCGCGTTCTTCTCCAGCACGGTGGCCGAGGTGATCGAGAGCGCGCGGGTGGACGGCGCCAGCGACTGGACGATCCTGCGCCGGATCGTGCTGCCGATGTCCAAGCCGGTGATCGCGGTCATTTCGCTGTTCTACGCGGTCGGCTACTGGAACTCCTGGTTCAACATCCTGCTGTTCATGCCGTCGGACAGCGTCAAGTGGCCGCTGCAGATGGTCATGTACGACTACGTGACCGAGGGAATGACGATGCCGGGCAGCGGCACCTCCGGTGTCGGCCAGTACCTGGGCAACCAGCAGATCGCCCCGCTCTCGCTGCAGATGGCGGTGGTCGCGCTGACCGTCCTGCCGGTGCTGCTGGTTTACCCCTTCGTGCAGAAGCACTTCACCAAGGGCGTGCTGCTCGGCGCCATCAAGGGTTAGCAATCAACGAAGGACCCCGCCATGCTTCTGCTGAGCCTCATCCACGCGCGCGGATCCCGCCGGGCCGCGCTGGGGGCGTTCGCTGCCGCCTCGCTGCTGGCCGGCCTGCTCGCCTCGGCCACGACAGCCGCAGCCGGGTTAGCCGCCTCCGGGGCGGGCAGCGCCCCGTACACCTGGCGCAACGTGGCGATCACCGGCGGCGGGTTCGTCGACGGGCTGGTGTTCAGCCCGGCTCAGCCCGGGCTCGCCTACGCCCGGACCGACATCGGCGGGGCCTACCGCTGGGACGCGCCCGCGGGGCGCTGGGTGCCGCTGATGGACTTCACCGGGTTCGACGACTGGAACGAACTCGGCGTGGAGTCCATCACCGCCGACCCGGTCAACCCGGGCAAGGTGTGGGTGGCGGCCGGCGAGTACACCCAGCCGTGGGCCTCGCCGCTGGACGGGGAGATCCTCCGGTCGGGCAACCAGGGCCGCACCTGGCAGATCAGCGACCTGCCGATCCAGCTCGCCTCCAACCAGAACGGGCGCAACATGGGCGAGCGGCTCGCCGTCGATCCGGACGACGACGCCGTCCTGTACCTGGCCTCGCCAGCCAACGGGCTGTGGCGCAGCACCGACGGCGGGGTGACCTGGTCCCAGGTGACCAGCTTCCCGGTCACCAGCACACCCGACGACATCGGTCTGTCTTTCGTCACGTTCGACCCAGCCAGCTCGCGCCGGGGCGAGCCGACGCGGACCATCTTCGTCGGTGACGCCACCGGCACCGCGCTGTATGAGTCCACCGACGCCGGGGCTACCTGGCAGGTGGTGCCGGGCGAGCCGACCGGGATGCAGCCGCAGCACGGCGTGATGGCCTCGAACGGCACCTTCTACGTGGACTACGCCAACCAGCCGGGACCGAACGGGATGACCGACGGCAGCGTCTGGAAGTACGACGCGCTGACCGGCGCGTGGACGGACATCACCCCCGAGGTTCCCGGCGCCGGCGGCAACCCGGCGTTCGGTTACGCCGGGCTGGCCGTCGACCCCGAGCACCCAGGCACGGTGATGGTCGCCACCAACGACCGCTGGTCCCCGGTCGACACCATCTTCCGGTCCACCGACGCCGGGGCCACCTGGGAGGACGTGGGCGCCGACGCGAACCTGAACATCTCGGCTTCGCCCTTCCTCGCCTGGGGCGCGACACCGAAGTTCGGCTGGTGGATCGCGTCGATCGCGATCGACCCGTTCAACCCGAACCACGTGATGTTCGGCACCGGGGCGACAGTCTTCGGCAGCGACGACGTGACCGCCGCCGACCACGGCCAGGCCACCACCTGGTCGTCGGCGGCCGCGGACGGCATCGAGGAGACCGCTGTTAATGACCTGGTGGCGCCCTCTGCCGGGCCGTGCAAGCTGATCAGCGCGGTCGGCGACCTCGGCGGCTTCTGCCACACGTCGCTCAGCCAGTCGCCAGCGACCGGCATGATCGAGCCCATCCTCGGCAGCGGCACCAGCATCGGTGAGGCCGGCGTGGCCCCGCTCGACGTGGCTGAGGTCGGGTACTCAGGCGGGGACTGGTCCACCGATGGCGGCGCGGACTGGACAGCGATGACGCTGCCGCCCGGCAGTGCCGAGGGAGCCGGCGTGGTCGCGGTCGCCGCGGACGGCTCATCGATCGTGTGGGCGCCCGCGGACGCCGCTCCTGCTTACAGCACCGACGGCGGCCAGGCCTGGACGGCCACGGCCGGCTTGGCCGAAGGCCTGATGCCGGTGGCCGACCCGGTCACACCGGGGGTGTTCTACGCCTTCGACCCGTCCACCGGTGACGTGCTCACGTCCACCGACGACGGAGCAAGCTTCACGGTCGCCGATGCCGGCCTGCCCGCCGGCGTCGGCGCCGAGCAGTCGTCAAGCGCACCACAGCTGCATACCGTGCCCGGCCGGGCCGGCGATCTCTGGCTGACGGCCGGCAACGGCGCGCTGTACCACTCGGTGGATGGCGGAGTCACGTTCAGTGAAATAACCAGCGTAGATACGGCGGCCACTATCGGCTTCGGCAAAGGAGCGCCTGGCGCCACCTACCCCGCCATTTACCTGACTGGCATCGTGAACGGCGTGCAGGGCGTGTTCCGGTCAACCGACGCGGGAGCGAGCTGGGTCCGGATCAACAACGACTCCGAGCAGTACGCCTGGATCGGCCAGACGATCACCGGCGACCCGCAGGTGTTTGGCCAGGTGTTCCTGGGCACCAACGGCCGCGGCATCCTCGTCGCCGACCCATCAGCGGAGGGGACAGCAACAACGAAGGAGCACAACTGATGTATCGGACACTGTTAACCGGTTTGTTCACCGCCGGTCTCGCCGCCGCGCTGACCCTCATCGCCCCGGTGGCCGCGCAGGCCGCGACGACCTGCACCAGCGGCGCAAACGAGGGCATGAACCCGTACTACATCCTGGACAACGAGTACAACGCCTCGCTGGCTACGTCGAGCAGTTGGCAGTGCGTGTGGAGCACCAGCCAGTCCGGCGACACGATCGACTGGGGCGCGGACTGGGACTGGGCGCACGCTTCGTCGTCCACCTCGTCCGACGTGCTCGCCTACCCGGCGGCCGTGCTCGGCTGGGAGTGGGGCTGGGAGTACTCCGACACCAAACTGCCCGTGCAGCTCTCCTCGGGCACCACCGTCTCCAGCACCTGGGACTACACGTTCACCCAGAACACGTCGAACACGTTCGACGTCTCCTACGACGACTGGATCACCTCGAGCTCGGACCCGGGCGACAGCAACCCGCAAGACGAGATGATGATCTGGCTTGACCACGGCGGGGGCGCGGGGCCGGCCGGATCGCAGGTGGCAACCGTGAGCGTGGACGGCACGTCCTGGGACCTGTACGTCGACACCGACAACACCTGGCCGATCTACACGTTCGTGCGGGCCTCGACGACCACGTCATCGTCGCTGAACATCACCGACTTCACCAAGGTGCTCACCGGCTCCTACGGGCTCAACAGCTCCTACTACCTGTCCAGCGTTCAGGCCGGGGTCGAGGTCTGGACCGGCGAGGGACAGATCGACTCCAACACGTACTCGGTCACGGTCGGCTGAGGCTGACCGCAGGGAGGACTACTCGTGCGCTGCGGGATCAGCGACACCAAGCCGGCCGCTGCCTGGCAGGACGCGTTCCTGGCGGGCAACGGCCGGCAGGGCGCCATGGTGTTCGGGGACACCCGCGACGAGACCGTGGTCATCACCCACCACCGGCTTGTCCGGCCCAACGGCTCGCAGGACCTGATCCCGCCTCCGCTCGCCGCCCGCCTGGAGGCGGTCAGGGACCTGCTGCTGGCCGGGAAGTCGTTCGACGCCCTCGAGGAGTTCTGCGCCGGCTGGCCGGAGAACGCACCGCAGCCGTTCCATCCGGCCTTCGCGGTCAGGCTGCGCCTGCTGGAGGACACTGCGAGCGGACGGGCTGAACATCCAGGCAAGGTCACGGGCTACCTGCGCACCGCCGGTTTCCGCACCGGGCTGCTGACGACACAGTGGCAGGACGCAGCGGGTTCGTGGCGGCACAGGTGTTTCGTGTCGCGGGCCCGGGACATTGTCGTGCAGTGGCTCCAGCTTCCGCCCGATTGGGGCGGGCTGCTGGAGGTCGGGCAGGACGTGCTCCTCCCCGGTGTCCCGCCCGGGCTTGGCCTGTCCCGGGAGGGACGGCTGCGCGGTGAAGGCGGCGCCGTCGCCGGCCTCACCGTGCGGTATCCGGACCCGGCGGGATGCCTGGGCGGCGCCGGGTGCCACGGCGGGTACTGCGGCGTAACCAGGATCGACGCACCCGGTGGCGACTGCCTGCTCGACGGCCCGCTGATCCGCATCCGCGCCGCCCGCGAGGTCACGCTTCTCACCCGGGTCGCCGCGTTCACGGCGCGGGCGGACCCGGATACCGAGCTGGCCACGCTGACCGGCCAGGTCGGCTGCCTGCCTGGCGACCCGCAGGCCCTGTTCACCGAGCACGCAAGGTTGCACCGGCGAGCGTTCGGAAAAATTGTTCTTGATTGTGGCGCCTCACCGGCCGACCGCCGCCTTCCGGTCGCGGAACTGCTGCGCCGCCAGGAGGCTGACCCGGGCACACCGCTGCCTGCGCTGCTCGAGAAGCTGTTTGACTCCGGCCGTTACCTGCTGCTGAGCGCCAGCGGCGCGCTCCCGCCCCGGCTGCCTGGCCTGTGGCAGGGAGACTGGCATGCCGCATGGTCGGGCGCGATCGTCGCGAACGCGAACCTTAATCTCCAGCTGGCAGGCGCGGTGACCACCCACGTGCCGGCGGCCATCCACGCGCTGGCTGACCTGGCCGCCACCCAGCTCGGGGACTGGCAGGTCAACGCGTCCCGCCTGTATGGCGTGCGCGGCATTCTGGTCCCGGCGGCCGGCGACGGCAGCAGTGGCCTCGCCCGGCACTTCGGCCCGGCCTACCCGCACCACATGTGGACCGCTGGCGCCGACTGGCTGCTCGTCCCGCTCATCGAATACGCCGACGCGACCGGTGACGAGGCCTTCCTGCGCGAGCGGGTGCTGCCGGTGGCGACCGAGCTCGCCCTTTTCTACGAGGACTTCCTGGCCAGGAGCAGCGACGACGGATGCGCCGTCTTCGTCCCGTCGTATTCGCCGGAGAACTGCCCGGCCGGCTGGAGCGCAGCGGCGGTCAACGCCACCATGGACATCGCCGCCGCGCGGCACGCACTGACCACAGCTGCCGACGTGTGCGCCAGGACCGGCACGCAGACCGGGCCGGGCGAGGGCATCGAACGCTGGCAGGCGCTGTCCGCCCGGCTGCCCGGATACCGGGTCAACGGGGACGCGGCGCTGGCCGAGTGGGCCTGGCCGCCACACGGTCCGCCGGTGGGCGACAGTTACGACCATCGTCACGTCAGCCATCTGTACCCGGTTTGGCCGCTGCACGAGGTGACCGTGGACGACACCCCGGCGCTGGCGGAAGCGGCGCTGCGGGCACTGCGGCTGCGCGGGCCGCAGGACGGGTCGGCGCACGGGTACCTGCACCGGGCGCTGGCCGCCGCGCGGCTGCACGACGCCAGACTGGCTGGCGGGCAGCTTGCCGCGGTTACCGGTGGCGGCTTCTTCTTCCGCTCGCTGATGAGCAGCCACTATCCCGGCCGCCGCGTCTACAATGCGGATGCCGCGTGCTGCCTGCCGGGTGTGCTGGCCGAGATGCTGGTGGATTCGGTGGCCGCGCGCGGCGACCGGGCAGCCAGGATCGAACTGCTCCCAGCTGTTCCCGGCTTCCTGCGCGCTGGCCGGCTGCACGGTGTCAGGACTGTCGCCCAGGTGCGCGTTGGGCTGAGCTGGGATCTGGACGCAGGCACGGCGACGATCGCGCTGCGATCGCGGATAGCCCAGCCGGTCGAGCTGACCTGGCGGGCCGCCGCCACCTGCCGCTCCGACGACGTCGCGCCCGCGATTCTCCGGCCGGGTTCCTGGCAGCTTGAACTCCCGCCGGGCGTTCCGGTCCGGATCACCATGAACGCGCAGCCGCACGGAACAGCATGAGCCTGATGATGACAGCGGATGACCAGGCGAAGCGCTTCGCTCCAGGCTGGGCCAGCGGTGATATCGTAGATCACTGGGGGGTTTGCTGGCCTCTGCACCATGCTTTGTCGAAGCGCTTCGACTATCTGACGGACCGGGCGATCGGGAGCGAGGAGAAAGCGACGATGGCGACGCTCGCCGATGTGGCCCGGCACGCGGGGGTCGCCGCCAGCACAGTCTCCTACGTGCTCAGCGGCAAGCGGTCGGTGTCCGCGGCCACCCGCCGCCGGGTCGAGCACAGCATCGAACTGCTCGACTACCACCCGCATGCCGGCGCCAGGGCCTTGGCCAGCAGCCGTTCGAGCATCATCGCGCTGGTCGTGCCGCTGCGCGGTGACCTGTACGTGCCGGTGATGATGGAGATCGCCATCGCCGTGACCACGGCCGCCCGCCGGTTCGGGCACGACGTGCTCCTGCTCACCAACGAGGAAGGGCCGGAGGTTATCCGGCGGGTCGCGGTCAGCGCCAGAGCCGACGCCATGATCCTCATGGACGTGACCATGGACGACGACCGCATCCCGATGCTGCGCACCGTCGGCATCGACGGGGTGCTGATCGGCGTCCCAGCCGACACCAGCGGGCTGGCCTGCGTCGACATGGACTTCACCGCGGCCGGTGAGCTGTGCGTCGACCAGCTTGCCGATCTTGGCCACCGCGAGGTGGCTTTCATCGGCGAGGCCGAAGGGGTGTACCAGCGGCGCAGCGGGTTCGCCGAGCGGACGCGCAGCGGCGTCGTCGGACGGGCGGCAGCACGCGGTATCCGCGTCGTGCACCGCCCGTGCGCGGCGAGCCACGAGGCAGTGGCCGGCACGGTCACTCGCATCCTCGACGACCGGCCGGATACCACGGGGCTGATCGTCCAGAACGAGGCGGTGATCCCGCCGCTGCTCAGCGTGCTGCGGACGACAGGCCGGACGATCCCTGAGGACATGTCGGTGATCGCGATCTGCCCCGATCAGGTCGCGGAGCAGACCTCGCCCCGGCTGACCTCCGTGCCTATTCCAGCCGAAGACATGGGACGCAGTGCCGTCGAGATGCTGATGCGCCGGCTGGACGACGGCCGAGCCCAGGAGCTTGTCCTGCTTCCGCCGAGGCTCACTGTCCGCGGCAGCACCATGCGCGCGCCGGCAGGCCGCCGGTGACTCATGTCGGCCGGTGCCATCTGCCTTAGTGGCCGCAATCACGAGGAGCAGCATGACCACCTTCCATGACCGGGCCGGGGCACTGGAGTGCAGCAATGGTCAGGAGACGCTGCGCATCGAGCCGTGGGGCCGGGACGCGATCCGCGTGCGGGCCACGCTCGGCCCGGTCCTCGACGGGCTGCCTGGCGCGCTGCTTGAGCCCGCTCAGCCGGCGGCGGACACCCGTATCAAGATCGACGATGGCTCCGCTCAGGTCGTCAGCGGCGCTGTGACGGCGACGGTCAGCGACACCGGCGCAGATTTCCGGCAGCCCGTGCTGCGGTTCACAAGATCCGCGACCGGTGAGGAACTCCTCACCGAGGAGCCGCTGCACGTCTGGTGGCCGGGGCCGCGGCTTTTCGCCCCGGCCGGCAACGGCTATCACCGGCTTGAGCAGCGGTTCCGCGCCTACGATGGCGAGCACATCTACGGGCTCGGCCAGCACACCCACGGCCTGCTCGACCAGAAGGGCGCGGTCGTCGAACTGGTCCAGCGCAACGCCGAGGTGAGCATCCCGTTCCTGGTCTCCAGCCGCGGCTACGGGCTGCTGTGGAACAGCCCGGCGATCGGGCGGGTCGAGCTGGCCGTCAACGGGACCCGGTGGGTGGCGGACAGCGCCCGCCAGATCGACTACTGGATCACCGCTGGTGCTCCGGGCGACCTGCTGCGCCGCTATGCCGACGCCACCGGCCACGCTCCCATGCTGCCCGACTGGGCTTCCGGGTTCTGGCAGTGCAAGCTCCGGTATCGCACCCAGGACGAACTGCTGGCGGTGGCCAGGGAGTACCAGCAACGCGGCCTGCCGCTGTCGGTGATCGTCAGCGACTACTTTCACTGGACGCATCTCGGCGACTGGAGGTTCGACCCGGCCCAGTGGCCGGACCCGGCCGGCATGGTCGCCGAGCTCGCGAGCATGGGCGTCAAGCTGATGGTGTCGGTCTGGCCGTCGGTCAGCCCGCTGAGCGAGAACTACCAGGAGATGGCGGAGCGCGGCCTGCTGATCGGCACCGAGTACGGGCCGCTCGCCCACGCCACCTGGCCGGACAAAGGAGTCGACGCCGACGTCGGCGTCGCCTTCTACGACGCCACGAGCTCCGAAGCGCGCGAGTTCATCTGGAGCCGGGTCAGGCAGAACTACCTCGAGCCCTACGGCATCGACACCTGGTGGCTCGATGCCTGTGAACCCGAACTCCGCCCCGGATTCCAGGGCAACCTGCGTTACCAGGCCGGACCCGGCCTCGAAGTCGGCAACCTGTACCCGCGCGAGCACGCCCGGGCGTTCTACGAGGGGATGATCAGCGAAGGCAGACCTGAGGTCGTCAGCCTGGTGCGGTCGGCCTGGGCCGGGAGCCAGCGTTACGGGGCGGCGCTGTGGTCGGGTGACATACCGGCGGATTTCGGTGCGCTGCGCGCCCAGATCAGGGCGGGGCTGAACACCGCGCTCAGCGGCCTCCCCTGGTGGACGACCGATATCGGTGGCTTCCACGGCGGGGACCCCGGCGACCCGGTGTTCCGCGAGCTGATCGTGCGCTGGTTCCAGTACGGCGCGTTCTGCCCGCTGTTCCGGCTGCACGGCTTCAGGGAGCCGCGGGTCCCGTTCAGCGTGGACCAGACAGGCGGCCCGAACGAGGTCTGGTCGTTCGGGCCCGAAGCCTACGCCTGCATCAGCGGCATGCTGCTGCTGAGAGAGCGGCTGCGGCCGTACGTGATGGAGCAGATGCAGGTCGCGCACGCCGAAGGGCTGCCGCCCATGCGGCCGGTCTTCGTCGATTTCCCTGGCGACCCGCTGGCATGGGACAGCCAGGACGAGTTCATGTTCGGCCCGCAGCTGCTCGTGGCCCCGGTGGCCCACTACCGCGCCCGCGAGCGCAGCGTCTATCTGCCCGCTGGCGGCCGCTGGACGGATGCCTGGACCGGAGAGGAATTCGGTGGCGGCACGTCGGTCACGGCCCAGGCCCCGCTGGACCGCATCCCGGTGTTCCTGCGCGACGGGGCCAAGCTGCCGATCGCCCCATCCGGCGAGTAGGTACCGTTCAGGACGTGGGTTCGTCGCGGACCCGGTACGGGTCCGGGTCACCCGCGGGCGTGGCCCCCTCGCGCGCGGCCGCGACCGCCTCGTCAGCCTGGCGGGCGCGGGCGACGAGTTCCTCGATGTTCTTGACCGTCTGCGGCACCGTGTCCAGCTCGAAGGCGATCGACGGGGTGTGCTTGAGGCCGGTCTGCTTGCCGACCTCCGACCGGATCAGGCCGGTGGCGCTGGCCAGCGCCGCGGCCGTGTCGGCACGTTCCTCGTCCGAGCCGTACACCGTGTAGAACACTGTGGCCTCGCGCAGGTCCCCGGTGACCCGGGCCTCGGTCACCGTGACGAAGCCGAGCCGGGGGTCCTTGATCCGCCGCTCCAGCATCTCGGCGACGATCTGCGCGATCGCGTCATTCAGCCTGCGTGCTCGCGGTCCGTCCATCGCTGGCTCACTCCTCCTCGCTGAACAGCCGCTGCCGGGCTGACAGCAGCTCAATGTCCGGCCGGCCCGCGACAAAGCGCTCGCAGGCTTCCAGGACCTGGCTGGCATGCGCGGCCGTCGATGCGGCCACCGCGATGCCGATCTCCGCCCGCCGGTGCAAGTCCAGGTGCCCAGTCTCGGCCACGGAGGCACCGGGGAAGCGCCGGTTCACCTCGGCGATTAGCGGCCGGACCGCAGACCGCTTCTGCTTCAGCGAACGCACGTCGCCCAGCAGAACGTCGAGCGTGAGAGCGCCCACATACATGTGCTTACCTCGCGCTGTGTTTGTTTTGCGCCGCCGGGCCGCTTTTGGGCGCCGTCTTTCCCTCGGTCGCTCGGGTCGCCTGCGGCTCCCCTCACTCCTCAGTACAAGACGGCACCCGCGGCCCTTTGGCGCGTGCGGGAAAAGCCCGCGCTAGGCGCGGGGCTTTTCCCGCATCTCGAAGGTCTCGATCACATCGCCCACCTTGACGTCGTTGTAGCCGATGCCGATGCCGCACTCGAAGCCCTCGCGAACCTCGGTGGCGTCGTCCTTGAACCGGCGGAGCGACTCGACGGTGAGGTTGTCCGAGATCACGACCCCGTCGCGGACCAGGCGCGCCTTGCTGTTGCGGTTGATCGTTCCCGAGCGCACGATGCAGCCGGCCACGTTGCCGACCCTGGGCACCCGGAAGACCTCCCGGACCTCCGCCGTGCCCAGCTGGGCTTCCTCGAAGATCGGCTTCAGCATGCCCTTGAGAGCGGCCTCGACTTCCTCGATGGCCTGGTAGATCACCGAGTAGTAGCGGATGTCCACGCCCTCGCGCTGGGCGAGCTCACCAGCCCGGCCGGCCGGCCGGACGTTGAACCCGATGATCACGGCATCGGAGGCGATGGCCAGGTTGACGTCGTCCTGGGTGATCGCGCCGACGCCGCGGCCGATCACCCGGAGCGCCACCTCGTCGCCCACGTCCAGTTGCAGGAGAGCATCCTCGAGGGCCTCCACCGATCCGGACACGTCGCCCTTGATGATCAGCAGCAGCTCTTCGCGCTCGCCCGACTTCAGCGCCGACTCCAGGTCCTCGAGCGTGACCCGCGGCCGCCGCTGGGCGAACATCGCTGTCCGCTCCCTGGCCTCACGCCGCTCGGCGATCTGCCTGGCCACCCGGTCGTCGTCGACCACGAGGAAGTTGTCGCCAGCGTCCGGGACGGCCGTCAAGCCGAGCACCTGCACCGGCCGCGACGGCGGCGCTTCGGTCACCGGCTCGCGGTTCTCATCCAGCATCGCCCGGACCCTGCCGAACGCCTCGCCGCAGACGATCGAGTCACCGACGTGCAGCGTCCCGCGCTGCACCAGGACGGTCGCGACCGGCCCACGGCCCTTGTCCAGCTCGGCCTCGATGGCGACGCCCTGGGCTTGCTGCCCGGGGTTGGCCCGCAGGTCGAGTTCGGCGTCCGCGGTCAGCACGACGGCCTCGAGCAGTGCGTCGATGCCGATGTTCTCCCGCGCGGAGACGTCGACGAACAGAGTCTGGCCACCGAACTCCTCAGCCACCAGGCCGTACTCGGTGAGCTGGGCACGGACCCGCGCCGGGTCGGCGCCCTCCTTGTCGATCTTGTTGACGGCCACGACGATCGGCACGCCGGCCGCCTGGGCATGGTTGAGCGCCTCAGTGGTCTGCGGCTTCACGCCGTCATCAGCGGCGACCACGAGCACGACAAGGTCGGTGGTCTCGGCACCGCGCGCACGCATCGCCGTGAAGGCCTCGTGACCGGGTGTGTCGATGAACGTGATCCTCCGCTCTTCGCCGTCCACCACGGTGTTGGCCTGGTAGGCGCCGATGTGCTGGGTGATCCCGCCCGCCTCGTGGGCCACCACGTTCGTTCGCCGGATCGCGTCGAGCAGCTTGGTCTTGCCGTGGTCGACATGGCCCATAACGGTCACTACCGGCGGGCGCGCCACCAGGTCGTCGTCGCCGCCCTCGTCCTCGCCGAACTCGATGTCGAACGACTCCAGCAGCTCGCGGTCCTCTTCCTCGGGCGAGACGACCTGAACCGAGTAGTTCAGCTCGGCCCCGAGCAGCTGCAGCGTCTCGTCGTTCACCGACTGGGTAGCTGTGACCATCTCGCCCAGATGGAACAGCACCTGCACCAGCGAGGCCGGGTTCACGCCGATCTTGTCGGCGAAGTCGCTCAGCGACGCACCCCGCGACAGGCGGATGACCTGACCGTTCCCGCGGGCGACCGACACGCCGCCGATCGACGGCGCCTGCATGTTGTCGAACTCGATGCGGCGCTGCCGCCTCGACCTGCGGGCCCGCGCCGGGCGCCCGCCCGGCCGTCCGAAGGCGCCCTGAGTTCCGCTCCGGCCACGGCCGCCGCCGCCACCGCCGCCGCCGCCGGGGCGGGCCGGTGCTGCGCCGGGCCGCTGCCCGCCAGCGCCAGCGCCGCCGCCGCCGCGTGGGCCGCCCGGGCCCGCGCCTGGGCCGCCACGGCCGGCCGGGCGGGTGCCCGTACCCGGGCCGCTACGGCCGCCAGGTCCGCCCTGGCCGCCGTAACCGCCGGGCCCGCGGGCCCCGGCCGGCCTGGGCGGCATGCTGCTTGGGCTTGGACGCGGCCCGCCGGGCCGTGTCCCCTCGCCGGGCCCGCCAGGACCAGGGCGCCCAGGCGCGCGGGTACCGCCACCGGGCCGCGGCCCGCCCGGGCGCGGCCCACCGCCACCGGGCGAACCAGAGAACGCTGCCGGGCTGGCGCCCTGCCCGGGCTGGCCTGGCCTGGCGCCTCGCGGTGCCGACCCCATCCCGGTAGCGGTCGAGCTGAACGGGTTGTTGCCCGGCCGGGGCCCTGGCCTTGGCGGCCCTGGCACTCCAGCCGGCGTCCGGGCGGGCGGGCCGCCTGGCCTGGGTGCGCCAGAGCCTGGCCCGCCCGGGCGCGGTCCCGGCCTCCCGGGGCCTCGCCCGGGGGCCGGAGCACCTGAAGCAGGCGAGCCCGGCGGGCGCGCCCCAGTTTCTGGGGCGGTGGTCTCGGCCGCAGCGGCCCGCTCGTCCCCGCGGTCGTCCTGGGAATCGGAACGCTGCGGATGCGGGAACGGCACCGGCGGGCGCGCTGGGGCGGCTGGCTGCTCCGCAGCAGGCGCGGCTGTCTGGCCGGGCTCGGCCACCGGAGGAACTGCAGGCGCCGGCGGGCTGGCCGGAGTGCGCCCGTTCATGCCCGCGTGGCCGTCTGCCGCCGGCGCACCGCCTGCCGGGGCTGTGGCCGCGGGCGCGCTCGGGGCCTGCGCGGCCGGCGCCTGCGAACCTGCGGCCTGGGCCGCGCTCGGGGCTGAAGCGGCCGACGCCGATGCGCCAGCGGGTGCCTGAGCTGCGGGCCGCCCATCCTTGACCGCTTCGGCCCGCCCCTGCCGGGGCTGCTGGGTCGCGAACGCTTCTTTGAGCCTGCGAACTACCGGCGCCTCAATCGTGGAGGACGCCGACCGTACGAACTCGCCCATTTCCTGGAGCTTGACCATCACGGTCTTGCTCTCTACGCCGAACTCCTTCGCGAGTTCGTATACCCGAACCTTCGCCACTGCGCTCCCTCTACTCGGCCCGGCCTGACCGGACCCGTCAGCCGGCCGGGGCAGCGCGTGCTCCGGTCCGGCGTCAGCCTCTGCTGTTCATCGCCGGATGCTCATCGGTCGCTCATCGCAATCTCAGCCTGCTTCCTCGTCAGTACCGCCCAGCCCTAGCCGCCCGGCGCTGCCGTCACACTGTCTGGCCAGTCGCGGGCGGGCGAGCCCTCCCCCAACTGGCCAAGATACTCGGCGAGCGCGCCAGTCCCAACTGGTCCCGGCCGCCGCAGAGCCCGCGCGAACGCCCTGCGGCGCTGCGCCTTATCGAAGCATCCCCGGTCGGGATGCAGGTACGCTCCCCGGCCAGGCCCTCGCCCTCGGACATCAGGGACAACCTCGTCCCCGGCTGCCACCAGGCGAAGCAGATCAGACTTTGGTGCCCGGCCTCCGCACCCAACGCACGTCCGGACAGGTATATGCCGGGCCGGCTGCGGGTACCAGGAGGCCATCTTGGCATTAAGTTTACATTGCCCGGGCATCAGGGGCACCGGGCACAGGGTGCCCAGCGCCTGGCGCATCGCTGCCAGCCCCGGCCAGTGCCCGGTCCTCGTCCGCAGCATGCCCCGAGTCCTCCGGCCCCGCTGAGGCGACCGGGGCATCAGCGTCGGAACTGTCAGGCCGGATGTCGATCCGCCATCCGGTCAGGCGAGCCGCCAGCCTTACGTTCTGTCCCTCTTTGCCGATTGCCAGCGACAGCTGATAGTCGGGCACGATCACCTGGGCAACGCGTGCCTGCGCATCAACGACGTTCACCCGGGTGACCCTGGCCGGGGACAGCGCATGCCCGACGAACTCCGCCGGATCGGGCGAGAAGTCAACGATGTCGATCTTCTCACCGTGCAGTTCGGCCATGACGTTGCGGACCCTGCTGCCCATCGGGCCAATGCAGGCGCCCTTGGCATTAACCCCGGGCTGGCGCGAGATCACAGCGATCTTGCTCCGGTGGCCGGCCTCGCGCGCGATGGCCGCGATCTCAACAGCGCCCGACGCGATCTCGGGGACCTCGAGCGCGAAAAGCTTCTTGACCAGATTCGGATGGGTACGTGACAGCGTGACCGATGGTCCGCGGTACCCCTTCCGGACATGCAGAACGTAACACCTCAACCGCTCGCCGTGCACATATCGCTCACCTGGCACTTGCTCGGCAGGCGGCAGCATCGCCTCGAGCTTGCCCAGGTCCACGAGCACCGCGCGGGGGTCCCTGCCCTGCTGGATGACGCCGGCCACCAGTTCGCCCTCGCGGCCGGCGAACTCACCGAACGTCAGTTCGTCCTCGGCGTCGCGCAGCCGCTGCAAGATCACCTGGCGGGCAGTGGTCGCGGCGATACGCCCGAAGCCTTCTGGCGTGTCGTCGTACTCGCGGGCCACCGTGCCGTCCTCGGCTGTCTCCGCCGCCCAGACGGTCACGTGGCCGTTGCCCCTGCTGACCTCTACCCGTGCTGTCGGCGCGGCTCCATCAGTCCGGTGGTACGCGACGAGGAGAGCGTCCTCGATGGCCTTGATGACCAGGTCCATCGAGATGTCCTTCTCCGCTTCCAGGCTGCGCAGGACGCTCAGATCAATGTCCATCGGGTCCCTCCTCGTCTGCGCGCGGGCCCGTCCCGTCATAAACACCGTCGTCGACGCTGTCATCGACACTGGCATCGACGGTTGGCAGCGGGGAGAACTCGACCTCAATCCTTCCCGGGCCGAGTTCGGCGTAGCGGAATTCCCTGAGATCGCCATCGACGTCGAGCCGGACGCCGAGGGCGTCAGCCCCGTACACGCGCCCGGTGATGCTGTGTCGCTCGCCAGGCGCTCCCGCCCCTCCGGAGTGGGATCCAGACTGCAGCGGCGCGGTCACCAGCCGGCCGGCCGCCCGCCGCCAGTGCTTCGGCTCGGTCAGCGGGCGGTCAACGCCAGGCGACGACACCTCCAGGGTGTAGGACGCCTCCCCCATCGCAGCCGCCTCGTCGAGCGCTGCCGACAGCCGCTGGCTGGCCAGCGCGATGTCGTCAAGGCTGACTCCGCCGTCGGCGTCGACCACGATCCGCAGCAGGCGCCGCCGCCCGGCCGAGGTGATCCTGACACTCTCGAGGTCCATGCCCATCGCCTCGACCGTCGGCTCCAGCAGGCCGGCGATTCGCTCCGTGTCGGCAGATGCTACCCGTGACGGCGCCGCAGAACGGTGACGGGAGTTACCGTGCATCACGACCTCCTCGCCCGCGACCTGTGCTATTGTCCACTCCGCCTCTAGCCTAGCCGCGACGGCAGCCACCTGGGCCGTTGCCGCGATGCCCCGCGTGGCGCGGCCCAATGCTGGCACACGGGATCGGAAATCTAGCGCATGACATGCTAGGAACCGCGACCGGATCGGCCCAGCGGCCTGGCGCCTGGGAGTCGGCCCGGCGACCAGGATATGCGAGCGGACGGAGGCTTTGTGACGGTAGACCCAGCGCGCCGGCGGGTGGTGCTCGCGGCCGCGGCCGCGCTGCCGCTCGCGGCGGTGTCTGGCTGCCAGGGTCTCGGCGTGCTCGGCACGCCGCCGCCGGCTCCGCCTGACGTGGTTTCGCTCCAGGACGCGATAGCGGCCGAGAAGCTGATGGTGACCCGGTACGCCACGGCGCTGCGCAGTGCGGGTTCCTGGCCCGCCGCGGCGGCCCAGGTGCTGGAGCCGCTGCACAGCGAGCACCAAGCGCACCTCGCCCAGCTTCAGTCGCGCCTGATCGTGCCGTCCGGCAGCGCGGCCGGCGTTTCGCCATCAGCTCATGCCCCGGCGCCGCCAGCTGTGCCGACGGCGGCAGCAGCCGCCGTCGCGTTCCTTATGGCAGCAGAGCAAGCGGCAGCCACGGCCCTGCTGGACCGGGTGACAGATGCGCCGGCCGCACTTGCCCAGCTGTTCGCGTCGATCTCGGCGTCGGAGGCAACCCACGTCCCCGTGCTGAACCGGGCGGGACAGGCAGCCACATGAGCCGGACGGGCCGGACGCGCAGCCAGGTCAGTGGCTCGGGAGCCGCCGCCCAGACCGGCACGACCCGTGCCCTGCAGTCGGCGCTGGCCGCCGAGCAGGAAGCGGTGTATGGCTACGGGGTTGTCGGCGCCTATCTGTCCGGCGCTATGCAGTCCACGGCCGACGCCGACTGGCTCGCTCACACGACCGCCAGCAACACGATCCAGGCGATGCTGCGCGAACGCGGAACGCAGCCGCCCGCCGCCGCTGTTGCCTACCAGCTGCCGATCGCGGTGCAGACCCAGGCCCAGGCCATCTCGCTTGCCGTCATCATCGAGGAACGGATCACCACCACGTACCTCGGCCTGGTCGCCCTAGACGCCCCCGCGATCAGGAAGTTCGGTGCGCTGCAGGTTCAGGCCGCTGCCCTGCGCGCGGCCGCCTGGCGGGGCAGCACCGTGGCGTTCCCCGGCCTGCCCGCGGCCACGACTGTCACGCGCAGCCACGGCAGCTAGTCGCGCGCTGCCAGGACCCTCTTGATGCGTGCGGCGGCGCCCTCCAGGTCCTCTCCCGCGGCGATCTGTTCTGCCCATGACCACCAGAACCAGCAGCTGCCGTCGTTGGCGCTCCCGGCGTAGACGTCCTCGGCGAGCGCAGGCGCCTCAGGGTTCACGACGTGCAGGCTTGGCGCACTCGCCGGGGAAGCGGTCAGGCTGGCCCGCAGGCCATGCTGAGCCAGCATCTCCGCCAGGCACTCGAGCCGGCCGCGGCCGGCATCTGTGCCCGGCGCCAGCGCCAGGGCCTGCACCGCATCCGTGGCCATTGCTTCCTTGACCGGCACGTCGGCAGCTGGCGACTTCCCTGCCATTATGTGACTCCTAGTATCAAATCGAGGACGTAGAGTAATAACCTTGTCAAGGATGCCCTTAGGAACGTCCCTGTGCAACATGCACGACGGAATTGCCTCGGGGACATCACGGTCATTCCTCAAGCCATTTCGCCGGTGACTGGACGCCGCGCCGCCTGCCCGTAACACTTAACCCCTCACGGGTCGCGCAAGACGGCGGAGGTGCCAGATGGCGACCGAGCACAGCCCCACGATCCGGCGGCGGCGGCTAGCTCTCGAACTCCGGAGGCTCCGCGAGACGGCCAGGCTGACCTGCGAGGAAGTAGCCGAGCACCTCGAGTGCTCCGCCTCGAAGATCAGCCGTATGGAGACCGGCCGGGTGACGGTGTCCCCCAGGGACGTGCGCGACGTCCTCGACCTCTACAAGGTGCCAGAGGAGCAGCGCGAGGGCCTGGTCCAGCTGGCGCGCGACTCGCGCCAGAAGGGATGGTGGCATGCCTACAGCGACGCGATGCTGCCGCACATCGCCACCTACATCGGCCTTGAGAGCGCGGCGTCAGAGATCAGGATCTACGAGGTCAGTGTCATCCCAGGACTGCTGCAGACGGAGGACTATGCCAGGGCGGTGATCCGTGCCGGGATGATGGACAGCCCGCACGAGGACATCGAGCGGAGAGTAGCCCTGCGGATGGCCCGGCTCGCCGCTGTGACCAGGGAAGACCCTCTGCACGTATGGGCGGTCATCGACGAGGCCGCGCTGCGCCGCTGCGTTGGCGGCCCCCCGGTGATGCGCCCGCAGCTTGAGCACCTGCTGGGCCAGTCCGAGCTGCCAAATGTGCAGCTCCAGGTGATCCCGTTCGCCGCCGGCGCGCACCCGGCCATGGGCAGGCCGTTCGTGATCCTCGTCTTCTCCGACCGGGTCGACACCGACGTGGTCTACCTGGAGGAAGTGGTCAGCGCCCTGTGGGTCGAGGACGTTGACGAGGTCGCCAGGCACAACGCGTTCTACAACCACCTGCGGGCCACCGCGCTGTCCTTCGACGACTCCAAGGCCCTGATCACGTCAGTCCTCAAGGAAATCTAGTACCCCACCAGCCCGTCCAGCCGGCACCCCGCCGACCCCGTCCGCGCAGGCCGCACGGGCACGTCGGGCGACCCTGTCCGCAGCCCCGCCGGGCCCGGTCCGCCTAGCCCACCGGCCCGACCTCGCGCACCCCGGCGCGCTAGCCCGACCGCGCACCTCCGCCGACCCGACCGCGCACCTCCGCCGGCCTGGCCGCCCTCCGCCCGCGTACCCCGGCGCGCCGGCCCGCACGGGCACGTCGGGCGGAGTCGGTGCAGCCCGCTCGCCTGACGCGTGATCGCGGATGCTAACCCGCACATGTCTTGATCACGGCAATTCAGGTGCGCCCAACGACGGGAGGCCTCCGTGATCAAGACGTCCAGTCCCCGCACCGCCATAACGGAACCACTTTCCCTGACACAAAAAAGCCTTGGCATTAGCCAGAAATCGAACCTCTGACCGAAACCAATCAGGGACTCACCCGAAACGGCGATACGGCCGGCCCGATTCCCATCCTCAACGCCAGGAACGTGAAGGGCTCCGCCGGGGCCGCCGTGCCGGGCGAGCCCCCGTGACCGCCGGAGCCGCCGTGCCGTCGCCCCGACCGCAGCATGGGTGGCCCACCCATGTCGCCCCCGCAGCATGAACGGCACCATCCATGTCGCTCCGGCCCCGCCCCAGCAGCCCTCGCGTCCCCGGCCTGGCTGCCTTGAGTGGTATGCCAGAAATCATCACTATTATCCAAGCTACCTCTGGCAAGAATGCACTGATGCTCATGTCATAGCCAGATCATAAGTGCATTCTTAACGATGGGCAGTGCGCCAGGCACCTGACCCACCCCCGTTGGCCCATCACCTCCGCCACACAACCACCACTGCGAACTCACGCACCACTGGTTTTGCGGGCATTTCTCACGGCCTGGCCTTGCGGGCACACGGCCGGGCATCTGGTCAGCGCAGGGGGGCTGGGAGCGGCTCGGTGTGCAGCACGGTCAGCCGGGAGACGGCGCGGGTCAGCGCGACGTAGAGCCGTTGCAGGCCGCGTGCCTCGGCCGCCGCGATCCTGGCTGGCTCGACGACGATGACATGGTCGAACTCAAGGCCCTTGGCCAGGGTGACTGGTACGAGGGTCACTGGCGCAGTGCTGGCCGGCGCCGTGCTGGCCGGCGCCGAGGCGGCGGCTGTGGAGACCGGGCCCGGGGCGGCGGAGTCCGTGGTAACGGTGCCCGGGGCGGCGGCCGTGGAGACCGGGCCCGGGGCGGCGGGGGCTGTGGTTACCGGGTCGGGGGTGACGGGCACGGGGTCGCCGGCGGGGTCGAGGATGCTGTGCGCGCAGCCGCCCTGGCGCAGGATGGCCGACAGCCCAGTGAGCTGGTCATCGGCGGCGATCACCGCTGCCGAGCCTGGCCGGCGGGCCACGTCGGCGCACGCGGACTGAAGCAGACCGGGCAGGGTGCCCCCGGTCGCCGCGGTGATCACCAAGGACCCGGGGTCCTGGCGGACGGACCTGGCCGGGTCGAGCCCGGGTGCGATATGGCCGAGCAGCCTGCTGGCGAAGTCGAGGATCTGCCGCGGCACCCGGTAGCCGGTGTCAAGCACGCGCAGCCCGGCATCGTCCTTGCCGAGGTCGCCGAGCACCTGCTGCCAGCTCGCGGCGGCCCAGGCGGTGGTGCCCTGAGCGATATCGCCGAGCACGGTGGCCGAGCCCGTGGCGCAGCGCCGGCCGATCGCGCGGCACTGCATGGGCGACAGGTCCTGAGCCTCGTCCACGACCACATGCGCCAGGCTCGGGGTCCGCCACATCAGGTCCTGCGCCTCATCGACAAGCACGGCGTCGGCCGCGGTCCACCGGGCCGAGCCCGGCCCGCGCGGCGGTTTCGCCCAGCTGATCGCGGCCTGCTCGGCGGGCGACAGCACGCCCTCGCCCGCCCTGGCCAGCAGGTCAGGGTCGGAGAGCAGGCGAAACACCAGCCGCACCGGGTCGTCCTTGGGCCAGATGACGTCCACGGCTGCACGCACCTGCGCGGTCCGGCGCACCGCCTCGTGGGTCCGGTCATCGCAGCTCTCGCCGGAGGCCTCCATGCGGGTGAGGACCACGTGCGCGATCCGGTGTGACAGCATGTCCCGCCCGGCCGCGTAGCGGACGCCGCGCACCCGCAACTCGTCGGCAAGCTCAGCAAGCTCGCTGGCAGGCACCCGCCAGCGCCGGGAGCCGCGGGTCACGGTGATCGCATCGGAGGGCTCGGCGAGCTGCTCCCACAGCGCGCGCCGCAGCACCTCGGCCATGCGCGCGTCCCCCTTGACCCTGCCCGCTTCGTCGGTATCGGCGGCGCGTACCGGCACCGCCGCGAGCAGGTCGGTGACCGATTGCTGGGTCACGTCCAGCTCGCCCAGCGCGGGCAGCACGTTCCTGATGTAGCCAAGGAACGCGCGGTTGGGCCCGATGACCAGCACGCCCCCGCGGGTCATCCGCTCTGGATGCGCGTAGAGCAGATAGGCGATCCGGTGCAGGCCGACGGCCGTCTTCCCGGTGCCGGGGGCGCCTTGCACGCAGAGGGAGGCGTCCGCTTCGGCCCGGACGATGTCGTCCTGGTCGGGCTGGATCGTCGCCACGATGTCGCGCATCGGGCCGGACCTCGGCCGCTCGATCTCCTCGATCAGGATCCGGCTTGTGCCGGTTAGCGGGGCGGCCGCGGAGAGGTCCTCGTCCTCGTAGGCTGTCAGCTCGCCGCCGGAGAACCCGAACCGGCGACGGTGGGCCACTCCCATGGGCTCGGCCGGGCTGGCCCGGTAGAACGGCCGCGATACCGGGGCGCGCCAGTCGATCACGACCGGCCTTCCGTCCGGGTCGTGCACGTGCCGCCTGCCGATGTGGAACTGCTCGCCGGAATCCGCGTAGTCCAGCCGACCGAAGAACAGCGGCGTGTCCGGCAGGTCGATCAGCGCCTGCGCGCGGCGGAACAGGTCGGCCTTGAGGTACTCCTCCGAGACCGGGTCTCCGCCCATCGCGCGGAGCGAGAGCACGTTCTCCCGCATGAGCCGGAGGAACTCGCGCGAAAGGCGCAGGTGATCGCGCTCGGCCGTCAGAACAGGATCCCCGGCACCGCCGCTGGGCAGGGCCATGACTCAGATCCTCCAGAGGTAGGTATGCCGACGGCGCCAGCGCGGGACCTGCGGTCCGGCTCATGGCGCAAGGGCACCGGACCCTACCAGGTCCAGTGGAAGCCAGCCACAGTTTTTTCAATGAACCTGAGGTAGCGGTGGACCGAGAACTGCGAATCCAGGCTGACCGGCTCCTCATTGAGGATGCCGCCGTCCACCCCGTCCCACGTCGCCCACCAGATCCCGGCCGGCAGCCGGTCCGGGTGGAACTCGACGCGCATGTCGAAGTTCTCAAGCCGGCCCATGAACGCCCGCCGGAACTCGCGCTCATGCGGGTCATCCGGGTCCCCCGGGTACTGATATGAAGCCCAGTACTCCAGCGTCGTGGTCTCGCCTGCGGCCAGGGTTCCGGCGAGAAAGATGTACGTGACGAAGAGATCGTCGCTGACCTGGAACAGCTCGCCGGACAGGTTGGTGCAGCCCTGGCCGACCTCCAGGGTCACTGCTGTGGTGTCGTGCAGGAACGGGATCCGGTCCAGGCCGTCCCTGACTGCCTCGATGACCTGGAGCGTGCGGAGACGGACCGGCAGGCCGTCCGCACCCACCGTGAGGTGATCGTGCAGGGACAGCGTCTGATGCTTGCGCGGGCCGATCGCGGCGTGCAGCTCATCCTCGGTCCGCGGCGTCATCGCCTTAGCGCCGGACAGGACGCTGATCGTTCCGGAGCCCTCCCAGAGGCGCCACAGCCGGTCGGTCTCGGCCGCGGAGACATGGAACGCGTCGACGAACAGCGCCAGCGTCGGCCGGCTCAACAGCCTGCCGGACAGCGCGCGGCTGACCGTGTCCTTAAGCTGGTGGGCCAGAACGTCGTCGTCACCCGGCCCGCGCGGGTAGCTCCACAGGTGACGGGCGAGCACCTCGGCGACGGCAAGCTGAACGATCTCCCCCGGCCTGGCCCGGACCACATGCCGTTCCCAGCGCCGCCTATAGGCTCCAGGCCGTTCCAGCAGCTCACGAAGGTAGGCGGCTGCGGCGCGGCGGCCAGGCGGGCTCTTGGTGTCCATTCGCTCGCTAAGGTTTGTGCGAACTAACTGCGACTTCTGGCAGCTACCTTACGTGTATGCCGTCAGCTATGACGGATAGCCGGGCGGTGGGGGGAAAACCGGTGCAAGGGGGGCGGGCCCGCCGCTTCACTGCGGCGGGCCCGATAAGCGCACCCGCCGCGTTCAGAACGGCACTCAGCTCAGAACAGCACTGAGCTGAACATGCTCGTCTCGGTGAACCCGGCCCGCTGGTAAGCGGCCCTGGCTGGGGCGTTGAAGTCGTTGACGTACAGGGATACCAGCGGAGCGACGGACCGTAGTGCCTCGGTCACGACGGCTGCCATCCCGCGGCTGGCGTGGCTGCGGCCGCGCAGCTCCGGCGGCACCCAGACACCCTGCACCTGGCACGCCAGCGGGGTCACCGCGCCGATCTCGGCCTTGAAGACCACCTGACCGTCCTCGATCCTGGCGTACGACCGGCCTGCGCGGATCAGCTCGGCCACCCGGGCCCGGTAGGAAGCCCCGCCGTCCGGCCCGATCGGAGAGACCCCGACTTCCTCGGTAAACATGGCGATGGCCGCCGGGAGCAGCGTGTCCAGCTCATCCGGCCGGACATGGCGTACCAGCGGGTCAGGCGGAACCAGCGGCGCGGTGGAGATCGTCATCACCGGCTGCCTGGCCCTGATCTCGCGGGGGCGCCCCCAGTACGGGGCCAGCAGCGCCCACAGCTCACCGACGGCCTCAGCCGGGCCCACGATCGATGAGCAACGGCGGCCCTGCAGCCTGGCCCGGTCGGCGAACGCCGCTACCGCCGCCGACGTCGCCGCTACCGGCACCATGTTGGCACCGCAGTAACACAGCGACGCTATCCGCCCGGACTCGGTGTATCCCCACATCTGTGCGCCCAGCCGGCCAGGATCCAGGCCTACCGCGCGCACCCTCGAGCTGACGAAGACGTTCGTGACCGGCTCGCGGTCGCAGATCTCGAGGACCTCGTCGAGATCACGGTCATTCAGCAAGCGAAGCGACGACGATCGCCATGCCCTAGTGCGCAGCACGCCTCCAGCGTATCGGCAACCCGGGGCGCCGGCTGGTCGGCGCCCCGACGCACGCGCTGCCGCAAGTACTAGCTGCCGGGCACCGGGTTGGGCTGCGATGGGCAGGTCGCGTTCACCAGCCCCGGCCCGTCGGGCACCGCCCCAGTGGCCAGGTAGCGGTTCAGGTAGCCGTTGACGCAGTTGTTCGGCGGGTCTGCCAGCGACTGGCCATGATTGCCGTCGCCTTCCACGACAACCATCCGGGCGCTTGGCAGCAGCCGGTGCGCCACCTGCGCACCCGCGTACGGGGTCGCGGGATCCAGGGTGCCCTGCAGCATCAGGATCGGCGGCAGTCCCGCTCCCTTGATCTGAAGCGGCGTGGACGGCCCCTTCACGGGCCAGAACGCGCAGGCCGCGTTGTACCAGGCGTTGTCCCAGGCTTCGAAAGGCGCGGTGGCGTACACCTGCCGGGTGGCCGAGTCCCACTGCGCCCAGGAGCGCGGCCAGTTCACGTCGGCGCACTCCACCGCGTTATAGACGGCGAACTCGTTCTCGTTCTGCGCCCCCTCCGACTGGTACTGGGCGAGCAGCTGGCTGGTGGAGCCCTGGCGCAGGTACGAGCTGAGCGCGGACGCCAGGCCAGGCCAGTAGCTGTTGTCGTAGCCGCCGATAAGGAACGTGTCATCGAGTTCATCCGGACCGATCAGCGGGCCGCCGGACGGGCCGCTGATCGGGTTCGCCTTCAGCTTGGCGCGGGCGGCGTAGTAGCTGGCGCTCACCTGCGCGGCTGTGGAGCCGAGCTGGTAGACGCTGTCGTACTGCGCGATCCAGGCGTAAAAGGCGTTCTGCCGGGCCTGGAACGCGTAGTCCTGGTCGATGTTGTCGGTCCACCACGCACCTTCGGGGTCGACGGTGCTGTCGAGCACCATGCGGCGCACGCGGTGCGGGAACAGCGTCGCGTACACCTGCCCGATATAGGTCCCGTAGGAGTACGCGAAGTAGCTGATCTGCGACACGCCGAGGGCTGCCCGCATCGAGTCCATGTCCCTGGCGATGTTCTCGGTGGTCATGTACGGCAGCAACCAGCCGTACTTCTGTTCGCAGTCTTCGGCGTAGCTCTTCGCGCGCTCCTCGTTGACCTGCTCCTCAGCCGCGCTGGACGGGATGTAGTCAGGCCGGTCGCCGGAGAAGAACGACGGGTCGCAGTGCAGCGCCGGCACCGAGGACCCGACTCCCCTGGTGTCGAATCCGACGATGTCGTACTCGGAGGCGACTGTCGGGTCCAGGTTGCTGGCCACGAACGATGCCAGGGACAGGCCAGAGCCGCCGGGTCCCCCTGGGTTGACCAGCAGTACTCCCTGCTGCTTGTCCGCCGGTGCGGTGGCCGGAACCTCTGACAGCGCCAGCGTGATCTTCCTGCCGCCGGGGTCGGCGTAGTTGACCGGCACCTGCAGGCTCGTGCACTGCGTCGAAGGCCCTTCAGAGGGGCATGAACGCCAGGCCAGCGTGCTGGCCGAGTCCGCTGTCGAGCCGGAGCACGCGCTGATCGTCAGGGCCGCCGCTACCGCGGCCGTAGTGGCAGCGGAGACGGCCGGGAGCATCCTCATGCAGCCATCCTGCCCGACGCTGGGCGCCGGCCGGGCCCGGTCGTCAGCTCTCCGCAGGCACAGCGGTTGCCGAGAGCTTCAAAGCCTCCTCGATCAAGGTCTCCACGATCTGGGATTCGGGCACCGTCTTGACGACCTCGCCACGAACGAAGATCTGGCCCTTTCCGTTGCCTGAGGCCACGCCCAGGTCCGCCTCGCGGGCCTCACCGGGCCCGTTGACCACGCAGCCCATCACTGCTACCCGCAGCGGCACGTCCAGCCCGTCCAGGGCCGCGGTCACCTGGTCGGCCAGCTTGTACACGTCGACCTGCGCCCGCCCGCAGGACGGGCAGGACACAATCTCCAGGCCGCGCTCCCGCATGCCGAGCGACTCAAGGATCGCGATGCCGACCTTGACCTCCTCGACCGGCGGCGCCGACAGCGACACCCGGATCGTGTCGCCGATTCCCTCGGCCAGCAGCGCCCCGAAGGCCACAGCCGACTTCACCGTGCCCTGGAACGTCGGCCCGGCCTCGGTAACGCCCAGGTGCAGTGGGTAGTCGCACTGCTGCGCGAGCTGGCGGTAGGCGTTGATCATCACGACCGGGTCGTGGTGCTTCACCGAGATCTTGATATCCCGGAAACCGTGCTCCTCGAACAGCGAGCACTCCCACAGGGCCGACTCGACCAGTGCCTCAGCCGTGGCCTTGCCGTACTTGGCCATCAGCCGCTTATCCAGCGACCCGGCGTTGACGCCAATCCGGATCGGGATGCCAGCCGCCGATGCGGCCCGCGCGATCTCGGCGACCTTGTCGTCGAATGTCTTGATGTTGCCTGGGTTCACCCGCACAGCCGCGCAGCCGGCGTCGATCGCCGCGAACACGTACTTCGGCTGGAAGTGAATGTCGGCGATGACCGGAATCTGGGACTTGCGGGCGATCTCGGGCAGCGCGTCGGCGTCGTCCTGGGACGGGACGGCCACCCTTACGATCTGGCAGCCGGAGGCGGTGAGCTCGGCGATCTGCTGCAGGGTGGCATTCACGTCCGCGGTCAGGGTGGTGGTCATCGACTGGACCGAGACTGGCGCGCCCCCACCGACCGGCACCTTGCCCACCATGAGCTGGCGGGACCGCCGCCGCTGCGCCAGCGGCTGCGGGGAGACTCCGGGCAAGCCAAGGTCAACAGCCATTAACGTTCCCGCCCCTCACTGAATCACGTGCACAGGGTTGTACAGGTTCGCCGCCATCAGAAGTACCCCGAGCCCGATCAGGATCACGAACACCGCGGCACTGACCGGTATCAGCGGCTGCACGTCGGCCACCCCCGGGTCGGGCCGGCCGCGCAGCTGGGCCAGCCAGGCCCGGACCTTCTCATAGCCGAGCATGGCCAGGTGCCCGCCGTCCAGCGGGAGCAGCGGCAGCAGGTTGAACGCGCCGATGAAGATGTTGATCGAGATCAGGATCTGCAGCAGGTCGAAGACCGTGTACTGCCATCCGCCGCCATACTCGACCGCCTGCCCGGCGATCTGCGCCACGCCGACGACGCTGGTCACGCCGTTCGTTGTGTGACGATTCTTGTTGAACAGGGCAGGAATCTCCGACGGCAGGCTTCCGGCCGCCTGAGCCGACCCGACCAGTATCTGGCCGAACGTCGAGCCAGCGAAGCTGACCGAGCTGACTGGGCTTATCGGCTGGAAGACCTCGGCGGCCACGATGCCCATGATCGGGCCCTTACGTCCCGGGATTGTGACCGGAGTCAGCTTCAGCGTGACCTGCTTGCCGTCGCGCAGCACGGTCAGCGTCGTCTGCTTGCCAGCAGGCTGAGTCTTGATCGCATTGCCAACCTGGACCCAGGTATGCACCGGCTTGCCCGCGATCGCGATGATCTGGTCGCCCGGCTTGACCCCGGCCAGCTTGGCCGGCGACGAGCCCTTACCGCCCTTGCACGACAACTCGTCGTAGGCTTTCGCGTTCGCCGGAACGCAGGCGCTGATGGCGCCGACCGTGGTGGTGTTCGTACTCGGCTGCCCGATCGCCAGCGCGAGGAAGATCAGCAGGATGAACGCCAGCAAGAAGTGCATGAACGACCCGGCCACCATGACGATCGCCCGCTGCCAACGGGGCTTGTTGCGCATCGCGCGGGCCTCGTCAGCCGGGTCGACCTCATCCACCGTGGTCATCCCGGTGATCTTCACGAACGCGCCGAACGGCAGGGCCTTGACCCCGTACTCGGTCTCGCCCCACATGAAGGACCACAAGGTGGTGCCGAAGCCGATGAAGAACTGGGTGGCCTTCATCCGGAACATCTTGGCCGTCAGGAAGTGCCCGGCCTCATGCAGGATCACCGAGACGAGCAGGCCCACGATGAAGATCAGGATGCCGAGCGTGTACGCGAGGTTGCTGTGCCCCGCGACGACCACGATCACGACAAGCACAGCGAGATAGAGCAAGACCCGCGCGCGACGCAGCAGGATCAAGGGCCTCATCGAGAGCCTTGATCCTCCCCGCGACGCGCTATCCGGGTTCACGTCATCGTGGTTCACGTCATCCTGGTTCACGTCAGCTCACGCGCCCGTACCCGCGCCCAGCCATCGACAGCCAGCACGTCCTCCAGGGTCACAGCAGTGCCGCCCTCACTATGTTCTGAGATTACCTGGGCAACGGTATCGACGATCCCGAGGAAGGGCAGCCGGCCCGCCAGAAACGCTTCGACGCAGACCTCATTGGCCGCGTTGTAGGCGGCGGGGGCAGTACCGCCCGCGCTGCCGGCCTCACGGGCGAGCGCGACAGCAGGGAATGCCTTCTCGTCGAGCGGCTCGAACGTCCAGGTGTGCGCGGTGGTCCAGTCAACCGGCCGGGCCACGCCGGGCACCCGGTCCGGCCACGCCAGGGCCAGCGCTATCGGGATCCGCATGTCGGGCGGGCTGGCCTGGGCGATCGTGGACCCGTCGGCGAACTCGACCATGGAATGCACGACCGACTGGCGGTGAACCACGACCTCAATGTCGTCGAAGCTGGTACCGAACAGCAGGTGGGCCTCGATCAGCTCGAGGCCCTTGTTCACCAGCGTGGCCGAGTTCACCGTGATCACCGGGCCCATGTTCCAGGTCGGGTGGGCGAGCGCCTGCTCAGGCGTGACGTCGGCGAGGTCATCGCGGCTGCGATGCAGGAACGGGCCGCCGCTGGCTGTGACCACCAGGCGGCGCACCTCCTGCGCGCGCCCGCCGCGCAGGCACTGGGCCAGCGCCGAGTGTTCGGAGTCGACGGGGACGATCTGGCCCGGCGCGGCCCGGCCCGCCACCAGCGGGCCGCCCATGATCAGGGACTCCTTGTTGGCCAGCGCCAGCACTCGCCCCGCGTCGAGAGCCGCCAGGGTCGCTGCCAGGCCAACGGAGCCGGTGACCCCGTTCAGTACAACGTCGCAGGGCCACGCAGCAACCTCAGCAATCGCACCTGCCCCAGCCAGGATCTTCGGAAGCTGCTGGGTGGTGCCAGCGAGGGCCTGCGCATGCAAGGCCGCGCGCAGGTCGGCGACCGCTGCCTCGCTGGCCACTGCGACGACCTCGGCGCCGAACTCCAGCGCCTGGCTGGCTAGCAACCCCGGACTGCCGCCGCCTGCTGCCAGCCCCACCACGCGAAACCGGCCCGGATTGCGCCGCACGATGTCAGCGGCCTGAGTCCCGACCGACCCGGTGGACCCGAGCAGGACGACGTTACGAGGCGCGGTGGTCGGCTCCATGGCCCCATTCTCTCCTAGGCCAGGCAGCACCGGCCCCGCGCCTCGCGCATCATCGCCGACCCAGGAGCTGGCCGCCGATGATGACGGCGGCGGGATGGTCGAGGACGCCGAGGTCCTGGCGCGGGTCGGCGGGGTAGGCGACAACGTCGGCCGGGGCGCCGTCAGCCAGGCCACCAGGCAGGCCAAGGAACTCGCGGGCTGTCCATGAGCCCGCGCCCAGGGCAACCTCGGCCGGGAGCTGCGCTGCCAGGCGGCGGATCTCCTCAGCCACGCGGCCGGGTGGCTCGCTGTCCGTCCCGGCGAGCACGGTGACCCCGGCGGCATGCGCCTGCGCCGCCAGCCACGGCAGCCGTTCCAGCCCGTCGGCGAAGAAACGCCGGGGCGGCCCTTCCGGTTCGGCCATGATCGCGTCTATCTGGCGTGCCCACACGGTGATCGTCGGCGTCAGCGCCGTGCCCTGGGCTGCCATCCGCGGCAGCAGCCCGGGGTCCAGCCACATGCCGTGCTCCAGGCTGTCGGCGCCGGCGTCGACGACGGCGCGGCAGGCGTCGGGATGGGTAGCGTGCACAGCTACCCGGCCGCCGATCTCGTGGACCCTGCGCACCGCATCGGCCAGCGCCGCGGGCGGCGTCAGCGGCGGGTCGGCCACTGTGGCGTCGTCGACTATCCAGTCGGCGTAGAGCTTGCACCAGCCGCCGCTCGCAGCGCGGCAGTTCTCGACGGCCGCCGCCGGGAAGTCGGCGGCGGTGACGATGCGTCCGGCGTCAGCGGGGAACTGGCCGGTCACGCCGAGCGGGACACCGGCGTCGAGTATCCGCGGCAGACCGGGCTGCCGGCACAGCGCCGCAGGCAGCGGCCGGTCAGGAGAGCCTGCGGCGCGGATCAGGGCCACACCCGCTTCGGCGTGCAGGCGCGCGTCGGCCTCCAGCTTGGCCTCGTCGAGGGGGGCGCCAAGACCGCTGCGCCCCGGGTGGCTATGGGCGTCCGTCAGCCCAGGCAGCAGCCAGCCGCCGTCGGCAACGGTCCGGGCGCCGGCCACCGGATCGCTGCTCAGCCGGCCGTCGGTGATCCAGAACTCGGCCGGCTCCGCCGCCGGCAAGGCGATTCCGCGGACATGCAGTGTCTGCTGGTCATTCATGGCACGGAGGATAAGGCTCCGGCCCGGCGGAGCTGGCGTCCGCCTGGCGCGTACGGTGAGAGCGTGACCGCGACCCCCGCGCCCCCGGCGATGACCGCCTCAGGAGAGACCGGCATGGGCAGCTGGCGTGGACTGCCCGCTGCGCAGCAGCCGGACTGGCCCGATCCGGCCAGACTGGCGGAAGTGACCGCGGAGCTGTCCGGGCTGCCGCCGCTGGTGTTCGCGGGTGAGTGCGACGTGCTGCGGCAGCGGCTGGCCGCGGTAACCCGGGGCGAGGCGTTCGTTCTGCAGGGCGGCGACTGCGCCGAGACGTTCGCGGGCGCGACCTCCGAGGCGGTCCGGGCCAAGCTGCAGACGCTGCTGCAGATGGCGGTGGTGCTCACCTACGCCGCCAGCGTGCCGGTGGTCAAGATCGGCCGGATGGCCGGCCAGTTCGCGAAGCCGCGTTCGCGGGCCGACGAGGTGCGTGACGGTACCGGGCTCCCGGTGTACCGCGGCGACGCGGTCAACGGGCTGGAGTTCACAGCGGCCGCGCGCACTCCGGACCCAGGGCGGCTGCTGCGCGCCTATCACTGCTCGGCGGTCACGCTGAACCTGTGCCGGGCCTTCGCCACCGGCGGGTACGCCGACCTGCGCCAGGTCCACGCCTGGAACCAGGACTTCGTCCAGGCCAGTCCGGCTGGGCAGCGGTACGAGCGGCTGGCTGGTGAGATCGACCGGGCCCTGGCGTTCATGCGGGCCTGCGGGGCCGACCCAGAGGAAACGCACGCGGTGGAGTTGTACTCCAGCCACGAGGCGCTTCTTCTCGACTACGAGCAGGCGCTGACAAGGACCGAATCTCGCTCCGGCCGGCTCTATGACACCTCAGCGCACTTCCTGTGGATCGGAGAGCGCACCCGCGACCCGCACGGGGCGCACGTCGAGTTCGCCCGGAGCATCAGCAACCCGCTGGGCCTCAAGATAGGCCCGGGAGCGACAGCCGCCGAGGTGCTCGATCTCATCGAGCGGCTGAACCCCGACCGCGAGCCCGGACGGCTCACGCTGATCACCCGGATGGGCGCCGGCCGGGTCCGGGAGGCGCTGCCGCCGCTGATCAAGGCGGTCACCGCGGCGGGTATCGAGGTCCCCTGGGTCTGCGACCCGATGCACGGCAATACCTTCGAGGCGCCGAGCGGCCACAAGACGCGGCGGCTGGCCGATGTTCTCGACGAGGTGCAGGGCTTCTTCGAGGTGCACCGCAGCCTGGGCACTCACCCCGGTGGCATTCACATCGAGTTCACCGGCGACAACGTCACCGAGTGCGTGGGCGGCAGTCACGAGATCGCCGCCGGCGACCTGCACCAGCGTTACGAAACCGCCTGTGATCCCCGGCTGAACCGCAGCCAGGCCCTTGACCTGGCCTTTGTGGTCGCCGATAGTTACCCGCGCTGACCCGGGCCGATCCGCCTCCTCGCCATCATCGGGACACGGCGCGCAGATCGTCGAGCAGTTGGGCTCCGGCGTCGTCGTTCGACCACAGCGCGCCGCGCAGATCGGACAGGCTCAGCAGCCCTTCGGTGAACGCCTTGAGAGCTGACTCGTCAGATCCGGAGATCCACCAGTCGCACTGGCCAGCCTGAGACCAGAGCATGACCTGCACGTCCTCGCCCTCAAAGCGGTACTGGGCCGGCCCTGGCCATCCCGCGGTGGCAACCGCCGGGGCGAGCCGCTCCCGCAGGTAGCCGAGTGACGCCTGATCCAGTTCAGCGGCCTGGGCCTGGAGGACCGGAGCCGACAGGCATGCGTGATCCCAGCGCCGGGCGTCGATGAAATCCCTGACCGATGCCGTGTAGCGGACGGTGATACGCCCGGCGTCGAGCAGGTCGCCACCAACAAGGACCTGTGTGCTGCCTTCGCCCAGCGGCACGCCCCATGAGCACACACCCTGGTTCTCGTGCGACAGGACCAGCACCGGTCCCGGCCAGCCGGGGAACCTGCGCGCGGGCGAAGCGGGGCTGTCCACGATGATGCGCTCCGGGTAGAGCGGCTGGTCCCCAAAGGTGGCCGCGATCTCCCGGGCGACGTCGGCGGTCAAAAGCCGTGTAACGGCGGCAGGTACCTCAAGGCGCATGCGGTAATTCTGGCGCGCCCGTCTGACAGTCCAGTCCGGCTTCACCGTGAGTTAGGTGCATAACGGGATTGCTGGGGATGATCTTGCGGCCGCCTCAGCTCACTGGGGTGGCGAGGGGCTCGAACGCGGGGCGGAGCGGGAGGCCGGACTGGCCGTTCTCGCTGGTCTTGACCCCGAGGACCTGGTGCAGCTGGATCTGGTTCCGTTCGAAGGCAAGGCGTGAGCCCGCCATGTACAGCCGCCAGACCCGCGCGGTGCCCTCGCCTACCTCGGCCAGCGCCTCGTCCCAGTGCTGGTCAAGGTTCGCGCACCAGCCGGCCAGGGTCTTGGCGTAGTGCTCGCGCAGGTTCTCTTCGTGCCGGACCTCGAAGCCCGCGTCGTGCATCAGCGAGACCAGGAAGCCCGGAGCCTCGAGCTCACCGTCGGGGAACACGTACCGGTAGATGAACCCGGCGGGCCGCCGGGCGGGCTCGGTGTCGTCGACGCGGGTGATGCAGTGGTTCAGCAGCCGTCCCTCGGGCTTGAGCTTGCTGTGCAGGAAGGCGAAATAGCCGGGGAGCTGGGCCTTGCCGATGTGCTCGGTCAGCCCGATCGAGCTGACCGCGTCGAACCCGGTCTCGGTCACGTCGCGGTAATCCAGGTGCCGGACCTCGGCGAGGTCCGACAGGCCAGCGTCGGCGATGGCCTGCTGCGCCCACTGCGCCTGCTGCTGCGACAGGGTCACGCCGAGCGCCTTGACGCCGTACTCGCGGGCCGCGTGCATCACCATGCCGCCCCAGCCACAGCCGACGTCGAGCAGCCGCATCCCCGATTGCAGCCCGATCTTGCGGGCAACCAGGTCGTGCTTGTACCACTGCGCTTCCTCCAGCGTGGCGTCCTCGCTGGGGAAGCAGGCGCAGGTGTAAGCCATCGAGGGCCCGAGCACCCACTCGTAGAACGTGTTGGACACGTCGTAATGGTGCGAGATCGCGGTGGCGTCGCGACCCCGGGAGTGCCGCCGGCCAGTCAGCGACCGGCGGCGGACCCGCACCTCCTGCGGTGGCGGCGGGATCCTCGGCCACAGCACCCGCGGGCCACCAAGCTCGCGCAGCAGGTCAAGGCGCTCAGCCACGCTGAGCTTGACCCGCTGCGCGCTCGCCATCCGGGCGAGCGCGGTGTACATGTCGCCGTCCAAGTCGATGTGACCGGACACGTACGCCCTGGCCAGGCCCATCGAGCCCGGCGCTTGGGCCAGGTACTTGACGGCGGTCTGCGACTTGACGGTGATCCGCACCGGGGGCGAGCCTGCCGTCCCGGCCTGGCTCCCGTCGTAGGCGCGGAACTCCACGGGCGCATCCGGGCCCGCGACCTTCTCGAACACGTCGGCAAGTGCCATAACCAGCCCTCTTTCCCCGCTGCCATATCGCTACCCATCTGCGGGCGCGTCACCTGGCGCGCACGCATTTCTCGTACAGGCTGGCCAGCCGCCCGGCGCCGTCGTACTCCTGCTTGAGCCTGGTGTATTCCTTGCCGTTGTAGTGCTCCCAGAACTCCTCCTCGGAGTAAAACGACGTGGAGTACAGGCCCTTCTGACCGCCCAGAGCAGTCACCTCGTCCTCGACCAGCCGGTTGTGGTACCCGTCAACCGCACCTGGCGGCAGCGGGACAGTCCCCCAGAACCCGAAGTTCACGTACACCTGGCCTGGGGCCAGCGGGTACAGCGGCCAGGTCTCGTCGCCCCGCAGCCGCAGCGGGCACATCCATACCGGGCTCATGCCCACCCGGTCGACGAAGAAGCGGAGGAAGTCCGCGCCCCGCTCAACCGGGATCTCAACGTCTTGGATGACGGCCTCCCTCGGCGGCTGCCCACTCACGGAACTCCTGACGGCGCCGAGACCATGCCGCTGGTAGAACGAGACGACCCTGCGGTAGACATCCGAACGGCGGTAGCGGCGCGGCCAAACCCGGCGGACTACCGGGCGCTGCACCCCGAACGCCCGGGAGCACCAGAACCAGTCGGTGTCCCACCGCCACAGGTAGTCGCTGATCGTGAGGAAGTCCTCTTTCGGCCCCCGGATCGACTGGTAGTAGATGCGGTCCCGGGTGTAGTCGCTTTGCCACGGCGCCACGTCGCTGAACGCGCCGACGGTCAGGTACATCTCACTGAGGCTGAACATCGTGCCGTCGACGAAGTCCGCGCGGTGCCCGCTCAGGCTGCCGTCCTGGGCGATCCGCGCGACCGCGTCCATGCAGTCTTCCGGGTCGTCGAAGCGAAAATGCCGCACGTGCACGAACGGTGCCACCGGCTCAAGCTCGATCGTGAGCGAGAGCGCGTAGCCGAGAGTGCCGTAGGAGTTCGGGATGCCGCGGTAGAGCGCCTCGTGCTCGTTTCCGGGCGCCGCCGTGACCACCCGGCCGTCGCCGGTGAGGATCTCCATCTCGGTCACCGACTCGTGCGGCATCCCGCTGCGCAGCGAAGTCGACTCGATGCCGAGGCCGGTGACGGCACCGCCGATCGTGATCGTCTTCAGCTGGGGAACGACCAGCGGCATCAGCCCATGGCGCAGCGTTTCCCTGGCCAGATCCTCGTAGGTGGTCATGCCGCCGACGACTGCCGTGCGGGCCGCCGGGTCAATGCTCAGCACCCGCCCGAACTCCGACACGTCCAGCCCGGGTGAGCTGCCGCCGCCGGTGAAGCGGAACAGGTTGGATGTGCGCTTGGCCAGCCGGATCCCGGTACCCGCCGGGACTTCCGCGTAGGCGCGCTGCAGCCGGGCCACGGCAGCCTTATGGGCTGCGAGCGTGCCCGGTACCGCAGCCCACGTCCCCGCCGCTGGGTCTGAACCGCCTGTGACGTCGGTCACGCAGCCCCTCCCTGGGGTCGCCCGCATCCGGTCTCATAGAGAGAATGGACGCAGGAGGACATTATGGGCAAGGTCTATGCCGAGCTGGACGAACGGCTATCGAATTTTATCTCCCGCCAGCCGGTCTTCTTCGTGGCCACCGCACCGTGCCTTACCGCCGGCGGTGACGGCGGTCGCGTCAACGTCTCGCCAAAGGGTTACCGGGACACCTTCGCCGTCCTCGGCCCGCGCAAGGTGGCCTACGTCGACCTGACCGGAAGTGGCGCTGAAACCGCCGCTCACCTGCGCCAGAACGGCCAGATCACGATCATGTTCTGCTCATTCGGCAAGCAGGCGAAGATCCTGCGCCTCTACGGACGGGGACGGGTGGTGCTGCCCAGCGACACGACCTGGCCCGAGCTGGCCCGCAGCTTCCCGGCCGACAACGGGAGAGGGGCACAGCGCACCGGCCGGCGGGCGATCATCGTGGTCGACGTGGACCACATCGCGGACTCGTGTGGCTACGGCGTGCCGGTCATGGAGCTGTCGGCCGAGCGCGACCTGCTGACCGAGTGGGCCGACCTCAAGTCAGCCGGCGAGCTCGACGCCTACCGCGCCGAGAAGAACACGCTGAGCATCGACGGCCTGCCCGCACTCAGCTGACCGCCGCTGGCCGCGCTCGCCCGGTGTTCAGCTCATCCACGGCGCCATTTGGCTACGAGCCGGTCCGGCACGATCTCGACGCTGAACGGCTTACTGGTTCGGAACGTCTCGGCTCCTGAGACGCGCGCCACCTCGGCGTAGGCGCCCTCCTCGCTGAGTTCGAACACGCGCAGAGCCGGCCGGTCAACGTCCGGATCGACCACCCAGTACGACGGGATTCCGAACCGCTCGTAGGCCGCCTTCTTCAGGTTCAGATCCCGGAGCCCAGAATCGGGCGACAGCACCTCGGCGACCAGCAGTGGAGTGCCGGTGAGCCTGGCCCGTGCTCCCTGCGCGTCAGCGACCCGGGCCACCGAGACGTCGGGTTCGAGAGCACTGTGCGATGAAAACCGCACGTTCACAGGCGTACCGAAGACCACGAGATCTTCGGGGCATGCTTCTTCCAGAAGCAGTCCGAGCATGAACGCGACACGCTGATGCAGCGGGGCGGCGGCGGGGCTCACGATGAGCATCCCGTCAATCAGCTCGTAGCGGCGGCCGTCGTCGGGCATCTGCTCGAGATCCTCGACGGTGAACGGCTCGCCCGGCTTCGGCCAGGCTTCGGCGATAGTCACAGCACTCATCGTGCCCTCCTAACCCCATCGATGCCACCTACCGCCGCCCCAGCCGCGCCGCCGAGCCCCGGGCAGCCGCTCCTGACGGGGCCGAACCCGGTCGCGGCGATCCCTGGGCCGCAGACCCCCGCTTCGCCGGGCGCTTCCTCGGAGAACCCGGGCGAGCCGTGCCTCTGGCGGGCGTCTCGCGGGCCGCGGCGCCGCCTGGCTCGCTGTCGGCGTAGCTGGCCGCGACTTCCTCCGGGGTCATCGGCAGGCGCGCGGCCGACGGCGGCAGGCCAGCGTCAAGTGCCTCGCCGATGAGCTGCGCCATCGAGTACCCGGGGTCGGCGGCCAGAGCGTGCTCGATCGCGATATTGGCCAGGGCGCCTTCACCCGACTGCCAGGCGGTAAACGCCAGCAGGGATGCCGGAGCGGGCATGTAGTGGCCGGGTGCGCGGCGGACCAGGTCCGTCCACAGCCGCAGGTGAGCGGCACGGTGCTCGGGATCCATCCGGGCCCAGGCGTCGTCGCGTACCCGGATGTCGGAGACCGCCATGATGATCCAGGCGATCTGTTCTTCGTCGGT
>Ga0335074_10000807_pt1 | contig 42905 bp, 40 predicted proteins | sample Lox_Sample_23_FD_206715 | JGI IMG/M metagenome (GOLD analysis project Ga0335074, IMG submission 206715) | Soil microbial communities from Loxahatchee National Wildlife Refuge, Florida, United States - Lox_Sample_2.3 | ecosystem: Environmental > Terrestrial > Soil > Wetlands | place: USA...
CACCATACAGCGCCTTGCGCCGACATTTCGGAATGAAGACCACGTGATATTTGCACTCCCATTTCGCGTGGCTTAAGCTTTCATACTCGTCCATCCGGATTCTCCTCCTCGTGCGCTTGGCGGCTCATGTTCCGGAGTTTCTGGATGGACTCCCGAGTATTTCAAACTTTTGCTGCCTCCCCGGCAGAGCCGGGGGGCCTCCCCTCTTTAGCTAGGCCACCCGCGTGTACTGCGTGCCACTGTGTTACTCGTATCGCAGCGCGACCATAGGGTCCACTTTTGTTGCACGGCGACTCGCAGCATAACTTGCCAGCAGCGCCACCGCAATCAGCAAGAACGAGACGCCTACAAACGTCACCGGGTCGGTTGGCGTGACACCATAAAGCAGGCTCGACAAAAGACGCGTCGACGCGACCGCGCAGGCGCAGCCGACGATTACGCCAATCAACGCCAGCCTCAATCCCTCCGTGATGACCATCCTCCGGACGTCTCCTTTCTGCGCTCCGAGCGCCATGCGAATACCGATTTCGTGGGTCCGTTGCCTCACTGAGTAAGAGACGACAGCATAGATTCCAGCCGTTGCCAGAAGCAGGGCCAAGGCGCCAAACAAGGTGAGAAAAGTTGCGATCACCCGGGGCTGAGACAGAGAGCTGTTTATTTGCTCGTCAAGCGTCTCGACGTCAAAAAGGGGTATTGTCTTATCGAGCGTTCCCACCTGCTTTTGGAGTTCCGGGACGAAATTCAATGGGCTGGCCTTGGTGCGGACGAGCAGGCTTACTTCCGGGTCATATTGCTGCGCCAGAGCGAAGTATAAGTAAGGCTCATGCGCTTCCCACACCGTGTGGTATTTGATGTCGGCTGCGACGGCGATCACTAGGTAAGGCTTGCTGTCTCCCCGAAGCTTAAGGTGTTTCCCGATTGGAGTCTGATGCGGCCAGTTCGCAGCGGCAAAGGTATAATTGACGATGGTGACTCGTGGTGCATCCGCGTTGTCGCCGCGAGTGAAATCGCGCCCGCTGAGCAGTGGAATGTGCAAGGTCGCAAAGTATCCCGGTGAAATATCGTCTGACTGGACCGGAATTCCAGCTCCGGTTGTCTGGGCTTCCAGCCCCTGAGGAACGAGATACCTGATTGTGCGGAGAGTGTCCAGCGGACGGAACCCAGTGAGGCAAACAGACTCCACGCCGTTTGAACTGGAAATGCCGGCAGCCAATTGAGCATAGAATTGAGAACTCTGTGAAGGAGAGTATCGCGATGGGGGCAATTGCATTGTTGCAGACAACACTTTGTCCGAGTCGAAGCCCGTACCCTGACTTTCCAAGTGAAGCAAGCTGCGAAGAAAAAGGCCTCCGCCAACAAGCGAGAGGAATGCAAAAACAACTTCGATTGCGATAATTGAATCGCGAAGCACACCTCGGCTCGTTTTTCCTGATGAATGATAGCGGCCTTTCTTGAGCGGTTCGACGAGATTCACGCTTGAGGCTCTTATAGCCGGCAGTGTTGCGAAGATGAAAGCGGTGACTAGCGATAGGAGCAGCGTCGACGCAAACACGCGATCATCGACGCGGAGATGCAAATTCATCTGCATGTGAGAGCTCAGTTGAGGCGGAGGGCCGATCTTGATCAGTAATTCTGCCAAGACCAGCCCACCCACTGCGCCGATAATCGCGAGAACAAATCCTTCCGCGAGCAATTGAAATATGACTCGTCCGCGGGTTCCTCCCAACGCAAGGCGAAGAGCCATTTCGCGCTCCCGGGCCACGGCCTTGGTCAAAAGCAAGTTGGCAACGTTGGCACAGGCAACCAGCAGTACAAAACCTATCGCAACTGTCAGGAGCGACAGCACCTGAACCACCGATTCGCGCCAGCCTGGCCAGATTCGCGCTTCCCGCGCAGGCAGCAGAAACACAGTTCGCTCTTTGTCAGCTTCCGGGTAGGCTTCCTCGAGCTGCCGGGCCAGCACCTTCATCTCCACTCCGCCCTGCGTCAGACTCACACCTTTTTTCAATCTTCCCATGACAAGAAAAGGTCGCGCTTCACGTGACTCAAGGATGTTGACCCTCCCGGAAGCCGGCAACGCGATCGGCTGCATCGACATGGGAATCCAAATTTCCGGTATACCTCCCCACGCGAGATCGACACCTTCGAAATTCCTCGGGAGGACACCGACAATGGCAAAGGCATGATCGTTGAGAACCAGGGTCTTACCGACAACGTCCCGTTGCGATGCCAATTGCTTCTTCCAAAATTGATAACTTACGACCGCCACTGCCGAGCCTTCACCAACGGCGTCCTGCCCCGGCAGGAATGTCCGGCCTATGACTGGCGTGACCCCGAGCACGCTGAAGTAATTGCCGGTGACGATGCCAGCCCATGGAAAGGCAGTCTCGTTGCCATGAGTCCAGCGTATACGTAAGTTCGCATAAGCCATCAGGCCGGAGAAGAGCGTGTTATGGTCACGGAAATAGACGTAGTCAGGATAGGAAACCGAACTGTAACCCGTCCGGTTCGGACCGCTGCTGTAGACGCCCACCAGTTGGCTTGGATCGCTTACGGGAAAAGCCGGAAAGAGTGCTGCCTCAACCAGGCTATAGATCGCTGTGTTCGCACCAATTCCGAGAGCTAAAATGCTGGCAGCTATGGTCGTGAAGCCGAAGTTGCGACAAACATGTAGGAAGCCGTAGCGAGCCGCTAGCAGGAAACCTTCAACCAGAGTGCGCATGCGCTTGACTCCGCGTAATAACCGATTGTATCAGTCGGGGATTGTCAACTGTTGGCAATTCGCCGTGTGGACAAAGCCAGCCGATCGAACATGCAATTCCGGCATCAAGACGGATCCAAGGAGAGGCGGAGGCGAGCGAACTCGATCGGAGCAAAGATATCCTGCACTGTTGCTCTGCTTTTAAAGATGCGCTGGCCACAGGTATACGCATTCGGCCAGTCTGGGCCTACGATCCGCACTTCAACCCGGGTCGTCGTCGTTACGATTCGCCCGTCTGATTTGCGTGTCTTTGACAACGGCAGACTGCAAACCATAGTTAGCTTTGAGCGCATGGAGAAAGATTCGTAAGCGTCCGCTGATGGCCGCATTGACATCGAGGGCAGCGGGCGCCGTCGTTAGTTCCAGGGGAGCAGCTTCTGGATGCGATTGATAGGGTGGTCGGCGATGTGAGCCAGCACGCTGCGGAGATAGGGTTCCGGGTCGATGCCGTTCAGCTTTGCTGTGCCGATGAGAGTGCAGATGGCCGCGGCGCGTTCGCCGCCGGAGTCCGATCCAGCGAACAGATAGTTGTTACGGCCCAGGACGACGACACGCAGAGTGCGTTCGGCGCCGTTGTTGTCGATCTCGATGCGACCATCGTCGGTATAGCGCACAAGGGCCGCCAGCGCGAGGGCGCATAACCGATCGCCGCGGCCACTTCGGACTTGCGCGGCAGCGGAAGAGCCGATCATCCGGATTCTGAAGCAGCATGAGGCGGGGATGAAAACGGCGGATCTGTGCCGGGAGCACGGGATCAGCGCGGCGACGTTCTACGGGGGTAGAAGTCGGAGTTCGGCGGTATGGATGTCAGCGAGGCGCAGCGGTTGCGCTCACTGGAAGATGAGAACTCGCGCCTGAAGCGACTCGTGGCGGATCTCACCCGCCTGCTTGACGAACTGATCGCCGAGCACGAACGCCCGGAAAGCCTGCGCTCGGATAACGGGCCGGAGTTCTGCTCGCGGCGGATGCTGGGCTGGGCCGAGGAGCGGAAGATCGCGCTGGTGCATATCCAGCCGTGGGTGCCCGATGCAGAACGGGTACGTGGAGAGCTTCCACGGCTGGCGGTGCGACGAGTGCCTGAACGGGCACTGGTTCCGCACGCTGAACGATGTGCGGATTACACTGGGCGCGTGACGGCGGAAGTATAACTGCGAACGGCTCCATAGTTCGCTGGGTTCCCACGGCGGAGGAGTTCCGGCGAGCAGCAACAGGCGGCGACGAGACGATCTCGACGCCAACCCTCATGACCCAAAACCCAAAAACTAAGCCGTTGTGAAGTTGAGAGCAGGTGGCCTGTCGTGGTTCTCTTCAGAGGAGAGGAGAGCCGGAGGTTGGGGAAGCGAGGGCATAAAGAAGAGGCGATTCTCCGGGTACTGCGAGAAGCCGAATCGGGCGAAACGGTGGTGGAGGTCTGCCGTAAGCACGGCATCAGCCTGCGGACCTTCTACTTGTGGAAGAAAAAGTGCCCCGGGCCGGGCCTGAGCGAGCTGCGTGAGCTGCGCCAGCTGCGTGAAGAGGACTCGAAGCTGTGAGCATCGATCGCCATATTCTGCAGAAGATCGTCGCAAGAGCCTTGTGAGGCCTCGGGGCGCCGTGAGCTGGCCGAGTGGGTGCAACAACTCCACCAGGTCAGCGAACGGCGTGCTGCGGGGCTGATTCCTCTGAATCGCGATCCAGGAAGCGCTGCGCGTCCGGCTGCGCGAACTGGCCGGCAGTCGGGTTCGTTATGGCTACCGCCGACTGATCGTGATGTTGAGCGGGAGGGCTGGGAAGGGAACGCGAAGCGTATCTACCGGATTTACACGGAAGAGGGTTTGATCGTACGCACCCAAAAGCGGCGCCAGCGGGCACAGCGGCAACGCATACCATCAGGGCAGGCTGCGGCTCCCAAGCAGAAGTAGAGCATGGATTTCGTGGCCCAGCGACTGGCCGACGGTCGCTGGATCCGCGTCCTGACGGTAGTGGATCAGTTCACGCGGGAGTGCCTGCTGCTCTGATCTGCCCCTTAAGTCCGCGCAAGTATCTTTGTAAATCTATCCCGCCGCCGGAGCTGTGGGAAAGTGGGAAAACGCCGGAGGCGTTTTCCAAGTGGGCGGAGCCAACGTCCTTTCCATAGCACTGGGTTATGACCAAGCGAGCAAACTCGGCCGCAGTTCGATAGCCGAGGCTGCTGTGTAGCCGTTGCTCGTTGTATTCCGTCTCCCAGTTCGCGACCCTCCTGCGTGCGTCGAACAGGTTGGTGAACCAACTAACTCGCAGGCACTCCTCGCGCAGCCTGCCATGGAAGCTCTACATGTGCGTTCTGCGTTGGCTTGCCGGGCTCGATGTGGCGCAGCTCGATCTTCCGCTCCAGCGCCCACGCCTGGAAATGACGACTGGTGAACTGCGGCCCGTTGTCGCAGCGAATGGCCTGCGGACCCCGCGCCTGGCGAGAATCTCATCCAGCACCCGCGTCACCCGCCTGCTGGCGAAGCCTGTATCTATTTCCAGCGCCTGACACTCGCGCGTGGCGGCGGCGGTCACACTTAGTACGCGGATGTTCCTCCCGGCGGCGATCACATCGTGAGCGAAGTCGAGCGCCCCCTCCTTGTTCGCGCCCGTCAGCGCGGGCCACGGCGACCACGCGCGCGCAGTGTCTACGCTTCTCCGCTTCAGGCACAGCCCCGCCTCGCGATAGACCCGCCACAACCGTCTGCGGTTCACCCCCTCGCCCTCTCGCTCCACCAGCACCTGCAAACATCTGTAGCCATAACGTGGCTTCTCCCGCGCCAGCCGCACCAGCCCTCTCCCGCAACAACTCATCCGATCGCCGCGAGCTGTACCGATAGCTCGACACCGCGATCGACATCAGCCCGCATACCCGGCACCCGCTGGGTGCATAAAGCCCGCGCAGCCAGCTGGCATCCGTCCTTCGATCAACGAGCCTCAGGTCCACTTTTTTGCCGGCGGTGGAAATGCCGCGACTCAACCATCCTGGAAAACGCTTCGCTCCTTCACATTCCCACCGCACCGGCGACGACGGACATTATGAACCCGACAAAGACTTCCTCAAGCCTGTTCCTAGACGCCGTCACTTGAGTTACATTAACCGCAACCGTGCCCGCCACACGGGGTACCAACCGAACGACGCAGGGCCGCAATCACTAACCTCCTCCGGCTTAGCTTTCCGGGGCAAATCATCAGTCGAAACTCTCCAGTTATGAATGGCGGAGAATTCGCGGGCAGGTCACCTCCATCGTCGAATCGCCACCCTCTCCTTATCTGACTTACGTTCAACGACTCGCGGCGTGTGCCGTACTGTAACAATATCGGTGAGCGCGAGGGCATACACAGCCACCACCCTATCTTGCTATCATTCACCCGCGTAATCTACCCAAGTTCCGGTCAATCCGTCCTTCAGAGACTCATAGAGAGAGGAATTCACCGCGGTTAATCGGCACGTCAGACTCTTTGATCTCAACGACCCCGTTCTTGAGCAACCACATTATATGACGTCGAATCTCATCGGCATGGCGGCCAAGAGCCGATTCCACCTGCAAAACAACCTCTGCCATCGCGACGGGCGAATGGGACGAGGCAGGCTTCTCCCTTAAGTATTGTCCATCACGCCCATTCCCGTGCGTCATTGCGTTGATGACTGCGGTCACAATTCTCGCATCTAGAATTCGCCCTTCTAAGGCGGGATGATACTCGGGTAACACTTCACCTTCACTCTGAGTTGAACTCGATAGGTACATCAACGTATCATCATCCAAGCACTTTGTAGCATAGTGGCCAAACGTTTCAAAATATGACGGGCAACTATACGATGGTGCTCGCCGCGGCTCATAGCTTCCGCTCTTTGCAATTGCTGCCAATTCCGACGCAATCTCCTCATACTTTGTAACCACAGATTGCCAGCTGTAGCATTCCATAGCACGCTTTCTGGAGGCGCGTCCCATGGCGACCCTCAGCGATTTGTTTACTATAAGGGCCTCTAGGCATCGGCCATACTCCCGAAGATCCATTGCCACCGATTGCGCCATGCTGCCGTGATCAAACTCGACATTCATAACATGTAGTGGGGCGAGATCAGACAAATCCCCGTCACATCTGGTCCAGCATACCGGGACCAGAAACCCCGTTTCACCATGTCGCACTGATTCTCTATAGCCATTCCAATCTGCAACGACTTGCGGAACTCCCGACGCCATTGCCTCGATTGGAGTGCTTCCGAGGTTCTCCTGAATACTATCGGACGGCGACACGAAAATATCTGCCGCTGAGAACAACAGATGTCGATCTTCTGGAGCCGCTGCGACGATCTTTACGCGCTGCAACATATCCAACTCGCTGAGGTAGTGTTTCATCGACTCGAGGTACGTACCCCGGGAAGTCCCCGCGAGGACTAGCAACGTATTCCGACTTGGATGTCTAATCATCAAGTCCCGTACAACACGAAGCGTCGGAAACAGGTCCATCTTATCGATAAATGAAAACCGGCCGAGATAGAGGATGATGCAGGCATCTACGGGGAGGCCAAGCTGACGTCGGATTGAGCTCTTATTGCGTGGTCGGAACAACTGCGTATCGACTCCAAGGGGGATCACATCGAGACGTCCTCGGTACTTAAGCGATACTTTGTAATCATTCCCAAACTTTGTGGCTACGCGCTCCAACAGTTTCACCAGTGCGCGCCGCGCCGCATCGCTGAAGCATATCACGGAATCACAAGGGTAACTTTGGGATAACAAGAGTGGCAAAATGAAACTGTGCAGCATAAAATGATAACTGATCGTGTGGAATATCGCAGTGATAGGATACAGTCTCGCCGACCACCGGCTCCGGATGTACGCCGCCTCCCAGAACTTGGCATCCGAATCGAACCACAAGGTAATTCCTAAGTCATTAAAACCGTTCAACAGCTCCCGATAGTCATGTATCGTTACGAGTGAGGATCTCCTCGAACCCCTCAGAGCACGCCTCACATCTTCAGCAATCACAGGCAATCTCTTCGGGCTTACAAACATTTCATAGCGGTCTAAGGAACCGTCGACTATCAATCGCTTCGTAAATACCGGGGCGGTAATTCCGGCGCCGTAAACCGGGTTGGTCTTGCGGATACCCAGGTAAAAGTCAGGTCCCTCGGTGTCTGGATACAACGCCATGTTATTAAGGAGACCTAGCACGCGCCTGCCGTTAACCATGATTATCCTCGCAGTCAGTCCGTGGCTAGAATCTGGGAAGGGGTCGTTAACTGATCCAATGACATCACAGGTACTGAAGTACGCAACTTCGCAATCTCACGAAGCCACACCTCTACGCCTAATGCGCGCGTTATGTAGAAAAGATCGACGTCCCGCCCATCCCTCGCCCTTGCTATCGACTCGAAAAGACTTCGCTGGTTTACGTATCCCCGATCCATCACTCGCAGCGACCCTTCGAATAGGTCTCGAATTTCGTCCCACTCTCGGTTTAAGGCTCTGTAAACGTACGGTGCTGCGTCCACTTTAGTGGTTCTATTGACGATACTCTCGGGAAGGATACCCCGCATGCCACCTCGATGCACCCATCGAGTGCCGCCTAAGCGTAGTTTCTGATCAAAGGGGACTGCCAGCATAAATTGGACCAAGCGACGGTCCAGATATGGATAACTAACTTCGATCATACCGCAGGTTCGAAAGTGATGTAGCGCACAGAAGCGTATCGAATCCAGAATGAATAATAGTGAGATCCTTCGACTCGGTAGGATCGAGGTGGCTAGATTTTCAGACATCGAAAGTTCTCCCCAGGTCCCGCGGGGCGAGCGTCCGTTCAAAAGCCACGCCGGCCTCGATCTATTAACGCTAAGGGGCTCGTTTGACAGGGCAGGCTTTAACCCCTCGTTCCACAGTAAATCCCAATACGTGCGTCCTGTGGCGAGGCTGAACTTCTCGAGTTGACGATGAAGTTCGCCAATGCGACCGCGCGACAACAAGTCGGCGAGATGTGGGATGCGACGCAGGCTACTCCACATTACGTTGTCTCCTCCTACGCCGCTTAGCAGTACCCTTGCCGCCCGAGATTCCATATAGTGCGCAAGTGCTGTGAGTCGCCCAGGCACACCGAGCGGACGCGTGAGGGTGGGGGCCGAAGGTTCCGGAAAGAATGCCCTGTGGCTTTTATCGAGAAGATGATGACCGATGCGACCTCTTTTGTGTTCCACTTGGAAGATATAGTTACTGTCCTCGTCCAGATCTTCGGAAAGTAGATAGGAGACAGTTACAAGAGAAGCGGCCTGCGCCGACTCTTCTCGAAGAATTTCATCTGCCATGCAGACGATTGACGACGAGTCCAGACCTCCGCTCAATTCTGACCATACTTCACCCTCGGCCCGAAGTCGGCAACGAACCGAGTTGCGGAAAAGCTGCCTAAAGTGATCTTGATAATCTTCGTCGCATCGATAGATGATCTCCGCCATTAGGTCCGGACGCCAAGCAGCCCGTTTCGTGATCATTCCGCCGGACTTAAAGACGACGGCTCCCCCGGGGGGCACAGCGTACACTCGGTCATAAGGAGTCCGCTCTGCCGGAGGGTGAGCAACGAGGAAATCGAGAATGTATTCGTCGCTTAGATGGCATTGTGCGTCGGTCAATTCGAGAAAGGTCTCTAATTGTGATGACCAAATTACCAGATCTTTGGCGACAGCATAGTATAGAGGTCGGTTTCCGGCAAAGTCTCGCGCTAACACCACATTACGTGTGCTAAAATCATAGAGGGCTAACGCCCAATCGCCGATTATGCGCTCGAGAAAGTCCAATCCACATTGCTGAAAACCGGCAAGTACGATCGAAGCGTCCGAGTCGTCGCCCTCAATGATCTGGCGCAGTAGCGGTATCAGGTCTTCGCGATTGTCAAGTCGCCCATCCCAAGTGAGTGCAAGGCCGCCGTTCCGAATGAGAGGCTGGCTCTCTAACCGAGAATGTTTGTTTGTGTGGAATGCACGATAGGTTAAGCCGATAGGTCCGGTGATGTGAATTCCGCCTCCATCAGGACCCCAGGGGGTCAAAGTTCTTGCTATTTCGGAAAGTTGGTCGTATTCGATAGGTTCTCCGGAACTGTTGTACAAGCCCCCTTGAGCGCTCATTGGATTCCTCAACCGAGACTTTGCGTCGTTAAAGAGTCCAGAGGACGCCAAAGCGCCTTGCTTCATTCGGATCACAGTCGATTACGATGCGGTCGACCTCTACCCAAGCATGCATTAAGAATGGCATTCTCTGTGCCCCTATATTCAATTTCGCTGACACGCCGGCTTGACGCAGAAGCCGCGTAATGACCGCAGAACGTGCCAGACAGAGAGCTTTCTTCGGATAGTAAACGCAAGCTCGATTTACGGCGTTGACGATCCTCAGTGAGACGGCCGGCCCCGGCAGCCTTCGAGCTACCGGGCATTTTTCAATCCACCGGCACACGTGATCAAATCCCAAAAGCTTCATTCGGGCGTCAAACGAAAGCAATTCCACCACAGCCAGGAACGAAAGAAAATGGCATCGGAGAGCATGCATACCGATTTCCACACTACAAGGCAATCAGGTTCTTGTCTGCCAAAGTACGGAGAAAACAATCGAGATCCTGGACTAATCGTGATGGCGCAACCTCAGGAAACCTGCTCGTCAGCTTTCTCACCAAGTCTTCCTTAGACTGGCTCTTTTCGATTCCTTCCCAAATGAGGGCCCCTATTGGATTTAGCGCAAACACAAGGCCGTGCTTGGAGTCGAGAATTACGACGCCATCCCTCTCCACAGTTGTGTGCGTGTGTGCTGAGGGCTTCATCGCAAATTCCATTTCCTATCCTATGATTTGTGCATTACCTTCGGTCTTACAGCGGCACTTAATTGCCTTCATGTGTCCGTGCAGAGATCTGGTCAATGAGAGAGGAAGAAAGAACAGACGCCGCACCATTCAAGCGGCGGCGTCTGGCCTTGTTTTTGTCTTGGAGTCCGTTAGTCCAAGTGCGTTTGATTGTCGGCATCCATGGAGGCGGTTCCACCACCCTGAATCAGGTCTTCCGCCTTGCCAACTTCAATGACAAGAGGTGTTTCGTATGTCATTTCAGTTCTCCTGTGTGCGTTTTACGTCAGGGAAAGAACGTTGGCGTGCTTGAGTTTGCAATGGCTTGGGAGTAATCTCCTTCGCCATTGATGGAGTATCACAATGCACGGCAGCTGTCAAGCGCGACCACTGAAGGAAAACGTTAGAGCTGAGACCGCGAAACGCATCCTGAGATTTGCAGTGCCGTACAGTAAGTTGTTGGCATCGTTTCTTTTGGTAGTTGTTGTCGATGCGTCGGTCGGCGTTGTCAATCCTCTAATTTATCGCAAAATTATCAACGACGGCATTCTCGCCGGGAACTCGACGCTGGTCATCCACCTTGCCGTTATCGTGGCGATGTTGGGGCTTTTTGATGCGACGTTAGGTGTGATTCAAACCTATCTTTCGTCGAAAATCAGTGCGGGAATATTGCTTTCCATTCGCACCCAGCTGTTTGAGCATTTACAGAAAATGTCCTTGGCCTTCTTCACGCTGGCCCAGACCGGCGCTTTGGTCAGCCGTCTTAACACCGATGTTGGGGGCGCGCGAACCGCTGTTACGGACATCCTTTCGAATATCGTGGGCAATTTGATCACTGTTGCGCTGATATTGGCCGCGATGTTTGCGCTCTCCTGGCGCATTACCCTTGGAACCTTGGTGCTACTTCCATTGTTTGCATTGCCCGTGCGAATCTTGGGGCGCAGGCTGCAGAGGATCACACGCGAGAGCTACGATCTGACCGCGACCATGACTAACCTCATGGTGGAGCGCTTCAATGTAGCAGGAGCACTTCTCGCCAAAGTCTTTGGGCGCAGCCGGGAAGACAGAGCGTCTTTCGGCGAAAAAGCCGCAAAAGTCTCGGAAATCGGAGTGAAGCAGGCGGTTTACAGTCGACTGTTCTTCACCGCTCTTCTTGCAATGGCAACATGTGCAAGCGCGCTCGCGTATGGATGGGGAGGAATACTTGCGGTGCATCACGTGCTTGATGTCGGCACAATCGTTGCACTTGCCTCGTATCTAAGTCGCCTTTACGCTCCCCTGCTTGCCCTTTCGAACGTTCAAGTCAGTATTATGACCGCGCTCGTTTCTTTTGAGCGCGTATTTGAAGTGCTCGACATTCCTCCATTGATTCGCGAGAGAGCAGTTGCGATTGCAATCCCCAAGAGACCAGCTCGAGTATCGTTCCATCATGTCTCATTCGCCTATCCCACGGCGGCCGATGTGTCGCTCGCTTCATTAGAGTCCATTGCCATCCCACGCAAACGGCCGCAAACAGCGGTGCTTCATGATATTGACTTCGAAGTTGCGGCCGGTAGTCTCGTGGCGCTCGTCGGACCATCGGGTGAGGGAAAAACAACAGTGATTCAGCTCGTACCCCGGCTCTATGATGTGCAAAGCGGGGCTGTGCTAATCAATGGCGTTGATGTTCGGGACGCTACGTTCGAATCGCTGGCCGAGCGAATTGGTATCGTGACGCAAGAAGCGAACTTATTTCATGACACGATTCGCGCGAACCTTCTCTATGCTAAGCCCGATGCGACGGATGACCAGATTTGGTGCGCGTTGCGGGATGCCCAGATCCACGATCTTGTCCAGTCATTGCCTGACAAGGTCGATACCGTTCTCGGGGATCGGGGTTATCGCTTTTCTGGGGGCGAGAAACAGCGTATCGCCATTGCACGTTTGCTGCTCAAGGCGCCCGACATTGTGATTCTCGACGAGGCCACAGCTCACTTGGATTCAGAGTCCGAGGCAGCAGTCCTGCGAGCACTTGAGACGGCACTTGCTGGGAGGACATCAATCGTGGTGGCACATCGGCTCTCGACGATCCTTAATGCCGATCAGATTCTGGTTGTACAACACGGAATCATTGTCCAGCGCGGCACGCATTTCGAGCTTTTGGCGCAGCGAGGATTTTATTCGGAGCTTTATCAACGCCAATTCTGTGAACCACACCCTTTTCTGTAGAGCCTGCTATTGACTTCCTGCGAGCAGTCTGAAGAGGCCGGGGGATCATGAGGCAGGCGAAGGCGAAAAAGCGGAAGGCTCCGAGGGCAATCGCGAGTCGTTCGTCGTCGCGAGCCAAACTTCGGAGGTGGGCGGCCCAGGCAAAACTTCTCTCCCTTGAGCCGCGCGACAAGAGCACGAACCCGCAGTTGGCTTCGGTATGCTTGATCGCTTCCAATTGGATGCCATGAGGGGTCGCCGCACGTTCGGTCCCCCTTTCTCTCCTTTGGAGATCTGGTCCACTTAGGCCAGCGTGACGTTCTCCTGTATGAGCTGATGCGCTTGCATTGCCATTTCGCCCGCCTGTGCGCGATCCCGCTCATTGAGCGGCGTGACATGGAAGACAGCGGATGGCCCCGCGCTACCCTGCGTTTTGAGTGCCCGCTCTAGCGCTCTGCTGCATAGTTGCGAGGGCAGAGCCTCCGCGTCGTATCTCGGCTATATCGAGGCTTGAGGTCCCGTCGCAACGTACTCACGCGAATCGTGTGAAATGACCCGGCTTCGCGGAAATCCTGAGGGGTGTATGGCAACATAACCCTGCGATAATCCTCCAGCGCCTGACGCACCAAAGACTACAAATCGTTGTTGTTGCAGAAAGCCAATACTCCCGTGTCCGCCAGCGCATCGAATGTTCGCAGAATTCGACTTCTCAGATAAAACCCAGCCTCACAAACGGAGGCTATTTCACGCGCATCGGTCAGGTTTGAAAAAGCTGCCAAGTCGGAATAGGAGACGGCGAGCGGAGTACGGGCCGTCAGAAGAGATACCTTCTCCATGACTTGGCGGCGTGCTTGAAGCCTGCACAAAGTAGCACAGAGTTCCGCACCATTTCGACGATAACTCTTACAAAAGATAGAGACGGTTGCCAAAAACCAAAAACAAAGAGCGCTGTTCTTTCTCCGGGCGACAAATAATCAAGAAGGTGTCCCCAGCTCGCAACGCGAATACCTAGTCGCTCCAAGCTGCATTGAGAGCATCGTGAAGAATGATCGAATAGTGAGGATAGTTTTCCAGAACTAGCTAGAGGGATCGTGCATTTTGATGGCCTGCAACACCTGCGTTTGTCGCAGAACCTTTGTAAGCGTCATCTTGTGGCCGCATGGACACGATTGGGTTGCGTACTGAGCATGGTGGCATAAGTGAAGCGGGCGGAGGCAGGCAGAGACGGTTGTATCCGGTGGAGGAGAAGCGCAGAATGGTGGAGCAGAAACTAGTGGCTGGCGCGTCGCTGGCGCGGATCGCGCAGGAGAACGGCGTCAACCCGAACCTGCTGTTTCTCTGTTGCGCAGCAGCGTGAGGGTCGGCTAACCGAGTTCGGCGCGAGTCCGGTGCGTTTGCTTCCCGTGACAGCGACGGATGTGCCGGTGCACAGCGAGGGCGAAGCGGCCGGAGTCGGCGCCCCATCGATCCATGTGGAACTGCCGAAGGGCCGGATCTGGATCGAGGGCGGGGTGGATGCGGCGGCGCTGATCCTGGAGATGTTGTCGCGGTGATCGATTTACCGGCAGGCACGCGCATCTGGATCGCGGCCGGCGTGACGGATATGCGCCGCGGCTTCAACGGGCTGAGCGCACAAGTGCAGACGGTGCTGGTCAAGCAGTCCTGTTGTGGTTCGATGGCTAGGGGCTGTGTGTTTGCGAAGCGTTTGGAGCGAGGGCGCTTTGTGTGGCCAGGCGCGGAGTGGAACGGTGGCGCTGAGCCGGGCTCAGTTGTCGATCTTGCTCGAAGCCATCGACTGGCGCAACGTGGAGCGCACGTGGCAGCCGGAAGCCGCGGTATGAAAGTGTCACTTGGGGTGGCACTCTTGGCGCAACTGGAAACTGGCAGCCCCTTACAATCTGCGACTGCCACGATCTTGGTTCCTTCGCCGCCTTTGGTCTTTCCCACTTCGCGCCCCCTTCTTAGCGCGCGCGAAGCTCGCGTCGATTAAGGCTTCGCGGACATGAAGCCTGCCTCGGGCACTGAGTTCATGCACGAGCGCAGTTATGACATTCGTCATGACTCCGGAGCGAACTCATTGCTGAAATCGGCGGTGGCAGGTTTGGAAGGATGGATATCGGTCGGGGAGGTCCGCCTAGGGTGCGCCCCGTTCGCAAGATCCACAGGATAGCGTTGAGGAGGATTCGGCGACTCTTCCAGAGAGTCGGCCTCTGCCATCGCGGCGCCTCCGTGGTCTCGGGATCAGGGGATCGAGGTTTTTCCATTGTTCACCTGTCCAATCACGTCGATGGAGCATGCCTGCATTGATGCCGTTTGGGGCCTGAACGCACCGTCGGTGATTAGTAGTACGAACAATGGTATGCCAGGATTTCGTTGCTGATCCGCTAATCCGCTTTCATTGGGCCAGCCCGTGGGCGGACCTTCTCGAGTTCTCTGGATGCGTATGGAAATTAAAGCTACAAAATCGTCGATAAGCGCCGCGAATAGCACGGCAACGGACCCAAACCGCAGAACCGTAATGTGCGGACCACCTAGTCTTGGACCAAGTGGCCCGGACGTCGAACTCGCCGGCAGGAGATCGATTCGATTCCGAGTCAAGTCACAGTCATTCCTGACCCGGTTCATGGCTCTACATTCAGAGGAATCTCCACCGTACCCATCCGCCCGCTCCTTAGATCGCTGACGCCCAGCCGGAGATAATTCTGCCCCGCCGGAACGTCGATCTCCTGGCTAACCTGAATGCGCGCGTCGACATTCTCGGCCCCCGCGGGCATGTCCACCCCCAATGCGAAGTCGTTGTAGTTGATCCGGATTCCCTCCGGATCGTACAGCACCTGCGTCAGTTCGATCTCCCGATGCCGCCGCCCATCCGGCAGTCCACGATAATCCACGCCCGCCGGGACGATGCTGAACTCCGCCACATAGCGCGTCACCGGTCGCTTCAGCGCGCTAGACAGCATCCCTCCCGCCTTCGGATTCGCCGCTGCATTCTGCGCCACCGCCGGATCCTCCGCTGCTGGAATGACCCGCACCGTAAACGACACCTGGCACACAGGCAGCGATCCATGCTGCATCGCCGCGATCAGCGGGTTCAGCCGCCCCGCAATCAGCTTCGACGCCTGACTAGGATCGGTCGCGAAATAACCCGGCCGATACTCCAGCTCGTAGTGCTCCTCTGGCGTCTTCACCACAACCCTGCGGAAGGCACCGTTATAGTTCCGGTTTTCTGGCGAGTACGCCAGCGTATAGTAGTTCGATCCGATCCCTATCGCGTCCCCCACGGCGTCGGCAATCCCATTCGTGTTGTAGAACGCTTTCCCTCCAGTGGCCGCCGCCAGCAGATCCATCGCTCCATGTGACGCCTGCAGATTGTAGATTACGGCCCGATCCTGCTTCTGCAGTCTCGTCGCAAACGTCACTGGGTCATTGAGCTGCCCGGGGACGCTGTTCAGCAGGTTCGACGGCATAATATTTGTCTCTGCCATCGTGCTGGGCACACCCACCAGACCCTCTGCGTCGATCGGATACACCGCGACGCGCGCCACCGTCAGCAACTCTGCGAGTTTCTTCACCGGGTCCTGAAAGTCCGCTGCGAAGTTCATCGCTGGGGTACGGCTCCCGCCCTCGGTATCCCGACCGCTGCCCAAAGGTACCGCAAAGGGAAGCGACCCCGTAACCCACAGGAGGTTCTTCCGCCCCGGAATCGTGCTCAGGTAGGTTGCCAACTGCGTCAGCGCGTCCAGCGTGATCTGGCTACGCAGTTGCCCTTCGAAGCTCTGTGTCTCCGCCGCAAACTCCAGCATTCCCCCGCGCATCATGAGCGTACTCGCCATGTCCGCCGCATCGCTCATCGTCTGGTCCAGCACCGGATCCATGATAGGCGACGGTTCCGGCCGTCCGCGCTTTTCCGTCAGCGCCTTTTCGATCACCGACGATTCTGTCGTGAACCCCTCGATGATTCGCAGCTTCGATCCCAGCGTGAAAACCGCCACCCGCGCGCCCTGCGGTATCGAATTCAGGTACCGGAGTAGCCGTGTGCGCACATATTTCTGATCCGACAACGAAGTGTTTAGCGCATCCAGTAGCACCACGTTCGCTGCGCTCTCGATCGTATACGGCTGCGCGTCGCTGTAGGTATCCGGCGGGAAATGTTGCGGCGCCCGGCTGGTCTCCACGGTGTCTGTCGACTTGTGTTCCTCAAAGACACTGACCTTCTGCGACACGCCATCTTCAAAAAGACGAAAATCATCCGCCTTTAGCCCACGCACCGGCTGACCATGGTCGCGCACCACAACATCCACCAGCACCAGACTCGTCTGGGTGCGAAACTGCGGAATCATTGCGTTCCTCGGCCCATTCTGCGGAGGGGCAGAGGAGTCTTGTGCCGTTGCCATGAGAAAACTGGAAAGGAGTACACCCAAGGTCAGCCCGAACAAATGGCGCATACCCTGCATCGCCGCACCTCGCCGTGTTGGAGACGCACCCGGCCATCCGCAGGACTCACAAAATCGCGAATTACGGCGACCGCAGAGAGTCGCTGCGACATTCTCCACCCTCGCAATGGCAACCAGTCTCTGAACTGACCTGACAGCATGGACTTCGCCCGGCAGCTATCTAAAACTAAGACCCGCCTCGACAATCAGCCGTCCACAACCGTTGAGATCAGAGTCACGGGCGCGTGTTCAGAGGTAAACCGTTCGAGGTCCCCTAGGCCAGATCTTCACGGCCAAGGCGCGTGTAAGCTGGAAAAGACTCGTCTCGAAGCCCTCCTTTGCCCGTTGCGCCGACCCTGAAAATTCGGCTCCTCTCACGCATCCCCTGCTCTCAATTCGTAACCCCGTATCAAACAGATCTGAAATCTTTCCCCATTCTCGCCTTACTACCACCTTGTTCCGTTGCGGATCGAGGGGCACACCTTCATCTTCTTCACATGTTGGATAGGTCTGACCTAGTGGTTTCATGAGCATCGAGTGCCTAGGCGTGAACCCAGAGCCGAGGCGTCTGGAGGCAGCTTCGGCCGACAATCCCGAGAACAGGGAGGCGGTCAGCGTGCCCCCCACATCTCCGCTCTAACCTCAACCGGCGTGATCGAGTCCTGAATGATTGTCGGCATCCATAAGATGGTTCCCGGTGCCCTGAATCAGCTCCTCAGCTTTTGCCGCGCTGAATCAATGTAGGCGCCAGACTCCATAGCCCAACCTAGATTCGGAGCACCAATTCGCAGTTAGGGTCACGAACGTGGACAAGATGCGCAATATCAAAACATGATGCCACAATAATGTCAAGACGGAGAGAAAACAAGATGAAAGCAATAGGCCTAACGTTTTCAAGATAAGGCATAAACTAAGATCGCGACTCATGATCGGGATCGCGTGCTCGGCGGCTTGGGAGTTTGTGGAAAACGCTCAGCGGCCTGTTGTAGTCGAAAACAGATCGCAGAATGCCCCGGGAACAGCCAATCGACGATTGGTGAGGCCACCATCTTGTACCGGATTGTACCGGATTTCAGAACCCAATACGAGTATGCATTTCAAACAAACTCCTAGCTTTACTTCCGCTATGAGTTAGCGGGGCCGGCCGCCGCGTAGCTATCAAGCACGCCATGTCAAAATCCACACTGCGGCATTCGGCGGATTCCTGATCCCCGGTGATGTTCGGACCAAATGGGCGCCGAACCGTTGAATTTGCCGCGCTTGATCGGCCCTGAGTACGAATCGTTCTGGGGCAGAGCAGAAGAACCGCGAGACGCGATCAAGTCTTTCTATTTCAATAACTAACCAATTATTCCTACGATCAATGGTTTGAAAGTCCCTCTACATCCAATGTGGCTGGAACTGAGCTACCCCCTCGGTTTAGTCCAGGCAAGTGAGAGTGCTCGGGGTGAGTTAAGCAGCGAGAAAAGCTCACTGTCGCCGTGGTTGTGCGAATGTGGGAACGGTTTGCTTTCCACATTTGTATAGCCGGCCCGATCTAGTGGCCCGTCGCAGTGAAATTGTTAGTGCGGATGCGACGAGTTGGGTCTGAGTACTTCCACTGAACGGGTCTCGAATTAGCCGAATAAGCGTTGATGTAGCGGCGCAGCTTGCGGGCTAGGTCGGCGACGGAAGTGGAGACTCCGCGAGCGATGACCTCGCGCTCGATTTTGGCGAACCAGAGTTCGACCTGATTCAGCCACGAAGAATAGGTGGGCGTGAAGTGGAATCGGACGCGGGGATGCTGCTCCAGAAATTTGCCCACCAGCGCCGTTTTGTGCGCCGAAAGGTTGTCGAGGATGATGTGGATCTGCTGTCCGGCCGGACACAGGGCGATCACTTCCTTCAGAAAGGCCACGAAGTCCTAGCTGGTGTGGCGAGCAGTGGTTTTTCCATGCACCCGCCCCGTGTAGGTTTCCAGCGCCGCATACAGGGAGAGCGTGCCATGCCGGTAGTATTCGAAGCCGTGGCCCTCGGCGCGGCCTGGCGAAAGCGGAAGAACCGGGTCGAGCCGGTCCAGGGCCTGAATCGCGGTCTTTTCATCCACACAGAAAACAGCCGCATGCTGGGGCGGATTCAGATACAGACCGATGATGTCAGCCGCTTTGCTCTCGAAATCCAGATCGTCGCTGGCCATGTAGCGCTCCAGCCGATGCGGTTTCAGGCCGGCCTCTTTCCAGACCCGGTGCACGGCATCCTGGCTGACGCCCAGTTCGGCGGCCAGCTTGCGGCAGCTCCAGTGCGTCGAGCCGTCTTTGGGCTTTCTGCGCATCGCCGAAAGGGATCCGCGCCCGCAGCTTCGCTGTGAGCACCGAAGCCGGCTGCCCGGGATGGCTGGTATCCAGCCCGTCCAGTCCCGTAGCCAGGAACCGCTGCTTCCAGCGGATGATGGTGGGGGCGGTCGTCTTCAGACTGCGCTGAATCCTGCTGAACGATGCTCCCTCGGCCAGCATCAGGATCAAACGCGCACGGAACACGTATCCGGCAGGCAGAGATCGGGACTGGCCGATCCGGTCGAGCTCTTCATGCTGGCTGTCGGTGAGAACGATGGGATCGCTGATCACACCATCTTACGACGTATCTGCGTCTACTAACGTTATCTCTGCGACAGTCCACTAGGAACTCCTCCGGGGTCACATATACCAGCGAACTGTGAGGGCGCAACCGGTTGTAATCGATCCGCGAGTTTCAATGGTGCTGGCGTCGATAGCCCCAGCGTGGTCGCTGCTCGGCCAGTTCTCGCAGCCGACTCCGCAGCTTTTCGTTCGCGGTCGCAAACCGGCTCGGCCGCGCTCTGTAGCACACCATCGCCCGCACGACCTCCATCTGCCCGCAGGCATGCCGTTCCGAACATTCCATCGCTTCCCGAAATGTCTTTCACGGCTTCCCGCTCCGCCTGCGGACCTACCACTTTTTTGAGAGCACTGCCTTGAAGCCCACGATGTCCCGGCGCCTGTTCGGCGACCAGCCGCTTCGGCTTGGGTTCCGTTCTTCCAGTTGCCGCAGCCGCTGGCCCCCATCACTTCGAGACCGCAGTACTTCGCCTTCCAAACGTCTGCTGGCTGATGCCGTGCTTCTGGCACAGCTCCCCGGTCTCCACGCCCGCTTCCGAGCCCTTCACCCCCCCCACGATCTGCTTCTCCGTTTGTACCGGCTCCTCTTCATCCCGTTCTCCTCGCCAGGGCCCTCGCTGGCCCCTATTATCGGAGAACTCTCACTAGATTTGGATTAAATCGGAGCGAGGCAGCTCAGAACTAATGCGGCTAAGCTGAGGCGACCAAGATGTGGCGGGCCATGTTGAATTTAGGAGAGATAGGAGTCCAAAGAAATCACTTGACAGTTCCACGATTTAAGTGGATGATAGCTGCCGTTAGCTGCTGTCCTTTTCCCCCAGATTGCGCATCCGTCAAAGTCGATCACGGAGGCACAATGAAATACATCGAAAGAGTCGCGAATCTCGCGATCATCGTCGCAGTTGTCGTCTTCCTTGTGGTTGTCGTCCGAGGTGATTTGCTGCGACGGTCCAGTTCTGGTCCGGCGGCAACTAGGGCGTTAATCGGATCCACCGTCAGGTTGCCTGGGGTTCAATTCCCTGCCCAGCGCGATTCGCTTCTGTTGGGCATCTCAGCCACTTGTCATTTCTGCAAAGCCAGCCTCCCGTTTTACAAGCAACTCGCTGCGCAGTTGCAGGGCAAGGTTGACGTCATTGCCGTCCTGCCTCAAACTCAGGCCGAAGGCGAGTCGTTCATCAAAGACGCCGGCTTGAATGGAGTGCGCGTCGTATCCGCCAAGCTCGGCACTATTGGAGTTTACGGTACACCTACTGTGTTGCTTGTCGACAATAACGGAAAGGTAAAATCCGCGTGGGTCGGCCAGCTCGATAATGCCCGACAGCAGCAGCTTATCGGCGCAGTTTTGCCAAAGGGCGCGACCGCTGTCCCGCGTAGTTAAAATTTTAGGAAGGGAGAGAAACGCCATGAAAACGCTCGCAACCACTTTGAAGCTGGTATTCGCAGCTATGCTCATATGTCTCGTGGGGGCGGTTTTGCCCGCGCATGCTTATCAGGTCGGAGAATACAATTGCACTTCGGGCTGGTCGACTTGTTCGAGTCAGACTCAAGCCACGATGTCTGAGTGCATGGGGGAATGCTGCGAATATGGGGGATGTGGGGGTGGCCAAGAAGCCGTTTGTTATACCGAAGAGCAGACAGTGGGATGGAGTGACGGCGATTATATCGTTAACGACGACCAAACTTGTGCCGGGGTAAATGAGAGCCTGTATAACTGTGCAGAGGCGTGTGTCCAGGATTTCGAAGAGAATACGAGCGAGTGCTTGGAATCCTACTGCACATATGTGGGTTGAGAGTAAAACCGGGAGGGGTACAGCTATTCCCCTCCTTTTTTAACTTTTGACGAGTAAGCCAATGGGATTTCGCCGTGCATCTTGGGCATCATGGCTAGCCGCGACGCTTTTGACTTTTGTTGTGGTCGCTGCAGGGTCCGCTCCCGCGACGAAGATAACGCCGGCAGCCGAGTGGTTTGAACGCGCGAGCGCGTTAACAAACATCCGTGAACCCGGCTCCCCACCTTTCCACATGAAGGTCATCTTTCACGCTTACCCTGGGATGGATTTTTCGAAAAAAGGTAAGCCCTCCATCATCACCGGAGACGGCACCTACGAGGAGACTTGGGTTTCACCCGAAACGTGGCGGCGTGAAATAGATTTCACAGGATATCACGCAGTGGAAGTTCGTGCCGGGGGCGTCCGCAAATATAGCGCCGACTCCGACTACGAGCCCAGCCGTGTTCTTATGATGCTCGACGCTTTGTTTTACCCTGTGCCGATCAACCTCTTCTCCCCCGAGTATGGCGACAGTCACGAGAATTGGAAGGTCGAGCACCTGACTGCCGGTGCCATCCCCTATATCACATTGACCCGTCACGATGCCGAGATGAATGGCCGTTGGTTTTATTATGCCTATGCTTTTCTGCCCAGCGGCATTCTCGTTCGCTCAAATTATCTTGGCCTGATCACGAGTTGGGACAAAGATTCCCCGTTTGCGAGGAACCTGGTTCCGCGGCATTTCGAAGTCGAGGCAATGGGACACACGCTGCTCAGCGCCGATCTCACAATTGCTCCGGCCGATCAAACCGATCCGCGGCTATTCGAACTGACTGGTCCTCCGGCCACGCCCGGCGAGACTATGCGGCCGCTTCAACTGTTCGAGATTAAGCTTGCGCAATACTACGATCCCATTTCGGCGTTCACCGGTCCCCCGCCACACGGAGTATTTCGGGAAATCATCGACCGTCAGGGCCACGCAAGGGAAACGGAGGTCATCGATTCCCCTGAACCCCAAGACGACGAGAATTTTGTTTTGATCAACCGCACTAAACGCTTCTACGCGGCGAAGGTGGATGGCGATCCCTGCGAGGAAACCTTTTGGATGAAGGGGTGAGGGACAACATCGTCTACCGGCGTTTTGTTAGGCTATCGAAGCGACTCAGATGTGAGGTCAGTGTAGGTGTCGGACTTTCGCCCGGCACTCCAACACAGACCGGCTGGTGCAGATCAGCGAGGTCGACGCATCGGGCAAGGGTTTGCAGGTTCGTATTGCCGGTATCGAACGGAGAACCGCTTTGCGCGAACGCTACGGCGGGGAGCGCAATCACAATAAGAGCGACTGCGGTAGCTGACAGATTGTTGCGGCCGGAAACAGAGCGATCCTGGAGAAGACGTTGCACATCGGCAGTTCTGTGCCGGATGGCGGGCGGGAATAGGGCATTCATCGGGCACCTCCGACGGTTCGCAAAAAAGCGACCCGCGTCATGCCGCGAACGTAGCCCGGTTTCGCTCGCCCCGTCCAATGAATTCTGCGCTGGACATTATGAGCTCCGCGCATAATGGGCTGCGCGGTGACCTAACCCCATTCTTCGTCCAATCGACTATACGAGATTCATAGTCGTGAGGCGCACGATAACCCTAAAATCCCGGATGGTCTGAGGGGTTCCGGCGCCGCCTCTGTAGAGCGATGCTCTTACGTTTGGCTGGTGAGAGAGAGAACAAATGAAGGTGGTTCCGTCGGTTAGCTCAATCGCGACGTTGGTTGCGTCGCCCGTGTCCTTGTAGATGCGGGGCGTCTGGATGGTTTTGCCGGAGCTCGGGGCATTCGACGTACTTCTCCTGGACGTAATTCTCCCGCACGACTCGCAACCTCACAGCCTCTTAGATTGCTGCTTTCCAGCGGGACTTATGCCTCCTACTTTGCGGACGACTGGCGCACATCAGAGTCGCTGTCGCGGCGCTCGGTGGAACTAAACCCCGAGTCCCCTCGCCTGCGCCTATCGGTTGCAGCGGCCCGCGCCGTTCAATGCGGCGATGCTCGCATTCGTGCGCGAAGCCTACAGCGGCAAACCCACAGGATCGGTGACCAGCTGACAGGAGAACCGTGTTGGCCTGGGGTGCCGGCTTCCATTCAGCGATCCTCGTGACCCAGCATCGAATGGCTCATATGGGCCAACTGGCTCATCGAGGTGCTTTCGCGAATGCAGGTTGGTTGGGAACGGGATGGGCACACTTTCGCCGAAAATCAGTCGTGCCGCGCAGGATTGGCCATTCAGCAGACAGATACGTTCTCGTGCTGACCCGCCACCGGTTCTATGGTGTGAAAAATGGTGTTGCAGTCAGACCCGCATGGATATTGCGCAGAAACCACATTCAGCGCCACTGGAAAACTTCCAAAAGGCTCCAGAAAGCCCTCTCAATCCCAAATGATTCTTATAAGCTATTGATTCTACTTGATATGTAGACTTTGGGAAGCTGTTGCTCTACCTCTGAGACTACTCCCGCCCTTTATTAATCAACAACTTAAAACGCTAAACGGATTTGCCTTTTTCCGCTGACGTTCTGAGATCTCAATTCTGCCCATTATATCTGGGAGAGCCAGCGCGATGCCGATATTCCCGTTACGAATCCCGGTTCGGTGAGTGCCTACGCAGATAAGCAACCAATGAGCCTGACCACGCGGTCGTAGCTGCCGGTAAGAATGGCATCGATCACTTGTCCGAGCAGCCGGTTTTACGTCAACTTGCCAGTCTCCAGGAACTGCGAAGACTCGCATAAGAGGTCTTTCTTGAAAGGGTGTTCGCCACGCTTCACCGCTTCGCGGCAGACAATTGGAGTGCTGTTTTGTGTGGTGCTCGTTGACAGCGTGGTGGATCGGCGGGACGACCTAAGCTTTTCCTCCAAAGTGCTCGACACTGCGGCGGAACAAGGCCCAGTACGTCCTAGTTCTTCCGGTATCGATTCCAAACGAGAAACAGCTTTGTCGTGGATGATCTGCGCCTCTGACCACTTAATCACCCGTTCCACTTGAGCCGCATCTGCGTCCACAGATCCGGTCGGAGTTCTTGCCGTCCAACCTGCGACGAGGGATAGCCGAGGCCTCGTCGCGGCGCACAGCGCTCGTTGGCACAGTGCTAAGAAAATAGACCAGTGAGGGCCGGGTAATCGGAACGTGCACAGTTCAGCTCACATTCTCCAGTTGTGTTTTACTCATTTTCTTCGGAGCCATTCGGCCTTTTGCCAATAATCGGTCTTCTCAACGCCAAGCTTCCGAAATTAAGTGTTGACGTGGGCATAGGTTCCAGCTAGACTTCCGCACAACTCTTTCAGCCCGGCTAATCGGGGCAGCGAAATGTCGCTGAATGCTAGGACTGTGAGTTCCCCAGATTGCTCACCAACGCAACTTAATTGACCGATTCGAAGTGCCGGACAAGGATCGCAGATAGCTTGCGGTCGCAGCGAACATCCCAAGTCGAACTCATCATCGACGGGACAAGTGCGATCTCGACAGTTCTACTGAGGATCGGACTGTCGTAGCAAGCCGATGTGCTCGACTTCGCGATAGCGCTGAAGCTCGTTCCATCGATCAGAAGGAGGGATCACATGTTTGCAGAATTGCTTCAACCGATGCACCTGATCCTGTTGGGCGCGGTTCTTATGTTGCTGTTCGGAGGACGATGGTTTTCGAACTTGGGAATTGCTTTTAGGGACGCAGTTCGGAACTTTCGAATATCCCGTCTACCAAAAAGAAATTGATCCCGAATCCAGTGTACTGAACAGAATTAAGCGCCTGAGCAAAACGTTCAATTCTCGGATGCGCTTTAGAAGCGGAAGATCCCGGGTAACATGTGCTCGGAGTCATGGCCTACGGCCATCGACCATTGTTGAGGATTCAAAGGGAGGGAGTAATGGCAAAGAACAAACCTGCCAAGCGTACCTATAAGAGAGGCGGGGCCGCGGTCGCATTCGAACTGGAGGCAGAGCTGCATGATGCAGCAGCGGAAGCGGCGGCTTGGGCAAACGTCTCAGGGCTTGCCACAGCTTCTTTGTCCTTTTGGAACAATTTCATCGGCTTACAATCTGGCACTAGTCCTCTCGATCCAGGTGGAATTGCGCGACTCAGCTGCATTGTCCGGGCAGTTTCTTGGGTGGAGTCGCAGCATGGCACTGGCGCCGGAACTTCTGCGGCGGTGGACCCAATGCAGTGCGGCAATCCGGGCGACTCTTGGTGGAAGGAGTTGACCGATTGTTCTAGTCCGCAGGACCGGTTTGTTGGTGGAACTGGAAAGCCCAATTACAACGCTTGCGAACTGCCCGACAAGGCAGCCGCAGATCCGTCCTTTCCCACTCAAGCATATCTTTCAGCTCTCGGCGATGAGACGAAGGGTCACAATGACGGAAACTTCAGCCAGACGATGAGCTATTCCTGGGGTGTTCCGTTCTTGATTCACAAGATGAATACAGAGGCCGGAGATCCGACTTATCAATGTGGCACTCTTGAGCGTTCCCGAGTTGTGGCAGGTGCCGTTGCCTACAACGGAGGAGGAGATCCGACCTACGAAGCCAAAATCAATAGCGCACTCGACATGATCGGCTGCTTGAACACCGGAGAGATGAGCGACACTGTTCTGCCCTCCGCACCTGCCGGGGATCCGCAGACGGTTATCGATTTCTGTGAGCAGGAGTACTCAGGAAACAACGATGACTGCAACAAGTTCCTAGAGGCTGTCTCTGGCGACTTGAATATCACGCTGTTTCAACCGGGCGACAATACCGACGCTATCATTCAGAGATTGCGGGATGCCACGGCGACGGGAGCTTGGACGAAGCTGATCGATGGTCCTGACGGGAAGTCAAAGGCTGATGCTGGACGGTTCGTGATAGCCGGATTAAAAGGCGCCGACCACAATCCGCCACGGGCACATGGGCACGTCGCAGTTGTTGTCTCCGGACCATTGGCTTTTGGCAAGTATCCGACGGGATACTGGGGCAGTCTTGATGGAACGCCCGGTCGAAACCAAACCTTGAATTACGCATGGAATACGCGCGATCGCGACAACGTTGAGTACTACGCGACAACACTTGCGCGACGAACGGAACTGCCGACTCTAGAGACAACCTCCACGCAGACAGCCAATGAGGCCGTGGTTTCGATTATGCAGGAGCTCGTACGGCACTTGGAGAAGGGTGATGATCCCGGCAAAGGATCTAAATTCTTTCCGAACGGCATCGAGTTGATTGATCTCTCTGTCCAAGTCGGGACCGTGAAAATCGAACTGAAGGTAGCAGGACCGAAGTCAGCAAGCTAAGAGGAAAACTGCACACCGTGGGATTCTGATTCTTTGCGAGCATACGGAGGCCCAGATCATGTGTCCCCGACTACGACTTGATAACCTTCGGGACCAGTGTATTCCAAAAGCCGAAGGACGATCGACGTCGGCTTATGGAGCGCTTTCAAACTTCAAGGTCCGGTTGTAACCGAAATCACTCCATATTTGGTAGTGAGGAGTTATGCTTAAAATCATTTTCAATCTGCCAAACTATCGCACGCAGTCAGGCGAACTTCGGTTCGTCGCCAATGATGGCGCTCTAGTTATGGCCGGCTCATGCCGGACGATTCAGAATTCTGGAATTTCGGGAGGCATTCGACTTGTCGAGATTCAACCTTAATTTGCTGCGCAGACCCAGACGGCGAGCATCGACGGCACCGAGGACTGTACCGGAGCACTGGTCCATCTCGCGGCGGACGTTCATCGGGATAGCCGGTTGGGGAGCGGCAGTTGCAGCCATGCCGGGACAACTACGCGGTGAGCCCTTCTCGGTGTTCCGCGATGGAAAGAGGGTGCACTTTATTGGCAGTCAGGGAATGCACTGGACGATCGATCCGGATCGATTCGACGGGGACGCTTCCGTTCATCTCAGGACGGATCCTGAACGGATTTCTCTCGTGCTGCGCAACGCGCGGCTTCCAAATACAGATCTTGCAGCTAGTTTTAAGTCGGAGATTCGCAAGGCGGGAGCCGGATGGCAGATCGAACTCGTCACCGATTCCGGCATCAAAGCTAGCGCCGACTTCCTTTCCTTCCTGAAAGGAGCAACACCAGCGCGCGGTGTGTGGAATGGAAAAGGGCTTCGAGCGTTCGACGAGTTCGCACTTCGCTTCGACGAAACTCCCGAAGTTGCCTTCTGGCCGAACTGGTCCATCGACGCGTGGGGCCTCGCGCGCGCAAGACTTGGGGAATTCCATTCGAGCCTGGTGTCCCGGTCGTGGCATCTTGAAATCGCCGACGGTGAATCGATCGGCGGCGACGCGGATGGCGGCAGAACTCTGTTTACTGTCGAGCGCGGTGAGCCGGGCTGGGATTTGGATCTGAATCATGTGTCGAGCGAGGGCTGGAATCTATCACACGAGGACGATCTCTTTAACACGCTGGAAGTGGAAAGCGCCAGTGGCCCTTCCGGCATCCGCCGGACGGCTCTGTTCAGCCAAGTTGGAGACAGCACCGCGAATCTGCGCATTCACCCGGGCGGAGGATTCATTGGCGATTCCGGTGAACCATTCCATTTCGAACTCGAGAAGCCGCGTCTGGCGGTGGCTCTGGAGAGCAAAGCATCGGGCACCGCTTTGGTCGCGCAGGTCAGTACGGCGCCGGTGTGGGCGCACGGGGCAGGCATCAGCCTCCTGATGGCTGGGGGCGGAAGCACGCCGCACTTCGAATGGATCGACGAGGGGAATGGCGATAACGCAACGCCGAGGCTGTCACCAGTGGCGCTTTCGGCAACTTTCGCGTCCGAAGACGAAACGCAGTTTCTTATGAACTTCACTGAGAAACGGCCGTTCGAGTTCACCTGGGCCAATTTCATCCAGCCGATCGAATGCGGCCTTGCGCACATTCACTTGCTTCCAGGGGAGCACAATCTCTCTTTTGACCTGACATGCGGCGATGAACTCAAGGTTCTACGTCCGAAGGATCTGCTGAATCTGACGTTTCGGTTCGAGAATCTGCGGCTGGATACGGGGAATTTCGCGCCCGACATTGTTCTGCACAGGAGAACCACAGGGAATCCGAGGCCTACTATGCCTCCCATGGTGGGAGATCAAGGATGTCCACCTGTCCAGGCTCATCTGCACTGTCCATCAACCGGCGGCCCACCGAAAATCACCGTTATCTTCCCGCCGCAGCACGTGGCGGAACAGGCGATCTACGAGAACCCTCCCGGGACCTTCCAAGGGGATATAGACCTACCCGACAGCGATCTTGTAAAGGTGCTGCCGGCGGGTACCTCGGTGCCGCTAACTCCCGTCCAGCGGATTCAGGCGAAGATAATTCTCGACCCAAACTGCCATCCGGATGTAGATCATCTTTCCGACCAAGATCTCGCAAGCGTGCTGCCAACGCATCCCCCTGTACCGCTGACTCCCGCGCAGCGGCTCCAGGCGAAGATGATCCTCGACCCGAACTACAATGCAGTGAACCAGCCGTTCACTGGACCGATACTCGGATCCCGCATATCGGGGCCGAGCCAACTCGTTTTTACAATGGACGAGCAGGATCTCCTTATTCCCTTTACGACCGAAGGCTTGCTCGACTGGAGCAATTGGACTCCGGTCCTCGATCCGCTCGCCACTTTCGATTCGGCCAGTGAACCTCCGGCTTCGAGCCCGGCACCTGTGGAGGGTAGACCACCGCAGGGAGTGACTTCGCTCGAATTGCCTTGGCGCCTCAACATCTCTCCTGGTCAAACCGCGCGTTGGGCGCATACGGGGACGCTCAAGGAAGCCGACCGCAACATCTACGAACTTTGGCATACGCGTCTCGGCTCCTACGCACTGGACAAGAACAAGAAACCCATCGTTAACGAGACAAGCAACGATCAGACGATTCGCGCCATCTGGTCGCCGGATTTCCGCAATCTGACAGGCGTCTTTCCGAAACACGATCCCACCAAGCCGTTTCTGATGTCTCTCGACCAATCAGACCGAAATGAGATCGTCCATCTGACGGCGAATTTCCAGATCGACGACCCCAAGGGCTTCAGACCCGCGGCGGTCCCGGTCGAGCAACTAATTCTCAGCCCTATGGGTGGATGGCTGAAGAGCTACGGCAAGTGGGATCCTCCGCAGGCAAGGCTTCCTTCCGCGGCTCGGCAGATTTTCACCCTTGAGCAGTGGAAGCATTCGGCGACGATGGGCCGCGACCACTACGTGCGGGTTGTCTACAAAGGTTTTCTGCTGCCGTTCGGCCATCGTGCCTCGTTGATCAAGATAACAGAGCGCAAGTTCGACTACGATCCGAATCACAACCTGTACGCATATCTGCACCAGCGGATGTTCATTGTGGTGCAGAACCCGCGCCGCGATTATCCAGTACTCGGGCAGAAGTACAGCGGAAGACAATTCCACTACACGAGGGTGGACGCTGTCACGACTGTGACGCCTACGCTGAATTATCCTCCCGATCAGACGTGTTTCTGGGTGATCGCGGGTGGTGACACGAAACCATTTCCCATGAGGTTTCGCTTCTGGGACAGCGCCGGAAATATTTCTGAAGCGGATGTGGGGGTGGTGTTTGCCGATGCCGCGGTTTCAGGCGATCCAGTGCGCGTTGGCGGGGCCACGGACATGTACAACAACGGCAAGCCCGGCGCGACGGCCTCGTCATTCAACGGACAGAAGCAGGGCTTCGCGCCGTCCGTGAAGCCCGGAGATACGCAGTATGAAGTACAGAGCATAAGTTGGGAAGCCGATCTTGCACAAGGAGTTACGGCGGACCAACTTTACCTCAACGATCTTCCGTGCTTCGTTCCCCTTGTGAACTCCGCATCCATCTCGTCGTCTTCCGTGAGCCATGTGACGCAGACAACCACCTTTGTGAAGGTGCACTTCTATCAGCCATATCTCGACAACGCCTTCGACCCGAAGACCAATCGCGGCGAAGCGTTTCTGGAACTGGCTGACGGCGAAACGCTGACGCTTGACTTCTCCACTGGCGGCCGTGGCGATCAGGCTGGGGCCCTGGCCACGCCGAACACGGGCATCGTTGGATTTTCGCGCAAGGCGGGCCCAGTCGGCGGAAAGACAACAAAACCCACGCCGACGGCTCCCTCGTCGCTGGACGGGTGGGCGAGCGGAGTCTTTGCCGCACCCGACTTTTTCGGTGAACTGACGTCAGCCAAGATTCTGGGAGGCATTAAGCTTTCCGACATCATCGCGCTGATATCTCCGGGCCTTGCGTCCAATCTCGAAAATGCTCCCATGATGCTGGAGCAGAGTCTCTTCACCGACCTGGGGCTGGATCCCTCAACGCTCGAATCTCTAGAGGAACAGATTGTCGACCAGATCGATAACACGGTGCCGCCTTCGATCAATCGAAAACTGGGAGCGCAGAAGGGCGCGGTTGACAGCAACTTTGCCAGCGTGAGCGCCGATCCGAGCAATCCTTTGACGCATGCAGCTTTGTTCGGCGCGATCGCGCAATACGCGGACGCACTCAAGAATCTGGTGGAAAATCCCGATGAACTGCTGGATGCCGTCTGGGCTGCTCTGAGGGATTATTTCCTGAATACTTTTGCGCCGGGTCTGACTGCCGCTGTGACCGCTTTTCTCACCGCCAATGTCCTCGACCCGGTTGCGGCCGACCTCGACAATGCCGCAACCGCGCTCAATACGCTCTTCCAGAACGCAGCCGCTTCTGCCAATGCAACCTTCAACGAGCTGAAGGCGCAGTTGCCAGACTTTGCGAGCTATGCGGATCTGATTCCCATCGTTGCCGATCTTCAGAAGCGAGTATCGGCATTTTCGACCGCAGCGGGTTCCTCACCGAGCGACAATCAGATACCGGCCTTGCTTCAGCAGCTGGGCGGAATCTTCGACGATCTCCTGCAGATATTTGAACGGCTCGGTTATCTGGATCCCGCCACGATTCTAACAATCAGCAATGCAGTCGTTAGCGCAGAGCAGTCGGTCTACACCGCCTTTGGCGGCGTTCTGGCAACCACCAATTCCGCTTTCACGATCGCGAAGACCTCGCTGGATCAACTCGAGGACACATGCATAAGTATCGCCGCCGGCATTCAGGACCAACCAGGCCAATCAGGCCAATCAGTAGCACAAGCATTCCTGCAGACTCTGCGCCAAATTCAGAATTCTGCGCAGTGGCTGATCGATCAAAACCCGAATAGCACGGTTGCAAACTGGCGTGGCCAGCCGTACACACCCCTGCTGCAGGCACAGATCTTCAGCATGCAGACGCAGCTTCTCACGGCGGTGCAGAGTCTGTACGCGACTCCAGGATTGGCGTCCGCTCCGGCTGCACCGGCGCTGGTGTCTCAAACTGTCGATGTCGCGAAAGGTCTCACTCTAGTCGAGTATTTGTATGCGACGCAGAGAGTGGAAGCGGCATACAGCCCTGTACTGGATCAGGTCGTTGGGGTCGCAGACAGCCTGCGGACCCGGCTGACAGATCTTGTCGCCCCCGGCAGTACTCTTGACAAACTGAGACAAGAAATCGCCGCCGCCCCGGCGAATTCCGCCGCTCAGATGATGCTGCAGATCCAGCACTTCACGGCGTCACTACAATATCGTGCGCCTCTGGCGGTCGTGCCCGAGATCAACCTGCTCGCCGACCCCGCACTGAAGGCTCTGATCACCACCGCGCTTCAGCAATGTGCTCCACTTGCCACAAGCATCAACAATGTTGCCAAGGCGCTCAATACTGCCAATGCCGGTCTGATCAAGCAACTCAGTGATGCGTATTCCGGCCTTACGGCAAACTTGTCGAGCAACCTCTCGAATCTTCTGAGTGCGGTTCTCACGCCGCTCAGCGCGGCATTCATGCAGGTTGAGACTTACGCCAGCGATGTTCTGCAAAAAGCACAGCAGATCAGCCAGGCTCTGTCCGCCCTCGATACACGGCTCCAGCAGTCAGTCGCCGTGATTGCGGCGGATATTCCGACGGCACAGGGCGCTCTAGACTTACTGACGACGCTAATTCCCATCCCAAAATCTGTCACGCTATCCTATAGTTTTCATCCCACACTTAAGAACTTCGAGCCGGTCTTCTACCTCAACGACAACGCGGATTTCACCATCACGGCTCAAACTACGATTCCGCTTGGGAGCTCCGGTTCCCAGCCAACCTTCGGGGTAGACGCGAATCTTACTAACTTCACCATCAAGCTGATCGGGCAGCCGGATTTCATTGACGTTGCTTTCGATCACCTCCACTTCACCTCCAAAACGGGATCGTCGCCGCAATGCGATGTCAAAGTGATCGGGGTGACATTGGGCCAGGACCTTGGTTTCATCTCTGATATCGAAAAGCTGCTGGATCCTTCGGAGGGTCCGTTCGTCGAGTTTCCCGCGGGAATGATTCGCACGGGTTTCCGGTTTGCGGTTCCGGAAACGCCTGTGGGCAGCTTCCTTCTGATGCAACTGGCGTTTACGGTATCGGTGAGCCTGCCCTATGACGGAGATCCCGCCCGCTGTGACTTTGCGATTTCAAGCTTGGACTCGCCCTTCCTGCTTTCCGAGCCGCCGTATGGAGGCGGCGGGTTTTTCCGTATTCTTCTCGGACTCGATGGCGTAGAAAAACTGGAAGGCGCCTTGGAGTTCGGAGTAGTGGCCGATATCAGTATTGGCCCGGTGAGTGGTGGCGGTTACGTGGTGGCGGGAATCTACTTCAGCCTCGAAGGAAGCAACTCAAAGGTTTGCGGTTTCGTTCACGCCCATGGCCATCTGGACATGTTCGATATTGCGCAGGTGGACGTGGACGTGTACGTGAGCATCTGCTATGCGACCGGCGGATCCGTCACCGGCACGGCGACGATCACCGTGCACGTGGAGGTTCTCTTCTTCAGCGCGGATTTCCAGCTGACGGCGACCTATCAGTTTGCCGGATCTCCGCAGAGCTCTGAGGCTGACGGCGGGGACTCCGCGCGAAATCAACTTCGGACTTCATCCAATGCATCGCCGTCGAAATCGTTGGGCCAGACCTCTACCCCTGGCGCCGACGACGATTGCGACAACGTTGCGAAGTGGCCTGAATACTACAAGTATTTTGCCGCTTGAGCACGGAGACGTTCCCATCCGCGAAAAGGATAGAGTCGAATGCCGAAAGTGACGAATGTTTACCTTACTGCGCTTCCCAACGGGGTCACTCCTGAGGGAAAGCGATTGCGGTTGAGCGTTTTACTTTCTCCAAAGGACGAAGCCGGTCCGGACGATCCTTTAAGTCCGTTCGTTAACTGGCCCCACTGGATTGGAAGCAACTCGTGGAATGCCAGTTGGAAGGTAACCATCAACGGGACGGACCTGATTCCAACGGTAATCCAGTCCCCGGAGACACACGGCGCGGATTTGTGGAACTACATCTTCGACGGTTATCTTTCACCGCCGCTTAGGCAACCCCGCGATCTGACGAAAATCAAGAACTCGTGGGTGATTGCACACCGTGCACATCTCGTCCAGAGCCACATCGATGATTACCGTACCATTCACTCGCGACTTGCGATCGCGCGACAGAGTGGCCGGATCGACCCGGTCATGATTAACGTTCTCCTTGCAGAGAGAACTGTCAATCGGAATGCAATGCGGCTTTACATCCATCCACGTGTCGGAGCCGCAGGCCCTGGGGACAAGAATCTGGAGCAGGAAGTACTCGCAGCCACGAAGGCCACCAGCTTCTTCAATGGAACCGGACCGGGGACACTGTTCAACGGGGAGCAGCAGGATTTGCAGCTTGAGGTTGCAAGGCGAATTAACTATGGCTTGAATCGCCTGGTCGCCACCCCCGGACGGCGGCTACGGGGAGTCGCGCTGCTGGCGCTCTATCGCACTTGCGCGACAGCCGCGCAAGCGAGCCTGACGGTCGGCAATATCCAGACGGAAATCGCGAACCCGATCTACGATCCCAATACAGGTCAAACGGCCAAAGATTTTCTTGACAGTATGCAGCCTTTTGTAGAATTTCGGCTCTTCCATCAACGTAGCAAGAAAGAGACGTACGCGATGCATCCTCAGCCTCCGGGCCCGCCCCCCGATACGAACGACTTTCAAACAATGCTGGCCCGGGTGAACCAGTTCCCGGCACTTTTGCGACCGCTGGGACTGGTGGTGGATATGGAGGTAGAACCTCCCGCAGCCGCATTTACGACTATCTCGGTCACAAACAGTTTCACCAATCCGCCATTTGCCGTTGTTCCGATGACGACGAACTGTACAGTGGTGCGGGCCACCGACCAATCCCTGCAGGATTTCTATCCGACTTCGAACGGCATTAACCAACTCCTTCGGACGGCGGGATCGTCGCGGTACTTATTCCTGCAGGCGACGGACGCAAGCAACTTGCCGGTCTTTCAGTTTGTCACCGAAGATACTGATGGCTCGGCCCAGAAGGCGACCGAACAGGAAGATGCGCAGTCGCGAGCCGCCGAGTACCAGTCGAAGGCAAGCGCCGATACTTCAGGATCCGACACCGCTTCCGGCCGATCCGTAGGAGTCACGCTGCTGTATACGCAGCGGGCCGAAAGAACCCAGCAGGCTCTGAACCGCACCTCAGACATAGCAAGTTCTCCCGACAGTACGCCTTTGTTCGCCGAGGATCTGATTCTTGGCTTCCGAGTGGACGTGCGGCGCGACGATGCGAGCAGTCCGCAGGAAAGAGCGATGTGGCGACCGCTCTCGAATCGAACGGGCAGGTATCGGGTGCTCAATGCGAGTGGCGCCGGCCTGGAATACACTCCCCGAAGCGACATCGAAAAGGCAGTCGATGAAGGCTTTATTTCACCGATGGCATCAACGCCCGTGCCGCCGGCGAGTCAAACCACCTTCGCGGCGAATGACCCGACGGCTCCGCCGGATCCGATTGTGCAGGTTCATGAGTCTCTATTCACATGGGCCGGATGGAGCCTTTCGGTGAGGCCCATTTTTAAGAGCAGCGCAAGCTCACAAGGACCGAATCAGGAACCTTCGAAGCGCATCATCCCGAAATACACACTGGACGAACATTCGCTGCCGCCTCTCCGGTTCGACAAATCCTACACATTCCGCTGCAGAGTCGTCGACTTGGCGGGAAACAGTGTGAGCGTGACGTCCGCGGAAACTTCAGCCGACATTCTGAGCACCTATGTGCCGCAGCGGCTGGAGCCGATCCGGCCACCCCACGTGTTGCTGACCCGCCCGCTACGCCGAACTTCGGCGCCCGGGGAGCAGGCCAACGTACTGGTGATCCGGGATGGCCGGGGCGTTTCTTCGCGCATCCTGGCGGCTCCGCGGGAAGCGATTCGAATCGCCGAAATGCACGATCGGCTCAATTCTCCCGATCTACCCACGGATGCTTTCTACAGAGCCATTCTGATGGAAAACGGCTCCTTCCCAAGTGTTGCGACTGCGAACGACATCGGTCTGCTGAATGATGTGACATTGGAAGGCAAACCCAACATGTGGAACGACGCCATATTCCTGCCTAGAAAGGATCGCCAACGGCCCGATTGTCCGTACCTGCCCGATCCGTGGGCGAATTGGATCCTGATTATCCCGAGCCTTGTTCGGGAACCTGGATCCGCAGAGCCGGACCCGTTTCAATCGATCTACGTTGGGCTGTATAAGGATGCCGACCCGCAGTATTCGCCTATTGGCGATAGCACTTGGCCGGATTGTGGACCGATCAGGCTCAATCTTGCCGCCAGTCAGGGTACATCGGCTTCCGTTTCCAAAGATCCAGAGCTTTCCAACGACGATGCATCTGAGAGTCCGCTCGTGCGGGCGCTGTCGATTCTGGTTCCGAAGGCGCGCACGGTCACGGTACAGATTTCGACAGCGAGAGACAACCCGCACGTACCGGATCCTACATGGGCGGGATCGAAGGCAAGGTTGATGACTCTGCTGGAGAAAGCGACCGAAGCCGCAGCATCAACGGTGCTCGACGGAACACATGCGCCCGAAACCCCGCCCATTCAATTGACACTCGTGCACGCAGTGCGGCAACCGCTCGTGCCGCCTTCCTTTTCGGCTGGATTCGATATCCAGAGGGATTATGGCGAGACGGCAGCGAGTGTCCAGGACGATAGCAGTATTTCGGGCGACTGGTGGAGTACAGCAAAGATCAGCTGCCACGCGAACTGGACTGACACGGTGGATGACGTGAACCAGAAAGGGCCAGGTCCACTGCCGAACGCAGAAGTTGCGTTTCAACTGCTCGCGATCGGCGGTGACGGGGATACCACGACCTCTCGTGAGGCGAATCGACAGGTACATCGTTTCCGCGACACCAGAGCGCATGACGTTACTTATACGCTACAGGCTGCTTCAGCCTTTCGCAGTTTCTATGCGGAGGACGATGAAGGACCGTTCGTAACGGATGGCAGCGCACCGTTATCGATCACTGTCAAAAGTTCCGTGCGCCCTCCGGCGCCGTCGATCGCGTATATCGTTCCGGCATTTTTGTGGGAAGAAGGGTACAACCCGGCAAGAAAGGAAATTGCGCGGGGCAGAATCACCGCGCTCCGCATCTATCTTCTACGGCCGTTTCTGGTCTCTGGCGACCGCGAGCAGATCGGGTTTGTCATACCGCCGGCGGGTGCCAACGATGTTGTTCTTGGCCTAAGCAGCCGACGTGGTCTTGATCCGATATGGGCCGGCGGCAAGAAGGCGGGCGCAAGCGATCTCACGGCCGCGGACTTCGCGGGCGGTGACAATGTTGCGCAGGGCTGCATGCTGGCTGAGACTCCCGTGACGGTGGACGTAGTTCCCTACAAAGTCCAATTCTGCGGAGAACGAAACATGTGGTATTGCGATATCCGGATCGATTCAAAGGATGCCTACACTCCGTTCGTTCGACTGGGCGTGGTCCGTTATCAACCGGATGCGGTGATGAAGGACACAAACGATGCCCGAATCTCTCCGGTGGTCGTGACCGATTTCATGCAGCTTGCGCCGAACCGCTGGCTGCATCTGCATAAAAAAGACAGCAAGAACTATTCGCTCACTATTTCGGGAGTGACATACCAGGGCGCGGAGGCTGGACCGGATGCTTCGACATATCCTGCATGCTCTGTTAGCCCGGCCGGTCAGCCGATCGTGAAGCACTCCACGTTCAACATCACGGTGCAGCAACGCTGGCATGCTGTCGGCAAGGATCTTGGATGGCGACCAGCGGCATGTGCGCCGATCCCGAATTGTACGCTCTCAGAAGATAGCGGCATAACGGTCTGGCGTTACGACCTAAAGCTGGATCATTCCTCCTCGACGCACAAGTACCGTCTGTTGATCAAGGAGTATGAGTGGTTTCCGGTTGAAAAACAGGACATGAGCGGGCCCGAAGCCGTTCCGCAATCGCGCTTAATCTATGCGGACTTCATTGAGCTGTAAGGCGCACCAAGTTTTCATCGAAGGCTTCCGCGAGGATTAAGAACTCATTTCCGTTCTGCGCGTCGAGCGCGACGACGGTGTTTGCCGTTTTCCTTTTTGTTGCATCACCTCGGCCGACGCTTCAACAGATGGTTTCCATTTGTAGCTTCCGAACCACAATTCAATCCACAAAATTCACGATCCTATACGACTTCCGTGGTCTTTGCTAGGCGTTACCCAGGGGTTTGTGGTCCTTGAATGATCCAAGACAGCAAGACTGTCACGGCCGGGGTCATGACGCCGGATCGATAGATTCCGATAAGGGGCTAGAATTCCGCGATCCACTTTGACGGGAAGTCGGCTCTCCGGACAAGTCGCCCTTGGCGACTTCGCGCAGATGACCCTAAAGAACTACCAACGAAAAGATGCATCTTTCGCGACAAGCAGAACGACCCATATTTTGAGAATTGAGGAAAACAGTTGCAAATGCCCCTCGTTCTTGCGGAGGAGGATCAAACACGAAGATCCAAAGCAGCCTCCGATCCTAGCCCTTGCAGCCGAGGCAATGAATGCGTGGAAATGGTTGACGACTATTCCAGTATGCCTATCGCGCCGAAGTGTGAGGTCTACCTTTTTCTCGGCCCGGTCGGGGCATTCTTCCACTGAAATCGGAAGGCTAGGACGTCGGAATTTTTCAAATACATTCTCACGCTGAACCGTCTGGAGTTCTGTGGTGTGAAAAATGGTGTTGTGCTGAAACCCGCATGGATATTGAGGAAAAACCACATTCGCCGCCACTGGAAGACTGCCGAAAGACTCCAGGAGCTTCCAAGTGGCTCTGGTTTATTCCTGTAAGTTATTGATTCTAATGGAGAAACTGACTTTGGGAAGCTGACGTTCTGCCACTGAACTACTCCCGCCCTTTAGAATCAACTATTTAACGCATCGACTGCCTCTTACTATCCATTTTACTATCCATCTTGCTAATCTCAGCACAAGCGTTGCCGAAGTTTTCCGCAGCGCGACGGATCGAATGCCGCACCGACCTTTCAGCGAAATGGATAGTAAGCATGGCAGCCAAAGTCAATCTCAAAAAGTATCTCGCAGTCGAGGGACGATGGCAATTCTTTCCCGTCCTCAAGGTGAAGGGACGGCCGCGCCCCGACGCGGTGATCATCAAAGGCAGAGCCGTTCGCGGAACAAGCGGAACGTTCTACCTCGAATGGCGCGACAACGGAAAGCGGGTGCAGAGACCGTGCGGCATTACGCCGCGCGAAGCGCTCGACGCATGGGAAACGCAGTCCGGCACCTTCGAGGGCACCACCGGAGTGGAACCGTTAGCCGATTCCCTGCCCGTCACGATTTCGATTCAGAGCGCCTGCGAGCAGTTCCTCACCAGCATTCGCGCAACCAAAGCCCGCGGCACCTGGGAAGCCTACGAGGGCGACCTCACGTGGTTTCGCAATCATGTGCGCCGCGGCCTGGTGGCCGAGGTGCGCCGCGAGGATCTCATCCGCCTGTTCGCCCTCGGTCGAGAACAGGGACGCAGCCAGGGCACGATCAATCGTTCCGTAATGGTCGGCCTGATGGCACTGCGCAGTGCAGGCGGCCAGATCACTCTGAAAAAGGGCGACTGGCCAAAGGTTCCGGCGACTGACGTCGTCACCTACGATGCCGAAGAGATGCGGACGTTTTTCGAAGCCTGCGACCCGGCCGAACGGCTGCTCTTTCAGGTTTATCTGCTGAGCGGCTTTCGCCACCGGGAAGTGAGTACTCTGCGCTGGCGGGACATCGATTTTCAGGCATGCACCCTGGCGGTGTGCGTGAGGCCGGAGTTTGAGTTCAATCCGAAGTCATACGAATGCCGCAGGGTGCGCATCCCTTCCCTGCTCATCGCCGAATTAAAAGCCCTCAGAAAAAAGAGCAAGGGCCCTCTGGTGTTCCCGACTCCGCCACACCCGACGCGGCCGAACTATGGAGGAGAATCTGAAAATGCTCATCACCTCGAACTCTGTAAGAAGATCGCGTTCAGGGCGAAATTGAACTGCGGCTTCTGTTCGACGGCAAAAGGAAAATGCAGCCGCTCCGCCTGCTGCGAGAACTGGTTCCTGCATAAATGGCGGCACACGTTTGCGACGAACATGTTGCAATCGGGGATCGACATCAAGACGCTGCAGGTGCTCCTGGGGCACAAGAATCTCTCGACGACGGAGAAATACCTGCGGGCGGTGCGGCTGGATGAACTGGAGCAGAGGGTGGAGTCATCGCGCCTGGCCGCGTTCCTCGAGCATCCGTGAAGGCTGGGCTGTGTGCCCGATATCAAAAAACACAAAAACCGCGAAGGATTCAGCACGCTCCAAACAAGATTCCAGAAGGACGCGGACGAACTCTTCAGCAGGCCGGATCGCGGCGCTTTTGGGGTTTTCCGGAGAATCTCGCCGCGGCTGCCGATTCGGGTGATTTCTTTCGAAAGAGCATTCCCAATGCCGCGGGGTCGAAATAAAGCAGACCACCTACCCGCAACGCAGGCAGTTGCTTCCGATGCGCCATTCGGTAGATGGAGCAGGTGGACCGTTGCAGCACTACTGCCAGTTCCGCGACGGTGTAGAGCCCTGCGTGGGACTCAAGCTCGTCGATGAAGCTCCATGGGGCGCCGTCGGCGGTCCGGCGTGGAAGCATGGAGCCCGGCGCATTGCGGGCGAGGAGGCGATCCTGTTCCGCGTGCGTTTGAGCTCCTGCCGGTGAGTCCTCTGAAGGAAGGACGAGCTCGAGCTTTCGCGATGGTTCCGACATGGCTTTCTCCTGAGCGGTGATGAGCGTTGGCGACGCCGGTATCGTGAACGCGCCGACTTCCCTCCAGCATTGGCCAGCTTTCGTTGGAAGTCCAATGAGCAATTGGCTTTCCGTTATGCCATTTGCTCATAAAGCTCGGACCGGTCCGTTATGGCACGAGTTTGCAACGGTTTCCGTCTGTAGTCCGCGACTTCAATCCGTGACTCTGTTGATAAAAATCATGGCGAAATCTGACCGCGATGGCCTTGGTGGGTGCCCGCGTATGGATGGATGAGGTGTGTTAAGTCGTCTGTATTCCGGTGCCGATGTTACTGGGATTCGGAGGGGCGAGCGCGGTGAGCGCCCAAATGCCGCGTTCTACGTTTTGGTTATGCCTTTTGGTTATGGCGCCGTAACCAAAAGGCATTGGACTACGGGAGCAAAGTATGTGAGGTTCACCATGAGGAACCCGATGGTTCTGCGCCGAAGCGTCGCGACACCGGATCTGAACAACGCGAACGAACTCCACAGGAGGATTTATGCCAATTCTCAGTCATGGGAACGGCAATCCGATGCACCGGCTGAAGGGGCGCTCAGCGCGTTCCTGCAGCATGGGAACGAAGCTGACGCCGGATGAGCAGGCGAAGATCGTCGCCGCGGCGGAGGCCGAAGGCAAGGCGCCGAGTGAGTGGATTCGGAACAAGTTGCTCGAGAGCGCCGTGCCCGGCGGAGGTTCAGCGGCGATGCTGATCCATATCTTTACGGATTTGATTGCGGTTCAAATGATGTTCGTGAACCTGCTCGCTCCGCTCGCGACCGGCGAGCAGGTGTCGCAGGAACGCCTCGACCAGATCTTTAGCGAGATTCACAAATCGAAAACCCAAAAGGCGGCGGAAATTCTGGCGAGAAGGGCCCGGCAGCCGAGGAGTGCGTGATCGAAAGGCTCGTCTAAAAATAGACAGATTGTGTCCATCGTGAGACAATGCTTTTCAGGGAGGCAGATTTGACCTTGCCCACGTTCTCGACGTACGCTCCGCCCGGCTACAAGTTCGATGTCACTCCGGATCTGAGCCGACTGGAGACGAGGGAGCGGCTGAGTCAATCTGCGGTCGACGGATTCTTCGCCATCATGGACAAGTGGCAGGTTTCGCTCGAACGTGCCGGGGAACTGCTGGGCGGGGTACCACGTTCCACGGTTTACAAGTTGAAATCGGCCGCCGGAACGCTGCGCCAGGACGAGCTGACGCGCATCTCGTATGTCGTTGGGATCTACAAGGCACTGCATATCCTTCTCCCCGAGAAGCTGGCGGACCAATGGATCAGCCAACCCAACGACAATCTTCTCTTCCGCGGACAGCCGCCGATTGAGTTCATGGTGCGAGCGGGAATCCCCGGGCTGCAGCAGGTGCGGAGTCTGCTCGATGCAGCACGAGGGGGACACTGATTGGCCAGGCTGGTTCAGTTTGATCGGCCGGGAACGCACAGACTGATTCCAGCCAAATACGGTGCGAAGAGCGTTCTGGAAAGCCTGCCTCTGCCTCCGCAGGTCCTCTCTGATCTGAGCGAGCTGGATGCCGCAACGAATGAGCGCAAGGTTGCCGAAAACGGTGGCAACGCGGCGATCGGTCCCGGCGAGCTGCTGTTCGGAGTTCCGGAAGCAGAGATCGTGAACGCCGCCTTCACGCATGCCGGTCCGTTTGGCGGACGATTTAACAGCCCTGAACGTGGGGCGTGGTACGCCGGTGTGGAGCTCGCAACGTCGGTGGCCGAGGTCTCCTTTCACAAACGCCGCTTTCTCGCAGAGGGCCGCATCCCGGGTCGTCACACCTTTGACTACATCGACTTCCTCGCGGACTTCTCCGGCGCGTTCCACGTGCTCGATGCCAGGGAAGCGAAAGCGTGTCTCAAGCCTAACCCGATTCCGCAATGCTACCAGGCTTCGCAGGTGCTCGCGAACAGGCTCCTTTTCGACGGTTCGAACGGGATCGTGTATCCCAGTGTTCGCCGCCGGCCTTCGGGGACTTGCATCGCCTGCTTTCGACCTGCGCTGGTGTTCCACCCGCGGCGGGGAAAACAGTATCGGCTCACGGTCGAGGTCGGGTCGAAAACCACGCAAGTTCAGGAAGGGACCATGCAAGCCCGGGAGGAACGGGTCTGAGGCGTGTCGTGCCTTCGTTGATCACCGGAAAGCCATGAGTCGGAGAAGGATTT
>Ga0335074_10000808_pt1 | contig 42902 bp, 33 predicted proteins | sample Lox_Sample_23_FD_206715 | JGI IMG/M metagenome (GOLD analysis project Ga0335074, IMG submission 206715) | Soil microbial communities from Loxahatchee National Wildlife Refuge, Florida, United States - Lox_Sample_2.3 | ecosystem: Environmental > Terrestrial > Soil > Wetlands | place: USA...
CCGTGCGACGCCTCGCGCACCCGCGGGGACGCCGCCTGTGGGCTCGGCGCCTTCGGGGGCGGCGCAACCACCCCCCGCGCCCGAGTGAGTCATGGTTGAGTCCATGAGCGCTCCGCCGCGCCGGGTGGACTCGAGCCTCGGCGCCGATGAGCCCCGCCTCTCGGGGCCGCTCACCGAGCTGCGCGCGGTTCTCATTCCGGAGGAGACGCTCGAGGCGTGGGCCGTGCAGCGCCGGATCTTCGCCCTGAAGCACCGCCGGCTGCTCATTGCCGCAACGAGCGGGCGGCTCATCTGGATCGACCGCAAGCTCTTCGGCGGCTTCGATGTCTCGAACATCCGCTGGCAGGATCTCGAGGAGGTGAACCTGCGCGTCGGCATGCTCTCCGCCGAGCTCATCGTGCGCGCCGGCCGGGCGGCCGATCTGGCCTCCGAGGGCGCGGTGGGCTCGCGTCTCTACACCTTCAAGGGACTGCGCAAGGAGCAGGCGCAGGCCGTCTACCGCATCTGCCAGGCGCAGGATCAAGCCTGGCGCGAGAAGCGCCGGATCCGCGAGCTCGAGGAGCTGCGGGCGCGATCGGGCGCCTTTCAGTTGAGTGGCGCCCCGGGGTACGGGGGAGCAGCCGCGAGCCCGGCGGCCAGTGTGGCTCCGGGCTCACCCGGTGCGGAGGCCGCGCGGGGCGCTGCGCCCGAATCCGATGCGGTGCGGCGGCTTCAGGAAGCCAAGCGCATGCTCGATGAGCACCTCATCACCGATTCGGAGTACGAGACGATCAAGGCGCGCATTTTGTCGAGTTGACGGCGGCCCCTGCCTACGCCTCGACCGGTGCGCGCTGCGGCGTGCCCGCGCGCGCGGAGTCCACGGCGCTCGGCGGGGCCTTGCCGAGGATCATGTCCGAGGCTTTCTCCGCGATCATGATCGTCGCCGCGTTCGTATTGCCCGAGGTGATGCGCGGCATGATCGAGGCATCGACGACCCGCAGCCGCTCGACCCCGATCAGCCGCAGCTCGCGATCGACCACCGCTGCAGCATCGCGCCCCATCTTACAGGTGCCGACTGCGTGATAGAGCGTGTTGCCCGCCACGCGCGCGTAGCCGAGCATCGACTCGTCGCTGTTGCCGAAGTGGTCCGCCGCGGACTCGAGGTACGGGGCGAGCGCAGGCTGGCTCATGATCTTGCGCGTGAGCCTCATGCCGGCGATGACGACCTGCTGATCCCTCGGGTCCGCGAGGTAGTTCGGCACGATCGCGGGGTGAGCGAGCGGGTCGCGGGACTCGATATGCACGCTTCCGCGTGACTCGGGTCGTATCTGGCAGGGCGTGCAGGTCATCCCCGGCTTGCGCTCGAGGACGAGCGCCTGGGTCTTCGCGAGCTGCTCGAGGTCCATGCTCGCCGCCATCATGTGAAACTGCAGGTCGGGTCGCGTGAGCTCGGGCGAGGACCTCGTGAAGGCGACGATGTGCGCCACCGCGTAGCTCAGCAGGCCCTTGCGCGTGAAGAGGTATTTCACGATCTCGCGGGCGAGCGGCAGGCCGTGCGAAAGCTCGTTCACCGTCACGTACTCGGGCTTCACGCGCCACTGCGCGCCGATCATGAAGTGGTCCTGGAGATTCTCACCGACCCCCGGGAGCTCGACGAGCACGGGAATGCCCTGCGCCTGCAGCACCGCGCCCCGTCCGATGCCCGAGACCTCGAGAAGCTGGGGGGAGGCGACCGAGCCCGCCGCGAGAATGACCTCGGCCCGCGCACGCACCGTGTGCCGCTCCCCGCCCTTGAGGTACTCGACTCCGACCGCGCGCTTGCCCTCCATCACGAGCCGCGTCGCCTGGGCATAGGTCGCCACGCGCAGGTTCGGGCGGCTCATCGCCGGGTGCAGGTATGCAACGGCGGTCGAGCAGCGCTGGCCGTTGCGCGTGGTGAGCTGGAACCAGGTGACTCCTTCCTGCTCGGCGCAGTTGATGTCCTCGGAGCGGGGGATTCCCGCCTGAACGCAGGCCTCGAGCATCGCCGTGGAGAGGGGATGCCGGCCGCTGAAGTCCGAGACGTGAAGCGGCCCACCGACGCCGTGCCACTCGCTCTCACCGCGCTCCTGGTGCTCGGCGCGGCGAAAGTAAGGCAGGACATCGCGGTATCCCCAGCCCTCGCAGCCCGAATCGCGCCAGTCGTCGAAATCGGCGCACTGGCCGCGGATATAGAGCAGCCCGTTGATCGAGGAGGAGCCCCCGAGCACCTTGCCCTTCGGCCACTTGTGCACGCGCCCCGTCGGATCGGGGCGGGTCTCGTAGAGCCAGTTGACCTTGGGATCGTTCAGGGTGCGCCCGAAGCCGATCGGCGCGTGGATCATGAGGTTCGAGCGCAGCTGCCCGAGGTTGTGCAGCGGCCGGTCATCACCGCCCGCCTCGAGCAGCAGCACCCGCCGCCCGGGGTCTGCCGAGAGACGGTTGGCGAGCACACAGCCGGCGCTCCCCGCGCCGACGATCACATAGTCGAACTCGAGGTCGGCCATACGTTTCCCCTCCAGGCGACCCTATCTTAGACCCCCGCGGCGCGCCGCGGGAGCCGCGCGCCCGCGCAGCTTGCGCTCCCTGATTCCCTAAGTCACCGTAAGGCGGTCGGCCCGCCGCCCGGCTCGATACCCCATCTCTCGCGGTTGCCTCGCGAGGTGTATCGTCGCGTTTCTCGTCAGCCATCGAGGAGCGCGCCATGGCCGCGAAGATTCGCAAGATCGCCACCGAGGAGGCCTTCTCCATTCCGGAGGTCGCGCAAGCGCTGCAGAAGGTGGCGCGCGCGCCGGGCGACAGCGCCGACATGCCGCTCATCAAGGGCATCTACGACGCCCAGCCGGGCTACGGGAGCATGCGCTTTCTCGAGGGGCTGCTCGACCTCGAGGGCAAGCGGCTGCGGGAGATGGACGAGCACGGCGTGGACATGCATCTGCTCTCGCTCACCGCCCCGGGAGTGCAGATGTTCGATGCGGACACCGCGTGCGAGCTGGCGACGCTCGCCAACGATCGGCTGGCCGAGGTGATCTCGCGCCATCCCACGCGGTTTGCCGGGCTCGCCACCTTCGCGCCGCAAGCGCCCAAGCGCGCGGCGCAGGAGATGGAGCGCGCGATCCGCCAGTTGAAGCTCAACGGGTTCATCGTCAACTCGCACACGAACAGCGAGTACTTCGACGACCCCAAGTTCTGGCCGATTCTCGAGGCGGCCGAGGCGCTCGATGCCTGCATCTACATCCACCCGCGCGGCCCGTCGGAGGGCCTCAAGGGGCCGTTGCGCGACTATGGGATGGACTCGGCGATGTGGGCCTACGGCGTCGAGGTGGGCACCCACGCCGTGCGCATGATGGCGGGGGGGGTCTTCGACCACTTCCCCAAGCTCAAGATCTGCATCGGGCACATGGGGGAGGCGGTGCACTTCTGGATCTGGCGCATCACCTTCATGAACAGCCGCGCGCAGACGATCGGACGGGCGCCGAAGACCAAGCTCACCATGGACGAGTACTTCCGGCGCAACTTCGTCATCACGACGAGCGGGGTCGAGGATCACCTCGCGCTCGAGTACTCGATCAAGAAGCTCGGGGTGGACAACGTGCTGTGGGCGATCGACTATCCGTACCAGCCCACCGCGCCGGCCGTCGCGTTCATCGACTCCGCGCCACTCTCCGATGCCGACAAGGCGCAAGTCTGCCACCGCAACGCCGAGCGGATTTTCCATATCAAGCCGGCATAAGCGTCCCGGCGCAACGCTGCCCTCTGCGGCGGGGGAGGCTGCGCAGTATTGGGTGCGCGGATAGCTGCGATCGCGACGGATGATTTCCGCCGCGACCGCAGCGCGGGTATCTTCATGCCCATGAGCGCGAGAATCATCGACGGCAAGGCCGTCGCAAGGAAGTTCCGGGCCGAGATCGCGGCGCGTGTGGAGCAGATGGTTGCCCGGCAGGGCGTGCGGCCGGGGCTTGCGGTGATCCTGGTCGGCGCCGATCCGGCCTCTCAGCTCTACGTGCGCAACAAGATCGCCGCATGCCGCGAGGTGGGCATCCGCTCCGAGCTCATCGAGCTGCCCGTCGAGATCAGCCAGGCGGAGCTCCTGCGCCGCATCGACTCGCTCAACGACGATCCGGGGGTGCACGGCATCCTCGTGCAACTGCCGCTGCCCCGGCACATCGAGATGCCGAGCGTGCTCGAGCGCATCTCGGTTGCGAAGGACGTGGACGGGTTTCACCTGTACAACGTCGGCGGCCTCGTCACGGGCAACACGATCTTTCCGCCGTGTACGCCCTTCGGCGTGCAGAAGCTGCTCGAGCACGAGGGCATCGATGTCGAGGGGCTCAACGTCGTCGTGGTCGGGGCGAGCAATATCGTCGGCAAGCCGCTCGCGCTCATGCTGATGCAGCAGGATGCGACCGTGTGCATCTGCCACAAGAAGACGCGCGACCTCGCGCAGTTCACGATCCTCGCCGACATTCTGGTCGTCGCGGCCGGCGTGCCCGGGCTCATCATCCCGCAGATGGTGCGCACGGGCGCGGTCGTGATCGATGTCGGCATCAATCGGCTGCCCGACGGACGCATCACCGGAGACGTCGATTTCGAGGGTGTCCGCGCGAAGGCCTCCCACATCACGCCCGTTCCCGGCGGGGTGGGGCCCATGACGGTCGCGATGCTCATGCACAACACGGTCCTCTCGGCCGAGCGCTCGCTCAACGAGCGCGCGCGCACCGCGAAGGTCACGGCGATCTGAGGGGTCCCGAGCTTCACGCGGGCATCGGCGCTATCATCGCCCCTCCCAAACTCAACTGCATCGTGAGGGGCGTATGAGCGAGGCCAAGCCGGGCGGGCTCGATCGGGGACGGCTGCTGCACCTGAAGGCCGTCGTGGAGGAGGACATTCACCGCGGCCTCTACCTCGGCGGCGTGCTCATCGTCGCGCGGCACGGAGAGGTCGGGCTCTACGAGGCGCTCGGCCACGCCGACGAGGCTCGCACCCGGGCCGTCGCGCAGGACTCCGTCTTCAGCATCTTCTCCGTGACGAAGGCGTTCACGAACGTTCTCGTGTTTCAGGCGATCGAGCAGGGCCGCCTCGCGTTCACCACTCCGATCTCCTCCGTCATTCCCGAGTTCTCGGGGCGCGGCCGCGAGGCGATCACCCTCTTTCACCTCCTCACGCATACCTCGGGCATTCCGAGTCTCTACACCCCGCGCGAGGGCATGTGCATCGACCGCCTGAGCGAGGTGATCCAGGCGATCTGCGACAACCCGAGCGCCCATCCCGTCGAAGCCCCGGGAACGCGGGTGGACTACTCGCCGATGGTGAACCACGCGCTGCTCGGTGAGGCCGTGCGGCGCACGGACACCCGCAAGCGGCGTTACCGGCAGATCCTCGAGGAGGAGATCCTGAGGCCGCTCAAGATGGGCGACACCTCGGTCGGTCTGCGGCGCGACCTGCGCGAGCGGCATCTCGTTCCGGAGTTTCGCGGCAACGCGCCGATGAATCATCTGGGTCACAGCAATCTCGGGCCCCAGGGCGCATTCCTCGAAGAGGAGGCCGAGATGCCCTGGGTGGGCCTCTCATCCACGACGGGTGACATGTTTCGCTTCGCCGAGGCGCTGCGCCGCGGCGGGGAGCTCGATGGCGTGCGTATCCTCGGTCCGACCATCCTCGAGCGCGCTCGGCAGTGCTGGACGGGGGACAAGCCGAACGAGGTGTACAAGCGACTCGCGCAGTCGCGCGGCTGGAAGGTGATGCCCGCCTACATCGGCCTCGGGTTCTCCCTGCGCGGCGTCGAGATCGGCCAGTCGCTGTTCGGCACGCTCACCTCCCCGCACACCTTCGGCAACTACGGCGCGGGCAGCACGCTCTTCTGGGTCGATCCCGCGCTCGAGATGACCTTCGTCGCGCTGACGACCGGTGTGATGAGCTCCGGGGACAACATCGAGCGCTGGCGACGGCTCTCGGATATCGCGGTGTCGGCTGCGGTCTGAGCGGGCGCCCCGATGGCCGCGTTCGCCGAGACCTTCGATTACCTCGTTGTCGGCGCCGGCACCGCCGGGTGCGTGCTCGCGGCACGGCTCTCGGAGAAGCCCGATGCCAGGGTGTGCCTCATCGAGGCGGGCGCACCGGATCGCCATCCCTTCATCCACGTGCCGGCAGCCGTTGCGGCTGCGATCGGCACGCGCTCGCTCAACTGGGGCTTTCTCACCGTTCCCCAGCCCCACCTGAACGGCCGCAGGATTCCGCTCCCGCGCGGGCGCGTGGTCGGAGGCTCGGGCTCGATCAACGGGATGGTGTACTTCCGCGGCCAGCCGCGCGACTTCGATGACTGGGCCGCCGCCGGCAATCCGGGCTGGAGCTATCGGGAAGTGCTCCCGTACTTCATCCGCTCCGAAAGCAACGCGAACTATCCAGGCTCGCCCTATCACGGCACGAGCGGCCCCATGCGCGTGACGCACATCCGCCGCCCGAACCCGCTCAACGAGGCGTTCCTCGCGGCGATGGCGACCCTGAAGTTCAAGCGCTCCGAGGATTTCAACGGCGCCGATCCCGAGGGCTACGGTCCCCGTCAAGCGACGATCCGGGATGGGCGGCGGGAGTCGACCGCGAGCGCCTATCTGAGGCCCGCGAGGCGGCGGAGCAATCTCAAGGTGCTGACCGGCGCGCTCGTGCAGCGCGTGCTGATCGACAGCGGGCGCGCGGTGGGGGTCGAGGTGAGGCTCGGGGGCGATGTGCGCCACCTCGGCGCGCGCGCCGAGGTGGTCGTCTCGGGCGGCAGCATCCTCTCGCCGCAGATCCTGATGCTCTCCGGCATCGGAGCGGGCGCGGCGCTGCGCCAGGCCGGGGTGGAGGTGAAGCTCGATTTGCCCGCCGTGGGTGCGAACTACCACGATCACCTCGCCGCCGCGGTGCTCATGGAGATGCGCAACTCCACCTCCTACGGCATCTCGCTCCGGGCGCTGCCCCGCGGCCTCTGGAACGTGCTCGAATACGCGCTCCTCAGGCAGGGCCCGTTCGCCAGCAATGTGTTTGAGGCGAACGCCTTCGTCCGCACTCGCGCGGAGCTCGACCGCCCCGACATCCAGATCGTGTTTCAACCCGCGCGACGCAATCCTCACCCGTTTCCGCTGCCGATCGGGCACGGCTTCGCCGTGAGCGTCGTGAATCTCTACCCGCGAAGTCGCGGCCGCCTCACGCTCGCGAGTGCGGACCCGCGCGTGCCGCCTGCCATCGATCCGAACCTGCTCGGGGTTCCCGAGGACTTGGATCCACTCGTGCGCGGCCTCGAGCTCGCGCGCCGCATCGCTGCCGCACCGTCCTTTGCCCGCTATCGCGCCGTCGAGGTGGCACCGGGTCCCGCCGTTCAAGGGGAGGCGGGTCTCGGGGAGTACGTGCGTCGCTCCGCAACGACCGTGCACCATCCGGTGAGCACGTGCCGGATGGGGCCCGGGACGGACTGCGTCGTGGACCCGCAGCTGCGCGTACGCGGCCTCGAGGGCCTGCGCGTCGCGGATGCCTCGATCTTTCCGAGCATCGTCGGCGGCAATACCAACGCGGCCGTCGTCATGATCGCGGAGAAGGCATCCGATATGATCCTCGGCCGGCCGGCGCCGCGCCCGCTCGAGCTGACCGGTGCCGTGTCTCGAGTGGCCGCGCCGAGCGCGGCGTGACAGGAGGGGACCGTGGCGAGCGAGCATGTCAAGCACTGGAGAATCGGCGACGTGGAGGTGGCACGCATCGTCGAGGTGAACGCCTTCGAGGACGACATGCAGATGCTGCTCAAGGAGGGCACCCCGCAATTCGTGCAGCAGTTCAAGTGGCTCACCCCGCACTTCGCGACCGGCGCCGGGCGGATGCTCATCTCCTTCCAGTGCTTCGCGCTCTCCTCGCAGGGGCGCAAGGTGATGATCGACACCTGCATCGGAGCGGACCGCAAGCGCGAGTTCGAGGTGTTCTGCAATCTCAAGACGACCTTCCTCGAGGATCTCGCCGGGGCGGGCTATGCGCCCGATTCGATCGATACGGTCCTGTGCACGCATCTGCATTTCGATCATGTCGGCTGGAACACGCGCCTCCTCGGGGGACGCTGGGTCCCGACCTTTCCACGGGCGCGCTATCTCTTCGGTCGCGGCGAGTGGGACCACTGGCAGCACTTGAGGCGCACCGGTGGCTATCACGACTTCGAGCACATCGAGGACTCGATCGAGCCGATTCTCGAGGCGAGGCTTGCGGATTTCGTCGGCCCGCAGCATCGCATCACCGAGGAGGTATGGCTCGAGCCCACCCCGGGCCATACCCCTGGCCACGTGAGCGTGCACATCTCCTCGCGCGGCGAGGAGGCGGTCATCACGGGCGACATGATGCATCACCCGATCCAGCTCGCGGTGCCCGACTCGCACGGTAATTTCGACATGGACAAGGACCAGGGCGCGCGCACGCGCCGCGCCTTCATCGAGCGCTATCAGGATCGCAAGGCGCTCATCATCGGCAGCCACTTCTGCGATCCCACCTCGGGCTGGATCGTGCGCGACGGCAACGCGTGGAAGCTCGCGCTCGAGTGAGCGTGCGCCGGAGCAAGGACCGCCGAGCAGGGCGGGCGCAGCATGTTAGAGTCGCCCACCAGGATGTTTGATCTTGCGGACCAGATCGTTCTTATCACCGGCGCAGGTCGCGGGCTCGGGCGCTCGGTCGCCGAGACGCTCGCCGGGTGTGGCGCAACGGTGGGGCTCGTCGATGTCGAGGCGACGAGCTGCCAGGCTGCGGCGGACGCGATCCGCCGCGCGGGCGGCACCGCGTTCGCCTACCCCGCGGACGTCGCCGATCGCGCGGCCTTTGCGCTCGCGGCCGCGCAGCTCGCAGCCGAGCGCGGGCGCCTCGATGCCGTGGTGAACAACGCGATGCTCCTCAGGTACGAGCCCATCGGTGAGGTGACCGAGGCCGTGCTCGATCGGATGCTGGCGATTGGCATCAAGGGCTCGGTGTGGGGCGCGCAGCTGCTCCTCGAGCACATGGACCCCGCACGGGGCGGCGCCGTTATCAACATGGCCTCGCCCGTGGCAGAGCGCGGCTATCCCGGCACTGCCATCTACAGCCTCGTCAAAGGGGCGCTCGTGAGCCTGACGCGCACGCTCGCGGCGGAGCTCGGTCCGCGGCGCGTGCGGGTGAACGCGGTCGCGCCGGGCTCGATCCCGACCCCGGGCGCGGTCGCGCTCAACGACCCCAAGGAATACGAGCGGCGAGCACGCACGATTCCGCTCAGGCGGCTCGGCCGCGAGGAAGACAATGCGCAGGCCGTCGCCTTCCTCTTGAGCCCGGCGGCAGCATTCGTGAACGGCGAGATTTTGCACGTGGACGGCGGCATTGCCGCAGCCGGCTGACCGGCGCAACGGAGCGAGACGATGGCGCGCGAGGCCCTGAAAATCGATGACGATGTGTTCAGCGCCGAGGCGGTGCGCGATGCGCGCGCCGTCGACAATCGGCTGCGCGAGCTCGCCCCCGTCGTGCGGCTCTCGCGCGAGAAGATCAGCCTCATCGGGCGTTACGAGCACGTCGCCGCCTCGCTCAAGGACTGGCGCACATTCTCCTCGCGATCGCGTCCGTGGCACGACCCCGACTCCGTGAGGCCGGAGATTCTGCTGGTGGACGATCCGCCGCGACATACGCAGGTGCGCAACATCGTGAGCAATGCCCTTTCGCCGCGCGCGCTCTCGAGGATGGCGGAGCGCTTTCAGGCGGAGGCGGACGCGCTCCTGCGCGAGGTGAAGGAGGCGAGCGGGGCCCCGCTCGATGCCGTGCACGAGATCACGCAGGCCTTCGTCTACAAGGTGCTGCCGGATCTGCTCGGGCTGCCGAAGGCCGGCCGAGAGCACCTCTACGCATTCGGCCACATGGTGTGGGCGACGCTCGGCCCACCGAACGAGCTGTTCCGCGAGGCGATGGAGAGCACCGGACCGGTCATCGCGTGGGTCGATCAGTGCTGCAACCGTGAGAACCTCGATCCCGAGGGTCTCGGCATGCAGATGTTCCTCGCGGCCGATCGCGGGGAGATCACGGAGGCCGAGGCCAAGCTTCTCGTCCAGGTCCTGCTCTCGGCCGCCGCCGATACGACTGTGATGACGCTCGCAACCGCGATCAGAGCCTTCAGCCTGTTTCCCGAGCAGTATCGGCTGCTGCGTGCGGAGCCTCAGCGTGCGCGGGATGCCTTCGAGGAGAGCTTGCGCTGGGACTCCCCCTCGCGCATGGCGGGGCGAATTGCCACGCGCGACGTGGAGATCGAGGGCTATCTCGTTCCCGAGGGAGAGCGGTGCGGCCTGCTCTTCGCCGCGGCCAACCGCGACCCGCGCAAGTGGACGGACCCGGAGCGCTTCGACATCCGGCGAGACACCCGAGGACATGTGGGGTGGGGGTATGGCCTGCACGCGTGTGTCGGCCGGGTGCTCGCCGTACTCGAGGCCGACGCCTTGCTTGGCGCCTGCATCCGGCACATCGAGCGCTTCGAGCCGGCGGGCGAGCCCTCACCCTGGATGAGCGCGATCGGCCACGGACCGGCGAAGCTTCCGGTGACGATCACGCCTGCAGCCGCGTAGGAAGGCGGGAGAGGCCGCACCGCGGCCCCGGAGCAATGCACGACTTCAGAGGCAAGGTTGCGTTCATCACCGGCGGGGCGGGCGGAATCGGCCTCGGCATCGCCCAGGCGTTCATCGCCGAGGGGATGAGGGTCGCCCTGGCCGATGTGCGGCGGGATGCGCTCGGACGCGCGGTGCAGGTGCTCGCAGCCGAGGGCTCGAGCGTTTTGCCCATCGAGCTCGACGTTGCGAATCGGGGCGCCTGGGGCCCCGCCGCCGAGCGCGCCGTTCGCGAGCTCGGCGCCGTGGACATCCTCGTGAGCAACGCCGGGGTGAATTTCGTCGGCCCCACGCATCGGGCGACCGCGGAAGACTGGGAGTTTCTACTTTCAGTCAACCTGGGCGGCGCCATCAACGCCGTGCAGACCTTCGTGCCCCGAATGATCCAGCGCGCAAGCGGCGGTCACATCGTGATCACCTCCTCGGTGAGCGGTCTTTTCACGAGCGGCGGCTCGGGGTGCTACGTCACCTCGAAGTTCGCGCTCGTCGGGCTCGGCGAGTCGTTGCGTGCCGACCTCGCGGAGCACGGCATTGGCGTGTCGGTTCTCTGTCCGGGGCCGGTGCAGTCGGAGCTCTTCGAGAGTAGCGTCGTCGTGCGGCCCGTCTCGATGGCGGCCACGGGCTCGCTCCCCGTCATTCCCGCGGGCACTCGCCGGGAGGACACGCCGATCTTCGCGACGGCGCCAAGCGGTCTCGAGATCGGCCGGCAGGTCGTGCGGGGCATTCGCCGCAACGATCTCTACATCCTCACGCACCCCGAGACTCGCCCCATGCTCGAGGCCCGCGCGGCTGCGCTTCTCGGCTCGCTGCCGCACGTGCCGGTCGATCCACGACGCATCCAGGCGGCCGAGGGCCTGCTCGATCCCGCGCTCTACACGAGCGAGATCTCCAAGCCGCCTCCGCAATGAAGAAAGTGCGTCCATGGAGGGATCGCGTCAACGAACGGATTGCGCCGGGCCCCGAGTTTGCTAACAATCCATCGAGCGACACACGGAATGAACGCAGGATCGTAATGCCGCCGCAGCGAGCTGTGCGTACTGGCGTCCACGCGGGCTCTGAGGTCTCACCGGGCGCCGAGCTTCTCGCGCTGTGCCAAACGGCGGCGAGCGACGGCACGCTCAATGCGCGCCAGCTGCGGCTTGTGCGTGCTTGGCTTGCGCACAGCGAGGAGTTCGAGGTGCCCGCGCGAGCGTACGTTCGGGAGCTGGTCGAGCACATCCTGCGCAGCGGCAAGGTTGCGCCGGCGGACCTGCAAGCTCTCGGCCGCGCGCTCGAGCCGTGCCTGCCTCGCGAGCTCAAGCGAGCGACGTTGCGCCTGGTCGGGAGCGACAGGATGCACCACCCGGACGACAGCGCGGCGCAGCGCACCTCGAACGACATTCTCGCCTCAGCCTGTTTCATGGTGGCGGGCTGTCGCAGCCAGCGCAGGACCTTCGGCCCGCACCTCGGGCGGGCGGGCGACCCCGTCACACTCGTCCGGGAGCGGCACGACCCTCCCGATGCGACGACCATCCGGGTCTGCACGGCGAAGGGCAAGCCGCTTGGTCTGGTGCCCGCGCATCGCGCAAAGGTGCTCGCACCCCTGCTCGATCGGGGCGCGCGCTATCGCGCGCATCTCATCAGCGTCTCGAGCGGCATGCACGCACCGGTGCTCATCGTGCAGGCGTTCCTCTACCGAGGCGACGCGGTGCTCGGATTTCAGCAAGTGCACGCTCGCCGCATCGGACCCGGCAACGCGCGCGTCGCCTGGATGCTGGTGCGCATCGCGGTGGCACTCACCCTCGCGACCGCGGTCGCGCTCGTGCTCAGAGCCTGACGGCCATCCCTTGTTCTCGAGCCGATCTCTGTACCGGGCAACTCCCGCGCGCCGGCGGCGGCTGCCAGGGACCTAAAGGCGTGCGGGCGCCGCGCGTACCCGCCACGGTATCGCTGCTCGCGGGGCTGGTTGTCGCGACCGTTGCGGCTCTCGAGGCTGCGCAGGTGGAGGCTCAGACGCCGAGCTCCGCCCCGTCCTCGAGCGCGACGCAGTCCTCGAGCGCCTCCGAGTCCTCGAGCTCGTCTTCACAAGCGGGCTCCACGGCGACCCCCGCGCCTGGAGTACCGAGCCCGGAGCCGCAAACGCCGCAGCTGCCGAGCGCCGACGTCTCGACCCCCCTCGAGTCGGTGACGCCGCCTGCCTCAGCGCAGAAGTACCAGTGGCTCGACGAGACGCGGGCCCTCGTTTACCAGGCGATCTGGGAGTCGGCGATGCGCGTCGATCGCTGGTTCGGCTCGGAAGAGCCCGACTGGGCGTACGAGCAAACCTCGGGCAGCGTCGTCCCCGGGGTGGTCTACAGCCGCTTCTACGGCACGCAGAAGCTCCTGCGGTTCATCGGCAATGTCCCGCTGCCGCAGTTGAGCGATAGTCTTCACGCCTTCATCGGCCGGCTCAATCCCGAGGAGTACATCGCCGAGAGCCAGGCGGCCTCGGGCGTCCTGCCGAATCCCTACGCGCCCTACAACACGGACCAGACGCTCTTCGGCATCCAGTACAACCAGCCGGTCCATCCGGGCATTCAGTGGGACACGGGCGCGGGCCTGCCGATCACCTTCGCGCGGTTCGATCCTTACTTCAAAGGCGGCTATCTCTACGAGATCGGCAACCCCGAGGACGTGGTGATCGCTCTGCGTCAGCAAGCCTTCTACCAGAGCACCCAGGGCGGATTCGGCGTGACGAGCAGGGTCGATGTGCAGAAGCTGGTGAGTCCGGCGCTGCTCCTGAGCTGGACGGGATCGACGACCTATGCGCAGCGCTCCTACGGCTGGAACAGCTACTCGGTGTTCGATGTGTTCTTCTCGTACGCCGAGAGCCGTGCCTTGGTGTTCGAGCTCGATATCGACGGGGTGACACAGGCACCCGTGCCCCTGCAGGACTACGGCGGACGCATCGCCTACCGGCGCAGCATCCTGCGCGATTGGCTCATTCTCGAGGTGCGAACGGGCGTTGATTGGCCGAAGTACTTCACCTGGCAACACCGCGAGCTGAGCCCCACGCTCGGCATCGCATTCGAGATGGAATTCGGCTCGCAGACCTTCCTTGCCCGGCCGGTCACGTTCTAGAGAGCGCAAGCGGCAGCGCCCCACGACCTCGCGGCGCGGCCTCACGGGAAACCGATGCCGCCCCCAGGGGTTATTCTCTCGCCCGGGCATGCAGACCGCACGGAGGAATCCACCATGAGCTTTGGTTTTAACCGATCGATTCACTCGTCCCGGCTCGGCAATCTCACCGAGCGGGAGCGTTGGGTCTCCACACTGCTCGGCGTGGGCCTGATGCTCGGGGCGCTCCCGCGGGGCGGGTTCCTGCGCCGGGTGGCCTGTTCAGCAGGCGGCGTGGCGCTCATGACGCGGGGCCTCGGGGGATACTGCGGCCTCAAGGCGGCGGTCGCGCGCAAGGCGACCCTGGGCGAGGGCATGCGTGAGCAGTGGGAGCGCGTGCGTACTCAACTCGGCGCCGGAGCCGGCGGAATCGACAGCATGGAGACGCTCTATGAGGAGGAGCTGCAGGAGCTCGCCTCGAGCTCGGCATTGCTCGAGCCGCTCACGGCGGACCTCGAGCGCGAAGTCGACCACGAGGAGCTGCGGCGCAAGTTGCGGAGCTACGCGATACTGCTGCGCTCGCGCCGCGAGGATCTCGCGCGCGTTCTTCGCGCGCGGGGGGTGCGTGCCTACCGCCATCTCGACCAGGCCATGCGAGCGCTCGTCGAGGAGGCACGCAAGATGGCACGTATCGCTGACGCAGCGGTGCGAGACGCCGCCCTCGTCGATTCGGTGCAGCGGCTGCTGCACTACCAGATCGCCGCCTACGGCAGCGTGGCTGCGCACGCCAAGGCACTCGGGGAGGACGAGGCAGCGGCCCGGCTCGCCGACTACGCCGGCGGGGACAAGGCCCTCGACGCCGAGCTCACCGCTCTCGCCAAGGAGCTGCTCAACCCGCGGGCGGCGATGATGAGCCGCGAGCGCCGCGAGGGGGAAGCGCGCGCCCACTAGCCAGGTGCCTTACCCGGCGGCTCTGGCGCCCCCCGCGCCTTCAGCCGCAGCGCCGCCTCCGAGCGTGCCCCCCGAGAGCGCTTTCAGTACACTCCCGATGAGCATTCGACGATGGCGGTGAAACCGGTACTCAAGATGGGCGATCCGCTCCTGCGGCAGGTCGCCGCTCCCGTCCGGGAGTTCGCAACGGCCGAGCTGCGGGCGCTCATCGCCGACATGGATGAGACCATGCGCGCCCTCAACGGCGCCGGAATCGCTGCGCCGCAGATCGGCGTCAGCCTGCGCGTGTTGATATTCGAGCTCAAGGACAATCCACGCTATCCGCACATTCCTGCGGTGCCGTATACCGTGCTCGTGAATCCGGTCGTGACCCCGCTCGGTCCGCAGGAGGAAGAGGGCTGGGAAGGCTGCCTGTCAGTGCCGGGGATGCGTGGACTCGTGCCGCGGTATCGCCGGGTGCGGTATCGGGGCTTCACACCCGACGGAGCGCCGCTCGAGCGTGCTGTCGAGGGATTTCACGCCCGAGTGGTGCAGCACGAGCTCGATCACCTCGATGGAATCCTCTACCCCCAGCGCATCCGGGACCTGCGCGCGTTCGGATTCGAGGATGCGCTCGCCGGGCAGATGACGCCGCTGCCGGACTGATCGCGAGCGATCGGAGATCCACGCGCTCAGGCGAGGGTGTGGAAGACCCTCTGCACGTCATCGTCCTGCTCGAGCTTGTCGATGAGGGTCAGCACCTCGGTCGCCTGATCCTCGGGCAGCTCCGTCGGCACGGTGCAGACATATTCGTGCTCCGCAGAAAGTGGTGCGATGCCGCGCGACTCGAGCGCGAGCTGCATCCGGCCGAACTCCGCGAAGGGGCAGCGGATGACGAGCTGCGCCTCGCCCTTCTCGCCCGTGCCCTCACCCATCTCCTCGAGTCCGTGATCGATGAGGTAGAGCTCGAGATCGTCCTGATCGATGCCGGCGGGATCGAGACGGAAGACCCCCATCTTCTTGAAGAGGAACGCGACGCTGCCGTTCGTCGCGAGATTGCCGCCGTTCTTCGTGATGAGGTTGCGCACGGCCGCGACCGTGCGCGTGGGATTGTCCGTCGCGGTCTCGACGAGCAGCGCCACCCCGTGCGGTGCGTAGCCCTCGTAGATCAGCTCCTGATAGTTCGCCGCATCGCGGCCCGAGGCGCGCTTGACCGCCGCCTCGATCCTGTCCTTCGGCATGTTCACGGCGCGAGCGTTCTGGATCAGGCGGCGCAGCGTGGGATTGCCGGAAGGATCGGAGCCGCCTGACTTCACGGCCATGGTGATGTCCTTCGCGATGCGGGCGAACTGCTTCGCCATGCGGTTCCACCGCGCGAACATCGTGGCTTTGCGAACTTCGAAGATGCGTCCCATGGGCGAATGGTTGCACGGCGCGCGCGGCGCCGCCACTCACGGGGCCGGAGGCAGATTCAGGCGAGCCGCGCCTGAAGCGAGCGCAGCCGCCGGCGCTGGATCTTCAGCCGCTGCTCGATCTCGCGCAGCCGCTGCTGAAAGCGCGCCTGGTCCCAGTGCTCGAGCATCGCGCGGCGCTTGTCCCCGAGCCACTGCTCCTTGAGGCGCGTCCAGTCGCTCACGGCGGCCACAAACGCCTCGTACTCCTGGGCGATCCGATGGCGCAGCTGCTCGACGTGGGACGGCACGCGGCTCGAGTCGCGGAGTCGGGCGAGCTTTGCCTGCGCGCGGCGGAACTGGGTCGCGAGCAGTGCCCGCTGGATCTGAAAGGCGGGAGTGCGCTTGAGGCGCCGGGTGAGGCCGACCCACTCGAGCGCCGCGATGAGCCACTTGGTCGGGTCCCACTGCCACCAGCGCACGCCATTGCGGTAGTCGTGCGCAAACGCGTGGTGGAAATTGTGATAGCCCTCTCCGTGGGTGACGAGCGCGAGCAGCGGGTTGTCGCGCGCCGTGTTCTCGTCGCTGTAGGGCCGGCTGCCCCACAGGTGCGCGAGCGAGTTGATGAAGAACGTGAAGTGATGGCTGAGCACGAGGCGCAGCACGCCTGCAAGGAGGAAGGTTCCCCACATATCGCCCACGAGCCAGCCGCCGGCGAGCGGTAGGCCGAGGTTCGTCACCGCGGCGAGCAGTGCATAGTGGCGGTGCTGGAACGCGAGCAGCGGATCGCGCTTCAGGTCCGGGACGTTGGTGAGATCGGGCGTGCCGCTCGGATAGTCACGCAGCATCCACCCGATATGCGCGAACCAGAATCCGCGACCCACGGAGTAGGGGTCGCGCTCGTTATCGTCCACGTACAGATGGTGGCGGCGGTGACCGCTGCACCAGACGAGCGCGCTGTTCTGCAGCGCCATGGTGCCGAAGGTGAGGAAGAAGAGCTTGAGGAGCGGATGCGCCTCGTAGGTGCGATGCGCCCAGAGCCGGTGGTAACCCCCGGTGATCGAGATCCCGTTCGCCACCAGGAAGCACCCGAAAAGCGCCCAGCTCGCCCCCGAGAACCCGTGGGTGAGTCCGTGCCAGGGAACGAGCACGAGCGCGGCAGCGAGCGTGAGCGAGAAAATGAGTGCGTTGACGATGAGCAGGGGCGGCTTGCGCCGCGGTGTGCGAGGCTCGGACATGGTGCTCGATCCGCGAAGGAGTCCTCAAAGATAGCACGCCGACGGCGTTTCCCTGTGACGAAAGGCGCTGAGCCTGAAGAAAAATGCGGGCCGGGCGCAGCGGCTCACGATTTGTCGAGCTCGGGGTAGTGCCTGAAGATTCCCTGTTCGTTGAAGGGCAGCCACCGCGGGGAGCCGAGGTAGGCGGCGATGCGCGGCCGCTCGCGCACGAGGTCGTGCAGCGCGAGCAAGCGGGGAATGCGCGCCGCAAGGCCTTGCATCGCCTGCGGGAAGGCATAGCGCAACCCGGCAATCGTCTGGAACATCGACAGGTCGGCGTACGTGAGACTGCCGCCACTCAGGTGCCGGTCCCCGTCGGGATTGCGCTCGAGCACCGACTCGAAGTAGGTGAGGTACTTCGGCAGGCGGCTCGCCAGGAAATCGCCGGTGCGCCTTCGCGCCTCGGATTTCTGATCCTCGTAGTACAGACCCGAGGCGATCGGGTGGTGCGTGTCGTGGACCTCGGCCAGCAGATCGGCGAGCGTGAGCTGCAGCTGCTGCGTCCACAGCTCCCCCGCCTCTTCGCGCGGTGCAAGCCCGTGCCGAGCCCCGAGGTAGCGCAGGATATTGGCCGTCTGGGCGATGAGGAGCCGGTCGGCACGCAGCACCGGGGGCGCGAAGGGCCGGTGCGCCGTCGTGGGGTCCCCGATGAGGCGCATCATCGCCTCCATGCCGCCCTGCTCCGATGCGCGCGCCACGTCCACGTATTCGGCGCCACATTCCTCCAGCGCCAGGCGGATGAGTTCTCCGCGGCCCGGGATCGACGGCCAGTAGTAGAGCTCGTAAGGCACTCGTGCGATCCGCGGCGCTCAGGGGACCCCTTGAAGCACAATCTTACCTCGTACGTGGCCATGCTCGAGCGTGCCCACGACGCACCTCGATCGACCGCGAACCGCTTGCACAACCCGCGGACACCACGTGGGTTCCGCTCGAAGCGCTCCGCGGCCGCGGGTATAGTCACGCTCGCCCGCTCACCGAGCTCCGGAGAATTCCCGATGATCACCGTGACCGTGCTGTATCCGAACAAGGATGGCGCCAAGTTCGACATGACTTACTACCTCGGGAAGCACATCCCGATGGTGAAGAAGCTGCTTGGACCTGCACTCAAGGCTGTGATCGTGGAGCAGGGCATGGGGGGAGGCACTCCGGGGTCCAAGGCCACGTACGCGGTCGTGTGTCATCTACGCTTCGACTCGGTCGAGGCGTTCCAGGGGGCATTCGGCCCCCATGCCGGTACGGTGCAGGCCGACGTGCGCAACTACTCCGGGGTCGAGCCCATCGTGCAGCTGAGCGAGGTGAAGCTCTCCTGAGCGCCCGCTCGGTCGGCGCGCTCGCGCTCGCGGTCCTTACCGCCTTCCCGCTCGGTGCCTCGGCGGGGCGCGCCTATGTCTCGAACGAGGGCGGCCGGACGGTCTCCGTGCTCGACACGGTGCGCGGCGCAGTCATTGCCACGGTCATCGTGGGCAAGCGGCCGCGCGGGCTTGCGGTGAGCCACGACGGCTCGCGCCTGTATGTCGCCGTAAGTGGCGTGCCGCGCTGCCCGTCCGGTGTTGCACGCGCGAGATGCGCGCGTCTGCCGCGCGATCTCGCCGCCGACGGCGTGGCGGTCGTGGACACGCGGACGCTGAAAGTGCTCGAGCGCCTGCCCGCCGGCTCCGATCCGGTCGAGCTCGCCCTGGGCCATAGCGAGCGGCAGCTGTTCGTCGCGGACGAGGATGGTGGCGTGTCGGTCGTCAACTTACGCGCAGGCACCCTGCTCACGCACATCCACGTCGCGTCCGGCCCACGGGCCGTGCGGGTCTCGCCGAACGGGGAATGGGTCGCGGTGGCGAGCGACCTCGGCCACGCGCTCACGCTCATCGACAGCCATCTGCTCGAGTCGGTGCGCACCACCGCTCTCGGGAGACTGCCGGTTGACCTCACCTTCGCCCTGGACGGTCGGGAGGCGTACGTGGCCGACGAGCTCGATTCCGCGGTGTACCGCATCGGGATGCCGGCGGGTCTCGCCGGGGAGGGCACGCCTGTCCCGGCGGCGCACGGGTCGGTTCTGGTGCGCCTGCCGTTCGCCGATCGCCCCGCGGGAATCGCGCTCGATGCCTCGCGGGGACGGCTTTACGTGAGCACCGGCCGCTCCGGCTCGGTTGCCGTGATCGCCCTCGCGGGGCCCACGCTCTTGCGGGAGGTTCACGTCGGGACGCGGCCCCAGGGGCTCGCGCTCACCCCGAACGAGCGGCTGCTCTTCATCGCCGACCGCGGATCCAATGCCGTCACGGTTCTCGATACCGCAACCCTCAGGGTGCTCGCCCAGGTTCCGGTCGGCCACTCGCCATGGGCGGTCGCGATGGGGCCGTGATGATGCGAGCGGGCCGTGGGCGGCAGTGCGGCGGCCCCTGCCTCGAGCGGGCAAGGCTAGGGGGCTGCGCTACGGACGCCAGCCGCTGCTGCGCGCGCGAGCTTCCTCGCGGGCATCGAGGGGCTCGCCTGAGATTCCGGCCTCGACGGCCTGCAAGATCGCACTCGGAAGCGGCGAGGCCGCACGGCGGTACTGGGCGCCAGCGGCCCGCTCGGCTGGCGCCTGCACCAGCATCTGCATCCGCCAACCCTGTGCGTCGTGACACGCGAGCCCAGCCAGGGCGGCACCGTTTCGCAGGGTAAAGGTGCGGCAATACTCGCCGTCCTTCGCCCGATAGCTGACCCCGATTTGCACCGGCGCTTGCGGGCCCTGGCTGCTCGCCAGCTGCCGATTCAAAGCCGTCGCCAACGCTCCGCGTGCCAGGAGCCGTCCGTCGCGTGTCGCGAAGGGGCCGACTCCGCCCAGGCGATCCGCGAACAGTGCGATGACCGCCCCGAGGAGCAGGCTCGCCGCGAGTGCCGTCCACCGCGAGGCGCTGCGCCCGAGCGGCCGTGCTCCGCGGCGCAGCGGGATCACATTGTCCCGATCGGCAGAGCGCTCGCGCAAAGGCTCGAGCAGCCGTCCCGGAATCGCCTCGCGCAGGACCGGCTCGTACGCGCCCCGAATGCGCTCGCGCAGCGCCCGGTGTGCGGCGACTCGCCTCGCAATCTCGGGGTCGCCGGCCATGGCCTGCTCTATGGCGGCTCGCTGAGCCGGTTCCAGCTCCTCGTCGGCATACGCCATCAAGATCTCGTCGGAGAAATCCATTGCCTTGCTCCGGTCTTTCAACTCAGCAGCGACTGCAGCGCTGCGCGTCCGCGCGCGAGGCGGCTCGTGAGCGTCCCCATGGGCACCCCGAGGATCTCGGCAGCCTCCGCGTACGAAAGCCCCTCGATGAGCACGAGGGCGACCGCGATGCGCTGCTCCTGCGGTAAGCGGGCCAGCGCATCTTCGACGACCAGAACGCTCGCGGGTGCGCTCGTGAGGGGGTCAGCGATCTGCTCGGCCCGCTCTGCGGGTGCAAACAGCCGCCCGCGTCGCGCACGCCCTCGCGCCTCATCGAGCCAGGCGTTGCGCAGGATGCCGAACAGCCAGCTCAATGGGTTCGAGTCCGGGCGCAGCTGCTGCCAGCGTGTCAGCGCCCGCTCGATGGCAATTTGAACGAGGTCGTCCGCATCGTGCGTGTTCCGCGCGAGGGCACGCGCAAAGCGTCGCAGCCGCGGTAGCATGCTCACGATCTCCTCGCGCAGCGCCTCGTTCGATTCACGCATGGCAGTTATGTCAGAAGTACGATCCTCACGGCCATTTTCTTCCATGCACGGCTACATTCCACTATGGTGTCCCCATGCGGCGCCTACTGCTTGCCATGGCACTTTGCCTGGGCGTGCTCGGGACGGCCAAAGCTCAGCTCGGCCTGCCGTCGCTGCATTTGCCGAGCAGCCTCCCTACGACGCTCCTGCCGGGCGGTCTCCAGCAAAGTCAGCCCGGTCTCGCGAACGACCTGGATACCTCGCGCCCGCAGGATGCACGGCGCCGGATCATCCGCGATCTGCTGCATCGCTATCCGCGCCTGCTCGAGCGCGATCCCCACGGGGAGCCCATCGTGCGCGGCGAATTGCTCGTGCTGTCTCCCTCCGATGCGGCGCTCGCGGCAGCAAAGGCCGCGGGTTTCTCGGTGCTGCGCGAGGAGGTCCTCCGTGGGCTCGGCGGCCGAGTCCTCGTGCTGAGTGTCCCGGCGGGCATGCGCACGGAGCGTGCGCTCGCCAAGTTGAGAGCGGTCGACCCGGCGGCCGTGTACGACTTCAATCATATCTATGTCGCGAGCGGCGCCGCCGACGCATCCTCTCTCGGGGACTCCCCGGCAGTTGAGTCCTCGAGCCCGGGTCCCTCGCTTGCACGAAGAGTGCGGATTGGACTCATCGATGACGGAGTGGACGTCCGGCATCCTGTGTTCGCAAACGCCCTCGTGCATACCCACGGCTGCGCGGGCAAGCAGGTGCCCGGGACTCATGGCACTGCTGTCGCCTCGCTGATGGTTGGGCAAGCCGCGCGCTTTCGGGGCGCGGCTCCCGGCGCCGAGCTCTATGCCGCCGATGTGTACTGCGGCCTACCCACGGGAGGTGCAGTGGATGCGATTGCGGTCGCGTTCGACTGGCTCGTGCAGCAGCGGGTCCCAGTCATCAACGTGAGTCTGGTCGGACCTGCGAACGGGATGCTCGAAAGCGTGGTGCGATCGTTGGTCGCGCAGGGCTACCTCATCGTTGCCGCGGTCGGCAACGATGGTCCGTCGGCACCGCCGCTTTATCCGGCCGCTTACCCCGGCGTGGTAGGGGTCACCGCGGTTGATGGGCGCCGGCGCGTTCTGATCGAAGCCGAGCGCGGCCCCCAGGTGAAGTTCGCCGCGCCGGGTGCCGATATGGCGGCTGCGGACCCGCCCCGATCCTACGCCCTGGTGCGCGGTACCTCCTTCGCAGCCCCGATCGTGGCGGGGCTGCTTGCCGAGCGTCTCGGGACTCCGGACAAGGTGCTCGCGGACAGCGCCGTGATGGATCTCGCCCGGGAGGCAGTCGACCTCGGTGCGCGGGGAATCGATCCGGTCTACGGATATGGGTTCGTCGGCGCGGAGATCCGCCCGGCACCCGCGCTCGCGAGCACTCGCGCGCAATAGCGCGAGTGCTCGCGAGCATAAGTCAAATCGCACGCGAAGGTGCTCGCGTACAGAATGAGGCGCCGGGGCATGGAAGAAACCCGGCGCCTGCGGCGTATTCCTCCCGAAGATCGCAGATGGGCTGCGATTACCGTGGAGGAAGACGACCATGAAGACCCAACACGTCTTGACGAGCGCCACGCTGGCCGGCCTTCTCACCTTGTCGATTCCGGCGCATGCCGGACCCCTGGGCGGTGTCGGCGGAGGTTTCGCCGGCGGCTTCGGGGGCGGCTTCGGCGCTGGCATGGGCCGCTTCGGCAGCGTCAATTCGAGCGCCTTCGGGAATGCCAATGGTGCCTTTGGCGCTCACATTCCCCAGCCCCAGGGCACCTCGGCCAATCACGTTGGCTCGAGCGCGGAAGCTGGCACGGATGGCGCCGCGAAGCGCACCGGACGCACCGCCGCCCACACAGCGGGAGAAGCGGCCGCGAGCGTCGCGAACACCACGAGCATCTCCGCGGCGAAGGCATCCAGCGCGACGGGCGCGACGGGCGCGATGGGCGCTGGAGCTCAGGCGGTCGCATCGGGTGCGCTCGCGCCACGCAGCATCGACGCCGGGAGCGGAGCCGGCGCTGCGGGCCACCTCAACGCCCACCCCGCCGCTGCCTCCACCGCGACGAGCGCTCAGCTGAGCGGCGAGACGGGTGCAAACCGCCCGATGGCCGCATCAGGGGCCCAGGGCGGCTCCGCGCCGGGGGCCAACGCGAGCCTCGCGGGCACGGGGTCTGCGTCCGTCGCGCGCGAGGGGACGGCGATGAGCACGACGGCGAGCGCCGGCGGCTCTGGCGATGCATCGCTCGCCCGCTGATCCGCGCTTCACCACCACACGCGTGGGAATGAGCGGCGGGGCCTGCGGTCCCGCCGCTCGCCTCTGTCATCAGACTGACATGAGGGGGGAATAGGGTTCCGCGACGCGAGCCGCACAAGGGCCGAGAGAGCCAGCGGTCGCATCATCCGAGGAGTCCTCATGAGCACCGAAGCCGCGTCGCTCCCCCAACCTGGCACGGTGGCGGCGGAGGCCGCCGGGCCCGCCATCGTTCGCCCCCAGCTCGACCGTAGAACCGGTCCGACCACTGCGATCATGTTTCTGATCCTGCTCGCAATCGGCGTGGGGTACACCGCCTACAGCCTCGTCGGCGATGTGGGCGCCTCCGGAATGCGAACCAGCCAGTGGCTTCCGTTCCTGCTCCTCGGGGTCGCGCTGCTGATCGCGCTCGGCTTCGAGTTCGTCAACGGCTTTCATGACACGGCGAACGCTGTCGCGACTGTCATCTATACCCATTCGCTTCCGCCGCACGTCGCCGTGCTGTGGTCCGGAGTCTTCAACTTCCTCGGCGTGCTCTGGTCGAGCGGTGCGGTTGCCTTCGGCATCATCTCGCTTCTGCCGGTGGAGCTCATTCTGCAGGTCGGCTCGAGTGCCGGCTTCGCGATGGTGTTCGCCCTCCTCATCGCCGCGATCATCTGGAACCTCGGCACGTGGTGGCTCGGTTTGCCGGCCTCCTCATCGCACACGATGATCGGCTCGATCATCGGCGTTGGTGTCGCGAATGCCTTGATGCACGGCCGCGACGGTACGAGCGGCGTTGACTGGTCGCAGGCGACCAAGGTGGGCTACTCGCTCCTCGTGTCGCCGCTCGTCGGCTTTGCGCTCGCCGCGCTGCTGCTTCTCGTCCTTCGGGCCCTCGTGAAGAACAAGGAGCTCTATGCGGCGCCGAAGGGCAACGAGCCTCCGCCCTGGTGGGTGCGCAGCCTCCTCGTGCTGACCTGCACGGGCGTGTCGTTTGCCCACGGATCGAACGACGGGCAGAAGGGCATGGGCCTCATCATGCTGATCCTCGTCGGCACGGTGCCGACCGCCTACGCGCTCAATCGAGCGATGCCCGCCCACGAGACGGCGCAGTTTGCGGCGGTAGCGCAGGCGACCCACGACTCGTTGCTGAAGGCCGCCGGGAACGATCCGGTGGGCGCCAGCGTCGCGCGCGCGGCGATCGCCGAGTACGTACGCACCAAGGAGGTCACGTCCAGTACCGTCGCCGATCTCGCCGCCCTCGTCGCCAGCATCGAGACGCAGGTGACCGAGCGGGGCTCGATCGGGCGGGTGCCCGCCGCGGCGGTCGCGAACGTGCGCAATGACATGTACCTCGCTTCCGAGTCGATCCGCCTCTTGCAGAAGGATCCGAAGGTGGCGCTCAGCGCCGAGACGAAGACCGATCTTGCGGCATTCAAGAAGGAGATCGACGACGCGACCAAGTTCATCCCCCTCTGGGTGAAGGTGGTCGTGGCCATCGCGCTCGGGCTCGGAACGATGGTCGGCTGGAAGAGAATCGTCATCACCGTCGGCGAGAAGATCGGCAAGTCGCACCTGACCTATGCACAGGGCGCTTCGGCCGAGATTGTCGCCATGGTGACGATCGGTGCCGCGGACTCCTTCGGGCTGCCCGTCTCCACGACGCACGTGCTCTCGTCGGGCGTTGCGGGCGCGATGTCGGCCAACCGTTCGGGGTTGCAGCTCGCGACGCTGCGCAACATCGCGATGGCCTGGGTGTTCACGCTTCCGGCGGCGATGGTCCTCTCGGCCACGCTCTACTGCCTCTTCAGGCACGTCTTCTAGTCCCTGATATGCTCTCGGGGTGAGCGCCCTCGAGGCCTTTCATCCCGCCGTAACCGCCTGGTTCGCCCGAACCTTTCAGGCGCCTACGCCCGTGCAAGCGCAGGCGTGGCCCGAGATCCGTGCCGGCCGGAACCTGCTGATCGCAGCGCCCACGGGCTCGGGCAAGACGTTCGCCGCATTTCTCGCCGTCATCGACCGGCTGGTGCGGGAGGGCCTCTCGCGAGGGCTCGAGGATACGACGCGAGTCGTCTACGTCTCCCCGCTCAAGGCGCTCTCGAACGATATCCAGAGCAACCTCGCCGCACCACTCGAAGGCATCCGCGAGGAGCTCCGGGCGCTCGGCCTGCCGCCCCTCGAGGTGCGCACCCTCGTGCGTACGGGCGACACCCCGCAGCACGAGCGCGCGAGCATGCGGCGCAAGCCGCCGCACGTCGTCGTGACGACTCCGGAGTCGCTCTACATCCTGCTTGGCTCGGAGTCCGGCCGCCGGATGCTCGCGACCACCGAGTCGGTCATCGTGGACGAGATCCACGCCGTTGCCGGGAGCAAGCGTGGCGCACATCTGGCACTCTCGCTCGAGCGGCTGCAAGCCGTCGCGAGCGCAACGCTCACGCGGATCGGACTTTCCGCGACCCAGCGCCCCATCGAGGAGGTTGCGCGGTTCCTCTCGCCCCACGCGCCGTGCACGATCATCGATGCCGGGCATGTCCGCCGGCGCGATCTCGCGCTCGAGCTGCCTGCAGCCCCGCTCGAGGCGGTGATGTCGGGGGAGGTCTGGACGCAGGTCTATGATCGACTGGCCGAGCTCGTGCGCGAGCACCGCTCGACGCTCGTGTTCGTCAACACGCGGCGGCTCACGGAGCGGGTCGCGCGGCAGCTCTCCGAGCGATTGGGTGCCGAGCACGTGATGGCGCATCACGGCAGTCTCGCGAGAGAGCGCCGGTTGCTTGCCGAACAGCGACTGAAGCGCGGGGAGTTGCGGGCGCTCGTCGCGACCGCCTCCCTCGAGCTCGGCATCGACATCGGTCACGTCGATCTCGTGTGCCAGCTCTCCTCGCCGCGCTCGATCAATGCGTTCCTGCAGCGTGCCGGCCGCTCGGGCCACTCGGTGGGAGGCCTTTCCAAGGGCCGACTGTTCCCCCTCTCGCGCGATGACCTCATCGAGTGCGCGGCGCTTCTCGATGCGGTGCGGCGCGGTGAGCTCGACCGGCTTGCCGTCCCGGTGGGATCGCTCGATGTGCTCTCGCAGCAGATCGCCGCCGAGGTCGCCGCGCGCGAGTGGAGCGAGGAGGACCTCTTCGAGCTCGTGCGCCGGGCCTATCCGTACCGCGACCTCGAGCGGCGCGCGTTCGACGAGGTCGTGCAGATGCTGGCCGAGGGCTTCAGCACCCGCCGCGGCCGTCACGGCGCGCTTGTGCATCGCGATGCGGTTCATCGGATGCTGCGGGGGCGCCGCGGAGCGCGGCTCACCGCCGTCACCTCGGGCGGCGCGATTCCAGACACCGCCGACTATCAGGTCGTGCTCGAGCCCGCTGCTTCGCTCGTCGGCACGGTGAACGAGGATTTCGCGGTCGAGAGCCTCGCCGGGGACATCTTCCAGCTCGGCAACACATCCTATCGGATCCTGCGCGTGGAGCGCGGGACGGTGCGGGTGGAGGATGCGCAAGGAGCGCCGCCGTCCATCCCGTTCTGGCTCGGGGAGGCTCCCGGGCGGACCGACCCGCTCTCGTTCGCCGTCTCGCGGCTGCGGCAGGAGGTGGAGCAAGAGCTCACCGGGTCGCGCGAAGCCGCGCTCCTGCACCTCTCGCAAGCCGGCATCGGCGAGCCCGCCGCATCGCAGCTTCTCGACTATCTCGCGGCCGCCCGCGCGGCGCTCGGCTGTCTGCCGACGCAGGCTACCGTCGTGTTCGAGCGCTTCTTCGACGAGGCCGGAGGGATGCAGCTCGTCATTCACGCTCCCTTCGGCAGCCGCGTGAACCGTGCCTGGGGCCTTGCGCTTCGCAAGCGCTTCTGCCGCCAGTTCAACTTCGAGCTGCAGGCTGCAGCCACCGAGGACAGCATCGTGCTGTCACTCACCACGGCGCACAGCTTCGAGCTCGCCGATGCCGCGCGGTACCTGCGCTCGGCGACCGTTCGAGCGCTCCTGACGCAGGCGGTGTGCGGTGCGCCGATGTTCACGACGCGCTGGCGCTGGGTGGCGGCGATCGCCCTTGCGCTCCCTCGTTTCCGGGGTGGCCGCCGCGTGCCGCCGCAGATCGCGCGCATGCAGGCGGAGGATCTGCTTGCCGGGGTCTTTCCGGATCAGGTGGCCTGCGCGGAGAACCTGACGGGGGAGCTCGAGATTCCCGAGCACCCGCTCGTCGCGCAGACCTTGCGCGACTGCCTCGAGGAGGCGATGGACATCGAGGGTTTCGAGGCACTGCTTGCGGGACTCGAGCGCAGCGCCATCCGCGTCGTCGCACGGGACTCGACCGAGCCTTCTCCGCTTGCGCTCGAGGTGCTTGCCGCGCGGCCCTACGCATACCTCGACGATGCGCCCCTCGAGGAGCGCCGCACGCAGGCCGTGATGAGCCGGCGTTGGCTCGATCCGGACTCGGCGGCGGACATCGGCAGGCTCGATGCGGAGGCGGTTGCCCGGGTGCGCGAAGAGGCGTGGCCCGATGCGGCGAGCGCCGATGAGCTTCACGACGCGCTCACGTGGCTCGGATTCCTCACTGCCGAGGAGATCGCGCGCAACGGCACCTGGGTGCCGCTGATCGAGGCGTTGCTCGGCGAAGGTCGGGTCGTGCGCGTCCGGGTCGAGAGCTCGACCAACGGCGGTGCCGCGAACCCACACGAGCTCACGTTGGCCGCGGAACGGCGCGAGCTCGGCGAGGCGCTCTACTGCGCGGGCGCGTTCACCCCGGCGGTGCCCACGCTCCCTGCGTGCGGCCCCGTGAGCCGGGAGCAGGCTTTGATCGAGCTCGTCCGGGGCCGACTCGAAGGACTCGGCCCGACACCCGTGCTCGCGCTTTCCACCTCGCTCGGCGTGCCGATGGGCGAGGTGGAGGCGGCGCTCGCCGCGCTCGAAGGCGAAGGCTTCGCCCTGCGAGGCCGCTTCAGCCCCGGGACGGAAGCGGACGAGTGGTGTGAGCGGCGACTGCTCGCCAGGATCCATCGCTATACCGTCAAGCGGCTGCGCGCCGAGGTGAGCCCCGTCGAGGCGCGCGAGTTCCTGCGGTTCCTCGCCGAGTGGCAGCACGTGACGCCCGAGACTCGCATGCAGGGACCCGATGCGGTGGCGCCGATCCTCTCGCAGCTCGAGGGTTTCGAGGCACCGGCCGCGGCCTGGGAGTCGCACCTGCTGCCCGCGCGCATTGCCGAGTACGAGCCTGCCTGGCTCGATGAGCAGTGTCGGGCGGGGCGCTTCGTGTGGGTGCGGCTTGCGGCCCGCGGCGGGGATCCGGCGCGGCGCGCCAGCCCGGTCCGCGCGACGCCCATCGTGCTCCTCGCCCGCAGAAACGCCCGGTTCTGGGCCGCGCTCGCCGATCCGCCCCGCGAGGAGCACCTGAGCGCCGGGGCGCTGGCCGTGAGCGAATGCTTGAGCGAGCACGGCGCCTGCTTCTTCGACGACCTCGTGGACGCAACTCGGCTGCTGCCGGCCCAGGTGGAGGAGGCACTCGCCGAGCTCGTCGCGTTCGGGCTCGTCAATTCCGACAGCTTCGCCGGACTGCGTGCGCTGCTTGCACCCGCGGAACGGCGCGGCAGGGGACGGGGCACCCGCAGGCTGCGCGGGGCGCTTTACGGCATGGCCGACTCGGGCCGCTGGGCGCTCGTGCGTAGCGCAGCCTCGGCCGAGCGCGGCGAGGCGCTCGAGCATGTGGTGCGCACGCTCCTCAAGCGCTGGGGGGTGGTGTTCTTTCGGCTGCTCACGCGCGAGGCGGCCTGGCTTCCCCCCTGGCGCGAAGTGCTCATGTGCTGCCGGCGGCTCGAGGCGCGGGGGGAGATCCGAGGTGGACGCTTCGTGGCGGGCTTCTCGGGAGAGCAATACGCCGCCCCCGAGGCGATCGGCTTGCTGCGGGAGGTGCGCCGACGCGCGGGCTCGGGCGAGCGGGAAGCCGTCTCAGTCTCGGCAGCCGATCCGCTCAATCTCGTGGGCATCCTCACCCCGGGCGCGCGCCTGGCGGCCCTCACCGGCAATCGCCTGCTGTACCGCGAAGGGGTGCCGGCGGCCGTGCTGGCAGCGGGCGATGTGACATTTTTCGCAAGCCTCGGCAGCCGCGAGCAGTGGGAGATGCGCAATGCGCTCCTGCGAGGCAGCGCTGCGTCTGCGGGCGCTCCAAAGCCGCCGCAACGCCGTGCGCGTCGGTGATGGCCGACACTTGATTCGGCGTTCATTACGGTCCAGTTCCTCGTTCTGTCGCGAATCTATTGGATTCCGTGAAGTCCGACCCAATTGAGGGCAGTGCCGCCCGATTCGGTGCGGCGCGAGGCCCGTAGCGCGCCATCGGTGGATGCCTCCCCGAGAGAGCTGTAGCGTGTCGGTCCGAGCGTGACAAGTTCTTAAGCACTTGTTGCTGAACGGACTGCCACACTTGCTCACATCTCTCGTGAGATCGGATCCAGCCGTCGCTCGATGGCGACAGCTCGCGGTCGCAGTCCCTGATTTTTGCTGACCATTGAGCCTGCGGACGTCCCGGGTTGCGCACTGGATTTGGAAAAGTACGAGTGGTTCTGCGCCAATGTTTGATTGCAGCAGCAGTCCTCGCGGCGTTGTACATCGCGAACGCGATCGGCGGTTTCATCGACCTGCCCGTTCCCGCGGTGCTGCGCTTTCATCCGAAGGTGGTGCGCGCAGTTCTGCAGCCTGCGCCGCGATCCGCGCAACTCGCGCGCGCAGCGGCACAGAATTCGGCGGCGAACTCTGCCGCGGAGACGGATCACACGAGTGCTGCCGCGGACTCCGCAGCCTCCGGGAGCTTGACCGAGCACAGCTCGAGCGCGCCGCAGAGCGCGGCGCAGCCGGGCGCCCCTCTCCAGAGCGCAAGCGTGCCGGACTCCTCGGGAGGGGCCTTTGGTGCGCCGCCGTTCCTTGCCGAGAGCGCTCTCGCGCCCAACACAACTGCGCCGGCGCCCGCGACAGGTCCCGCGGTGCCTCAGCCCTTCGGCTACGCCGATGTGGTGAAGCTCGCGCGCGAGCGCGCAGCGCAGCCCTACGAGAACCGCTCGCCGAAGCTGCCCCCCAATCTCGCCCATCTCACGTACGATCAGTATCAGGAGATCCGCTTTCGTCCGCGATTTGCCCTGTGGCGCAATCAGGCGCTCTTCGAGGTGCAATTCTTTCATCGCGGCTTCAATTTCGATCGGCGGGTGGATATCTCGGAGGTCGTGGCCGGGGTCGTGCACCCGATTCACTACAGTGCGAGCTGGTTCGATTTCGGCAAGCTCTCGGCCCTCGCGCGGCATCTGCCGCTACACCTCGGCTTCGCGGGGTTTCGCGTGCACTACCCGCTGCAGACGCCGGCCTACAAGGATGAGCTGATCGTGTTCCTCGGGGCCTCCTACTTTCGCGTGCTCGGCCGTAACGAGGTCTACGGACAATCGGCGCGCGGGCTCGCCATCAACACGGCGTCGACCAAGGGCGAGGAGTTTCCCTGGTTCACGGACTTCTGGCTCGTCAAGCCCCAAGCTGCCGAGCAGCGCACGCTCAGGATCTACGCCCTCCTCGACAGTCAGAGCCTGACGGGCGCTTACCAGTTCGACGTGCTGCCCGGAAACATCACCCAGGTGACCGTCACCTCGGAGCTGTTCCCGCGCCGGAAGATCGCGAAGCTCGGGGTCGCGCCGCTCACCTCGATGTTCCTGTACGGCGGGGATCCCTCCGGCCACCGCTTCGATGACTACCGACCCCAGGTGCACGACAGCGACGGGCTGCAGATGGAAACCGGAGGCGGGGAGTGGCTGTGGCGACCGCTGCACAACCCGCGGGTCCTCGAGGTGAATCGCTTCATGGACGAGCATCCGCGCGGCTTCGGGCTCTCGCAGCGCGATCGGGATTTCAATCATTACGAGGACAACGAGTCGCAGTTCGAGCGGCGGCCGAGCTACTGGATCCAGCCGCTCGAGAACTGGGGCAAGGGCGGCGTCGAGCTCGTCGAGATCCCGACCGACGAGGAGATCCACGACAACATCGATGCGTACTGGGTGCCCTCGCAACCGATCGACAAGCCGGTCCGCTTCGATTACGTGCTGTCCGCGTATCTCGCCTCGCCGCTGTGGCCCCCGGGCGGCCGGGTGATCGCGACGCGCTCGGGCAACTTTGCGCTGAACGGCAACAAGACGGGCGATGATGCACGGCGCGTCATGATCGATTACGCCGGCGGGGATCTCGACGGACTCGACGGTGCGCAGCCCGTGCGCGCGAGCATCACGGCCAACGGCGGGCGTGCGGACCAGATCACGGTCCAGCGCTTGGCGGAAACCGGCACCTGGCGCGTGACGTTTCGGGTCGTACCGGCAGATCCCAAACAGCCCGTGGATCTGCGGTGCTATCTCACGCTTTATGGTGAGGCGCTGACCGAGACCTGGACCGATCAGATCACGACGTCTCAAGGATGACAGAGGACGACGCCATGAACACACACGGCTCGAGGAACCGCACGGGGCGCAGGATCGCGTTCTTTGGCCTGACCTTCCTCACGAGCGGTCTTGCGAGCTTCATGTTCGAGGACATCCTGAGCGCGAACGGACTGTCGCCGCTCGAGGGTCTCGCGATCGTGCTGTTCTTCGGGCTCACGACGTGGATCTCGGGGGCGTTCTGGACTGCGGTCGCCGGATTCGTCGTGCGTCTCGCCGGCGGCGATCCGCGCACCATCCATGCCGACGAGGCGGAGGGGCTCGCGGTGCGCAGCCGCGTCGCGATCGTCATGCCGGTCTATAACGAGGATCCCGAGCGCGTCATGGCCGGGATCGACGCCGTGTGGAGCTCGCTCGCTTGCGAGCCCGAGCAGGGCGCCTTCGATCTGTTCATTCTCTCCGATACGCGCAAGCCCGAGATCGCGGTTGCCGAGGAGGCGGCCTGGCGCACGCTCCTCGCGCGGCACAACGCGGTGGGGCGCGTGTTCTATCGCCGCCGCGCGGACAATACCGGGCGCAAGGCCGGCAACATCGCGGACTTCGTGCGTCGCTGGGGCGCAGCCTACCAGCACATGATCGTGCTCGATGCCGACAGCATCATGACGGGGCACGCGCTCGTCACGCTCGCGCGCCTCATGGACGCTCATCCGGAGGTCGGCATCATTCAAACGGCGCCGCTGCCCGCCGGGTGCGACACGCTTTTTGCGCGGGTCGTGCAGTTTGCGGCACGCCTCAACGGACCGATGCTCTCGAGCGGGCTCGCGTTCTGGCAGCTCGGGGAGGCCAACTACTGGGGCCACAACGCCATACTGCGGCTCGCGCCCTTCGCCAAGGAATGCGGGCTGCCGCGTTTGCGAGGGGTGGCGCCACTCGGCGGGGAGATCCTGAGCCACGACTTCGTCGAGGCGGCGTTCATGCGCCGCGCGGGATACGAGGTGTGGCTGCTCGCGGACCTCGAGGGCAGCTACGAGGAGGTGCCCTCGAACATCATCGACTACGCCGCGCGCGACCGCCGCTGGGCGCAGGGCAACCTCCAGCACTGGAAGGTGCTGCCGATGCGCGGGCTCAACTGGCTGAGCCGGCTGCACATGTTCACCGGCATCCTCTCGTACGGCACCTCGCCGATCTGGCTCACGGTGCTCATTCTCTCGACGATCCTCACGTGCGAGGCGGCGCTCGCGACTCCGCATTACTTCGAGTCTGGACTGTACTCGCTGTTTCCGAGCTGGCCGCAGTACCGCGACGGGGAGATCGACGTGCTGCTCACCGGCACGATCGTCGTGCTGCTCCTGCCGAAGGTGCTCGGCGCGATCCTCGCGCTCGTCAACAGCCGGTTGCGGCGTGGGTTCGGAGGCGTCTGGCGGCTCGCTGCGAGCTTGCTGATCGAGCAGCTCTTCAGCGTCCTGCTCGCCCCGCCGATGATGATCTTCCACTCGACCTTCGTGCTCTCGACGCTGGCCGGCAAGCCCGTCACCTGGAACGCGCAGGAGCGGGGCGACCGAGGCGTGCGGCTGCTCGAGGCGCTGTGGCGCCACAAGTGGCACATGCTCCTCGGCCTCGCCTGGGGCGTAGTGATTCTGCTGATTGCGCCGAAGTATATCGGCTGGCTCGCGCCGGTGATCGCGGGGCTGCTCTTGTCCGCGCCGCTCACTGCGATCTCGAGCCGCGCGGGCGTCGGGCGATTCTTCCGCCGCTGTGGGCTGCTCACCACCCCCGAGGAGTCCGCGCCCCCGCGAGAGATCATGCAGGTGCAGGAGCTCTGTCGGGCGGGCACCTTCGCGAATGCGGGTGCTTCGCAGACCGACCTTCCCGTGGCCGCGGATTGCGCGCAGGTTCCCGCCGAAGCGCCGCTCGCGATGGAAGCGGCTCCCGCGGCCTACGTGAGCTTGCGCTCGGTGCTTGCGAGTGCGCTGCGCCTGCCGTCACGGCGCACAGCCGGCGTGCGCTGAGCTCGCCGACGCCGAAGCGGTCGATTTTCCGTCACCCCAAGACCCGAGCGCTCGACCGCCCTGGCGGCCGAGCGCTCGAAGATCCCTCGGGGTCGATGCCCCTTCGGGCGCGGCTCACTTGCCGATCTGATTGCTGACCTGGTTTTCCTGCTGATTGAGCGAGCGCTGCTCGGCCTTCGTGATGTGGCCGCCGTTCGTGCTCGCCATCGTGCGCTCTTCCCGACGGATGGCGTGGTCCTCGTGATGCAGCTGCGCGGCTTGGGCCTTGTTGATCTCGCCCGACTGGCGCTCCTGGTGGATGCGCCGATTCTGGTTGGCGAGGCGGCCATTCACCTCCGCGCGACGCGGATGGTTCTTCTGCCACTGCGTCTGGGCGAAAGAGGCGGTTGCGAGGCCGCTCAGCGCGAGCGCGGCGACCGCGACGGTAAGAGAGCGTGAAAGCTTGGACATGGGAAGGATCTCCTCGAGGCTAACGGGAATGAGTCAAATGGGCATCAGCCGGGCGAGCGGTATTTCAGCTCGACCCGTGAGGCTCGATCGTTAACAACGTCGCACCGGTGCGAGCCGCATACGATCGTTACGAACGATTAATGACGCTGGCTTGCAGTCGGCCCGCGAAAGGGGAGCCGCGTCACACTCTGCGTTGCGCCGCGTCAGAGCGTGTCAGCTGCGATCATCGAGCGTCCGCAGGAACGCAACCAGATCGCGGATCTCCGCATCGCTCAGTGCTCGCGTCTCGCCGGGCCGGCGATCGAACGGTGGATCGGTCCGATCGACGTTCTCCCGGTAGGTGCGCGGCAGATCATCGTAGAGCTCGACATGACCGTCGTGCACCGGATACCAGCGAGTGGGCTCGAGATCCCGAGTGGCATAGAACCGTACGACGTCCGCGAGCGTCGTGAAGCGCCCGTTGTGGAAGAAATACGCGCGCCGGGCGGCATTGCGCAGCGTTGGGGTGCGGAACATGCCGCAATACTCCGTGCTCTCCCGCAGTAGATCGACGCGCAGCGGTCCGCAGAGACCGAGGTCGTAGTACGTCGTGGTCGCGTTGGCGCGCAGCGCCGCATTGCGCGGCACGCCGATGGCGGCAAAGCGATAGTCCGTGAAATCGGGCAGGCGGCCTCCCGGTCCCGGCGTGCTCGGGTGACATTCCGCGCAGTTGCCCTTGTCCGCGGAGTTGAACAGCTCGAGCCCGCGCAGCTCCTGTGCGGAGAGGCGCCCGGTGCCTCTCAGGTACGCATCGTAGCGGCTGTCGTACGGATGAAAGCTCGGATCCTCGAGCTCGAAGCGCGCAAGCGCACGCGCCGCGAGCGCTGCGAGCCGCCCATCATCCGAGCCGCGCGCAGGCCTTGCGAGCCGCGCCTCGCGCATCGTCTGCTCTGCATGGGCGAGCGCCTGGAGCCCGATCCCCGCGGGGCTCGAGCGTAGTCGGGCGGCGAGCTCGCGCAGGTTGCGATTGGCCATCTCACGCGGATCGAGCAACGGAACGAGGGCTTGCTCCGCGAGAGTGTCCGCGCGACCGTCCCACAGCAGCCCGCCGCCGGGTCCCACATCCTCGGGATCGTCGGTGCGCGAGAGGTACAGATGGCGCGTGAAGCGAGGTACGTGATCGAGGTAGCGCAGCGAGGGGACTGTCCGCAGTCCCGGGCGGTCCATGTGCTCCCCACCGCGCATGACCGGTCCTGCCCCCGGCGGGGGCCCGTACGCGTTCGCGGGATCGTGGCAGCTCGCGCACGCGAGGCGCCCCGAGCTCGAGAGCGTCCTATCGAAGAACAGTGCCTTGCCGAGGGTCGCAAGACGTGTGAGACGGGCCGGAGGGCTCGGGCGCGCGGCAAGCGAGCTCAGCGTCGCAGCGAACGAGCTCACCGTTGCAGCCATCCCCACTGCCAGGCAGGCGCCGAGCCATAATCCCTGGCGCCGCTCGCCCCCCATCAGAATTTGAAGAGCGTCATCAGATCGCCCACCGCCGGGCCGTTGATCGGCCGATAGGGGTCATCGGGAGCGCTGACCGGATCCGGAAGGCGGTCACGGCTGCGCTGCGTGAGCGGCGGCAATCCGAAGTTGTGCTCGATGAACTTGAGGATGGAGGCGTGATCCTCGTACACGTGATCGACGTGCCCCGGGCGCGCGTAGGGTGAGATCACGATGAGCGGGATGCGGGGCCCGTCACCGAAGAAATCGACCGATTGGATGTACCCGGAGTCGAAGTGACCGCCACCCTCGTCGGTCGTTGCGATGATCGCCGTGTGGGCCCAGAGTCGAGGGTGCGCCTGCACCTGCGCGATGATGTCGGCAAGGAAATTCTCGAAGCTCACCAGCACCGAGTTGCCGGGGTGGCCGCTGTCGAGATTCTTCGGCACGACGAAGCTCACCGCGGGCAGGCGGCCGCTCGCAAGATCCGCTCTGAATCCCGCGAGGCCCTTGAGGTGCGCACGCAGGCGGTGATCGGTCATCACGACTTGCGAGCCGACGAGCGGGTCACCGATGTCGTTGTACTGCAGGCGCCGGGCCTGCGCGACCGTCATGTGCAGCCGCCGAACCTCGTCCTTGAGATCGGCGGCGTCGCGAGCGCCGGTATACCAGCCCCAGCTCACCCCGCCCGCGGTGAGCGCTTCCGCGATCGTGCGCACCGTCTGCGGGGGGTAGTTGTAGTTGTTCGGCCCGATCGGCTGGTGGTGACCGTCGAGGTCGTACCCGGCCGAGTAGTTGTTGACGAGGTAGTAATGGCCGGGCTCGCAGGTGCTCGCAACATGAAGCGCTGCGAGGTGCGCGAGAATCGCGCCGACGCCCGGCTGCGCCGGGTCGGCGCACGCGACGTACGAGCCACCCGAGTAGCCGTCGCGCCGGTAGAAGTTCTCACTCCCCGGCTCGGGATCGGGATCCTCGATCTGATTCGAGGGGGGCGCGGCGAGCCTCCCGTCCACGTTGAAGAACACCTCGTCGGCCGTCGCGAGGGCAATGAAGTTCGCTCCGGTGCCGCCCATGACCGACTGATGGTAGTTGTCGCTCATCGCGTAGCGGCGAGCGAGCCTGCTGAAAAGTGGCGCATCACCTGCCGAGATATTCACGAATCCCAGCAACTCCCCGCCCTGTCCGGTGTGGCCACGCATGACGTTGATCGTGTCGCCGCCCATTCCCGCCGTCACCGCCACCCAGGCGTAGAGATCGAGGCGCGCGTTATCGCCGCCCGTTTGCTGCCACATCTGGAAGAAGCGGTGCACGGGGTCGCCGGTTGCGGCGCCGAGGTTGGCAACCGCCGCTGCGAGCGTGGGGTTCGGAGTGCCCGTCGGCCACACGACGTAGCGTGTGATCTGAAAGGGGCCGGGCGGCATGTTCTTCGGGAAGCGCGGGTCGGAAGCGGTGCCCATGTCGCGGAGCTCGCGGCTCAGCATGCCGATCACGGTCGGCTGGGGCAGGTACTCGTACCGCCCGGCACGCGGGGGATCGATGGTGTAGCGCGGCTGGGGCTGGGCGCGGTCCTGCACCGTGCGCGCGTACTCGGGGCCCGGAGTGCCGTCGGCGCGGATGATGCCCTCGGAGAGCAGGTTGCGGACACTCTCGCCCTGGGGCGCGACGTAGGTCGCGAACACCGTGTCGAAGGTCTGGTTCTCGCCCACCACGACGATCACGTGCTCGATCGGGGTGGTCGGGGTCGCGGCGAGGCATTCACCCAGCGGGAGCGCTCCGAGGACGATCCACGGAGCGCACCAAGCGAAGCTCGAGCTCGCGCGCCCTCGCCGCGAGCGTGTTGTCAGTGACATCTTTCGACCCCCGTTTGCGTGCCGGTGCGGAAATGCGCAAGGCTGTAGGCACGATGCGCCTCTCCGTTCTCGATCAGTGTCCCGTCTCCGCCGGCTCGAGTCCAGCCGAGGCGCTGCGAAACACCCTCGAGCTCGCCCGCCTGGCAGACCGGCTGGGATACGAGCGTTACTGGATTGCGGAGCATCATGCGACGGAAACGCTCGCGAGCCCGGCACCCGAGGTGCTGCTCGGGCGCCTCGGCGCCGAAACCGGGCGGATGCGGATCGGCTCCGGGGGGATCATGCTGCCGCACTACAGTCCCCTCAAGGTGGCCGAGCAGTTCCGGATGCTGCACGCGCTGTATCCCGGGCGGGTGGACCTCGGCATCGGGCGAGCCCCGGGCGGCGGCCCGCTCGAGACGTTCGCACTGCGACGCGAGCGCCTCGAGACCCCGATGCCGGATGACTTCCCCGATCAGCTCGTCGAGCTCCTCGGGTTCTTGAATCGTGAATTCGCTCCGCGCCACCCCTTCGGCCGCATCAAGGTCTCCCCGGAGACGCCCGGCGCGCCCGCGGTGTGGTTGCTCGGATCGAGCCTGTGGAGCGCATCAGCAGCCGCTCAGCTCGGGCTCCCGTACGCTTTCGCGCACTTCATCGCCCCCCAGCCGACGCGCGCGGCGGTCGAGCACTATCGCGCGCACTTTGCGCCCTCGCGCTATCTCGCCGAGCCGCGCGTGATCGTCGCGCTCGGGGCGATCTGCGCGCCAACCGACCCCGAGGCCGAACGGCTCTCGATGAGCGTGCGCCTCATGGGCCGGCGGCTGCGGCAGGGGGACCTGCGCCCAGTGCCGACGATCGAGGAGGCCGAGCGCGAGCTCACCGACCCGCGCGGTGCCTTTTCCGAGGAGCAGAGCGAGTGGCCGCGGCACAGGTATGGCTCTCCCGAGACCTTGCGCGAGCAGCTCGGCCAGATGGGCCAGGCACTCGGGGTCGAGGAGCTCATGATCGTCACGATCGTGCACGACCACCGCGCCAGGGTGCGCTCGTACGAGCTTCTCGCCCGAGCATTCGAGCTGCGCCGGTGATAAAGTCACGCCCTCGGTGGAGGGGGAGATTCCCATGCTGCGTGCATCTCGATGGTTCGCGGCGGCGCTCGCTGCGGTTCTCCTGTTGAGCGTAGCCGGCGCCCGGGCGGCTGGACACGTTCCCGAGTACATCACCAAGGCGGTCGACGATCCGGCGCGGCCGGACGCGGACAAGATGGTCGATGCCGAGCGCAAGCCCGCAGCGGTGCTCGCCTTCTCGCACGTCAAGCCTGGCGACACCGTCGCGGAGCTCATGCCCGGGAGAGGCTACTTCACACGCATGTTGAGCGTGATCGTCGGGCCCTCGGGCCACGTCTACGCGATCGTTCCTGCATCACGGCCAGGCATGCGCATGGACATGGGCGCTGCGGCCAAGGCGATCGCCGCCGATCCGCATTACGCGAACGTCACGGTGCTCACGACCTTGTTCGGGGAGAGCTTCGAGCTGCCGGCTCCGGTCGACCTCGTGTGGACCACGGACAACTATCACGACTTCCACAATGGTCCCCACGCGGACATCGCCGCCTTCAACAAGAAGGTGTTCGATGCGCTCAAGCCGGGCGGCATCTTCCTCGTCGTCGATCACGCCGGCGCGGCGGGTACCGATGCGACCCAAACGAGTACGCTGCATCGGATCGAGCCCGCGGCGGCGCGCAAGGAAATCGAGGCGGCGGGATTCAAGTACGTCGCGCACAGCAGTGCGCTCCACAACCCGAACGATCCGCACACCGCGAGGATCTTCGACCCTTCGGTCCGTGGGCACACGGACAAGTTCATGTACCGGTTCGAGAAGCCGAAGTAATCGGCTAAGGCGGATCGTTCTTACGCAGGAACGCGACGCAGGCCTCGAGCATCTGCAGGCGCGTCTCGCTGTGGGAGAGCCAGTGGTCCTCGTGCTTGAGGGTCACGAGCTCGACGCTCTTGTGAGCGCGCCTGAGCGCCTCGAACATCAGCTCACTTTGCTCGAACGGCACGACCGTGTCGTCGCGGCCGTGGATGAGGAGCACGGGGACGCTCACGGCAGCGGCGTGCTCATCCGGTGAGAGCCGCGCGAGGACCGGATCGTCGGGTCCCGTTGCTCCCCAGAAGCGATCCCAGTAGCGCGCGGCGAGCTGGCCCTCGACGGTGCTTCTCTCGGTCCACACGAGCATGCGCCTCAAGTCCGAGATCCCCGCGACCGATACGGCGCAACGGTACACACCCGGGTCGAGTGTCACCCCGGCGAGGGCCGCATACCCTCCATAGCTCGCACCCACGATGCAGACGCGGGATGGATCCACGACGCCGAGCTTGGCGAGGTATCGCACGCCGTCCGAGAGATCCGATTGCATCTTGCGGCCCCACTCGCCGAAGCCGGCGGCGAGAAAGCGGCTGTCGAGCGTCGAGCCCCGGTAGTTGGGCCGGAGCACCGCATAGCCCTCACTTGCGAGAGCCTCTGACCACCAGTCGAAGTCCGCGGTGTCCCGCGCCGCCGGGCCTCCGTGCGGCAGCACGATGAGCGGCAGGTTGCGCGCCGGCTTGCCCGCGGGGAGCGTCAGGTAGGCGGGAATCGCAAGTCCATCGGCGGCCGCATAGGTGATCCGGCGGCTCTCGAGCGGGTGGGTCAATCCTTCGTAGATCTCCCCGATCGGCTCGGCCTTCCCGGTGCCGAGGTCCACGAGCTCGTAGCGGAAGCCGTCGCGCGCGCCATCGACGCGGATGATGATCTTCATGAAGTCCGCCGAGGAGGAGATGTAGCGGACGCGCTCCCCGGGGAACGCCTTGAGGATCGCCTGCCAGCGCGCCTCCATGGTCGCATCGAAGAAGACGTAGTGCGCCTCATCATCGGTGTGCATGCCGCCGATCAGTCGGTACGTGAGCCCGTCCTCGATCGGGGCATCGAGGGTGCGCCGCTCCGCCATCGGGGGGCCGAAGCTGCCATTGCTCATCGAAAGCAGTCGCCACACCGAGTCGCCGTCCTCGATCGATTGCACGAGCAGCGTGTCGGCGCTCGGGCCGAAGCCCAGAACCCGCGGGAAATCGATCGATTCGCGACCGGCGGCGACCTCGGCGAGACGATCGCCATGCAGCACCTTAATCGACCAGCGTTGATCTTCTTCGGAGTAGTCCTCTTCAGCGACGACGCGCCCTTCTGCATCGACGACCCATTCCTGCGTGTCGGGCGAGCCCTCCCGCACGAGCCGCTCGCCGCCTGTCGTCAGATCGCAGCGGAACAGCGCCCGCAGCGGCGTCCTCATGAAGTATCGGTGCCCGAGGTAGTACCCGGGCACGAAGAGCACGGTGTGGCCCTCGACACGCCGCACCATCACCTCTCCGGAGGTCACGTTCATCACCTCGACCGCATCGCCGAGCACCGGACGTGGGAGCAGCTCGAGGCGTCTTCGATTCACGTTGTACACCTCGAGCATGTACCACTCGCGCTCGACGCTCGCCAGATCGAAGGGCAGCGCGGTGACCGAGGTGGTGATCAGGAGGTTCTGATCATCCGCCCAGGCGATGCTGCGGAGCTTTTCGTCGCCGATCTTCAGGCCGCCGACCATCTTGCGATCCGCGAGCGACACGATGGCGAGCAGTCGCGAGTCGGCCTTCGTGCGCACGAAAGCCAGCTTCGAGCCATCGGGGGAGAGCGCCACATCCTCGAGGTGCGGTAACCGCCCGTACACCTCGAGCGGTACCGGACGCACCGTCGTCACTGCGAGCATTGCGAGAAGCGCGACCAAGGCTCGGTCTCGATGCTACCCGTCCGCGGGAGCGAAGCCGAAAACCCGCCCGTAGAATTCGAGCTCGGCCTCGAGGGATCGGACGATGCTCTCGGCCCGGCGAAACCCGTGCTGCTCGCCCTCGAATTCGATGTACACGACGGCAACCCCCTGCGCCTCGAGCGCCGCAACGATCGCGCGCGACTGAGCGGGCGGCACGACCCGATCCTCGAGTCCCTGGAACGTGATGAGCGGGGCGTGAAAGGCCTCGAGATGGCGAAGGGGGGCGCGAGCCTCGTAGATCGCCCGTCCCTGCGGCAGCGGCGCGACCAGCCGGTCGAGATAGCGGCTCTCGAACTTGTGCGTATCGCGCGCGAGCGCCTCGAGGTCGCTCACGCCGAAGTAATTCGCGCCCGCGCGAAACACGTCGTGGAATGCAAGCGCGGCGAGCACCGTGAATCCGCCTGCGCTGCCCCCGCGGATGGCGGTGCGGTTCGGGTCCACGCGCCCACTTGCGACGAGGAATCTCACCCCGGCAACCACATCCTCGACGTCGACGATCCCCCAGTTTCCGTCGAGCCGCTCGCGGTAGGCGCGGCCGTACCCGCTGCTTCCCCCGTAGTTCACATCGAGCAGCGCAAAGCCGCGCGAGGTCCAGAACTGTGTCGCGAGGCTGAGCTCGGGCTTTGAATGGCTCGTCGGTCCTCCGTGCGCCTTGACGATGAGCGGAGGCTTCTCACCTTCCAGGCCGATGAAGTCCCCGCTCGTGGGAGCGTAGTAGAAGGCGTGCGCGGTGCGTCCGCCCGCGGTGGGATAGCCCACCGGCTCGGCGACCGAGATATAGCGGGGATCCACCTTGAGCTCGCCCGGCGCGCGTAGCACCCGGTGCGTTCCCGTTGCAAGATCGACCGTCACGACCGCGGGCTCCTCGAGCGGTGAGGCGGCAACCCCGATCGCAGTTCCCGCCTCGAGCCGCTCGATGCTCGACCAGCCGACGAAGGGTAGCTCGAGAGCCTTGAGTGTGCCGGAGGCGAGGTCGACGACGCCGAGCTGGTCGCGGGCTTCGCGCGCATAACGCACCACGGCGCGCTCGCTGCCGAGTGCGTAGCTCGACTGGCCGAGCGTCCAGAGCGGACCTGCAAGCTCCGCCTCGATCGAGCAGACGAGCTCGACGCGACTATCGCGCAGCCGGTACAGATTCCACCACCCGGAGCGGTCGGAGATGAAGTAGAGCGTTCCATCGGCGTGCCAGCGTGGCTCGAGCACGGATTCGCGCGGGCCGCCCGCGACGGCCCTGACCTCAGCGACTCCGTGCGCCGTCCAGTCCGCCACGTAGAGCGTCGTCGAGTCCCAGGGCATGTCGGGGTGATTCCAGGCGATCCAGGCGATGCGCCGACCGTCGGGGCTCACGCGCGGATAGGCGACGAAATCGCTGGCCGCGAACAGCGCCGTGCCCGGATGGTTGCCGAGCGAGGGATCGAGCGCGACGATCGCATTCCTCGCCTCGCCCGCTCCCGTGTGATCCTCGCGAACGGCAACCAGTGAGCGGCCGGCCGGGAGGAGCTCGAAATCGGCGTAGCGATAGCCCTCGGGTGTGAGGGTTACGGGAGCGTCGTTCGCACGCTGTACGTAGAGGCGCTGGTCCGTGAAGTTGCTGAAATAGATCGCGTCGCGCCCGAGCGCGTAGGGCCTGCCCCCGTACTCGTGCACGCGCGTTCGGGCGTTGAAGCCCGCGGGTGTTCGCTCGAGGATCTGCCCGTTCGAGCCGGGCGTGACGATCACGTAGCGGCCGCCCTCGGTGGGCCGGCTCTCGAGCCA
>Ga0335074_10000809_pt1 | contig 42895 bp, 40 predicted proteins | sample Lox_Sample_23_FD_206715 | JGI IMG/M metagenome (GOLD analysis project Ga0335074, IMG submission 206715) | Soil microbial communities from Loxahatchee National Wildlife Refuge, Florida, United States - Lox_Sample_2.3 | ecosystem: Environmental > Terrestrial > Soil > Wetlands | place: USA...
CCGAACCAGGGCAGTTCTTCCGCTGGCGGTTCCTGACCCGGTCGATGTGGTGGTCCTCGCACCCGTACTCGCTGTCGGCCGCGCCGGGAGGGGACCGGATGCGGATCACGGTGAAGGATCAGGGAGATCACAGCCAGTCGCTGCGGTCGCTGCGGCCGGGCACGCGGGTGATCGCGGAGGGCCCGTACGGAGCCTTTACCGGCACTGGAGCGGCCTCGGGCGCCGTGCTCATCGCCGGCGGCGTGGGCATCACGCCACTGCGCGCCCTTTTCGCCACGCTGCCGGGGCCGGTGACGCTCATCTACCGCGCCAGCAGCTGGCAGGATGTCGTGTTCAAGGACGAGCTGGACGCGATCGCGCGGACCCGCGAAGGCACCGTCCACTACCTGATCGGGTCCCGGGAAGACCTCCCGCTCACCGGTGAGATGCTGGCCAGGCTCGTGCCCGGGCTGCGGCGCCGGGACGTGTACGTGTGCGGGCCGACCGGGATGATCACCGCCGCCGTCGGCGCGCTGCACGCCGCGGGCGTGCCGCGCCGCCGGGTTCACTACGAGTCGTTCGAGTTCTGAGGAGTCCCGCGATGCGCCGCGTCGTCCTCGCCGTCACCGGAACGATCGCCGGGCTGACGGCATTGCTGGGGTTCCGTTCTCATGTGCCGTCGGCGGTTCCAGCGGTATCGGAAGGATCAGCGGGAGCGCCGCAGGCACCGGGTCCGTCGGCCTCGCCACTGCCGTCCGGCGCCCGCGCCATTGACGGCAACGTGGCCAATACCGTGTACGGGCCCGTCCAGGTCCAGGTGGTCGTGCGGGACAACAAGATCACCGGGGTCAACATCCTGGAACAGCCGTCCAGCACGATCCACGACCTGCAGATCGGCCAGTTCGCTTTCCCCGCGCTGATCAGTGAGACGCTGGCGGCGCAGAGCGCGCACATCGACGCGGTCTCCGGCGCCAGCTATACCAGCGCCGGCTACATCCAGTCGCTGCAGAGCGCACTCGACAATGGCGCATGATGATACGGCTCAGGCGCGCCGAACATGTGATGGGCACCGTGGTGTCCTTCGACATCGACTCAGCCTTCGGCGCGGCGGTCGATGACGCGGTGCGGTGGCTGCACTGGGTGGACGCGACATTCTCCACGTTCCGCGCGGACAGCGAGGTGAGCCGGCTGGGGCGGGGCGAGATCACACCGTCTCAGTGTTCGCCGCAGGTCCGCGAGGTGCTCGCGGCGTGCGCCGCGCTGTCGGCGCGCACCGGCGGTTACTTCAGCGCGACCGCCAGCGGCTCGCTGGACCCGTCCGGGTACGTGAAGGGCTGGGCGGTGGAACGTGCCGCGGCGCTCCTCACCGCCGCTGGGTCGCCCTCGCACTGCGTGAACGGCGGGGGAGACGTGCGCTGCGTCGGCCCTTCGCCGCGCGGTGGCGACTGGCGGATCGGCATCGCCGACCCGCTCCGCCGCGGCGAGCTCGCGGTGATCGTCGAGGGCCAGGACTTCGCCGTCGCCACGTCCGGAATCGCGGAACGCGGCCGGCACGTCCTCGACCCGCTCTCCGGCCGGCCGCCGGAGGGACTGCTCAGCGTTACCGTGACCGGCCCGGATCTGGCCCTAGCCGACGCCTACGCCACGGCGGTCTTCGCGATGGGTTACCCGCGTGCGCTGGACTGGCGCGCCGAGAGGCATGCGGCGTTCGGGATCACGGCTAATGGCGGGATCTGGCGGACGCCCGGTTTCCCCGCGGCCGGCGCGCCGTTATGGCTTGCGCGTGTCCGCGGTCTCGCCTGGCGGCGGCCGCCAAGAGCCCCCGTCGGCCGCCACCGAGTCATCAGGATTGCCTGAGCGACCATCCAGGTGGCGTTCAGGCGCGCTTCATACGTTCGTGACCAGGATGACGACACACGAGCTGAAGGTTGGGCCATGGGCGAGAGGGTGACGATCTCCTACCGAGGAGCGGCCTACGAACTGGGCCGCGGCAAGCGCTGTTACGGTATCTGGGCGGCGGGAGCACTGCGGACGGAACCAGTCGAGCGCTGGCCGGATACCCCGGAAGGCTGGGTTGCCGCCTGGACCAGGTTCACCGCGATGGAGACGCCGGGCACGATCACGCCGGTCGGCCGGAGCCAGGTCCCTAGCCAGTCCAGTCCTGATCCGTTCTCCGGCGCCGGCGAGTTCCCTGGTCCCGCGCCGTTCTCCGGGCCCGGCACGGTCTCCGGTTCGTTCCCGGCTGTCGGCGGGGCCGGCGATACGGTGGCGTTCGGGCGGCAGGCGGAGCCGTCCGGACGCAGGGTGCTGGGTACCGCCGGTACCGCGTTCGCGACCGCCCTGCTGGGCATCGGCGTGCTCTGCGGTGTGGTCGGCCTGTTCCCGCACTACCAGGCCGGCACCAGCCTGGTCTCAGAGCCGCCCGACCTGATACCGCATGTCGCTTACCTCGCGGTGTGGGCCTTCGCCGGGCTGCTGATCGCGCTGCGGGCCGGGACGCTGGCCAGGGCGGGCACGCTGCTCGCCGTGGGTACGAGCGTGGTCACGTTCGGTCTGTTCGTGGCCGACCTCGGGCAGGGATTCCGCGTCGCCGACGCGGGCCTGTGGATCAGCCTGGTCGGCTGGCTGGCCTGTGCTGCGGGCGCCGTGCTGGCGCTGCTGACCACGGCCCCTGGCACCGTGGGCAGGCCGGGTCCGCGCGGCATCGCCGGGGCGGGCCTGCTCATCGTGGCCGGGGTCGGCGTAGCGCTGACCTACTTCCCCAACTGGGACAGCTACCTGCTGCGCGCCGCGACGACCGGGCAGACCGAGAACATCGGCGCCGGGTTCGCGTTCGCGAACAACCTGCCAGGCTGGGTTAAGGCCGGGGACGTGGCCATCATGGTGCTGTTCGTCGCGATCGTCGTCGTGGCCGCGCTGTGGCGGCCACTCGCCGGGGGCGCGATTCTGCTGGCCGGCGCGGTCATCCCGATGGCCGCGCAGGCCGTCTCGGGGATGGTCCAGGCGAGCGAGCCAACCTCGCCGCTCGTGTTCGGCATCTCTACCAGCCAGGCACAGCAGGCGGGGCTGACGATCACCAATGGCCTCACGCCGGCGTTCTGGGGCTACTGCCTGCTCGTGGTCATGCTGCTCGTGTCCTGCGCCTGGATGCTGATCTCGCCGCCGGACCAGCCCGAGGAGGCCGGCTCGGTGCCGGTGCCCGCGGCGGGGCCGGCTGATGAGCCGGTGACGGAGCAGGAAACCGAGCCAGTCACCGAGCCGGTTTCCCGGCCGCCGGACGGCAGCTGGACCGAGCCCGAACAACTGACAGCGGACAGCCGCGACGATTGAGCTTAAACTCCCAGGTATGGCACGTGGCCGCGCGACTTTAGGCGTTCTCGCCGTTCTCGCCGTTCTCCTTGCTGCTGGATGCTCGGCGGGCGGACGGCCGCGCGCCGCGCTCAGTCCCATCCGCCCCAGCAGCCTCGCTATCGGCCCGAAGGGCCAGCTGTACATCGCCGACGACGCGCGGGACCAGATCCTGCAGGCCATCCCCGGCGGGAAGTTCCGGGTGATCGCCGGCACGGGCAAAGCGGGTTTTTCCGGTGACGGCGGTCCGGCGGTCCGGGCCGAACTGGACGATCCCGGTGGCATGACGGTCGCGCCGGACGGGACGATCTACCTGGCCGACACCGGCAACAACCGGGTCCGCGCGATCGCGCCCGACGGCAGGATCGAGACGGTCGCCGGCAGCGGTGCCGCGGCCGGCTGGGTCAGCGACGGCACCAAGCCGCTCGCCGCCGGGCTGTCTAGCCCTGATGACGTGGTACTCACCTCGGGTGGTGTCCTCTACATCGCCGACGCGGCGGAGATTCTCAAGCTGACCCTGGCCGGGAAACTGGAGGTCGTGGCGGGCACGCCGGGTTCCCGCGGCGCGCCGCGGGCCGGCGTGCGGGCCACGCGGACCTCGGCGGACGGTCCGTCCGGCATGGCCTTCGACCGGGCCGGAGACCTGTTCGTTTTCGGCTTTAACACAAAGACCTTGTATATGATTTCGAAATCTGGCCGGGTAGACTTGCCGATTGGCCTATCCGGCTTCTATCCCAGGGGTCCGGCGGGCCTGGTCACCCTACCGTCCGGCACGGTGATAGCGATGGACACGCAGCAGATCGTCGAGGTCACCCGCGACGGCGTGCACGTGCTGGACACGCTCCCGGCGACGCTGCTGCCAGAGGGCATCGCGGTTGACGCGTCCGGCACGGTCTACGCCGACACCTGGCTCGGCAACGGCTGGTCCACGGAGACCGCGCTCTACAAGCTGGGCGCGAGTGGTCAGCCTGCGTTTATCTGGCAAAGCTCGTTATCATAACGATTTGTGGTTCTCGGTCCAGCTCAGGTTCCCGTCCAGCCGACTCTCTACGATGTCGCGCGCGAGGCGGGTGTCTCCACCGCGACCGTCTCCCGGGTACTGCACGGACAAGAACGGGTCCGCCCGGCTACCCGGCAGCGCGTGCTTGAGGTGATCGAGGCACTTGGCTATGTACCTGACGCGGCGGCGCAGAGCATGGCCCGCCAGCGCAAGGAAGTGATCGGCCTGTTCGCCGTGGAGAACCGCAGCCCGGACACGGAGGTGGAGAAGGAGGGGCTGCTGTTCATCGAGGAGGTGTGGCGCGGCGTCGAGGACGCGCTGAGCCAGGTCGAGTGGTCGCTGCTGATCTCCACGCTGAATCCCGCCGACCCCGAGCGCGCGTTCCAGCGGATGCTGCGTGCCTCCGCCAAGGTGGACGGGCTGCTGATCACCGAAGGCATGGTCGGCTCCGAACGGCTAGGTCAACTTGCCGCGCGTACGCCGCTGGTGCTGATCGCCGGCGCCCCGGATGAGCCTCATGCGGACGTGTTCGCGGTCGACAACCGTTCGGGCACCGTCGAGCTGGTCAGCCACCTGATCGAACGGCATGGCGCGAGCAGGCTGTTCAGCGTGACCGGGCCGGCTGGCGCCCCCGACGCCGCGATACGGCAGGCCGTGCTCGAACAGACCGTGACCACGTACCCCGGCGTGAAGCTGACCGGCGTGTTTCCTGGCCAGTTCGGCAGCGCGGACGGGCAGCGGGCGGTCCGCGAGATCCTGGGCATGCCCAGGGCGCGATGGCCGGACGCGATCGTCTGCGCCAACGACCAGATGGCGATAGGAGCCATCCGCGAGCTGCGCTCTTGCGGGGTGCGGATTCCGGACGACGTGGCCGTAGTCGGATTCGATGATGTGCACTCGGGTGCTCTGCTGTCGCCGTCGCTGACGACCGTCCGCCAGCCGATAGGGCTGCTGGCGGTGCGTGCCTGCACCCGGCTGCTAGAGCGGATCGCCGACCCCACGCTGCCGCGCCACGTCGAGCTGCTGCCCACCGAGCTGGTTATCAGGGAGAGCTGCGGCTGCCATTGACCCTGCTAGTCTGGCTGCTGGTGCCTGCCCAGCGCGCGATATCCGGCTGACCGGGCCCGGCTTGACCAGGAGCATGCCGTTGATGACAGGATTTTCAGATGACACAGCGGATATGCGTGACAGGCGCGAGCGGACAGGCCGGCCGGGCGGTGGTGCGGGACCTGCTCGACCACGGATATGACGTCACCGCGACCGACATCTCGGTGAGCAGGACTGACCGGGAGGACGGCATGCTCCGCGCCGACCTGACCGACTACGGGCAGGCGATCGAGGCGCTTGAGGGAGCCGACGCCGTCGTGCACCTGGCGAATATCCCCGCTCCGGGCCTGGCTCCGGCGGCGGTTACCTTCAACGCGAACATGACGATGAACTTCAACGTGTTCCACGCGGCCGCGAAACTGCGCCTGAGCCGGGTGGTCTGGGCTTCGAGCGAGACCACGCTGGGCTTGCCGTTCGACGTGCCGCCACGCTACGCGCCCGTCAACGAGGATCATTACCCGTTCCCGACCACGACGTACGCGCTGTCGAAGGTGGCGAGCGAGACGATCGCGGCCCAGATCGCGCAGTGGTCCGGCATCCCGTTCGTCGGGCTGCGTTTCTCCAACATCTGGGCTCCCGCCGATTACCAGGCGTTCACGGACTTCTGGGCCGACCCGGCCGGCCGCAAGTGGAACCTGTGGGGGTACGTCGATGAGCGCGACGTGGCCGCCTCCTGCCGGCTCGCCCTGGAGGCGCCGCCCGAAGCCGTCTCGGGCAGCCCTGCCCTCATCATCGCGGCCGCCGACACGGTGATGAACCGCCCGTCGGCGGAGTTGCTCGCCGAGGTGTTCCCGGGCGTCCCGCTGACCCGTGACCCCGGTGAGTTCGGCACGCTGCTGGCCATCGATCGCGCCCGCGACGTGCTGGGCTATCAGCCACGGCACTCCTGGCGCGACCACATCGCCGCGGCCCCCGCGACGTAGCCGGTGCGATGAGAGCACCCGCCCGCGCATGGGCTTGCTGTGCCGTGATCCTGGTGTTGTCCGGCTGCGCGAAGACCGCGGTGCGGGCGGATTCGGAGCAGGCGTGCGTCCAGTTCAGCGTCACCGCGCTCGAAAACCGGGACACGGTCACCTCCGTTCCCGCCCCGTGCCGCGGCCTGACCGGTGCCGGGATCAACGACGCGGTGGCCCGCGCGATCGGCATCGTCGCCGGGAGGGCGGGCGGGAAGGCGGCATCGCGCGCGCGGACCTCGTCGCTGAGCCCGTTGCTGGCCGGTCTCATCCAGCCCGTCTCCGCGCAGGCGCCCGCGCCGGCCGCGGGGCCAGCCACGCAGGCCGCTGTCGCGGAGGACCGGGAAACGCTCGGCATCCCCGCGCTCGCCTTCTGGCTGCTCACCGTCGGCATGGGGACGGCGATGGTCCGCCGGCGGATCGCGCGCATGCTCAGCCGGCGCGGCACCGACCGGGGCCGGCTGCCGCCATCTGTCATCGTCGCCCACGCCGGGCTCGCGCTGGCCAGCCTGCTCGCCTGGACCGTATACCTCATCGCCGGCTGGGCTGGCGCCGGCTGGTCGGCCTGCGCTGGCCTGCTGCTGGCCGCCAGCCTCGGCGTCGCGCTCATCAGTCTCTGGCTGCCCGAGCGCGGGCCGGGGTGGCACCCGCCGGCCGCGCTGATCGTGGCACACGGCGTGCTCGCCGTCACGACGATAACGCTGGTTCTCGCCGCGCTGAGCACCGGCTGAAGCCCCGCGCGCCGGGAACCGGCTAGCAGGCCAGGCCCTGGATGAAGGCGAACTGCCGGTCGTATTCGGCGGCCATCTCCCCGTGGATACGCCGGTCCCGCGACGGTTCCCCGCGCTCGAGCGTGTCCAGGTAGGCGAGGTCGGCCGCTATCCGGCGCAGGAATTCGGGGCCGTCCCCGACGTGGCCATGACCTGGCACGACGAACCGGACGCCATCCGCGACGGCGGCCAGCCGGGACAAGCCGGCCCGGTAGTCCCCGACCGGGTCGGCAGAGTCGGTCTCCAGCAGCGGGAACTCGATGTCCGAGCACATGTCCCCGGCGATCAGCACGCCGCTGTCCGGCAGGAACAGGGCACCGTGCCCCGGTGCGTGCCCGTCGTGGACGATCACCTGGGCGGCCGGCCCCTCCCACGGGACGTTGATCGCGTCCAGCGCGGACGCAGGACCGGACAGCGCGGACACCGCGCCGAACAGCGCGTGATCATGACCCGGTGCGCTCTCGTCCATGGCCGTCAGCAGCAGGTCGTCGCGCCACCGTGCGGCGGCGGCGACACATGCCGCGGTCGCGTACCTGGGCGCGTCCCCGAGCTCGGCGTGCCACAGCAGGTGGTCCCAGTGCGGGTGCGTCGACCAGCCGACCGCGGGGCGCAGTCCGCGAGCGGCCAGCGCCGCCGCCAGGCCGGCGACCTCCGCGACCGTGACGGCGGGGTCGACCAGCAGGCACGTCCCGCCAGGGCCGGTGATAACGGTCGAGGTCGTCGTGTACTTCACCGCGGTGGCGACGAGCACACCCGGCGTGATCTCGGTGAACGGGTCCAGCATTATGACCACCACCCTAGGTTCAGTTGCGTCCCCTCAGCGAAAGGTTTACAACGGCACCATGACCGTGCACCGAGTGGGACGCACCGCCAATCTGGTCAGCAAGCTGCTGACCAGGTCCTGGAAGCTTCCGCCACGCCGCAACCGCGTTACGGTTGACGCGAACATCCCGGTTCCGGTTAAGGACGGCACCGTCCTGCTCGCCGACCACTACATCCCGGTGACCGGCCGCGAGGCGCCGACCGTTCTCGTCCGCTGCCCGTACGGCCGGAGCTTTCCGTTCAGCCTGCTGATGGCCCAGCTGGTCGCCGAGCGCGGCTATCACGTCCTGTTCCAGTCCTGCCGGGGCACCTACGGTTCCGGCGGCGCCTTCGAGCCGATGCGCAACGAGATCACCGACGGCCAGGACACCGTCACCTGGCTGCGCGAGCAGAGCTGGTTCAACGGCCACCTCGCCACCTACGGCGCGAGCTATCTCGGCTTTTGCGATGCGGTCCGCCCTGGACCGGATCAGCGTGCCGACGCTGCTTGTCGGCGGGTGGCACGACTTGTTCATCGAGCAGACGCTTGAGCAGTTCACAACGCTGTCCGGCCGGGGAGTCCCGGTCCGGCTGCTCGCCGGACCCTGGGCGCACATAGACGCGACCCGGGCCGGTCCGGTCTTCGCGGAGAGCCTGAACTGGCTGGACCGGTATCTCGGCGGCCACGGCACCGCGGTCAAGGATGCGAGCGTCCGTGTCTTCGTCGGCGGTGCCGGCCAGTGGCGCGACCTGTCCGCCTGGCCCCCGCCGGGTACCCGGGCGCAGTCCTGGCACCTTGCCGGCGACATGACGCTGAGCCCTGCGCCAGCACAAGCGGGAGAGGCCAGCTTCCGCTACGATCCGGCCGACCCGACCCCCTCCGCGGGCGGCGCGATCATCTCACCACGGGCCGGCACCAAGGACAACCGGCTCGTCGAGCAGCGTCCGGACCCCTCCGGCCGCCTACCGCACCGTAGGCGGCAAGCACTGAGCGTTACGGTCCGACATGCGGGACGGCCACCAGTTCCACCGCCCGATCAGCACCACCACCGACGGCACGAGCAGCGTCCGCACGAGGAACGTGTCCATCAGCACGCCGAGCGCGAGCCCCACGCCGACGTCCACGATCGTCCGCACGTTGGCTGGCCCCGCCGACGCCGAGCCCACCACGGCCAGTACGCCGAACGTCAGCGCCAGCACGAGTCCCGCCGAGGTGACCGTGCCGCCGGTCACCGACAGTGCCTTACCCACCGCGGTACGCAGCGGCAGTCGCGTAGCCTCCTCCCTGATCCGCGTCATCACCAGGATGTTGTAGTCCTCGCCGAGCGCGAGCAGGAACACGAACAGCAGGAACGGCAAGATGAACGTGAGCCCGGGCTGCCCGGCCGCCCGCATGAAGACCAGCACGGTCAGCCCCAGCGCGGAGAAGTACGACAGCACCACCGACGCGATCAGGTACAGCGGCGCGACCAGCGATCGCATCACGAGCGCGAGCAGCACCGCGATGACCGTGACCGCGATCGGGATGACCGTATGCAGGTCGTTGTCGGAGAGCTGGGCGATGTCGTAGGTGAACGCGGGCTGCCCGGTTACGCCGACCGCGGTCGCGCCCGCCAGCCGGGCCGCTCGAGCCGCGTCGAGACGCACGGCGGGCACGGCCAGCGCCGCCGCCGTCGTGGTCGCGTTCCCCGCGGCGAGCTGGGTGGCGAACCCCACGGTGAGCCCGTCGGCACTGATGAACGCGGACCCGGCCACCCGGGACGCCGACTCGAACTGGCTTACCGTCAGCGCGTCCCCGGCCGGATCGAACGGGCCGCTCACGTCGGTGAACTGCGGGTCCTGGTCGAGGGCCTGTTCCGCCGCGAACATGCCGTCGGCGTCGGACCAGGCCGGCGTGCGCAGCCGCATTACGATCAGCGTCGGGTTGACCGCGGTCGCCGGGAAGTGCGCCGCGAGCAGCGCGTTGCCCGCTGCCGAGTCGCTGCCGGCTGGTGCCGTCACCGGCCCGCCGAACCCGGCGGCCACGTACCCCCGATAGTAAGGGGGGTATGTGCCGGCGGTGGCCGCCAGCGCGCCGAAGACGGTCAGGCCTAGCAGCAGGACCAGCAGCGGACGTCCCGTGATCCGCGCGCAGGTCCGGCCCCACCACCCGGAAACCTCCGCGCCCGTGCGCACCGACGACGGCCAGAAGGCGGCGGGCCCGAGCACGGCGAGCAGCGCAGGCAGCAGCGTCAGCCCGGCCAGGAGCATCAGCCCGATGCCGATCGACAACGGCGCGGCGAGGCCCGAGTACAGGGAGAACGTGGCGAACGCCAGCGATCCCAGCGCCGCGATGAGCACCCCGGCCGAGAACGTGATCGTCTCGCCTACCGCGGCGACCGCACGGGCAATCGCGTCCGGAGCAGCACTGCCCGTTCTGCAGAATTCTCGCACGCGGAACATGAGAAACAGCGCGTAGTCAGTCCCGGCTCCGAGGATAAGGACTATGAGCAGGAGCGAGGCGATCTGCGAGATGCCCAGCCCCAGGTGGACGGCGGCTACCGCGGTCAGCCGTTCCGACGCCAGCACGACCACCACGGCGGGTATTACCGCGACCAGCGGCGCCAGCACGGACCGGAACACGCTCACTAGCAGCACGATCACGAACGCGATCGACACCCATTGCACCTTGCTGCCGCTGGACGTGCCCACGGCATTGTTGTCCACCCGGGTGGCCACCTGTCCGGCCAGGTGCACCGCCAGGCCAGCCGGCGGTCCCCCCGCGCGTACCGCCGCGCGCAGGTCCGCGCACAGCGTGGCCTGCGCGGACGCCGACAGCCCGACCGACTGGGGCAGCGCGGCTTGCACGGTTATCTGCGCCGCCTCCCCGTCCGCCGAGACTTCCGCGCGCAGCACTCGCGCTACTCGCGGGACCCGAGCCAGGCGTACGGACAGCGACCGGAGGGCACTGAGGTCGGCCGCGCTCAGCGGCCCGGACGTACGGCTCGCGGCCACCACGGTGACCGAAGTCAGCGATGCCGCCCCTTGCAGCGGGGCCGCCAGCGCTTCCGCGCGTTCCGAAGGCGCGCTGGCCGGCAGGAACGAGGAGTTATCGCTTTGCGTCACGCTGGACAGCGACGGCAGCAGCACGACAGCGAGCACCGTCCCGCACGCCCATACGGCGAGCACCACCCACCGGTACCGGACGCATATTCGCCCGGTAATCCAGAAAAACCCGGCCACTACCACAAGTTAGTGCTGTACGCGTTCACCAGCCCGGCGATCCGGGAAACCGCCTCCGCGGCGGGGAACGAACCCGCTTGCCGCCCGTCCCGCAGCCGCAGCGCCACGGTGTCCTCGCTCGCCTCCGCGGGGCCGATCACCGCGATGTAGGGCACCAGCCGTCCGTCCCTGATCCGCGCGCCTAGCGATCCGCCGAGTGCGGTCCGCGCCCGCAGGCCGGCCACCACGCAGCGTGCCGCGAAAGCGGCCGCGGCTTCCTGCTCGGTGTCGGATACCGGCAGCACCAGCACCTGCAGCGGCGCGAGCCAGGCCGGGAACGCGCCGCCATGCCGCTCGATCAGCACGGCGACCGCCCGTTCGATGGTGCCGACAATGCTGCGGTGCACCATCACCGGCTGGTGCTGGGCGCCATCGGCGCCCACGTACGACAGGCCGAACCGCGCGGGCTGGAAGAAGTCGATCTGCACGGTGGACATCGTCGCCTCGCGGTCCGCGTGGTCGCCGACCTGCACGTCGACCTTCGGCCCGTAGAACGCGGCCTCGCCTGGCTCTGCCTCAAAGTCCACACCGGATGCGTCGAGCACGTCGGTGAGCAACGCGGTGGCCCGCGCCCACAGCATCGGATCGTCGGCATACTTGCTTCCGGGGCCGCCCAGCGACAGCCGGTACCGCAGCACTTCGATGCCCATCGCCTCGTACGCGCACTGGATCAGCGCCAGCGCGTCGGCCGCCTCCGCGCCCACCTGATCCAGGGTGCAGAAGATGTGCGCGTCGTTGAGCTGCATGACCCGGACCCTGGTCAAGCCGCCGAGCACGCCGGATAGTTCGGCCCGGTGCTGCCCGCCCAGTTCGGCGATCCGCAGCGGCAGTTCCCGGTAGCTGTGCGACCGGGACCGGTAGATCACCGCATGGTGCGGGCACAGCGACGGCCGCAGCACCAGCTCATCGCCCGATACCGGCATCGGCGGGAACATGTCGTCCCGGTAGTGCGCCCAATGTCCCGAAATCTCATACAGCTCGCGCTTGCCCAGCACAGGGGAGTACACGTGCTGGTACCCGGCTCGCCGCTCAGCGCCGCGGATGTAGGACTCAAGCGCGTACCGTACCTCGGCGCCATCGGGCAGCCAGTACGGCAACCCCGCGCCGATCAGCGGGTCGGTGTCGAAAAGGCCGAGCTCACGGCCCAGTTTCCTGTGGTCAAACATCGCCTGGTCTCCTCTGGTACGAGGGACCGACCGCCGGCATCAGAAAGCCCCGGGCGCTCGGCCCCGGGGCTCGTTATTTCTTGCGTGCGAGTCAGCGCGCCGGGACACCGTCCGGCGTCGTCGTCTGCACAGCTGGCTTCACGCGTGTAACGATAGCAGACCTCGTACAGTTGACAACGTGGCCGATCCGCACACCTACCGCCCTGCACCCGGCGAGATTCCCGAGTCCCCGGGCGTCTACCGCTTCCGCGACAGCAGGGGCACCGTCATCTACGTCGGCAAGGCGAAGTCGCTGCGCCAGCGGCTGAACCAGTACTTCGCCGACTTCACCACCCTGCACCCGCGGACCCAGGCCATGGTGACGACGGCGGCGAGCGTGGACTGGACGGTCGTCGCCACCGAGGTCGAGGCGCTGCAGCTGGAGTACTCCTGGATCAAGGAGTACGACCCCCGGTTCAACGTCAAGTACCGCGACGACAAGAGCTATCCCTACCTGGCCGTCACCATGTCCGAGGAATTCCCGCGGGTGCAGGTCATGCGTGGGGCGAAGAAGAAGGGCACCAGGTACTTCGGCCCGTATTCGCACGCCTGGGCCATCCGCGACACGGTGGACACCTTGCTGCGCGTCTTTCCGGTCCGTACCTGCTCGGCGGGCGTGTTCAAACGCTCGGGCCAGATCGGCAGGCCGTGTCTGCTCGGCTATATCGGGAAATGCTCCGCCCCGTGCATCGGCCGCATTTCCGCTTCGGACCATAGAGAACTCGCCGAGGATTTCTGCGATTTCATGGCGGGCCAGTCGGCGAAATTCACACGGCGGCTGGAATCGGAAATGAAGGCCGCCGCCGGCAAGGAGGAATACGAGCTGGCGGCCCGCCTCCGCGACGACATCAAGGCCCTGCAGAAGGCGCTGGAACGCCAGGCGATCGTGCTCGGCGATGGCACTGACTGCGATGTGATCGCGCTGGCCGAGGACCAGCTCGAGGCCGCCGTCCAGATCTTCTACATCCGCGGCGGCAGGGTCAGGGGCCAGCGCGGATGGGTCCTGGACAAGGTGGAGGAGATCACGCCCGCCGGGCTGATCGAGCATTTCCTCACCCAGCTGTACGGCAGTGCCGACCAGGTGATTCCCCGCGAGATCCTGGTTCCGGTGCTGCCCAGTGACTGCGCCGCCGTGACGCAGTGGCTGGCTGAGCGGCGCGACGGGCCGGTCAACCTGCGGGTGCCGGTCCGCGGCGACAAGAAGACGCTGATGGAGACGGTCTCCAGGAACGCGCTGGAGACGCTGACCCTGCACAAGACCCGCCGGGCAAGCGACCTCACCATCCGGAGCAAGGCGCTCGGCGAGATCCAGGACGCGCTCGGCCTCAACGACGCCCCGCTGCGTATCGAGTGCTACGACATCTCCAATCTCATGGGCACCAACGTCGTCGCCTCGATGGTTGTCTTCGAGGACGGCCTGGCCCGCAAGTCGGAGTACCGGCGTTTTTCTCTGAAGGACGCCACAGATGACATCTCCGCGATCGCTGAGGTCATCACTCGTCGTTTCCGCCGTTTCCTGGAGGAGATTTCCGCGGAACGAACGGTGGCTGAAGGAGCCAAGTTCGTGTATCCGCCCAACCTGGTGGTCGTCGACGGCGGGGCCGGGCAGACCGACGCCGCCGCCCGCGCGCTCGCCGAGCTCGGCATCACCGACGTGGCTGTGTGCGGCCTGGCCAAGCGGCTGGAGGAAGTCTGGCTTCCCGGTGAGGAATATCCCGTGATCCTTCCGCGTAGCAGTGAGGGACTGTACCTGCTGCAGCGGGTCCGGGACGAGGCACACCGGTTCGCCATCACGTACCACCGTGCCAAGCGTGGCAAGGCGGCCATCGACAGCGCGCTGGACGACGTGCCCGGCCTGGGTCCGGCGCGGCGGGCGGCCCTGCTCAAGGAGTTCGGCTCCGTCCGCAAACTCTCCGCGGCCAGCGTGGCGGAGGTCGGGGCGGTGCCGGGGATAGGGCCAAAGCTGGCCGCGACCGTAGTGGCCGCCCTGAATCCGGAGCCGCGGGCCGGCGGCGATGGCAGCGTCGATGGGGATAGGGTCGATGGGGATAGGGATGCCGAGAGAAGCTGACGACCAGACCGATATCGTGATCATCACCGGGATGTCTGGCGCGGGGCGGACAGCGGCCGCCAAGTCGCTTGAGGATCTCGGCTGGTTCGTCGTGGACAACCTGCCGCCCGGGCTGCTGCCCACGATGGTTGATCTTGCCCGCCGGTCCAACGGAGCGGTGTCCCGGATGGCCGCGGTCGTCGACATCCGCAGCCGCGCGTTCAGCACCGACCTGAAATCGGCCATCCACGAGCTGTCCACCCGGGGTGCCAGCGCACAGATAGTCTTCCTGGAGGCGGCCGAGGACACGCTGGTCCGCCGGTTCGACAGCGAGCGGCGGCCGCACCCTCTGCAGGGCACCGGCCGGGTGACCGACGGTATCGCGGCCGAACGCGAACTGCTCCGTGACGTCCGCGGTGACGCCGGCCTGGTCCTGGACACGTCCCGGCTGAACGTGCATGAGCTGCGCGCCCGGATGCGCGACTACTTCAGCGGAGCAGCGGCGTCCCGGCTGCGGCTGTCCATCGTGTCGTTCGGCTTCAAGTACGGACTGCCGGTAGATGCCGACCTCGTGGCGGACTGCCGGTTCCTGCCCAACCCGCACTGGATCGCGGAACTTGCCCCGATGACCGGACAAGACGCGCCCGTGCGGGAGTACATTCTTAGCCAGGATGGCGCCTCAGCGTTTCTGGACGCTTACAGTTCGCTGCTAAGGGTGGTGCTGCCGGGGTATGAGAGGGAGGGGAAACGGTTCGTGACGCTGGCCGTCGGGTGCACCGGCGGTAAGCACCGCAGCGTGGCGATGGCCGAGCAGCTGCAGGCGCGTATGGCTGGTTCCGGTCTGGATGTCCAGGTGGTGCACCGGGATCTAGGACGGGAGTGACTATGGGGCCGAAGGTTGTCGGCCTCGGGGGCGGGCACGGGCTCGCGGCATCGCTGGCGGCGCTACGAACGGTGACCGACGACCTGACCGCCATCGTGACGGTCGCGGACGATGGGGGCTCCAGCGGCAGGCTGCGGCGTTCGTACGGCGTATTGCCCCCCGGCGACCTGCGAATGGCCCTGGCCGCCCTATGCCGAGACGACGAATGGGGAACCACGTGGAGCCGCGTGGTGCAGCATAGGTTTCCGGGGTCTTGCTCGGGGGAGCTCGACGGGCATGCCGTGGGTAACCTGCTGATCGTGGCGCTGTGGGACCTGCTCGGCGACACGGTGGCCGGACTTGACTGGGTGGGCAAGCTGCTCGGCACCGCGGGCCGCGTGCTGCCGATGGCGGCGGTGCCGCTGGACATCATCGCCGAGGTGGTCGGGGCGGACCCCCTGCGTCCCGATGACGTGGCGATTGTCCGCGGTCAGGCGTCGGTTGCCTTGACGGCGGGCGAGGTGCGGTCGATCTCGCTGCGGCCGGCCGACCCGCCGGCCGTCCCAGAGGCGGTACGGGCCGTGCTCGACGCGGACTGGGTTATCTTCGGACCAGGTTCCTGGTTCACCAGCGTGCTGCCGCACCTGCTCGTGCCACGGCTCGCGGAGGCCTTGCACGCCACGTCCGCGAGCCGCATGGTGGTGCTGAACCTGGCCCCGCAACCGGGGGAGACTGATGGTTTTTCGCCGCATAAGCACCTCGAAGTCCTCGCGGACCACGCGCCTGACCTCGCCGTCGACGTCGTGTTGGCCGACATGAACGCCGTCGGAGCCGGTACCCTAACCGACTTGGAGAAGGCAGCGGGGGCGCTGGGGGCACGGCTCGTGACGGCAGACGTGGCGATGACCGACGGCACGTCACGGCATGACCCCCGCCTGCTGGCAGGTGAGTACGCGCGATGTTTTCAGGGCGAGTGGGCTTTCAAGAGGAATGGCCTCAAGGGGGAGTGAACGCTTCATGGCAATGACCGGCGTGGTGAAGGACGAGCTCAGCCGGGTTCCCGTCGTCAAGCCCTGCTGCCGGAAGGCGGAGGTGTCGACGCTGCTGCGGTTCGCCGGCGGCCTGCACCTGGTGGAGGGCCGGGTTGTCATCGAAGCCGAGCTCGACACCGGAGCCGTCGCCCGCCGGCTGCGCGCGAACATCACCGAGGTGTTCGGGCACCCCGCGGATTTCCTCGTACTGGCCCCGAACGGCCTGCGCAAGGGCAACCGCTATGTGGTGCGGGTGAGCAAGGGGCAGGCGGGCGAGAGCCTGGCCCGCCAGACCGGCCTGATCGACAACTACGGCCGGCCGGTGCGCGGGCTGCCCCGGCAGGTCGTCTCCGGGGGGTCCTGCGATTGCGAGGCGGCGTGGCGCGGCGCGTTCCTCGCCCACGGCTCGCTGACCGAACCGGGCCGCTCGATGGCGCTGGAAATTACGTGCCCCGGCTCGGAGGCAGCGCTGGCGCTGGTCGGTGCCGCCCGGCGGCTCCGCGTGCACGCCAAGGCCCGCGACGTGCGCGGCGTGGACCGCGTGGTCATCCGCGACGGCGAGGTCATCGCCGCGATGCTCACCCGGCTCGGCGCGCACGAGGCGGTGCTGGCCTGGGAGGAACGGCGGATGCGCCGCGAGGTCCGCGCCACCGCGAACCGCCTGGCCAACTTCGACGACGCCAACCTGCGGCGTAGCGCGCGGGCCGCGGTGGCCGCCGGCGCCAGGGTGGAGCGTGCCCTGGAGATCCTCGGCCCGGATGCCCCCGATCACCTCACCATGGCCGGGCGGCTGCGGATGGCGCACCGCCAGGCTTCGCTGGAGGAACTCGGTCAGTTCGCCGACCCGCCGCTGACCAAGGACGCCATCGCCGGCCGGATCCGCCGCCTGCTCGCGATGGCCGACCGCCGCGCCGCTGACCTGGGCATCCCCAGCACCGAAGCCTGCCTCACCCTGGACATGCTCCCATTAGCCCGTCGCTCCCCGGGCGCCACCGCCCGCCCCGCCTCTCCCCGCCCCTCGAGCGCCAGCCCCTCGAGCGTCAGCCCCTCCACCGTCAGCCCCTCCACCGTCAGCCCCTCCACCGTCAGCCCCTCCACCGCCACGCGGGCCTCCTACCGCCTGCCCCTTGAGCGCCAGCGCCGGCCCCTCCGCTTGCGGGAACATTTCATTATTTGGAAGCATTTTACCTGAAGTGTCCATTTGATTAATGTGAAGAGTTACCTCTTTGTGTGGGATATCCCTCATTTTCGGGGGTCAGCGCTTCACGAAGAGGTAACTCCTCACATTAGTTTTTGGGCGTTCGGGAAAATGCCAGTGGGCGCTGTCACACTAATGGCATGAAACGCGATGTGCCTGACGCTCTCGTCAAACTTCAGGAAGGTGTCTTCTCGCGGAAACAGGCGGTGGATGTCGGCCTGACCGTGAAGATGATCGAGGCCCGGTTGCGGAGCGGGACGTGGCGGGTAGTCCGCCGCGGCGTCTACACCAGGGATGCGGGAGACGTCAGCCGTCCAGGGATGCTGTGGGCAGCGGTGCTGTCGGCAGGACGCTACGCCGTGCTTTCGCACGAGTCCGCTGCTGAGAAGCTCGGGTTTGTCGCGAGGCCGGGCGGGGAGATTCACGTGACCATCCCCGATGGCCGTGATGTCGCGGCGATACCGGGCGTGCGTATCCACAGGTCCCGGCGAGCATTCAGGCTGGCGCTGGCGGAGTGCGCCTTGCCCTGCACGAACGTCGAGGAGACGGTGCTCGACCTAGTCGACGTATCAGACACATACGATGACATGTGCGGCTGGGTAACCCGTGCGCTCGACAGGAACCGGACCACGGCCGCCAGGCTGCGCGGGGCGATAAGCAAGCGCGAAAGGCTCCGCTGGCGCTCCGTCCTCGGCGACATGATCCACGCCACGATCACCGGCGATAAGTCGGTCCTGGAGCACCGCTATGAGCGTGATGTGGAACGCGCCCACGGGCTGCCTGAGCCCGACCGGCAGGTGCTGTTCATCAAGACGGACGGCTCGCAAGCCTGGCGAAATCGGGCCTACCCCGGCTACCGTGTCGTGGTCGAGCTCGACGGGCGGCTCTATCACCCGGCCGAGAACCTCTGGGACGACAAGGACCGGGACAACGCCGCCATCGAAGCCGGCCATGAGCCGCTCAGATATGGCTGGAAGCACGTCACCCAGTGGCCGTGCGCGACGGCCGTTCAAGTCGGCCGGGTGCTCCGGGCCAATGGCTGGCCGGGCCCGCTCCGTCCCTGTTCTATCCAGTGCCCGGTGCGGTTCGAGGGCGCGTAGCATCGTTGCATCGTGGCGCGTGGCTCTCCTTCCGCCATTGCCACACCGACGCAGAGGACGAACGCACCCATGGACACGACCGCGTATCCGGCCCTGATCGCCGCGTACATGCGCGCCGCAGCCGGCCGCCGCAGGTCCGGGAGCCGGATCGGTCCCTTCACTGTCGGACTCGATGCCCGCAGCGACGACCCATTCCGCAACTTCGCCGTACCCGACGACGGCGCCTGTCCCGATCCCGGCCAGGTTAGCGCTCTGATCGCGTACTTCCGCCGCAACCGGCGGATTCCGCGCCTTGAGTACGTCGAACAGAGCGCGCCACATGTCCTGCCCGCGTTGATCGCGGCCGGCTTCGCGGTGGAGCGGCGGACCCCGGTTATGATCGCCGCACCGGACACCGTACTCACCCCGCGCTCGCCCGCGGGGATCACCGTCCGCCAGGCGGCGGGTGACGCAGATCTCGCGGCCTCGGCCGCCGTTCAGCATGACGCCTACCAAATGCCGCATCCACCGGGCCCGCATGACATAGCCCGGATGACGGGCCTGGTCCAGCGTGGCGGAATCGTCGTCGTCGCTGTCGATGACGACTCGGGAACCGTGGTGGGCACCGGCCTGGTCGATGTCACGGCGGACTATCCCGGAATGGGCGAGCTCGCCGCCGTCGGGGTGCTGACCGCGTTTCGCCGGCGGGGGATCGCATCGGCAGTCAGCGCCACCCTGGCCAGGACCGCGCATGCCCATGGCATCGGCCTGGTCTTCCTGGAGGCCGAGCCCGAAGAGGAACAAATCTACCGGCGGACCGGGTTCACCGACGCCACCGCCAAGATCTGGGCGTCCATCCGGTCACCGGGCACCTGATCAGAAGTCGAACGATCCTGGGGGCCGATTCCGGTTCTGGCTGGTCTGCCGACGCGAAAGACGCTGACGCGCAGGCTGTGACCGCACCGCGGGCGCGGTTATTGAGGGATTCGTCCCCGTGAGAGGGTGCGGTGCGGTGCGGTGCGTGCGGTCCGGGGCGTGCGGTCCGGGGCGGTGCGGGGCGGTGCTGGGTTAGAACAACGTGGAAGTTTACCGCTTCGTGCCGGTCTGGCATACGTATACGACGGTTAACCTACCACGATGCGGCAGAACACCACGTTGATCCGGGACCGGGACCGGCCCGCAAGTCACACGGGCACCGTTCGGCACACACGTCTCTTCCCTGCCGCCCGCGATCAGCAAGGTGCGCACAACCGGTCGGCAGCACCTTCGTAAAGCAGACCAGAGCCATTATCCGAATGAGTCCGAGGCTGGGAGGGCCACGCGGCGGTGGTTCATGCCGGTTATGCCGGACTTGTCCGGCGCTCTGGCGCGGCGTGGGGGCGCGCGGGGGGGCGCGGGGGCGCGCGGGGGCGCGCGGGGGCGCGCGGCGCGGGGGCGGGGCGCCTCCTTGAACGTGTTCAAAACCAGTTGGCCTGGATCGTTCAGCGCGGTGCCCGGTCGGCTTTCTGCTGACGGGCGGCGAGGAAGGCGCGCTCGACCGGGTTATCCGCGTGCGCGAGCGCGGAGCGGTTGGCGGCGGCTGCTTCGGCGTCGCGGCCCAGGCGTCGCAGCAGGTCCGCGCGGACCGCGTGGTACAGGTAATAGCCATCCAGGCTCAGCTCGCCGATCAGGGCGAGCGCCACCGCCGGGCCTGATAGCTCCGCCACCGCGACCGCGCGGTTCAGCGCAACCACCGGTGTGGGGGAGCAGGCGAGAAGCTGGTCGTACAGTGCCAGGATCTGCGCCCAGTCCGTGGCGGCGGTGGACGATGCGTCGCTGTGCACCGCGCTGATCGCCGCCTGGATCTGATACGGACCTGGCTGGCCGCGGCGCAGGCACTGCCTGACCAGTGCCTGGCCCTCGGCGACCAGGGCCGGGTCCCAGCGACCGCGATCCTGCTCGGTCAGCGGGATGAACTCGCCGCCGGGCCCGGTCCGTGCTGCCCGGCGCGACTCGGTGAGCAGCATCAGTGCGAGCAGCCCGAGAACCTCCGGCTCGTCGGGCATCAGGCAGGACAGCACCCTGCCCAGCCGGATCGCCTCCGTGGCCAGCTCGGCACGGCCCAGGTGGGCTTCGTTGAAGATCAGGTATACGACGGCGAGGACGGCGCGGAGCCTGCTGGGAAGCTCTGCCTCCGGCGGCACGCGGTAGGGGATCCCCGCATCCCGGATCTTGCCCTTGGCTCTGGCCAGCCGCTGTGCCATGGTCGGCTCAGCCACAAGGAACGCGCGGGCTATCTCCGCGGTGCTGAGCCCGCCGATCAGCCGGAGCGTCAGTGCTACCTGCGCGGACTGGTTCAGCGCGGGATGGCAGCAGGTGAAGATGAGCCGCAGCCGGTCATCGGTCACCGGTCCCTCCTCCGCTTGTTCCTCCCGTGCGTGCAGCAGCGCGGCCTCGGCATGCTTGCCGGCCCTGGACGCCTCGCGGCGCAGCTTGTCGATGGCGCGGTTGCGCGCGGTCGTGATGATCCAGCCGGCCGGGGCTGGCGGCATGCCCTCGGCCGGCCACCGTCGCGCGGCGACAGTGAACGCCTCCTGGACCGCGTCCTCGGCGAGGTCGATGTCGCCGAAGACGCGGGTGAGCACCGCCACCGCGCGGCCGTATTCCGCACGGAAGACGTCCTCGACGCTCAGTCCGCCGCCTCCTCTTGGAACGGTCGCAGCTCGACCGGGATCCGGCACGCCCTGGCCGCCTTGCGGGCCCACTCCAGCGCGGTGTCCAGATCGGGTGCCTTGAAGATCCAGATGCCGCCGATGTGCTCCTTGCCTTCCACGAACGGGCCGTCGGTGACGAGCAGCTCACCGGACTTCGGGGACAGTTGGACGACGGTGGCCGTGCTCGACGGGAAGAGCCCGCCAGCGAAGACCCAGACGCCGGCCGCCATGGCCTCCTCGTTCAGCGCGGCGACATCTTTCATGATCTGGTCGATGTCCTCGGGCGGCGCGGTGTCCTCGGGGTGATACACGCTCAGCAGGTACTGCTTCATCTAATGCCTCCTGGATCTGCGGGCCGGCTTCTTGCCCAGCCTCTTACCCCTATACGAGGGCGCCCTGCCGGGATCGACATCAGTCAAGCAAAAAGTTTCGCGGTAATTGGACGCGCTATCGCCCTGACCGGCCGTTTTGATACCCGTGGAAATGTCGGTGGGTGACGCTACAACACAGTCAGTGAGCTTCCGGCGGGGAAGCCCGACGCAAGGAGGTCGCGATGCCGGAGAACATCGCTTACGCCGAGCCGTCCGCCACATCTGACGAGCCCGCGCGGCGGGAGTGCCTGCGCTGCTACCTGGTCCGGATGATCCGGGCCCACGGCTGCGACAACACCAAGCAGTGGACACTGCGCTGGCGCGACCGGCGCGTACCCGGTGACGGACAGCTGCTGGAGCAGCTCGAGGAGCGCGGCGGCATCTGCTGCGACTGCGAGGTGGTCTTCAACGTGTGGCAGCACGAGGAGAGCGACTGGCAGGAGGGAGAGGATGACGACGGCGCGGATACCAGTGACCCGCGGCCCGCGCAGGCCTGTTCCGGCACCTCGGGCGGAGATCCGCTTGTCCCGTGCACCCGATGGCAGGGCTGGTCGGTCAGCGACCCGTACGACCCGGACGACGATGACGGGTACGACGACAGCTACGAGGAGGAGCCGTGGTAGGACGACAATGTGGTCGGCCCGGTCCGCGGCGCGACGCCGCGGATTCTTTGCCCGCCCGCCACTGGTTGTGCTGATGTCTTTGATAAGGTCTAGACCTTAAGGCAGATGCGCATGCCTGCCCGGCAACGCTGCCAGATCAGAGCGGTGCCTGCCGGGTGATGAACACATGGGGGCCTTGACAGGCTCCGTGCGCGTGTAGTTCGGCGCCGGCTCCGGGCGATCCCCGGAGCGGTGTCCGATAGTCTGCGAAGGACTGACCAGCCAAGGAGATTAATGCTGTGACTATTCGCGTGGGAATCAATGGTTTCGGCCGAATCGGCCGTAACATGTGGCGGGCGGCGAATGCCACCGCCAACGCCAACGGCTTTGAGATCGTCGCCGCCAACGACCTAGGCGACATCAAGACTATGGCTCATCTGCTCAAGTACGACACGATCCTTGGTACGCTGCCCGAGCCGGTCAGCGTCGAAGACGACGCCATTCATGTCGGCGGCAAGCAGATTAAGATCCTCGCCGAGAAGGACCCGGCCCTGCTGCCGTGGGGTGAACTCGGCGTGGACATCGTGATCGAGTCGACCGGCCGGTTCACCACCGGCACCGCCGCTCGGGCCCACATCGAGGGCGGCGCGAAGAAGGTCATCATCTCGGCCCCCGCTAAGGACGAGGACATCACGATCGTGATGGGGGTCAACGACGACAAGTACGATCCCGCCGTGCATGACATCATCTCCAACGCGTCCTGCACCACCAACTGTGTGGCGCCGATGGCGAAGGTACTCGACGAGAGCTTCAGCATCGTCAAGGGCCTGATGACTACGGTGCACGCCTACACGCAGGACCAGAATCTGCAGGACGGTCCGCACAAGGACCTGCGCCGCGCCCGTGCCGCCGCGCAGAACATCGTCCCGACGTCCACCGGTGCCGCTAAGGCCACCGCGCTGGTGCTGCCCCAGCTCAAGGGCAAGCTGGACGGTTATTCGCTGCGCGTTCCGGTGATCACCGGCTCGATCACCGACCTGGTCGTCGAGCTCGGCAAGGACGTTACCAAGGACGAGGTGAACGCCGCGTTCAAGGCCGCCGCAGAGGGTCCGCTCAAGGGCATCCTGGTCTACACCGAGGACCCGATCGTCTCGTCCGACATCATCAACTCACCGGCATCGTGCACCTTCGACGCGTCGATCACGATGGCCTACGGCAATCAGGTCAAGGTCTTCGGCTGGTACGACAACGAGTTCGGCTACTCCTCCCGGCTGGCCGACCTGACCGCGCTCGTCGCGTCCCGGCTGCGGTAATGCGCACGGTCGACGAACTCGATGTCGCGGGTCAGCGCGTCCTGCTGCGCGCTGACCTGAATGTCCCCCTCGACAAATCCACGGGTGAGATCACCGACGACGGGCGCATCCGCGCCAGCCTGCCGGTGATCCGCAAGCTGTCCGAGCGTGGTGCCAAGGTGCTGATCCTGGCGCACCTCGGCCGGCCCAAGGGCGACACGTTCGCCGAGCGTGCGGCCGGCGGGCCGTCGCTGCGGATCGTGGCCGGACGGCTGTCCGAGCTGCTCGGTAAGCCGGTCGCTTTCGCGGCGGACGTAGTCGGCGAGGACGCCGGGCGGGTGAGCCAGGCCCTGAACGACGGTGACGTGGCCGTTCTGGAAAATGTCCGGTTCGAGCCAGCCGAGACGGCCAAGGATGACGCCGAGCGGCGGGCCCTGGCCGAGCGGATGGCGCGGCTTGGTGATCTGTACGTGGGTGACGGTTTCGGTGCGGTGCACCGCAAGCACGCATCGGTCTACGACCTGCCGGCCCTGCTGCCGCACGCAGCAGGCGACCTGATCGTGGCCGAGGTCTCGGTACTCAAGAGGCTGACCGACAATCCGGAACGGCCGTTCGTGGTCGTGCTCGGCGGGTCCAAGCCGTCGGACAAGCTCGGCGTGATCAACAACCTGCTCGGCCTGGCTGACCGCATCTTGATCGGCGGCGGCATGTCCTACACGTTCCTCGCCGCGCAGGGCTATGAGGTGGGCAATTCGCTGCTGGAGGCGGACCAGATCCCCGCCGTCCAGGCAGTGCTCGAGCAAGCCGCCGCACGGGGGGTGGAGATCGTGCTCCCGGTCGACCTGGTGGCCGCCTCTCACTACGCACCTGACGCCGATCACATCGTGGTGTCCGTAAAGTCATTTCCAGCAGAACGAGAAGGTGTGGACGCGGGCCCGGAAACGCGGGAGCTCTTCGCGGCGAAGCTCGCGGATGCTAAGACGGTCTTCTGGAACGGCCCGGTCGGCGTGTTCGAGTTCCCGGCGTTCTCGGCGGGTACGCGCGCGGTCGCTGAGGCGGTGGCGGGCGTGGACGGCCTGACCGTGGTCGGCGGCGGTGACTCGGCCGCGGCAGTCCGATCGTTCGGCATGCCAGATGACGCGTTCGGGCACATCTCGACCGGCGGCGGGGCGTCGCTTGAGTACCTGGAAGGCAAGACCTTGCCTGGGCTCACGGCTCTGGAGGATTGACGTCCATGACCGCTCCGCGCCTGCCCTTGATGGCCGGCAACTGGAAGATGCACGAGAACCACTTCGAGGCGATCGCGCTCGTGCAGAAGCTGGCGTTCACGCTGACCGACAAGGACTACAAGTTCACGGATGTGGCCGTGTTGCCCCCGTTCACCGCTCTGCGCAGCGTGCAGACGATGGTGGACGGGGACAAGCTCAAGATCACCTACGGAGCGCAGGACGTGTCCGCGCACGACAAGGGCGCGTACACCGGTGAGGTATCCGGCCCGATGCTGGCCAAGCTCGGCTGCACGTACGTGGTGGTCGGGCACTCTGAGCGACGACAATATCACGCCGAGTCCGATGAGCTGGTGAATGCCAAGGTGCAGGCCTGCCTGCGCAACGCGCTGACCCCGATCCTATGCGTGGGCGAGCCGCTGGCCATCCGGCGGGTCGGCACCCATGTCGAATACACGCTCGGGCAGCTAGGCGGGTCGCTGGCCAAGGTTCCCGCCGAGGCGGTGGCCAAGCTGGTCATCGCCTACGAGCCGGTCTGGGCCATCGGGACCGGCGAGGTCGCCACCCCGGAGGACGCTCAGGAGGCGTGTGCGGCGATCCGGGGACGGATCTCGGCGGTTCATGACGCCGAAACCGCCGCGAGTGTGCGTATCCTGTATGGCGGGTCCGTGAAGCCCGGCAACATTGCGCCGATCATGGCGCAGCCGGACGTCGACGGGGCTCTCGTCGGGGGAGCCAGTCTCGACGCGGATCAGTTCGCTCGGATATGCCGGTATCGAGAAATGCCGCTATCCTGAGAGAACATTGCCTGAGAGAGTGCCGATAGAGACCGAGGGACGTCGCGGATGATCATCGCCCTATCCGTTGTTCTGATCATCACCAGCCTTATGATGGTTCTGCTTGTCCTGCTGCACAAGGGCAAGGGCGGCGGTCTGTCGGACATGTTCGGCGGCGGGGTGTCCTCCACCCTTGGCTCCTCCTCTGTCGTCGAGCGGAACCTGGACCGGCTCACGATCTTCTTCGGGGTCATCTGGTTCATCGACATCGTCGCGCTCGGCTGGCTGATCAACCACTAACTGGCTGACCAGACCACGAGGATTGACGAATTTACCGGCGGAGCCGGTTCGCCGCACGTATTCTTTCCGGCAAGCTCTTTCATTCATACGGTCGGTCAAGGGGTGATCTGTGAGTAGTGGCAACGCCATCCGCGGCAGCAGGGTGGGCGCGGGGCCGATGGGAGAGGCTGAGCGCGGTGAGTCCGCGCCCCGTGTCTGGGTGTCGTTCTGGTGCGCGAACAAGCACGAGACACGCCCCAGCTTCGCGACCGATGCCGCGATTCCTGACACCTGGGAGTGCCCGCGATGCGGCAACCCGGCGGGTCCCGACGAGCAGAACCCGCCCGCTCCACCGCGCGTTGAACCTTACAAGACGCACTTGGCCTACGTGAAGGAGCGGCGCAGCGACACCGACGGCGAAGCTATTCTCGCCGAGGCGCTGGCCCGCCTGCGGAGTACTGCTGGCGCCTAGCGGCGAGGGCTGCCGCGCTAGGGCTGCCGCGCTAGGGCTGGGCGCAGTGGCGCGGAAAGATCGCCGCTAGGAGCAGTTCGTATTTCTTGACCGCATCCATGTCCTCGGCCACGACGCAGCACCGGACGGTCCCGTTGGCGGGCACAACATCGCAGGTGAGGATCACGCCGAGGCGCGTCTCCGGGTCGTAGGCCAGTCCGGCCGCCTCCAGCCGGTGTACCGCTTCGCTGAACGACGGGATGCGCCAGCCGTCCCTCTCCGCGAGCAGGCGTTCCGCCCGGTGTGCGGGGCCGATGACGCGGGTGCCGATCACGCCGTGCAGGTGGCTGGAGCCGCCCATCCGGCAGTTTATCTCGGAGAACCAGAACCGGTTACCGGCGGTCACGATGGTGTCCACGCTGACCGTGCCGCGGTAGCCCATCGCCTGGAACGGCGCGCAAATCCGTTTCGCGGTCTCGAGGAGTTCGGTTTCCATCGCCGGGTCCAGCCCTGGCGTCGGCGCGATGACGCCCGCGTATGTAGGGGTCATCAGCATCTCACCGTGCCCGGTCAGCCGTGCCTCGTCGTCGTCCAAGACGAACTCGGCGAAGACCGGGACCGCGTCAGCGAAATAGCGCTCGATCACGATCGAGTGCCGCCCGCCGTCGGTCAGCCAGCCCCACCGGGCATCCAGGTAGACGGAGACGTCGTCCGCGCTGGACAGTACGACGGCGGGCAGTTTGGTGCCCACTACCCGGATATCGGGTACGGGTGCCAGGACAACGTTGCCCTTGCCGCCGCTCTGCAGATCCTGCTTGACGATCAGGCAGTGACCGGCCGCGAGCTCCTCGGCGATGAAACGGCACGCGCCGGCCTGCTCGTCGCCGAACCACCCCGGCGGCATCGGTGCCCCCACCCCGCCGGCGATCGCGCGGAATAGCGACTTGGCGTTGATGAGTCCGACTCCGCCGGCCGCGGCGAGCCCGTAGCCGGGCAACGCGTCGGCAAAGCCCAGCTCGCGGGCGAGCGCGGCAACCGCCCCGTCCCCGCACATCGCGATGATGGCGTGGACAGGCCGGCCATCCAGCGCCACGCGCACGCCGTCCACGCATGACGTGCTGAGCAGCCGGTCCCTGGACAGGATGTCCGGGCCGAACCGGCCCTGGTCCGGCACCACCAGGCGCAGCGTGGACCGGCGGGTCCCGGTGAGCGTGGTCACGTAACGCACGAATGCCTCGTCCGGCATCCGGGGCATGATGACGACGTCACCGTCCCGGGCGAACCAGAGCAGCCGCTGGGCGCCGCACCCCGCGTATTTGCGCTCGTCAGCGGGCATGGTGGCCAGATCGCCGACGATCTCTTCCGTCTTCATGTTCGCCACGAGAAGCGCAGTCATCAGAGAGAACTCCATTCCGTGGCGCCACCCACCCCAGAGGCAACCGTAAATACCTCGCTGGGCGAGATTATTACGTAGAGGTCGTCCCTGGTAAGAGGGTGGTCGGATACTGTTTTCCGCTGTGAGTACCGGTGAGCGCGGGCACGACCTGTCCGCGGGCGGAGACATGCTCGACCGGGTGCGCGGGTGCGCGGGGAGCGCGCTCGCGGCTTACCGCTGCCACCCCGGCACCGAGGTGGAGTTGCTGAACGTCTCAGAGAACGCGACGTTCCTGGTGACCGATCCGGACGCCGGCCGGTCAGTGCTGCGCGTGCACAGGCTCGGCTATCACACCGACGCGGAGATCGCCTCCGAGCTGGCGTGGATGGACGCGCTGCGGTCACAGGCCGGCGTGCGGACACCCCGCGTGCTGCCCGCGGCGGATGGCCGCCGGATCGTGCGGGCGGCCGAGCCCGGCGGCGGCCCGGTGCGGCACTGCGTCCGGTTCGAGTTCCTGTCCGGGGTAGAGCCGGGGCTGACCGGCCCGCACTTCGCCGAACTGGGAGAGATCACCGCCAGGATGCACCGGCACGCGAGAAACTGGGCCAGGCCGGCCTGGTTCACCCGGTTCCGCTGGGATTACGACGCGGCGTTCGGCCGCGAGGCCAGGTGGGGGCGCTGGCAGCGAGGGACCGGCGTCGGGCGGGCCGAGCGGTCTGTGCTCGGTCGGCTGGACACGGTGCTCAGGGGTCGGCTGGCCGCGTTCGGCACCGGACCCGGGCGGTTCGGGCTGGTCCACGCCGACACCCGGCTCGCCAACCTGCTGGTGCATGACGGTACGGTCAGCGTCATCGACTTCGACGATTCCGCCTTCAGCTGGTACCTGTACGACCTCGGCACGACGGTCAGCTTCTTCGAGGATTCACCTGCAGTGCCCGAACTGATCGACAGCTGGCTGGAAGGCTACCGGCGTTCCGGTGAGCTGGCCGTGGCCGAGGAGCGTGAGGTGTGGACGTTCATCTTGTACCGGCGCCTGCTCCTGCTCGCCTGGATGGGCACCCACAAGGCCGTGGACATCGCCGCCGAACTCGGCGCCGGCTACACCCAGGGCACATGTGACCTAGCTGACCGCTACCTCAGCGGTCGCCTGCACGTCTGACCGTACGACGACCGTTACGCACCTGCTGTGACGGGTCCCCCGGTGGACCAGTCTCCTGGTGTGGACGTGTCTCCTGGTGTGGACGAGCGGGCGGTGCGCGGACGCATCCTGTGCTGCCCCGCTCCCTTCCGCCCGCGACCGCGAAGGGCTTCGTGTGCCCCCAGACCCCGCCCAAGACCCCGTTGGTTTATTCGGAAGTGCTGACCGTCGCGGACGCCCGCTCACTGTGCTCCTGGCTGACGGCACGGAGGTAGGGAAGTTATCTATGTGATGTATGATTCCTGTGTTACCTGCGGGCCGACCCTGGTCCCGGTTTAATGTGCCGTTTTACCGCATCGTGGAAGTTTACCCGTCGTATACGTATGACAGACGGACACGAAGCGGTAAACCTCCACGTTGTTTTCGATTTCGCGGCGGTCACGGCCGCCTCCGGAACGATGATCGCGTGTACACCTTCCCCTTCCGGGGGGTATGGTGTCATGTTCACGACCTCACGCGTGGGCGAAGCCCCAGTTGAGGACCTTGGTGGCGACCGGGCCGACTTCGTTGATGTTGTCGCCTGGGGTGCCGAGCGTCACGCCGATCAGCGTCACGCCGTCCCGGATCGCCTCGAACAGGATGCAGAGCTTGGCCGCCTTGGTGTCGCCGGTCTTGATGCCGATCGTGCCAAGGTAGTCGTCCGAGCCGGGGTAGACGCCGATCAGCGGGTTGGCGTTCTGCCACCAGTAGCCGTGATGCCCGTCGCCGGCCGGCAACGTGTAGGTCGTCTGCCCGACGATCTCCCGGAACACCGGCAGTCGCATCGCGTACAACCCCAGCTTGATCAGGTCCGCCGGGGTGGACCACTCCGAATGCTCGGTGGGCCACGGCATCCCGTCGAAGTTCGTGAAGTGCGTGCCGGTCAGACCCAGCTTCGCGGCTTCGGCGTTCATCGAGGCGATGAACGCGTCGATGCCGGGACCATAGGCCAGCGCCAGTGTGTACGCCGCGTCGCAACCAGACGGCAGCAGCAGCGCCTCGAGCAGCTCCCGGGTGGTCAGCTTGTCGCCCACGATCAGTCCCGCCACACTGGGCTGGTCCTGGGAGTCGAGATACGCGATGACCGACTTCGGGACGGTGATCACCCGGTTGAGCGTGCCCGCCTTGATCACCAGCACGGCGGTCATGACCTTCACGATGCTGCCGATCGGCAGTTCCTTGTTGAGGTTGTCGTACCACAGCAGCTTGCCGGTGGTGACGTTCTCCAAGGCCCCAGCGGCGATCTTGATGCCGTCCGGCCCGGGCACCGGCGACTGGGTCGGGGTCGCCGCTGGGGTGAGCGTGGCCACCGCGGCCGCCGTCGGCTGACCGGCCTTGCCGCGCACCGGCACGCCGTACCGCGCGTCCACGGCATGCCGTGTCGCGGGCGAGCCCGTCGCATGCGAGCCCGTCGCATGCGAGCCAGTGGCATGCGAGCCAGTGGCATGCGAGCCAGTGGCATGCGAGCCGGAGGTGCTCGCGTAGACCGGGATGGCGACGGCGGCCGCCAGCGCGACGCCCACCATGGCGATAAGGAAGCGGCGCATCTGCACGGGCACATACTCTAGCCGTGTCTGACCGCCGGGATGTCCTTTATGCGCGAGGACGGGCTGCACGGCGGGTGACCGTAACACCGCGTATGTTCTGAGGAAAAACAGGTGTAGTGTCCATGTGCTTTAGTTGCGGGACGAGAAGATCCGCAGGAAGAACAGGAACACGTTCAGCGCGTCGAGGAAGATCGACGCGGCCAGCAGCGGGGCGGAGTCGAGGTCTGTCGACCGGCGCAGCCGCTGGAAGTCGAACGCGGTCAGCCCGGCGAAGATCACCAGGCCGATGACCGAATAGAGCAGCGATCCGTGCGGTATCCGCACGAAGATCATCACGATGCCGAAGATGATCAGCGCGAGCAGCGCCCAGAAACAGGCCCGGCCGATACCGGACAGATCCCTTCTCGTCGCGTACCCGGCCGAGCCGAACCCGGCGATGAACAACGCGGTCGCACCGCCGGCCTGCCATAGCACGCTGGGATCCGTGCTCGCGTAGTACACCATGGTGGGCGCCATGGCTAGGCCTATCAGCAGCCCGAACGCCAGCAGCAGGACGACCGTCAGGCCGCCGGAGGCGCGGACCGCGAACCGCATCGCGATCAGGCAGGCGAACGCGGCGATGAACCAGACAAACGCCCAGTTCTGCGCCAGGTTCCTGCCCAGGTACGTGCCCAGAGCGAACACGCCCGCGGTGACCGCGACATATCCCATCGTCTGCCCGAACAGCGTGCGGGTCCAGTCCCGGCTGGCAACGCCGCCGGGTGCGCGGTAGCTCAGTGATCCGTTCATATCCCGCTCTATTCCTCCGGCCAGTGCTTCGCCACCATAGTGAGCACATCGTACGTGGCGACCGGCTTGCCGTCCTGGTTGGCGACCACGGTGTCCCAGCGCACCTCACCGTGCCCCGCGTCCTCACGCGGGATGATCTGCTTGCAGGTCAGCGTCACGGTCAGCTCGTCGCCGGGGTAGACGGGGGTCAGGAAGCGCAAGTTCTCCACGCCGTAGTTGGCGAGCACCGGGCCGGGATCGGGCTGGACGAACAGCCCGGCGGCCCAGGACAGGATCAGGTAGCCATGCGCGACCCGGCCGTCGAAGAACGGGTTGGCCCGGGCCGCCTCCTCATCCATGTGGGCGTAGAACGTGTCCCCGGTAAACGACGCGAAATGCTCGATGTCGTCCAGCGTCACTGCTCGCGGCCCCGCCACGACGCTGTCCCCGATCCGCAGCGCCGCCAGCGGTTTGCGGAACGGGTGCACGCCCGTGCTGACCGGTGCCCCGGCCACCCAGCGGCCGGTTATCTTGGCTAGCGCCGCGGGACTGGCCTGGACCGCGGTCCGCTGCATGTGGTGGAACACGCCGCGCATCCCGCCCATTTCCTCGCCGCCGCCCGCCCGGCCGGGCCCGCCGTGCACCAGCACGGGCAGCGGCGAGCCGTGCCCGGTCGACTCGCGTGCGTCGTCGCGGTCCAGGACGAGCAGGCGGCCATGCCAGGGCGCGAGGCCGAGCACCACCTCGCGGGCGAAGCTGGCGTCGCCGGTGACGACCGAGCCGGCCAGGCTGCCTCGCCCCCGCGCGGCCAGGTCGATTGCGTCAGCGGCATCGCGATACCCGATGATCGTGCTCACCGGGCCGAACGCCTCCACCTCATGCGGCTCCGGCCCGTCGCTGACGATGAGCAACGGTGAGACGAACGCCCCCCTGCCGGGGTCTGCGCCCACCACGTCGACGTGGTCCGGGTCGCCATAGACCAGCCTGCCGCTGGTGAGCAGCGCCTTGACCGAGCGGCGTACCTCCTCCCTCTGGTCCAGGCTGGCCAGCGCGCCCATCCGGACGCTTTCGTCGGCCGGGCTGCCGACCACGACGGTCTTGAGCCGTTCGCGCACGGCCTCGGTCACCTGGGGGACGAGCGCCAGCGGGACCAGCGCGCGCCGGATCGCGGTGCACTTCTGGCCGGCTTTCACGGTCATCTCGGTGACGAGCTGCTTGACGTACAGGTCCAGGATGTCCGGATCGGCGTCCGGTCCCAGGACCGAGCAGTTCAGCGAGTCGGCTTCGGCGTTGAACCGGACCGACTTGCCGGTGATGGACGGGTGCGCGCGCAGCATGCGCGCCGTGGCGGCCGACCCGGTGAACGACACCAGATCCTGCTCACCCAGATGGTCGAGCAGGTCGCCGGCACCGCCGCAGACCAGCTGCAGCGATCCGTCCGGAAGCAGCCCGGACGCCACGATCAGCTCGACCAGCCGCGCGGTCAGGTACGCGGTCTGCGTGGCAGGCTTGATCAGGCTCGGCACGCCGGCGATGAACGCGGGCGCGAACTTCTCCAGTGGCCCCCACGCCGGGAAGTTGAACGCGTTGACCTGCACCGCCACTCCGCGCAGCGGGGTCAGGATGTGCTCGCCCACGAACGTGCCGCCCTTGCCGAGCGGTTCGGCCTGGCCGTCTATGTAGATGGTGTCGTTCGGCAGTTCGCGCCTGGCCTTGCTGGCGTAGCTGAGCAGGACGCCGATGCCGCCGTCCACGTCGAACCTGGAGTCGCCGAGCGTCGCCCCGGTCCTGGCGGACAGCTCGTACAGCTCCGGGCGGTGCTCAAGCAGGAACAGGCCGAGCTGTTTCAGCATCGCGGCGCGCTGGTGGAAGGTCAGCGCGCGGAGTCCGCCGCCGCCGATGTCGCGGCCGTAGTCCAGCGCCGCGCCCATGTCAATTCCCGCCGACGAGACGGTTGCGACCTCCTCGCCGGTCACCGCGTCGAGGACCGGTCGTCCCGTGCCGGCAGGGGATACCCAGGCACCGTTCACATAGCTGCGTAGCACCGTCATATACGCAGCGTATCTCGCGGGCCTTGGAAGGAGGTCAGTGGGCGAAGGCCTCCCGGTCGTCGGCTTCGTGCAGCGGGATGTTCGGCTGGGGGTGCGCCTGGAGCAGCGTCACCTGGCGCTTGATGTCGTCGAGCAGCAGGCCCGCCATGTCCCTGGTGAACCCGTTCCGCACCACGATCCGGCACACGGCCGTGTCGGTCATGTCCTCCGGGAACGTGTATGCCGGCACCTGCCAGCCGCGCCCGCGCAGCCGCTCGGACAGGTCGAAGACGGCGAAGCCGGCATCCGGCTTAACCGTGAACGCGAACACCGGCAGGTCCGTCCCGTCGGTGAGCAGATCGAACGGTCCTATGCCGGAGATCGACGAGGACAGGTACACCGCCACGTCCTGGCAGGCCTGGTGGACCTGCCGGTAGCCCTCGAAGCCGAGCCGGAGGAAGTTGTAGTACTGGGCGGCCACGTGCGCGCCAGGGCGGGAGAAGTTCAGCGCGAATGTCGGCATGTCACCGCCGAGGTAGTTGACCCGGAACACGAGCTCATCGGGCAGGCAGTCCGAGTCCCGCCACACGATCCAGCCGACGCCCGGATAAACCAGCCCGAACTTGTGTCCCGACGCGTTGATCGAGGCCACCCTCGGCACCTGGAAGTCCCACACCAGGCCTGGCTGCAGGAACGGCGCGACGAACCCGCCGGATGCCCCGTCCACGTGCATCGGCACGTCCGGCCCGCCGCCGGCGGCGAGCGCGTCCAGTTCGGCGGCGATCTCCGTCACCGGCTCGTAGGACCCGTCCATCGTCGACCCCAGCACCGCGACGACGCCGATCGTGTTCTCGTCGCACGCGGCGGCCGCCTCGGGACCGCGCAGGTGCAGCCGCCCGGGCTTCATCGGCACCAGCTTCGGCTCCACCTGCCAGTACCGGCAGAACTTCTCCCAGCACACCTGCACGTTCGCGCCCATGACCAGGTTGGGCTTGCTCGTGTCGAGGCCGGCGGCGGCCCTGCGAGCACGCCACCGCCACAGCAGCGCCATGCCGCCCAGCATGCACGCCTCGCTGGACCCGGTCGTCGAGCAGCCCGGCGCGTCCGACCCCGACGGCGCGTGCCACAGGTCGCCGAGGATGTTGACGCAGCGCCGCTCGATCTCGGCGGTCTGCGGGTACTCGTCCTTGTCGATCATGTTTTTGTCGAAGCACTCGACCATGAGGGTCTCGGCCTCGGGTTCCATCCACGTGGTGACGAACGTGGCGAGGTTGAGCCGGGCGTTCCCGTCGAGGATCAGCTCATCGCGGACCACCTGCAGCGCGGTGGTCGGCAGCATCCCCTTCGGCGGGATGCGGTAACGGGGCACCTCGCTGCTCTGCGCGCGTACGCACATAGGGCTGAGGTCGAGCTCGGTGTCTTCGCCGACTTTACTATGCAATGGCATGAATTATCCCCTCGGTCGTAGGCCCCGAGGCAAGGCTACGCTCCTCGCCCGAAAATTCATGCTTTTCTCCTAACTGACCGTGGTGCTTCCCTCGTCTCGCCCTTCTCCGCCCGAGCGTGCTGCTCGCCTGTGGCGGCTGTGGCTTGGCTCCCCGGGGGCAGCCGAAGTCCCGGGGGTCAGCCGAATGGGGGATGGGCGGGCGGCGGATGGCCGGCCCGGCGGGTCGGGCGGCGATGGGCGGGAGTGTGGCCGGGCGGGCGATCCGGCAGGCGGGGCCGCGCGGCGATGCTCGATAGCGGAAGCCAGTAAGCGGGAACGGAACGCCGGCCCAGGCCGGCGGTGAGGAGACGACGGGATGGCTGTCATCGAGGTGGAGGGGCTCACCAAGCGGTACAAGGGCCAGGCGGTTGTGGACAGGATTTCGTTCCGCGTCGGCCAGGGCGAGATCTTCGGCCTGCTCGGGCCGAACGGCGCGGGTAAGACCGCGGCTGTGGAGTGCATCGAGGGCCTGCGCCAGCGTGACGGGGGACAGGTGCGCGTGCTCGGGCTTGATCCGGAAACCCAGGGACACAAACTGCGCCAGCGCATCGGCGTGCAATTGCAGGAATCGCAGCTGCAGGACAAGCTCAAGGTGCGCGAAGCGCTGGACTTGTACGCGTCGTTCTACCCGCGTCCGGCGGACTGGCGCGACCTGCTGAACCGGTGGGGGCTGGCCGGCAAGAGCGGTGCTGCCTTCGGCAATCTGTCCGGCGGCCAGAAGCAGCGCCTGTTCATCGCGCTCGCCCTGGTCGGCAACCCGGAGGTGGTGTTCCTCGACGAGCTGACCTCGGGCCTGGACCTGGGAGCCCGGCGGGCCACCTGGGATCTGATCCGGCAGGTGCGGGACAGTGGCGTGACCGTGGTGCTGGTCAGCCATTTCATGGACGAGGTCGAGGAGCTATGCGACCGCGTCGCGATCCTGAAACAGGGGCGGATCGCGGCGCTGGACAGCCCGGCCGGGCTCGTGGACATGGTCGGCGCCCGCAGCCTGGATAACGCCTACATCACGCTTACCGGGAGGACGCTATGAGTAACGGCTTCGTAAAACTCGCCCTGGTTGAGACCAGGCTCTTCCTGCGGGACAAGCTCGCCCTGATCGGGGTGTTCGGGTTTCCCGTGGGCCTGGTGATCGGATTCAGCCAGATCCCCGGGTTCGGCAAGCCGCAGGCCAGCCTGGGCGGGGAGCCGGGCACCGAGTACGTCGCGGCGCTGGGCGTCGCGATCTGCCTGGCCGCCATCGCCCTGCAAGGGCTGCCCGCGGTCATCGCCCAGTACCGGGAGCGGGGCATCCTGCGCCGCCTCGGTGTCACGCCGGTCCGGCCGCTGACCTTGCTGACCGCGAAGCTGTCGGTGTGGGTCGCGGTCGCGGTCGTCTCGACGGCCATCGTGGTCGTGGTGTCGCGGCTCGCTTTCCATGTGCCGCTGCCGACGGAGCCGGGCTGGTTCATGGTGTCGCTTGCCTTCGCCATCGCCTCGCTGATCGCGCTGGGCATGCTCGTCACCGCGGTCAGCCCCACCGTGCGCGGCGCGGGCGGGCTCGGCATGGTGCTGTGGTTCGCGAACATGTTCCTGGCCGGGGTGTGGGTGCCCGCCAGCCAGATGTCGCCGGGCCTGCGGAAGATCGGCAACCTGACCCCGCTCGGCTCGGCCCTGCACGCGCTGCGGGACAGCTGGCAGGGGATAGATCCCCGGCTGGAGTACCTGGGCATAATGGCCGCGTGGGCCATGATCGCCGGCGGCCTGGCGGCGCGTTTCTTCCGCTGGGACAAGGTCTGACACCGGGGGAGGGCAGCGCTGATGGAAGCCGGGCGCAAGTACCTGCGGCTGCTGCGCGTGCTGCCTTACCTGGCGCTTGCCCTCTCCATGGTGCTCTATGCTCTGACCGAGCGTCCGTCGGCCGCCCAGTTCGAGATCACGGCGGGCATCGCCGGGCTCGCCGCGGCCTGGACCACCTGGCTGATCGTCCAGCAGCCGGATCGCGACCGGCAGCCGTGGCTGGCCCGGATCTGCGTCTTCGGCATGATAGCGTTCGCCGCGGCGCTGAGCGTCCGCAGCCCGTGGTTCGGCCTGTACAGCTACCTGGCCTTTCCCTATGCGGCGAGGTACCTGGCCGGCCGGTGGCGATGGGCGGGGTTCGCGGCAGCGGCGGTCGTGCTGAGCATCGCGCAGATCGGCGGGCTGCATCCGCTCACCGGCTCGCGGGCTGTCCTGTGGGCGGTCGTGGCGTGCCTGGATGTGGCGCTCACCGGGACGATAACGCTCCATCAGCAACGCTCGGCGGAGAAGCGGATGGCCCGGGAGATCAGCGCCGAACTCGCGGCGGCGAACCAGCGCAGTGAAGCGATGATGGCTGAGAACGTCGGCCTGCAGACACAGCTGCTCAGCCAGGCGCGCGAGGCCGGCGTGCTGGAGGAACGGCAGCGGCTGGCGCGGGAGATCCACGACACGCTAGCCCAGGGCCTGACCGGGATCATCACCCAGCTGGAGGCCGCACAGCGAACCGGCGACGCCGCCGAGCACTACCGCAGGGTCGGCGACGCGAAACAGCTGGCCAGGGACAGCCTGGCCGAGGCCCGCCGTTCGGTCCAGGCGCTGAAACCGGGGGCGCTGGAGGGAGCCAGGCTGCCGGAGGCGCTGGCGGAAGAGGCTGCCCGTTGGTCGGCCGTCAGCGGCGTCGCCGCGGACGTGACCACCACCGGGCAGGCCCGGCCGCTGCACCCGGAGGTCGAGGTAACGCTGCTGCGGGTGGCGCAGGAGGCACTGGCCAACGTGGCCAAGCACGCGGACGCGTCCCGTGCGGTGGTCACGTTGTCGTATATGGAGGACGTGGTCACGCTGGACGTGCTGGACGACGGCAAGGGCTTCACCGGGAGCGGTGACGCGGGCGGGCCAGACGGGAGCGGGTTCGGGCTGATCGCGATGCGCCAGCGAGTGCGGAGGCTCGCCGGGCAGCTGGAGATCGAATCGGGGGACGGCGGCGGCACCGCCGTGTCGGCCAGCGTGCCGGCCATACCGCTTGGCGGGAACTCATGAGCCCGATCCGGCTGCTGATCGCCGACGACCACCCGGTGGTGCGCGACGGCCTGCGCGGCATCTTCGAGGCCAGCGACGAGTTCGAGGTGGCCGGCGTGGCGGTCAACGGGCAGGACGCCGTCGATAAGGCCGCCGTCCTCGAACCCGATGTCATCTTGATGGACCTGCGCATGCCGCAGCTGGATGGGGTGAGTGCCATCCGCAAGCTATCCGAGCGGGGCATAACAGCACGGGTGCTTGTCCTCACTACCTTTGACACGGACTCGGATGTGGTCCCCGCGATCGAGGCCGGAGCCACCGGGTACCTGCTGAAAGACTCGCCGCCGGAGGAACTGTTGCGCGGTGTCCGTGCCGCCGCCCGGGGCGAGGCCGTGCTGTCCCCGTCGGTCGCCACCCGCCTGCTCGGGCAGGTCCGCGCGCCCGCGATCGAACCGCTGAGCCAGCGCGAGCTCGACGTGCTCGCCATGATCGCCGGGGGCGCCTCCAACCGGGACGCCGCGGCCCGGCTGTTCATCAGCGAGGCCACGGTGAAGACCCACGTCCTGCACATTTTCGCCAAGCTCGGCGTCAACGACCGGGCCGCCGCCGTCGCCGTCGGCTACCAGCGCGGCCTGCTGCCAAGGCCGTTATCCAGTGACTGCTTCCCGTCCGGTGGGTTACCGTTGCTCTCACCACTCTGGCCGCCCCCGCCACCCCCGCCCGCCCCGCCACAGGACGATCGCGCAGGCGCTGAGAAGCGGGTGCTCATACCTCATCAAAACGGGCGCCCGGCGGCTGATCTCGCTTATCGCGTGTACTTACACCCATGGGAGGGGGTAATAGTACACGCAATGATTCGAACTCTTGTCTGATACACGAGTCGTACAAGGCCGACCACGCCCAGGCGATCGCCTCGACTCGCCGCCGCACCGCCTCGCGGCGCACTGCGCGTCCTGGCACGCACAGGGATGGCGCCTGAGCAGTACGATCTCGGCAACGCCCTGGCCGCGGCAGTTGCGGACATGAGCAAGGGCATCCCGGCTAGGGCGGGAGAAATGCTGGCGGAGATGTACCAGCACAGCGAAACTCTCGGCGGCCTGTACCTGGATGCTATTCTGGATGGACGAAAGCTGGATGACCCGGTCCTGGGGGAAGTCTTGAGCCCCGACCTGATGGAACGCATCAAGGAAATCCCCGCCTTCCGGGCGCGTTTCGACCAGGCTCATGCCGAGGGCGAAGCAAGGGGCGGGGCGGACTCCTTGCTGCGATATTTCCGTGTCCGGGTGACGACTTGGCGCCGCAGGTGCTGGGCGGTGCGGGTGACGGCGGAGTTTGCGGCGGGGTGGCCGCTGGAGCCCGGCCGGGTAGCAGCGGCGCGGACGAGGCACACGGCCTGGCAGCGCGCGGACCCCAAGCAGTCGCGACCGGTGCTTACGTGTCCGAGATGATGTAAGATAACTTCTACGTAAGATCTGTACTTACATAGGAGTTTAGGGATGGAGTTCAGGGGGCGCGGTGCGGATCTGGATGTACTGGCCAGCCAGCTAGCCGTGGTGGCGACGGGCCGCGGCTCCGATCGGGGGCGTGCGATCATCGTCACGGGTCGGCGGCGAGTGGGAAAGTCCCGGCTGGTGCAGGAGTTCTGTGATCGGTCCGGAGTTCCTTACGTGATATTCCAGGCCACTAGGGGGCGCAATCCCGCCGCCGAGCGCGCTGACTTCAACGCTACGTTGGCGCAGTCTGCCCTGCCCGGGGCGGCGCTGGTGGCCGACTTGAGGGCGGGGGACTGGAACCAGGCGCTGCGGATGCTGGCCGTCGCCATCCCGGAAGATGCGCCGTGCGTCGCGGTCATTGACGAGGTGCCCTGGCTGGTAGCGGAGGACGCCGAGTTCGAGGGCGCGCTGCAGACCGTCTGGGATCGCCATCTATCGGCCAAGCCTGTCCTGCTTATTCTTATCGGCAGCGATATCTCCGTCATGGAGGCATTGCAGACCTACGGGCGCCCCTTCTTCGGGCGCGCTTTTCCCATGGCGGTCAGCCCGCTGAACCTGGCCGATGTGCGCGAGTTCACCGGCCTCGCGGCAGCCGATGCTATTGATGCCTTCCTCATCACCGGCGGGTTCCCGGAGATCGTCCAGTCGTGGGAACCAGGCATGGACAGGAAAGCCTTCCTGCACCACTGCGTATCGGACCCACTTTCTCCTTTGCTGGCCGCGGGTGAACTCTCCCTGCTCGGGGAGTTTCCCGAGGCAACGCTTTCACGTGCGGTGCTGGAGGCGGTCGGCGCTGGTGAACGTACCTTCGCGGCCATCGCCACCGAGGCGGGAGCCGGCACGCCGCTGTCGTCCGGGACCTTGTCACCCATCTTGACCACCTTGCTGGCCAAGCGCGTCCTGGCTGCCGACACCCCGCTGTCTACTAAGCCTGGGGAAAGGAACAAGCGGTATCGGATCGCCGACGCCTACCTGCGCTTCTGGCTCGGCCTGCTAGGCCGCGGGATCCCGCTGATCGAACGCGGTCGCGGAGACCTGGCGCTGGCGCGGATCGAGAAGTCATGGCAGAGCTGGCGTGGCCGCGCCGTCGAACCGATCATCCGGGAGAGCTTGCTGCGTATCTTGCCGGATACGGCATGGTCGCGAACCGAGGCTCTCGGCGGTTACTGGAACAGACAGAACAACCCCGAGATCGATCTCGTCGGCGCGGACCGGGCACCGGTGGCGAGCAGGATCGACTTCATCGGCTCGATCAAGTGGCTGGAGGATAAGCCCTTCGGTCGTCGAGACTACGACGAACTGGTCCGGCACCTGCTGGCGGTCCCGGGTGCTCAGCCAGATACGCCGCTGGTCGCCGTTTCCCGTTGCGGGGTCACCGAAGGCACACCGGTTGCCGCGCACTGGGGTCCAGCCGACCTGGTACGCGCATGGCAGCGGTGAGAAAGTGGCCAACTCCGCCACCTGGACTGGCGGTCTGGCCAGGCGCCACCGTCGTGCTGTCAGGAAGGCGGCGGGTCAAGCGCTGAGCAGGGTGACGGCCTGGACGCGTTCTTCCGCGACGGCGACAGGGGGCGCGGGAGCGGGCGGGCGGGGAGGACAGCGCCTTGGTGGTGGCCGCGGGCCTGGCCGCCGCCCCGTACTTGCTGCGCCGCGCGGACTGGGACACCGCCGCCGCCGTGCTCGAACAGGCCCTCATGCGGGACCGGTCGCCGGGGGTGGTGGCGGCGGCGCTGGCGGTGGCCGGGCAGAAGGCCGGGTACAGCGAGCGTGCCGGGCTCGGCCCGTGGACCCAGCTGAGCGACCAGGCGCGGCGGCTGCAGATCCTGGGGGCGATGGGTGAGCATGAGCGGGTGCTCGCCCAGACCAGCGTGCTGCGTGGCCAGATGGCGCAATTGCCCGCCCGGCCCGGTGCCAGCGAGACGGTCGAGCCGTGGAGTGTCCGCGAGGTCATCCTGGACACCGGCCGCAGCTCGGCGCTGACGCTGGGCCGGTGGCAGCAGTGCCTGGACATGACCGCCGAGATCACCGCCAGCCAGCGGGACCGCGGCGCCGGGCTGCACGAGCTCACCTGTACCCGGTTTAACGACGCGGTGCCGCTGATCCGGCTGGGGCGGCTGGTTGAGGCGGGCTGGCTGCTGCGCGAGTGCCAGCAGGTCTTCGAGGACGACCGCGACACCCCCAGCCTCGCCCTGGTGCTGAGCACCCGGGCCGACCTGGAGGACGCGGTCGGCCGGCCGGGCCGGGCAGCGGGCGCACCGGCTCGCCGCCGTCCTCATCCGCCAGCTCACCGGCATGACCCACGACCTCGCCAGCACCCAGCGCGCACTCGCCGCCGACCTCCGCGCCGACGCGGGCGCGGACCTGCCCGCCACCCTCGCCGACGTGATCCAGGTCGCGGAGCGGACGGACGGGGTCCGGCTCGGCGACCTGATCGCCGCCCTCCAGCCCGACCACCAGGTCGCCGGGCAAGCCCTGGCCGAGATCCTCCGCGCCGCCGCCAGGCCCCCGGCCGGATAGCGGCAGCCCGGGAGAAGCACCACGGCCAGTTATGATGTAGGTACCTCTGTCCCAACCCCAGGCCCCCACCCAGGTGTTGCAGCAAACTCTAGACACTGCCGCCAGCAAACCAAGCCATACAGGACCGACCATGCCCCGGTGATCGCCTGGCGCCGTGCCGTGTAACCCCCTCGCGCGTTGGCGGTTTCGTGGAGTTAGGGGTCAATTCCAAGAACCCTGATACGTGAATCAACGATTCTGATCCACCCGGCGACGCAGCGTAGCTGTACGGAATCTAATGAGAGGTTGATCCTGGCGGGCGGAGGGGCTACCGGGGGGACACCGCCCCTCGTATGCTGCAGAGGTGGGAAGCCGGGATGCCGAGCGCGCCAGATTGAGGGCCGAGCGGGTCAAGCTGAAGGCGGCAGATCCGGAGGGCCTGGCTGATGCCTGGGCGATGATCGAAGGCATCTGGGCTGGCACGGTCGTCCGGGCCAGGATGCTTCCCGAAGCGGTCTTCTATGAGCAGGTCGAGGGCGAGTGGAGTTTCGTGCAGACCCACCGTCATCTTGTGCTGGTCACGGATTGCTGGCTGCGGCGGATGGTGAAGGGGATCGCCCGCCCGTACCACCCATCGGGCCTGGGCGGATCGTGGCTCACCAGTCCTCGCCGCTGGGGCCTCGACCCGGACGCCGGCCCGTCGCTTGACCAGGTGCTTGAGCTGCGCCGGGAGCGCATGGACGAGGTGTGCGAAGTGATCGCCGGCGCGACGGCGGAGGAGCTGGAGCGGAATTGCATCCCGCCCGGCACCCCGGGCCATCCGCGGAAAGACCATACCGTGCTGCAGTGCCTGCACGTGGTCCTCAAGGAGGAGTGGCAGCACCATCGGTACGCGATCCGGGATCTGGAAGTCATTGAGAAACGGCCCCGCTGGTTACTGGCACCCGGTGACGTGCGCATTAGCCTTGCCGGAGTCAGGAACACGCGGGCACGCTGGACAACCTCCGTGAGCGCTACGACGAGGCCGCGGCCTCCCAGGTATACCCGACGTGCTCCGAGCTGATGAAATAAGAAGCATGCGGAATCGGCCAGGACATTGGCTGGGCCCGTTCCGCCTGCTGCTGCTGACACGCGAGGGCAGGCGGGTCGGCGACCCGGGTGCGGTGCTGCGCGCGGT
>Ga0335074_10000810_pt1 | contig 42855 bp, 36 predicted proteins | sample Lox_Sample_23_FD_206715 | JGI IMG/M metagenome (GOLD analysis project Ga0335074, IMG submission 206715) | Soil microbial communities from Loxahatchee National Wildlife Refuge, Florida, United States - Lox_Sample_2.3 | ecosystem: Environmental > Terrestrial > Soil > Wetlands | place: USA...
TGCCGGGATCGTCGGAGTACTTCTTCGCCAGCTCGGCGAAGTTGCCGCCGTGATGCAGTTGATCGAGGATTTCCTGGGCCTTGGCCTTGGCCGCGGCATCGGCCTTGGGGTCGTTGCCGTCGACCTTAATGAGGATGTGGCGGACCTTCACCTGGTCGTCGACCTGATAGTCCTTCAAGTGCTGGTTGTAGTACTGCTGAATTTCGGCGTCGGTGACTTGAGGAGCGCCCTGCGGGAGGTTGGTGTCGGTGAAGGCGATGTACTGGATCTTGCGCGCTTCAGGGACGGCGCTCGCGTAGCGGGCAGCGTTCTTCTTGAAAAAGTCCTCTAGCTGGGCGTCGGTGGGATTGATCTGCTTCTGCAGGTCGTCGGAACTGAGCACCGCGTAGTCGAACTTGATCTTGGTCGCCTGCTGACGGTAGTTGTCGCGCACCTCCTGATCAGAGATGGTGACGCCGGCTGTGATCAGGGCACGAAGGCGATTCTCCTCGATCTCCTTCTTTACCTCGTCCTCAAACTTGTCCCGGGTCATGTTGAACTGCTGCGAGACGAACTCGGCGTACTGCGCATCGCCAATGTAGTTGCCGCCGGGGAAGAGCACCTGTCCAAAGGCTCCTGAGTGGAGGAAGCGGCGTACATCATCGTCGGTGGCGGAAAGGCCGAGCCTCTTGGCTTCGAGCAGTTCGATGTGCTGCTGAATGAGTCCCTGGGCGACGCGAGGCATCATCAGGGGCGCGTACTGCTCAGGCAGTCCCTGGCGCTGCAGCATGCGCGCGGCGGTCATCTGCACGTCGGCGGTGGAGATGTCGTCAACCGCCGGCAGGAAGCGGCCGAACGGGCCGCCGCGGCCAATGGTGGCATAGGTGTCGGCGGAAGCGGTCTGATCGAAGACACCCGGCACCAGGGTGATGACCATGGTGATGCAGGCGACGGAGATGATGACGACAAAGATGCCCTTGGTGAAGCGGCTGTCTTTTTGCAGGAAACGGATCATGGGTGAGTGACGACCTTTGCTGACGGCGCTCGCGGCGCTGCTCGGCTGGCGCGAGGAGATTTTCCTGGTTTCTACAGGAAGCCCTTTCAGTATAAATGACGAACCGGAGCCAGGTTAGTTAGGGCAATACTTTCATCTTAAAGTTCAGCAACTTACCGGTGGGTTGATTCGTCAACCCTTGTTGCAAGGTAGCGCCCAGGTGAACCGATGCCCTCGCGATTCCGGTTGATGGTTCTGATCTTGTCGGTTTCGGGTTTGTTCACCGCTCCGACCCGCATCGCCTCAGCGCAATCCCAGTCGCAAAATCAGGCGCCGGGAAATCAGCCTTATACGATCCAGGCCAACTCGCGTGTCGTGCTCACAGATGTAACCGTCACCGACAGCAAAGGAAATCCGGTTCACGGGCTTCCCGAGTCGGCGTTTCGGATCTTCGATAACAAGACACCGCAGACGATCACCTCGTTCGAGGAGCATAGCGGCACGCCTGCTGCTGCGGCGATGGAACCAGTGGCAGCGCCAAAGGGCGTCTACAGCAACGATTTTCTCGAGCATCTGCCGCCGGTCATAAGTGTCGTCATCATCGACATTGCCAATCTTGGGATCCCGGACCAGATGTACCTCTACTACGAGTTGACGCAATTCTTCAAGGATCCGCCTGCCCAGCCACTGGCGATCTACCTGCGCGCCGGCAACGGCTGCTTTCTCGTGCAGAACTTCACAACGGACCACGCGTTGTTGGCCGCCGCCGTGCGCAAGGCTATCCCGCGCGTTCAGCCGACGGGACGCGAATACCTCAGCGACATCGACACGATGTACCAGATCGCCGGTTATCTCGGCCGGTTGCAGGGACGCAAGAACGTGCTGTGGTTTTCCGGAGGATCGACACTCTATCTGCGCGAAGACGCCGATCTGTACGAGGATCCGCAGGCATGGCGCAACTTGTACGATTTGCTGGAGCAGGAGCGCATTGCCGTTTATCCCATCGATGCGCGAGGCCTGACAACGTCCCTGAGCCCTGCGATGTGGAGCCAGGACGCGCTGATGAGCGAAACGGCAATGGCCACCGGCGGGCAGGCCTTTTACAACACCAACGGCATGAAGGAGATTACAAGTCGCATCCTCAGTACGGATGGCAGCTTCTACACACTGACCTATTCGCCACACGACTTTCACTTCGACAACAAATGGCACAAGGTGCGCGTCGCGTTGAATGTAAATGGGTATCAGCTCAGTTATCGCCGCGGATACTTTGCCGACGGGAGCCCGGGAGGCGCCAAACAGCCACAGCAGGACACCAGGCCGAGAACTCGCCTGCTGCCGGGCGGCGAAAAGGTCGAGCTGCCGGCGATGCGGAGTCTGCCGATCATCTTTCAGGCGAGGGTGCTGCCGGTGTCGGATCCGGCAGTCGCTGCCGGGCCCGTGATCTCGGGAATCATCCAGCCACCGCCTCTGAAACGGGGAGCAGTTCCGTATTCGATTCTTTACGAACTGCCGGCCGACGCGTTTACATGGCAAATGGCGGGCGGAAAGCCGGAAGTCACTTTAGGGGTTGCGGCTATCGTTCTCAATAGCGACGGCCGCGCTGTAGACAGCCGTGCCGAGCGTGTGAAGATGACGCTGAACACGGATTCATTGCGGCTCCGTCCGGACCTTCGCATGGCGATCGATCAGCGCCTCAACCTGAAAAAGAATGATGAGTTCCTGTATCTCGCCGTATGGGACATGACGAGCGGGCGGTTGGGAACGCTGCAGGTTCCCGTGCAGGTAACGAAGCCGGGCAAGCCGATGCGCAGCAACTGATCTTCGCTACGCCAGGGTGATCAGCGTGATTTCCGGCGGGCAGTTGAAGCGGAAGGGAAGATTCACCGTGCCTACGCCGCGATTGACATAGAGCTGGGTCGGGCCGAGACGGTAGAGGCCTTCCACGTAGTGCTGTCCCAGTGGAGGCAGGAACATGGCAGGCAGGAGGGGAAAGCGCACCTGGCCCCCGTGCGTGTGGCCGGAGAGCATCAGGTCGACGTTGCGGGTGGCGACCAGGGGAAGAACGTCAGGTTCATGGGCAAGCAGGATGACAGACTCGCCATCCCGGCTCGCAGGCAGGGGGAGGGCCTGCTCGAGTTTGAAGTCTTTACAAAGCGCATCCCCGGTTCCGGCCAGCCACAGTCGGCCCCCATCGCGCTCGAGAAGCACCGACCGGTTGTCGAGCACGGGGATGCCGTGTGACTGGAGAGAGTCGGTGACCGCGGCGGCGTAACGCTTGACCGCGCAGTCGTGATTGCCGAGCACGGCGTAGCGCAAGGGGCTCTGGATGTGGCTGAGGATTTCGGCGCATTCTCCGGCGAAGCGGATGGTGGCTTGCTCGGACCAGAAGCCGGTGGTGATGAAGTCGCCGGTGAGAGCCACCATGTCCGGCTTGAGGGCGTTGACTCGCTCGACGATCTGCCTGATGAAAAAGGCTTCGGTGTATTCGGCGTAATGGAAGTCGGAGATCTGAGCGATCGTGAATCCGCGGAACGCTTCGGGGATCTGGCGGAGCGTAATGGTGATCCGCTCAACGCTGATTTCGTGACGCGAGACTTCGCCTGCGTAAAGAGGCAGGCCAACGGCGGCGATTCCTCCGAGCTTCAGGAAATCGCGTCGGGAGAGAGGCGCTTTCTTTCGGCGCTCGAGGGTAGAAACTTCCACTCTTCCATGATAACCGTTCGCCTTGAAGGCCCTCGCACAGAGCCGGCGTAAATTAACGCGGCGACGATTGCTACCGGACGGCGCGGCGACTATGCTTCTTTCCGCATTCCCGGCGTGAAGAAATTCGCAATCTGATGGATGCAATCGAACAAGAGGAATTCCCCAATGGCGAACTATCTGATTCTTACTTGCGATGGCGGCGGAATACGCGGCTATCTTTCGTCGCTTCTTCTGAAGCAGCTCAACGATGACCTTGGTATCTTCGGTTCCAACAACCAGAATATCGACCTGTACGCCGGAACTTCGACTGGCGGCCTCATCGCTCTCGCGCTGGCGCAAGGCAAGAGCATCGACAGCATCGTGGATCTTTACGCTACGGCCGGGAAGGATATTTTCTATCCCGCGGGCTTTCAGCCCGGCTGTTTGCTGCCAAGTGCCGCGGCGGCCCTCACGGATGTCAAAGGTCTGTGGCAGGTTCTTTATGACGACATCGGCGACCCGTCAGTGCAGAGTGTTATTGAAAACTTCATTCCGGGAAACCCGCTGCTCAGTTCATTGGCCAGCAATGTTATGGTAACGACCTTTCAGCTGAGCGACTCGGCGACTCCCGCTTCGTGGAACCCGCTGGTGATCGATAACTATGCGGGCTCGCCGGGAAGCAGCACCTATCTGTATGACGCAGCGCTCAGCACCTCTGCGGCGCCGGTGTACTTCCCACCCTATAACCATCCCCAGTTCGGATGGTGCAGCGATGGCGGGCTGTTTGCGAATAATCCCGCGCCGGTGGCTGTGGGCCGCGCCATCGAGGCGGGCCAGCAGCTCTCGAATATCGTGCTGCTCTCGATCGGCACGGGCATCACAGCCGCATCGATGCAGGTGAGCGAGGATTCGCGCCTGTGCTACGGGCTGAAGTACTGGGCGTGGATTGAGACCTACGGACCGACGCCGCCATTCGCCATTCTCAATGCCCTGATGGACGGCGCGTCGATCAGCAACGACTACCTTACGTCGCAACTGCTGGGCGGCGGCCAGAGCGGCGGCCGCTACATGCGGGTGAATCCAACACTGCCCGAATCCGTGGCGCTCGACGATTATTCGCCGGCGGCTCTGAAGATGTTTCGGCATGTGGCCGAGAAGTACTTCGAGTCGAGCGAATGGACCAATATTGAGGCATGGGTGAAAAGCACGTTCCACAAATAGCGGGCGATGGTCGCACAGCGCGGTGAGGCTGGCGGTAGAGCAAAAAAAACGGCCGGGTAACACGGAGTTACCCGGCCGATACGCTGCTGCAATCGCTGTTAGTAAGGCCGTCCGTAGTAATAGGGGTAAGGACCGTACGGGTATGGGTAATAGGGATACGGCGCGGCGTACATCGGCGGCCGACGTACCAGGCGCGGCTGCTGCGGGACGCTGGAGGCCAGGCGTTGCGCCTCCTGCCAGGAGACAGGCTGTACCGTTACCGGAGCGGTCAGGCGGAAGTCCACCTGTGCCTCGGCGGGGAGGATGAGGCGAGGACCTCTGGTTGCCGACGAGGCTGCCAGACCGCCGACCCCGCCGACACCGGCGCCTATGGCCGCTCCAGAGCCGCCGCCGATAAGTCCGCCGATGATTGCTCCGAGGGCTGCGCCGCCCGCGGTGTTGCCCACGGTGTAGCCCGCCTTGTTGGGTCCCTTGCTCGACCAGACGTCGGAGGCCAGCGGAAAGATCGTGCCGCCGAGGTTGACATTGGTGAGCTGGAGGCGGAGCTCAGCCGAGCCGCCCAGATCGCCGGGCTTCTTTGACTCGACGACTTGTCCAGTTAGCACGGCACCGCGCGGGATGGCGAGCACTCCGTTCTGGTAGACGTCAGCCGCGGCGGTTGCCTGGAAAAAGGTCCCGCTCTTCAGATGGGCCGTGTCCAGCGTCTCGGCCAGTCGCACCGGGAGGAACGTTCCGGCGGGAATGGTGACGGGGCCACTGGGCGGCGGAGGGTTATAGCTCTGCTGCGGAGGATAGTAGTTGCCCTGCTGCGGCTGGTAGGGCGGTCGCGCTCCCATGTACGGAACCTGCGGGCCCTGACTCTGGGCCTGATTGGGCGCGGACTGCGTGCCGGGTTCCTCGTCGGGCGGAGGCGGGGGGACGTTCGATATGTCGCCGCCGGGGGCAACGGTGTTCGCCTGCTGCTGTTCGGTGTTTGCCGGCTCAGGCGAGTTCGGGTTCGCCACCTTGATGTTGTTGACGACTCCGCTTACGCCGGGAACATTGCCGGCAACGGTTTCCGCCTGCTGGTACTGCTCGTTGGTCTGGACCGTGCCGGAAAGCCTAACTGTACCGTTGATCGAGATGGTGGTGATTTGCTGGCCCTTCAGGATTGAGTCGTGCGCCAGTGCAGAGTCCACATCGGACTGAATGTCAGCGTCGGTACGCGCCTTCTGCTGCGCTTCGGGTTGTGCAGAGGAGGAGTTGTCCTGCGCAAACGACGCGGCTTGGGTAGAAAACCATAGGCAACCGGCCAGCAATCCGAGGAAGACTGTCCGGGAAATCTTGTTCTTGTCGCTCCGATGAACGCTCATGTCGTTGCAACCTCTACGCTTCGTGAACTGTCAGCTGTCCGGTCCACCTAATTAGATGGACGCAGACGGAGAAAGAAGCGTCTACCTCGTAGAACCCGGATGAGCCGGAAAAGTTTTGGGGACGGCCTTTAAGCCGTCCCCGTTAAACCGAGATTCCCGTAGATTTTAGCCGCGCTGCTTCTTGTAACGGGCAATGAGGGTATTAGTGGAGCTGTCGTGCTTGCCGCCGGGGTCTTTGCCTTCGAGTTCGCCGACGATTTTCTTGGCGAGCACCTTGCCGAGCTCCACGCCCCACTGATCGAAGGAGTCGATCTGCCAGATGGCTCCCTGAGTGAAGACGCTGTGCTCATAAAGGGCGACCAGCTTGCCGAGAGATTCCGGCGTGAGCTCGTCGAGGAGGATGGTGTTCGTAGGGCGATTGCCTTCGAAGACGCGGTGGGGAACGAGCCAGTCGGGTGTCCCCTCGGCTTTCACTTCTTCAGGCGTCTTGCCGAAGGCCAGGGCCTCGGCCTGCGCGAAGACATTGGCCATGAGCAGGTCGTGATGATTGCCGAGGGGATTGAGGGTCTTTGCAAATCCGATGAAGTCGCAGGGGATGAGTTTGGTGCCCTGGTGGATAAGCTGGTAGAAGGAGTGCTGCCCGTTGGTTCCGGGCTCGCCCCAGAAGATGGGTCCGGTCTGGTAATTGACCTTTTCGCCGCTGAGCGTCACGTGCTTACCGTTGCTTTCCATGGTGAGTTGCTGCAGGTAGGCAGGGAAGCGCTTGAGGTATTGCTCGTAAGGGAGCACGGCGACTGTCTGCGCGTCGAAAAAGTCGTTGTACCAGACGGAGAGCAGCCCCATGAGCACGGGCAGGTTCTTCTCAAAGGGCGCGGTGCGGAAGTGCTCATCGATGGCATGGAAACCGGCGAGCAGCTTGCGGAAATTGTCAGGCCCGACGGCGAGCATTGTTGAAAGGCCGATGGCGGAATCCATCGAGTAGCGGCCGCCGACCCAGTCCCAGAAGCCGAACATGTTGGCCGTGTCGATGCCGAACTTGGTGACTTCTTCGGCGTTGGTCGAAACGGCGACGAAGTGTTTGGCGACAGCTTTCTCATTGCCCAGCTTCTTGAGGGCCCAGTCACGCGCGGTGTGCGCGTTGGTCATGGTTTCGAGGGTGGTGAAGGTCTTCGACGAGATGATGAAGAGGGTCTCCTCGGCGTTGAGGTCTTGTGTCGCTTCAGCAAAGTCGGTTCCGTCGACGTTGGAGACGAAGCGGAAGGTCATGTCGCGGCGGCTATAGTGACGCAGCGCTTCGTAGGCCATGACCGGGCCGAGGTCGGAGCCCCCGATGCCGATGTTGATGACGTTCTTGATGGCCTTGCCGGTATGGCCCTTCCACTCGCCGCTGCGGACGCGGTCGGAGAAGGCGGACATGCGGTCGAGAACTTCATGAACAGCGGGAACGACGTCTTCACCATCGACGACGATCTTTTCTCCCTTCGGCGCGCGCAGGGCGACGTGCAGCACGGCGCGCTTCTCAGTGATGTTGATCTTCTCGCCGCTGAACATGGCTTCAAGGCGCGCTTTCACGCCGCTTTCTTCAGCGAGTTGCAGAAGGAGCTTCAGTGTCTCGTCGGTGATGCGGTGCTTCGAGTAGTCGAGGTAAATGCCTTCGGCCTCGACGGTCAGGCGAGTACCGCGGTTGGGATCGCTCTTGAAGATGTCGCGCAGATGCTGGTTGCGGATTTTCTCGTAATGGGCGGAAAGGGCTTTCCACGCTGCAAGCTGGGTGAGTGGGGTTGCAGTGGCTTCGGTAGCTGTGGTCATGATCGTGCCTCAGTCCTCAAATTTTGGTTCTCTTGAGCCTTATACACCTTGGATTCGCCTGCCGTCCGCACAGTCACAGGAAAATGCGATGGAACAGATGGTCGGGCATAGATGGGAGGGTGTCGCGTATTGACCGCGAGAATTCCATGCAGGTTTCGGAGTGGTTACGACGGCTCTGGTAGGATTTCTGCGGAGGAACGCCCGTGTTCCGTTATTCCCTACTGTGCAATCCTGCCGCAGCAACCGTTGTCCTTCTAAGCGCAACTCTCGTGGCCGCACAGGCCCCGTCTGCTGCTCCGACCGCGCCTCCCACACCGGTGAAGCTGACCGCCGCTGCCGATGTGCAGCGGGCTTATAACGGGCTCAAGGGGAACATCTTGAAGGCCGCCGACAAGATGCCCGCCGACAGCTATTCGTTTCGGCCCACTCCCGACATCCGGACATTCGCGCGCGTGGTGAACCACGTCAGCGAAGCGCAACTGCGCTACTGCGGCGTGCTTAACGGAACTTCTCCGGACGCGCTCCCCAAGGTGCCGTCGGAGACGGCCGACAAGGCGGCGATTGTCGCCGCGTTGCAGGCTTCCTTTGCCGAATGCGATAAGGCATACGCTGCACTGACTGATGAAAACCTGCTGCAGATGCTCACGATTGGGCCGATCACTCGAACCCGCATCGGATTTGCGTGGGGAAATGTCTCGCACGACAACGAGCAATACGCCACGCTGGCGCTGTATATGAGGCTAAAGGGCCTGGTGCCGCCAAGCAGCGAGAAGTAAAGATTCGCTCTAGTTGCCCGTCGGAATGATTCCCGCGTTCTCCACCATCAGGATGACGGTCCGCTGGGGCGCGCGCGTGCGATGGATAACGCCTTTAGAAACTACGAAACCCTGACGGGGTGAGAGCTCTACGGTGCGGTCCTCGAAGTCGATCAGCAACTGGCCTTCGACGACATAGAAGAATTCGTCGTCGTTGTCGTGCTTGTGCCAGTGATATTCGCCTTCGATTATGCCCACGCGAACAACCGAGTCGTTCACCTTGCACAGGGTCTGGTTGAACCATTTGTACTCGCAGGCGTCAGCGAGGGCCTTCTCGTCGATGACTTCCATCGCCGGATGGAGAATGTTCAGCCGGGTTTCATAGGGATACGCGGGCGCGGTGTCGGCCATAAGACCTCGCAACAATGACTCGGCTCTCATGTTAACGCCAATGGGAGCAGCCGGTGTGATCTAGCGCGCACAGAGCGGCGCTGCCATTGTTCCTCTCGGGCGCTTGCCAGCGTTGAAGGTGGCCACATACTGCTTTTGTTTTGTGGTTCTCTCACTGACACCCAAAAATCAGGGCGCACCGAGTCGGGCAGGACGTGCGGGCGGGGCAAATTGGGATCCATAGGGTACTGCGTGCCGAATACCTGTGTCTGTTTGATCGACTGCAGATAGCGATCCACCGTTGCCGCTGCGATCCACTGCTAACTTGTCATCGAGCGTGCTGTGCTGCAGCCCATTCAAATAAGCGCGCATGAGACGGGCCACGTGCACGGATCAAGAAAGTTGACGAGAACAGACGGGTCATCGATTGAGTGGCGATATTCGTCCTTCTTCAAGTTCCGAAAGATTGGCCGGGTGGCCCATTCAAGCCCAATGCTGCCTGAGTGGGGCAGTGTTACCCCATAATTGGGCAAGAAGCGTGGCTAGCCCAACTCACCAGCTCAGATTCCAGATATCGACATGCCACTTCCAGACGCCGTCTTCCTGCTTCCAGTACACGACATACTTGAAGTCAACCTGGATTTCAGGTGTTCCGGCGGGTTCCGCTGTCAGGACGCCTCTGCCGACTTCGACAACACCCTCTCCAGCCAGAATTACATCCAGCGGCCGGAGCACTGCCGACTTTCCGTTGTAGGACCGGATAAGGTCGAACCAGAACCCTTTAATGTCCTGCCTCCCAGTAACCATCAGCCTGCCGGGCGGAAGGATGCGCGCATCCGTCGTGTAGATCTGATCGAGAACATCGAAGTTCCGCTTGCCGAAGACCTCAGTATTGAAGAGATCGTTTGTCTTCGCCATTTCGCGCTTGATTTCACTGAGAGATTGCTTGGCACCTTCCATGGCCCGCCATCCTAGTCCCATACCGCCATTCTTTTCCACTCGCCCCGCAACCACGCAGCGCCAGTGTCCACTTTGCCTCGTCATTCACCGCCGGCCGCCTCATCAAATAGCGCAACTCCCACCACCATAACGTCTCCGCCGCCCTTCGTCCGCGCCGCCTCCAGCTGCCCTTCGCTGACCCGCGGATACGCTACTTTTCCCCTCTTCCCACATCTAAATAACTGAGAGGTTTATAGAGAAATGATTTCCAGGGTGAAACAATTCGTGATCGTCTCCCTGGCGACTCTGTGCGTGCCAGCCTTCGGCGCAAACCCAGCCCGTCCAGGGACAATCAATTACATCGAGGGCTCCGCTCTCCTTGCCGGAGAACCAGTCACTCAAAAATCTGTCGGAACCGCCTCGCTCGATCCCGGCCAGGTCCTTTCCACCGAGCAAGGCCACGCCGAAGTCCTTCTGACGCCAGGAATCTATCTGCGTCTCGACGACGACAGCGCCGTCAAGATGGTTTCGCCCGATCTCACACTCACCCAGCTCCAGCTCGAAAAGGGCCGCGCAGCGGTTGAGGTCGATGAGATCCATCCCCAGAATGACGTCCAGATCATCGAAGCTGGCATCCCGACCCAACTCCTCAAGACCGGCGTGTACGAGTTCAACGCCAACGACGACGTCGCCCAGGTCTTCAAAGGCAAGGCGGCTGCCCAGATCACTCCCAGCAAATGGGTCGTGATCAAAGGCGATCATCAGCTCGACCTCAACGAAGGCCCCGGCGTAAAGCCCCAGCACTTCAACCAGGATGCAGCCAAGGACGAGCTCTACAACTGGAGCAGTCTGCGTTCCGAATACCTCTCTGAGGCCAACGGCCAGCTCTCCGGATACTACGGTTATGCGGGCTACGGCCCCGGCTGGTACTGGGATCCCTGGGCATTCGGCTACACCTTCATGGGCCCGTACCCGTTCTATAGCCCGTTCGGCTGGGGATTCTACCCCTTCGGCTACTACGGCTATTACGGAGGCGTCGGCCGCGGCTTTTACGGTCGAGGCGGCTACGGCAGAGGCTTCCGCTACGGCGGCCATGTCGGCGGTGGTTTCGCAGGCGGCGGAGGTTTCCATGGAGGCGGCGGAGGCTTCCATGGAGGTGGCGGCGGCCACCGGTAAGCCGCATGATCCCGGGTGCCCCACGTCCCGCGCCCGGGACGTGGGAGTGCCTTTTGATCTAATTCCGAATCCCTAATCGCTAGTCCTTTTGTGGCCGACAATTCCCCAAATTCGATAGAACAGAAATAAGGAACAACAAGCCGGCTCGCCGGGCTTTTCTATTCCGAAAAGGGGAATCGACTGATGTCTAACTGATTTGTTTTGTCATAGATGGAGTTAAGCGTTCTGTTTTGTCATATTTACAGCCGACCCTTACCCTAAACCGCCTGGAATCAAACGCTTATGGGTTTCGGGAGGGGGAGGGGGTTACCTACCCAACCGTCAGCAGCTTCGGCTCAATCCCCGATTTGGAAATCTCCAGGAACCCCACCGACACCGGCAGCGAGAATCGCCTCGGCCCCGCGCTCCCCGGATTGAAATAAAGCACTCCCTTCACCCATTCAATTGCTGGCTGATGCGAGTGTCCGTAGATCACCGCCCTGATTCCCGCTGCAACCGGATCGAGATCCAGCGCCATCCGGTCATGCAGCATGTAGATCGACTGCCCGCCCAGCTCCACCAGTTCCGTCTCCGGAAGCCGCCCGCAGCGGCCGCCCCGGTCCACATTCCCCCGGATTGCGGTCACCGGCGCGAGATGCGCCAGCCGATCCAGAATCTCCGCGTCGCCCACATCACCCGCATGGAGAATATGTTCCACATCCTTCAGCGCCGCGATCGCCTCCGGCCTGAGCAGCCCATGTGTGTCCGAGATGACGCCTACCCGCACGGCTAAAGCCCAACCTCCATCCGCGTCCTCGGATCGAGGTAGTCCCTGAGCGCATCCCCTAGGAAGTTGAAGGCCAGCACGCACAGCATCACCGCCAGCGCCGGAAAGATCACCAGGTGCGGAGCGTCGAACAGGTGCGACCGTCCGCCATCCAGCATCGACCCCCAGCTCGCCGCCGGCGGCGGCACTCCCAGGCCCAGGAAGCTCAGCGTCGCCTCCGCCAGCACCGCCCCCGCCATGCCGATCGCCGACTGCACGATCAGCGGCTGGATGATGTTGGGCAGGATGTGCCGGACGAAGATCCGCAGGTCGCTCGCTCCCAATGCCCGTGCTGCCTCCACAAACTCCCTCTCCTTCACCGCCAGCACCTGGCCCCGGACAAGCCGGGCGTACCCCACCCATCCCCCAACCGACAGCGCCAAAATCAAATTGATTAAGCCCGGCCCGAGAAACGCCACGAACGCGATTGCCAAAAGTATCCCCGGAAGCGCAAGAAAAGCATTCATAACGAAGACATTCAGCATCGTATCCAGCACACCGCCGTAGTAACCGGCGATTCCGCCGAGCAAAATACCAAGGAATAACGAACAGCTGACAACAGAGACCGCTACAACCAGCGACAATCTTGCTCCATACAGAATGCGCGACAGGATGTCCCGGCCCAGCTCATCGGTGCCTAGCCAGTGCGTGGCACTGGGGGGTGCCAGCCGGTGACTTAAGTCAATAACCGCCGGACTAACCGGGGCGATTACCGGAGCGAAAATCGCGGCGACGACAATAACCGCCAGCAGTACGGCGCCAAGAACCGCAAGGGGTTGAGAACCCGCGCGTTGCAGGATGTGATGAGGCATTGAAAGACAGATTTTAGCGTCTCACGACGGAACAAAGTCGAAGAAATCGAATATGCTGAGTATGAGGCATCCCTTCTAGTAATCCCTCATGCGGTCCAAAAGTAACTGGACCCTTAACCGGAAAGGACACCGATCTTTGCGCATCCTGCTGCTGGGCCTGAACTATGCACCCGAGCTGACCGGCATTGGCAAATATTCCGGAGAAATGATGGAGTGGCTCGCCGCGCGCGGCCACGACGTCCGCGTCATCACGACGCCTCCCTACTATCCCGCCTGGAAGGTGCGCGACGATTATCAATGGTGGCAGTACCGCAAAGAAACCTCGCCAGCTGGCGTGACAATCTATCGCTGCCCCTTGTGGGTTCCAAAGCGGCCAAATGGAATCAGCCGCATGGTGCATCTGGGCTCTTTCGCCACCAGCAGCCTGCCCGTCATGCTGAGCTCCGTGCTCTGGCGCCCGCACATCGTTCTCAACGTCGAGCCCGCATTTTTCGGCGCGCCATCAGCCGTTCTCACTGCCATGCTTTCCGGCGCATCCTCCTGGCTCCACGTTCAGGACTTCGAAATCGACGCCGCATTTGAACTCAACCTGCTTCCGTCGCAGGGTGCGATCCACAACTTCGCCCTGGCGTACGAGCGTTTCGTTATGCGCGGTTTCACCCGCGTCTCGAGTATCTCGCGCAACATGGTGAAGCGCCTGGCAGAGAAGGGCATCGACAACGGCAAGGCTGTCCATTTCCCGAACTGGGTCGATGTGGATGCGGTCCGGCCGCTCGATGGGCCTAACCAGCTACGCCAGGAACTCGGCCTGAGCGACGACCAGGTAGTCTTGCTTTACTCCGGCAACCTCGGTCTAAAGCAGGGCCTCGAGACGCTGCCGCCACTCGCCGCTGAACTGCGAGATGATCCTCGACTGCACTTTGTCTTCTGCGGTGACGGAGCGTTTCGTCCTCAACTGGAGCAGATGACCGCCGGTCTAAAAAACGTCTCGCTCTTGCCCCTGCAGCCGATCGAAAAGCTGAACGAGCTTTTGAATGTCGCCGACATCCACCTGCTGCCCCAGAAAGAGGACGCTGCCGACCTGGTGATGCCGTCGAAGTTGACTGGCATCCTGGCCAGTGGGCGTCCTGTCATCTCGACTGCGGCAGCCGGCACCCAGGTGGCCGAGATCGTGGCCGGACGCGGCATAAACGTTCCTCCCGGCGACGAGAAGTTGCTGCGGGACGCTGTTCTCACACTCGCGGCGAACAAGACCATGCGCGAGGAGATGGGCCGTGCCGCCCGTCGCTATGCCGAAGAACATCTTGGCAGGGAGCAGGTTCTGCTACGCTTTGAGTTCGAGATGGAGGGCCTCCTGGCCGAGTCGGAAGTGCGTGAGGTGCGGTCCGCAACCAGGTCGGAAGCCCCCTCGCCTCGCCCCGATTGAGATTCTGCGCGTTCTCAGTATGCGCCCTGAAGAAACGGATGTGGAGATACGAATGCCGGTTCACCGGCATTCGGAATTGCTGTCATCTGTAGCAGCCCATAAGCTACCCATAGGAGCAGATTGATTTGAAGAAAGCCCTCATCACCGGCGTCACCGGACAGGACGGAGCCTACCTCGCGGAGTTCCTGCTGAAAAAAGGCTACGAAGTGCACGGCGTCAAGCGCCGCTCGTCGCAGTTCAATACGAATCGTATCGATCATCTTTACGAAGATCCGCACGTCGCCGGCCGTCACTTCATCCTGCATTACGGCGACCTCACCGACTCCAGCGTTCTCACACACATCGTTCAGAAAGTCCAACCCGACGAGATCTACAATCTCGCTGCCCAGAGCCACGTCCAGGTTTCGTTCGAAGAGCCGGAATACACAGCGAATGCCGACGCGCTCGGTGCTCTGCGCCTTCTCGAAGCCATTCGCATTCTCGGGCTTGAAAAGAAGACCCGTTTCTACCAGGCGTCTACTTCGGAACTTTACGGTCTCGTCCAGCAGATCCCACAGACCGAAACCACACCGTTCTATCCGCGTTCGCCCTACGCCGTCGCCAAGCTCTACGCATACTGGATCACCGTGAACTACCGCGAGGCTTACGGCATCTACGGCTGCAACGGAATCCTCTTCAACCACGAATCGCCCTTGCGCGGCGAGACTTTCGTCACCCGCAAAATTACACGCGCTCTCGCCCGCATCAAGGCTGGCCTGCAGGACACTCTGTACCTCGGCAACATGGACGCCCTCCGCGACTGGGGCCACGCCCGCGACTACATCGAGATGCAGTGGCTCATGCTTCAGCAGGAAGAGCCGCGCGACTACGTGATCGCCACCGGCGAGCAGCACAGCGTTCGCGACTTCGTAAAGTTGAGTGCAAAATATCTCGACATGCCGCTGCGTTGGGAAGGCATCGGCATCGACGAAAAGGCGTATGACGCCAAGGGCAATGTTGTCGTCTCCGTTGACCCGCGCTACTTCCGTCCCACCGAAGTGGAAACATTGCTCGGCGACCCCTCAAAGGCGCGCAGAGAATTGGGATGGACGCCGCGGATCACCTTTGAAGAGCTGGTGAAGGAGATGGTCACTGAAGACTTCTCCGCTGCCGAGCGCGACGCTCTCGTCAAGAATCACGGCTTCACCACCTACAACTATCACGAGCTGTAAGCGGCGGAGAGCAAGCGATGGAAAAAAACAGCAGGATATTTGTCGCCGGGCATCGCGGCCTGGTCGGCAGCGCTATTCGGCGCGAATTGGAACGGCAGGGCTACACCAACCTGCAGCTGACCACTCGCGCCGAACTCAATCTCATGAACGGCCCAGCCGTCGAGAAGTTCTTCGCTCAAGAGAGGCCTGAATATGTCTTTCTCGCTGCCGCCAAGGTTGGCGGAATCCTCGCCAACAATACCTATCCTGCCGATTTTATCCGCGACAACCTTGAAATCCAGACCAATGTAATCGACGCCGCGCATCGCTCCGGCATCAAGCGACTGCTCTTTCTCGGATCCAGCTGCATCTATCCCAAGCTCTGCCCGCAGCCGATCAAGGAAGAATACCTGCTCACGGGACCGCTCGAGCCTACCAACCGTGCATACGCTCTGGCCAAAATCGCCGGCATCGAAATGTGCTGGTCCTATAACCGCCAATACGGAACACAGTTCCTCGCGGCGATGCCCACCAACCTCTACGGCCCGGGAGACAACTTCGACCTCAACAAGTCGCACGTGCTGCCGGCGCTCATCCGCAAGGCTGCCGAGGCAAAGGCCTCCGGCGACAAGAAAATCGTTGTCTGGGGAACCGGCACACCTCGCCGCGAGCTCCTTTACAGCGACGACCTTGCTGAAGCCTGTGTCTTCCTGATGAGCCTGCCGAATGCAAAATTCGGCACGCTGCTCAACTCCGACGAACCGCCCCTCATCAACATCGGCACTGGACACGACCTCAGCATCCGCGCACTCGCCGAACTGGTGTGTCGCGTCATCGGCTTCGAAGGCTCACTCGAATTCGACACCACCAAGCCCGACGGCACGCCCCAGAAGCTGATGGATTCCTCCCGCATCCATGCTCTCGGCTGGCACTCTCGCACCAGCCTTGAGGATGGCATACGCCTCACCTACGAGTGGGCGAAAGACAGCCTGGTGCTGTCTCCCGCCTGACCCGCCACTAAAAGTGGAAACGGTAGCGCACTTCTCCGTAGATCTCCCGAGGATCGTTGTAGTGAAATCCCCCGAGGGTAAGGCTGTTGTCCATTAGCACCGGGTATTCGCAACATGACGGCCGTTGCGGACAGTGCAAATTTCTCTCCGAATGCCTTTCCGACGAGAGATCCGCCGTTTCAAAGGAATGTTAGTAATTGAACCTGTAGCGAAACTCCCCGTAAATTTGTCGTGGATCATTCCAGTGAAACCCACCGAACGTCAAACTGTTATCCAGCTGCACGCGACGATTTGCCACATTCAGCGCATTCGCGGAGATAGTGTATTTCTCGGCGAAGGTCTTTCCGACGGCTAGGTCAAAGGTAGTGTGGCTCGGCAGATATGGACCGGGATACTGTGCCTGAGGCGTTCCGTACAAACCGTTGGTAAAGCCTGAGCCATAGTAGACATTTGTTGACGCGTAAGCATGCCAGGGGAGAACGCCATTGAAGCCGACATTTAAGGTGTTCCTCTGATCGTGGTCCACCGGCGAGAGCCCCGGTGGAATATCGAGCGGGCATGCCTCCGTGACTGGGACTGGGCAGATCAGGCCTCCCGTGATCGGCGACGTCGCCTGCGCGATCTGGTTTGCATAGGCTAGGTGAAACTGGCCATGGTGAAAGACATCGGGAGAGCGCAGGGTGAGTGACCACCCTTGAATGAGCGCGTATTGCCACGTGATCGGCCAGAAGATGTTCGATTCGCCGATATTGTTGTGGTCCAGCCAGTTCTTCGCTCTGGTTTCATAGTTATAAGCGGACAAGGTCCAGTTTCGAAATGGAATCGTGATGCCATATTGCCATTGAATATCCCGCTCACCATAGAGAGCAGAAAAGGTAAGGTTCTGCCCGTTTGCGAGGTCAAGCAGCGGGCCGGTGGCAGTCACAAGTGGTGGGGCCTGGTAATAGTACCCATAGAAACCCTGCAAGACCCAGTTCAGCCGTGGGATCTTCAAAGCGCCTCCAACACGTGGATCGGTTGCATTCTCTGAGATGGTCGCGTTGAATTGGCTCAGACGAAGTCCGGTGATCAAGGTAAACCAAGGGGTTACCTTGAATTTGTCGTTGATGAATTCGTCGACCAACCCGCCATTCACTCCTATGGAAGAGGCGGGAACATTTGGCGTGCCGTCGGTGAAATAGTTATCGAAGTAGTTGTACTGGTGCTGAAAGAATCCGTAGATGCCGGCTTGAAGATCATTCTTCCAGAAGTTGTAATTCAGCGCCGTCTGCATACCCACGTAGTTGGCGTTCTGGTCGACCGTGGAGATGACTGGATAGTCATTGAGGCCGCCCTTATAGTCGGCTCCGTTGTAGTGGTAGAAGGGAGAAACCGTCAAAAGCGTGTTGGGATTGAAGGTGTGTACCCAGGAGAAAGTGACATAGCCATCGGGCTCGACTTCGGCATCGTGCAGACCGTAAGACGGATAGACTTGGTTGCCGATTGAGTTGGGGTCGGGGTCAATGGGGATCTGGTAATAGTCCCGGCGGAGCGAAGTCACCAGGCGATATTGGTTCTTTGGATCGGGATTGAAGATGAACGTGGCGAATCCACCGAAGCCATTTACCGCGTCATTAATCACCTCGGGAACGGGTGTCTGGAGTCCGTATTGGCTGCGGTTTCCGTTCAAGCTTCCGTACCAGGCAAATCGTTGAGTGTGACCTCCGCAATTGACCTGGTCATCGGTTTGATAGAAATTTCCCACGGTGAGAATGAGATCGCATTCCCTGTCGCGCTCAAAGCCAGTTCGCGGTACCACGTTGAAGACTCCGTAGGTACGATCTCCATAATCGGCGTCGTAGCTGCCGCTATACACCTCGAGATTGTCTATATCTCGCGGCAGGATCTGGGGCCCCAGGTTGGTGGCGATGTTGGTGTTGGGAATGGGGACACCATCGATCAGCCAGTTGACCTGATGGCCTCCCATCATGTGCAGCATATCGTGCGTCACATATGAAGCGGGAACATAATCGGTGATCATCCCTAGGCTGTTGGTGCGATCAGCTCCTGGAGTTAGTTGAATGTCTGTGCGGCTCACCATCGTTGTCGGCGTAACACTGTCCGTGGTCGCCGTCCCAACGATTTCCGGCACGACGACATTTTCTCTCGCGCCCTGGATCGCTAATTGGAAATGCAGCACCGGACTGGTGTCAGACTCTACCACTACGTTCTGGCTCAACTGCTGAAAACCCTTCGACGTAACTGTGACCGTGTAATTGCCGATAGGTACCGAGGTGAATAAAAATTCTCCGTTGTCGTTGGATTCCTGAGACCGAGTCCAGTCAGAGTCTTGAGCTTTGAGCGTGAGCTGAGCACCCTGTATAGGTCGGTGTTGAGGATCATGAACAACGCCGCGAACAGAACCGAAAATCGTGGCGAACGCAAATGGCGCCGGCAACAAAATCAAGAGCAGTATGATGGATGCGCTCTTTCGCATTGAATGGCCTCCTCGCCGCGGGAAAAGCGGCAAATCGTGTCTGAATCTTGTGAATGGAACGAGGCCGCCAATGATTGAAGGCGTGCTCGCAGTCCAGATACGCGATCAGGCGAGGAGAGCGGGAGGTCCGCGCTTCTGGCGGACGCGGTCGAACGAGACGCGAAGCTGAGCTTCAGTCTGGGGCGATACGGCAGGATGGCGGATGACCCCGGCGAAGATCGCCGCCGCCGTCTCCGGCGTAAAAGAAGGCAGCAGCATAACAGCAGGAGCCGCAGGCGTATACGGGCACTTCTCACTGACAGCATGCGCGCCCGAGCCTTGATTCGGATCTTCGGATGCCATCGCGCAGTGATGCCGGCCATCTCTCCGGCAGCACGCCGGGAGGGTCGCTTGCGCCCCTGCCCCCAGCAGTGAGGACACAAGAGGCAGGTTGAACAGCAACATCAATGATATGGCCAGCGCGTGCCGCACAGGCCCATTGTAGCCCGGGTTAGCGGCGGCGGCTACACGCCATTCCTCGGCTACTCGCTGTCAGCGTAGTAGCCATCGCGCGTTTGTACCAACAGATCCTTCTTCGTCGCCGTCAGCACGATCTTGTGATAGCCGCTGTCAGTGCTCTGCTTGTCCGGCGTGTAGCCAAGCATGTACTGGCTTCGCATTTCTTCGGCAATCGTGTTGTAAATCTGATCCGCAGTTTCTTTCTTGGTCACCTCAAACACGCGACCGCCCGTTTGCCCGCAAATCTGCTCCAGGATCTTCTTGCCGTCTACGTGAGATTCCTGCGATTGCGGACGCTGGCCGCCTCGCCCGCCGCCGGGATATCCGCCCCCCCCGGGATAGCCCCCTCCAGGATAGCCATAGCCGCCATGCCGCCCGCCAGGATACCCGCCACCCGGAAAGCCTCCGCTGTGCGACTCCTCGCCCTTGTAGTAAATGGCGTAGACCACGGTATCCGCGCGCTGCGCCGCTTCGATCGCACTGTTCAGTGTTTCCTTGCTGCCGCGATCGACTCCATCTGTCAGCACCACAACCGCCTTGCGGCCCTGCTGCTTCTTCAGTACTTCGCTGGAGGCGAGATAGATCGAGTCGTACAGCATCGTTCCGCCACCGCCGTAGTGATGGCCACCCGAGCTCTGGCCCGAGTCGTCGCTGCTCGTCTGCTGGAATTGGGGCGCGCCAATCTGATCAATAGCGGCGCGCAGCTTCGCCTTGTCCGGGGTCAGATCCTCCAGCAGATCCACCTCGCGGTCGAACTGAATCACGAAAGCCCTGTCCTTGGGCGCGGTCAGCATCGCATCCAGAAAGTGCTGACTTCCCGAGCGCTCATCGTCGAGCACTTTGCGCTGGCTCATGCTCGTATCGACCAGCAATCCAAGATTGAGTGGAAGATCCTTGTCCAGATTGAAGTATTTGATCGTCTGCGGCCGCCCGTCTTCAGCGAGAGTGAAATCCGCCTTGGTCAGGTTCGGCACAATGGCCCCGTGCTTGTCGCGCACCGTCACCGCCATCGTCACCACCTTCACATTCACCTTCACAGTCGTAGGAGGAGCGCTTGGCGTAGTGCTCGGAGTGTTCTGCCCGAAGGCGCCTGCAGAACATGCAACCGCGAGGCAAACAAGTCCTATCGCGCGAAAATTGCGACTCTTGAAAATTGTCATGGTCTCAGGAAGAACGCGCATTCCGATGCGCGGCAGGGAAGTCTTATTCGTCATTCGATATCCAAAGCGCTTCGATGGCACAGCGCAATGGTTAGACGAAAAATTTTCGCTTTGGGCCACACCTGAAGAACGGCGAAGTATTCGTCAATTCACTCCGCCCGAAACTCCACTGGAGGAGACCAAAACCCGCGCGCATCAGAATAATCCGCTCGCTCTAGGATTGCTGGCCCTGCGTCTTGCCGGCCGACTTCCACTTCAGCACTACGTAGGCGAGGTACCCCAGGTGGATAACCCAGGTGACTGCATAGGCCAGGATGAGATGCCGGTGAAACATCGGGTTCATACCGCCTCCAGTGCCGAGCGCGCAGCCTTCAGATCGGCCTGCTGCTGGCGATATTCAGCCGCGTATCGCAGCATAACAACGAAAATACCCCACGCCAGCCAGCCCGCCATATTCCACCACAGCGCTGGCATCATGCTTGGATCCACGCCTGAGTTTGGCCCGCCAAAAAACACCGGAGCGGGATGTTGCGTCCGCCACCAGCGCGTAGACATATATACGATCGGCACATCGAGATAACCGAAGATGGCCACCACGGCCGCCAGCGTGCGCATCTCCGGCCCGGCGACAAACCGCCGCACCAGCAGGTAGGCAACATAGATCAGCCACAGAACCAGCGTCGTCGTCAGCCGCGCATCCCATGTCCACCAGATGCCCCACGCCGCGCGCCCCCATAGCGATCCGGTAGTCATTCCGATCAGGCAGTACACCACGCCCATCTCAGCCGAAGCCAGCGCCAGCGCATCCGCCTTCAAGGCGCGTGCCTGGTTCCTGTTCCGAAGCGCCAGATAGGTAATCGAGCAGATCAGGTTGACGGCAAAAAACACCGCCATCCCGCACCATGACGGAACATGGTAGTAGAGGATCCGGGAAATCTCTCCCTGTTCCTGGTCAATCGGCACCACGAACATGGCCACCCGAAATCCATTTGCCAGTAGCGCCAGCGTGAGTGCGCCCCATATCCAACGAAAGGCTTTCATTCTGTATCTCTAAACGTACTTGTTAGTTTACCGGATCAGGCGTCTTCGATTCGCGAGGCCTCGAATCAGATATGCGTGCGGCCAAGCCTGCACGTTGCTCCTCTCACGGGCAGCAATAGCCCTTCACAACCCTGCTTCAACAGGAGTAAAAAGGATAGCCATGGCTTGGTTCACGGTTATTTTCGGCGGCGCTATTCTGATCATCGGTCTGCTTGGGCAAATCTTCGGCATCCGGAAGGAAAGATCCGCCCAACCCGAAGATCGCCGCATCGGCAAGCTGGTCTTCACCATCGGGTCCGTGGTCGTCGGTCTCTGGATCATCGCCTTTGCCACGGCCCGCGTCTTGCACTTCAAGACCACTGGTCACTGGTAGATACCGGGTCAGACCTGGACGTCTGCGCACCCATGAATTCTGCGCATTTCATGGTCGGAAACGTGTCAATCCCTCAAACCGGCATTCCTCCGCTAACTCATTCATTTCAGACGTATCGACGCTCTACAAATCTGGCTGGCTATTTCCGTCGAGCGGTTAAAATAGAAGTGAAGACTCAAACACAGGTCCGCTTCGTCGGGCCTTTTTGATTGCACGGATTTGCAAGCGTGACCCAACTCCAGCCTTTACCTAGGTTAATCCCGAGCCAGCAAACAGTTCCCGGCGATTGCAACAGAATGAAACAGTTACAGGCGGCCAACCTCTGCGGTCCGGATAAACGTCGCTCAAACAAGCGCTTACGGGCTTTCCCAATGAAATGAATGAATTACAAAGCATAATCTGCAAGAGCCATGGAATGAATGACTTAAAAACCATAGAAATTCGGGGGGAGGGGTACCCCTGCCGAAGATCAGTCTTCTGCATGAAGCACAAGATCAAACAGCAGCATGCTCACCGTCGTGAAAATCACGTCGTAGCCGAGCAGCAGCTCGATCCACCACGTCGGGTCTGTTTCCCCTGACAGGATTGCCGAGGTTGCCAGCGCCATCCCCAGCAACGCCGGCATGAAAATCGGAAACAGGATCAGCGGCAGCAGCAGCTCTCGGTTCCGCGAACGAATCGACAGCGCTGCAAAGAATGTCCCGTTCACTAGGATCGCCCAGGTGCCGAACGGCACCGCCAGCAGCAGCAGCCAGACATTCCCCAGCGGATGCAGGTTGTAGAAGATGGCGAACAGCGGTGCCAGCACCAGCTCAACAACGCTCACAAAAATGAAGTTCGCTACCACCTTGCCCAGAAATAGGGACGCCCCAGGCGCAGGCGCCATTCGCTGAGCATCGAGAACGCTGTTCCGCAACTCGCGCGCCCAGGCCTGATTCAGCGCGCTTATGGCCGCAAACAGAATCGCCACACAGAGAATCGGCCCCGCAATCTGCCGCGACACCGCCCGCGTCGGATCAAACGCCAGGCTGAAGATCACCACCACCAGCAGCGCGAAGAACAGCATTGAATTGATCGCATCGCGCGAGCGCCACTCAATGCGCAGGTCTTTGGCCAAATGCATTAGGAAATAGGGTGTTTTCAAGAGTAGAATCGCCTCATCCGTGTGCGTCCTTCGTGAGCGCAGCGATCGTCGCGCCCGCCTTTCCCGAATTGGCCGCCCGCAGATAATCCCCCGGCGACATCACCATCTGCGTTCCCCGCGTTCCAGCCGAAACCGAGATCAGATCGAATAACTCAATCGTCTCGTCAACATAAGCAGGGAAGTCCTTCTTCACGCCGAAGACCGTCACCCCGCCGCGTACATACCCTGTCAGCGGCTCGACCTCCTTGAGTGAAACCATCTCCGCCTTGCGCGCCCCCGCCGCCCGCGCCAGCTTCTTGAAGTCCAGCTCCTCGTTTCCCGGCACGACCGCGAACACATGTTCGCGCTCGCCGGTCACGCACAGCAGCGTCTTGAAGACCTGCTCCGGCGGCATGCCGATTTTCTCAGCCACCACAATTGCCGAAAACTCCTCCGGATCGACCGCATACTCACGCAGCTCATACCGAATCCCCAGCGACTCGAGGTACCGTGCTGCATTCGTCTTCATCGCCGTGCCCCAGCTGCCGTTTCGACCAGCGAAGCGACGTTTCCCGCCTGCAGCGTGAGCAGAAAATCGGCGACCGGCTCTGCCAGTTCACGCTGATGGGTCGTCAGCACGATGGTCTTGCCTTGCTCTCTCAACCGCACCAGCAGGTCCAGCATCTGCTTCGCGCTGGCGGCGTCCATGTTCGAGAAGGGTTCGTCGAGCAGCAGCAGCTCCGGTTGTGCCAGCAGCACGCGCGCCAGCGATGCCCGCTGCCGCATCCCTTGCGAATATTGCCCTACCGGCCGCGCGAGCGTTGCATCCAGCCCTACTGACTGTAAGGCTGCTTCGGGAGGCATGCATTCCCGTTCCCTATACAAGCGCGCAAAATATCGAAGATTTTCCGCGCCGGAAAACTCGTCGTACAACATCGACGCGTGGCTCATATATCCGATGCGCTCCCGCACGTCCGCCGGCTTTTCGCCGAAGACCTTCACGCTGCCATACGTAGGCCGGAGCAACCCGGCGATCAAGCGCAACAGCGTCGACTTGCCCGCACCGTTCTCGCCGAGCAGCACGTAACATCGTCCCTGCTCAATGCTCAGCGAAATCTTGCGCAGCGCGACAAACGAACCATAAAGCTTGGAAACGGAATCGAGCTCAACCACCTGCGTCATGCTGTTGGGAGTATAAACAGCCGCCGGCAGGAGACCGGAATCGGCGGATACAGTCTTGCTTAGCGTTGGCCCGCGGGAGCGGGAGCCATTGCGGCCGCCGTGCCGGTAGCCGCAACCGTTCCCGGTTTCGCGCCCGGCGCAGGAGCATACTTCGACGCGCACTTCGCCTGCAGCTGAGTCGCGTAAAAGACGCCATCACGCCCGTAGTTGCCTACCGCCAGCGCCTGCGCGTTGTCTTTGAACGTATCCGGCGGCGGCTCCTCGCCTTTGTACGACACCCGCAACTGATTCGAGTTCTCGACCAGAACGAAGTCGGCATTCGTGCCGTTATGTCGTATCGAGCCCGGCAGCACATTGCCGGCAACCCGCAGGTTGCGCGTGTATGCCTTCGATCCCATCCCGTTCAACTCCTGGATGGTCACGTAGTAGCTCTTGTTAGCACGCACTCCGCTGACCGCGAGAAAGGCAATCACCCCGAGGATGATCACCATGGCCGCGCCAATCCGCACACTTTGACTCTTGCGCTTCATAGGTCTCCAATAAGTTTATGACCATCTCAATCACCGTGGCAACTCAACCATCTCACCGTGTGCCGCGCCCGCGCATCTATTTATAATCCGAATCAGTTTCCGCAACATCGGACGCACCCAGCCCGACTATCACCGATCTTTCTCCCAGAGGGAACCATGACGACCAGCGGCCTTACCCCGAATGCAACCCTTGAGATTCTCCAGCCTCGCGCCGAGTGGATCGTGAAACGCAAAGCCGAGGCTGCGCGCACCGGCGACTCCAACATGTCGCAGATGCATTTCGCCCGCCACGGCAAGATCACCGAGGAGATGAACCACGTTGCGAAGCGCGAGAACATCCCGCCCGAGCTCGTCCGCGACGAGATCGCTGCCGGCCGCCTGATCATCCCCGCGAACATCAACCATCCGGAGCTCGAGCCCATGGGCATCGGCATTGCCACCAGGTGCAAGGTCAACGCCAACATCGGCAATTCCGCCGTTAGTTCCAATATCCAGGAGGAGTTGCGCAAGCTGCACACAGCCATCCAGCACGGCGCGGACACCGTGATGGATCTCTCCACCGGCGGCAGCATCCCAGAGATCCGTGAAGCCATCCTGCGTCACTCGCCCGTGCCCATCGGCACCGTCCCCATCTACGAGGCCCTCCAGCGCGTCAAGAAGCTCGAAGACCTCAACATTGACCTCTACCTCGAGGTCATCGAGGAGCAGGCTCGGCAGGGCGTCGACTACTTTACCGTCCATGCCGGCGTCCTCATTCAGTACGTGCCCATGGTTGCCAAGCGCATCACCGGCATCGTCAGCCGCGGCGGAGCCATCCTCGCTCAATGGATGACCCACCACCACAAGCAGAATTTCCTGTACGAGCACTTTGATCGCATCGTAAAGGTCATGGCCAAGTACGACGTCAGCTTTTCGCTCGGCGACGGTCTTCGCCCCGGCTCCATCGCCGACGCCAGCGACGAAGCCCAGTTCGCCGAGTTGAAGACTCTCGGCGAACTCACTTCGAAAGCCTGGGAGAGTGACGTGCAGGTCATGATCGAAGGCCCCGGCCACGTTCCGCTCGACAAGATCAAGGAACAGGTCGACAAGGAAGTCGAATACTGCTTCGCCGCGCCCTTCTACACGCTAGGCCCGCTCGTCACCGACATCGCACCCGGCTACGACCACATCACCTCCGCCATTGGCGCAGCCATGATCGGATGGCATGGAGCCTCCATGCTCTGCTACGTCACGCCCAAAGAGCACCTCGGCCTGCCCAACGAGAAAGATGTGAAGGACGGCATGATCGCCTATAAAATAGCCGCTCACGCCGCCGACATCGCTCGTCACCGCCCCGGCGCGCAGGACCGCGACGATGCCATCAGCTACGCCCGCTACACCTTCGACTGGGAAAAGCAGTTCGCTCTTTCGCTCGACCCCGAGACCGCCCGCTCCATGCACGACGAAACGCTGCCCGACGACTACTACAAGGAAGCGGCCTTCTGCTCCATGTGCGGACCGAAGTTCTGCTCCATGAACTGGTCGAGCAAGGTGGACGAGTTCAATAAGCAGGTCCACGGCCTCGAAAAGAAAGACCTGAGCGAGTTGGTCGTCCTGCAAGCGCAGCAGTTAGCGGCAAAGAGCTAGCTGCCATTCTCCAGAGCGTCATCCCGAGCGGAGCCTGGCGCGCCTGTCGCGCCAGGGCCAAGTCGGCAAGGTGTAATCCAGAAGATCGGTACCCTGATTGCTCGGCTTTCCGCTCTTGGCCAGCCGTCACATCAAGCGGCCGCCGATCGCCACAACTCCCTCCACAATTTGATTTTTCAAGCCTTTGCAAACGCAAACTGCACTCGGACTGGATTCCAACGGCAACCCCATTGACTTGCGCCGCAATCTTATAGCGGGTATACCGTCAATATGGTTGGGAAAGGAACGTCATCATGAATGCAGTTAAAGTATGGACAGCTTTTATGGTAGGAGTCGCTGCAGGCGCCGCCGTCGCTCTGCTCTACGCCCCGCAAACTGGAGAAAAGACCCGCCGTCAGCTTCGCCGCAACCTTGAAGATGCGGGCGACTACATCAAGGACGCCACCGACAGTCTCGGCGAGCATGCCGAAAAGTATGTCAAGCGCGGTCGCGGAATCGTAGACGACGTTGTTGATTCAGCCTCAAATGCGGTCAGTGCCGCGAAGAAAGTCATTCAGATCTGATCTTGGAATGCTGCTGGACCGCACCGCAGCGTAAACCGGGTCCCGCGACCCGAAGTAGATGACGCTGCGGAGTGAAGAATCCAGGCGCGGCCTCGACTGGGAAACTACGGTAACCTTTCGTTTGGGTACACTGGAGAGCCCTCTTGGTTACCTCGAAAGCATTCTGACAGCAAAGCTGTAACACCTCCAATTTGATCGTCCAATCCTTCTGTCTTCGCTGCTAGCATTGAGCTGAGTAACTAGTCATTTTGGCGTAGTTGGAACTGGGTATAGGTCTTTTGCATCGGTTGGAGCGAAATCTTTCTTCCCTGGCAGGTTGCTATGCACTGCTCGCATCGCTTGCTGCGTTATTTCTCGTTTACACCCGCGTGGTCTTCTTATCAGACGCGCCTGATTTGTCGAGCCTGATCTTCAGCCCGTTATCCGGCGACGCCCCGCGCTGGCGTCTGTGGCTTGATTTTCTGCGCGAAGCGGTGTCCGTTTTCCGCGAACGGATTCACACTACGTGGATGTTCTTCGGCGTCTTCGCTGCAGTCTGGGCTGCATGTCTCCTCTGGATGCAGGTCATCAGAAGCCGCCGCCACCTCAGCTTCAACCGGCAGGAGGCACTCTGGATGGGATGGATGAGTCTGGCGGTCTTCACCGCTGCCGTGTTGTATGGACTGGGTACAAATGGCATATTCCCCGAGCGCCTTCCCCAGCTGGTAACCGCTTCGGACATCGCCGCCCTCGTATTTATGCTCGCGCTTCCCCTCGTCGCCTGGTCCCGGTTGCATCGTCGACAGCAGGAAGTTGGGGAGGATTCCACTGAGGTGGTTGTGCCGCGCAGAAGCTCCGGATTCCTCGGCCTCGACGATGATGAGCCGAGTGCCCGGCTGGCCGAGAATCTTAGCCTGCACGAAGTCCGGCCGGAGGTCAGGCCCGTCGATCTCCTCCCGGCCGTTCAGATCTTTCACGAGCGCCCGGGTGAGCATGCCCGCGCCGCGGCAGACCGCCTGATTCAGACCGCCGAGCTGCCGGTGATTGCCACGTCCGCTGAACCCCTGCCCGCAGCTGCTGTCGCGCCTGCCCTCGATGCTGTGGCGCCTCTCTCGGACGCAGTCGACGAACCCACAGTGGGGAGTTCCGCGGTGAATGGAGCCGCATCAAAGGGCATCGACGGATTCCGCCGCTATCTTGCTGCCATGAACAGCAGCTGGCAAAACATCGAAAGCATTCGCGGAGAGATCGACGACTGGTTCGAGCAACGGCGGCGGCAGGCCATCGCCCACCTCGACACCCATCCGGGAATGCGAAGCCCCACCCTCGCTCAGGATATCTTTCAGGACTTTCCGAACGACAAACTCTCCGCAGTAGACGCCGAGTGGGCCGAAATTCGCACGGCCGCACTTGAGATCAGCCGCTGGTTCGGAGATTTGCCGGCGCCGGAACGCAACCGTTGAGCGGCGCAGATCCAGTTAGCGAACTTCCACTCGGCGCCCCCCAGCCGCGCCGCACCGGGCTCCGCCTGAGAATTGCCGCTACCGTAGGAATGGTCGTTCTTGCAGGCCTCTCCGTTGCCCGCCACGCATCCGCCTCTTTCGATCAGCCCAGTATTCCAATCGGAGATGTCGCCTCTCTCGACGGTATCGTTTCCGGAACCGTTCGCCTGAGCGGCAATCGGCTGGTTTTCTTCAGCGGAGATCGTTTCCGGTCAAACCAGAGCAATCTTGCCGTGAACTTTGCCAGCGGAGGCTCACTCGTCCTCTGTCCCCACTCGCAGGTCCAGATTCTCGGCAGTCAGAAAACCGGAGTCATGCTCGCTTTTGCCGAAGGTGGCTCGGAGGAACCCTTTCCTGTTCATCCGGGTGACGTTGTCATGACGCCGGACTGGCGAATTGAGATGGTCGGCGATGTGCATCCCGGAAACCTGGCCGAATTGCAGCTCTCTACCACCCGGCGCGGCGATCTCTGTCTTTCCAGCGCCGCCCAGACCAGCGCGTATTTCCATATCAGCCAGCTTGTGGGCGATGCCACCTTCGATTTTCCCGGTCAGGGAAGCGTCAGAATCGCAAACGGGGCGATGGAGACCTACCCTGCTGGCTGCTCGTGCGAGAGTAGTTCCTCAACGATCGAAGCATCTGGCGCCGAACCGCCGGCTGCCTCGCTTTCCAGCGCGGCACAGCCCGTTGCCACGTCGCCCGTTCCGCCGGCAATGCTGCCTCTGGCTGCGCCCAGCCCCGCCAATTCCGACGCGATCTCAAAAAGGAAGCAGCGCCCTCAGGACGTCGCCGGTTACGTGCGCTCCTTCGTCCACGTGATCTTCGGCCGTTGAGACCAAGTCGTGGCCGCAACTATAAGCCCTGTTCGTAACTCTTGGACCTGCGGTAACACTCAATTTTGGTTACACAAGTACCACTTTAGTAACATTGGGACTTGTCCAGCCTGGCTGCTAGCATCAGCCGAGTTGTTTCTGCTTTCACTATATTTTGAGTCGGGTACAGTCCTGTGGAACGGATTGAGCGAGGTTTTTCGTCCTTGGCAGGTTGTTATGCGCTCCTCGCGTCGCTTGCCGCATCATTTCTGATCTACGCCCACCTTGCCTTCATGGCACATCCGCCGCACTGGGCAAGCCCTGCGGTGAGGTTCGTCACGGGATCGCCAGCTGGGCACACCGTGCAACCTCGCCACGTATTTGCCACCATTCAAATCGCGGCGCTCTACCTGCGTGAGCGGATGCACACCACCTGGCTCTTCTGCGGAGTTTTTGCTGCAGTCTGGCTTGCCTGCCTTCTATGGATGCATTTTGGGAGACGCGGCCGGGGGCTCGCCTTTGATCGGCAGGAGGCACTTTGGATCGGAGGGAGCACTCTGCTGGTCTTCTTTGTCGCAGCGCTGTATGGGCTCGGGACAAAGGGCGTGATCCCGCAGCGCATCCCCGCGCTCGTGCCCGTTTCGGACGCGTTCGCGATCGGATTCATGCTCGCTCTTCCGGTAATTACCCTGTCACGGATCCGCCGTCGGCACGAAGAAGAGATCGAGGCGGAGTTCCTGCAGGAATCGAGCGACCTCTCCGCCCGGTCCCTCGCCAGGCTCGGACTGAGCGACGATCAGACGATTCTGCCGCTCGCCGAAAGCCCTTCTCGTCTGGACGTCAGGCTGGAAGCGAGGAGAGACGTGAGGCCAGACGAGATCAAACCAATGGATCTTTTTCCATCCGTTCAGACCTCCGACCCGGACGAACATGCGAACGCGACCGGCAAGCGCGTGGTGGAAGACATCGAAATGCCGGTCCCTCTTGACTCTGCAGTACCCATTCTCATGACATCTCCGGCGCTTGAAATGATGCCGCAGGCGCCAAATGCGGGAACACCTGCAGAACGTGAGCCAGATTCCATCGTGTCTCCCGAGCCCGAACCGTCATCGCCGGCTGGCATGCCGGTTGCCCACGCAGGCGCTAGCCAGGCGGCTCGCGGCATGAACGGATTTCACCACGATCTTTCCACTCTGTACCAAAGCTGGCAGCGTATCGAGACGATGCGAGGAGAGATAGACGAATGGTTTGAGAAGCGGCGGCAGCTGGCCGTTGCTCATATCGGCACACCTCCAGCCGTACGGAATTCTGGCCTCGCCAGAGGCCTCGTTCAGGATTTTCCGGACGAAAAGGTTGTCGCAATTGAAGCCGAGTGGGCGGAGATTCGCAGCGTCGCCCTTGAAATCAGCCGTTCTGTCGGAGACGTTCCAGCACCGGATCACCGCAGCTGAAGAAGGCGAACCTCAACAAAAAGCCCTGTCCATCGAGGACAGGGCTTGAGTTCAAGCGAAGGGGGGAACCTTAGCTGAAGAGGAGGATGCCCTCCACTTTTTCCGCGCCCTCATTGCTGATAGGCCGGTAATAAAGCTGGTTGTTCTCGAGATAAACCTCGAGAAACGCCGGACGCTCTGTGATGCCGCCGGCAATCAGCGCCTCCGACAGCGGATCTTCCACGTAACGCTGCAGTGCACGGCGCAGCGGACGTGCCCCATAGCTGCGGTCGACCAGCGTCTTGTCGAGAATCCACTTCTTCGCGTCGTCGGTCACGGAGATCGTGATCGCCTTCTGCGCCAGGTTGTTGTTCAGCTGCCCAAGCAGCAGTTCGACAATCTGGATCAGGTCGGCATCCGTCAGCGACTGGAAGAGGATGATCTCGTCGATACGGTTGAGGAACTCGGGATTGAAGGTCCGCTTCACCTCGTTCTTCACCAGATCTTCGATCTTATCCATCACCAGATCTTCACGGTCGCTTTGGAAGCCTAGTCCCTGTCTGCGCTGCAGGTGCCGAGCGCCGATGTTCGAGGTCATGATCACGATCGTGTTCTTGAAGTCGACCGTATTGCCCAGCCCGTCCGTCAGCTGCCCGTCTTCAAAAACCTGCAGCAGGATGTTGAACACATCCGGATGCGCCTTCTCGATCTCATCCATCAGGACCACCGAGTATGGGGACCGCTTCACGCGTTCCGTGAGTTGACCGCCCTCCTCGTAGCCCACGTATCCCGGAGGTGAACCGATCAGCTTGGAAACCGAATGCTTCTCCATGAACTCCGACATGTCGAACCGAATCAGAGCCTTTTCTGACCCGAAGAGAAACTGCGCCAGCGTGCGCGCCATTTCCGTTTTGCCCACGCCCGTCGGGCCCAGGAAGAGGAACGACCCGATCGGCCTGTGCGGAGACTTCAGCCCTGCTCGCGACCGACGAATCGCCCGCGCCAGTGCCGAGATCGCCTTGTCCTGTGAAATCACGCGCTTGTGCAGCTCTTCTTCCACGCGCAGCAGCTTCTGCGTCTCTTCTTCCTTGATTGACGTGATGGGCACGCCCGTCCAGCGGCTCACCACGTCCTCGATGTCCTCGCGGCTCACAATGCCTGCCGTCGAGTCATCGAGATGATATTTGTCGCGCAGGGCACGCAGGTTCTCGCGCTCCTTGCGCTCTTCATCCGAGTAGAATCTTGCCTTCTCGAACTCGTGATTCGCGATGGCGTTTTCCATGCGATGCACGATAAACTTGATCCTCTTTTGTACCTCGGTGATCTCCTCGGGCAGGGAAGTCTGGCGCAGCTTTACGCGCGCTCCAGCCTCGTCAATCAGATCGATCGCCTTGTCCGGAAGGAACCGGTCCGGAATATAGCGGTTCGAGTGCGACACGGCGAAGTTGATCGAATCGTCCGTATAGCTCACCGCGTGGAACTTCTCGTAGCGATCCTTGATGCCCATGATGATCTTGATCGCGTCCTCTTCGTTCGGAGGAGGCACCTTGACCGCCTGGAACCGCCGCTCGAGCGAACGGTCCTTCTCGATCGACTTGCGATATTCAGCCGGCGTGGTTGCGCCGATGCACTGAATCTCGCCCCGCGACAGAGCGGGCTTGAGAATGTTTGCCGCGTCCAGCGACCCCTCGGCCGAACCCGCGCCCACCAGCGTGTGAAGCTCATCAATGAACACGATGGAGTTTTGATTCTCCATCAGTTCCTTCATGATCGTCTTCAGCCGCTCTTCAAACTGTCCGCGATACTTGGTGCCTGCGACGATCAGCGAAAGGTCCAGCGCCAGCACCCGCTTCTCAGCCAGGAAGCTGGGTACTTCCCCGTCCGAGATGCGCTGCGCCAGCCCCTCGACAATGGCCGTCTTGCCTACGCCCGGCTCACCGATCAGCACCGGATTGTTCTTTGTGCGCCGGCACAGGATCTGCACCACCCGCTCCAGCTCCTGGTCGCGCCCGACCAGCGGATCGAGCTGGTTATCCATCGCCGCCTGCGTAAGATCACGCGAAAACTCCGCCAGCAGGCTCGACTCGCGATTCCTCTGTTGCTGCGGGGCCTTCTCCTGCGTGGTCCTTGCGAGTTCCTCTCGAATGGCCAGCAGCTTCAATCCACGCTCGTGCAGAATCTCAGCCGCGAAGCACTTCTCCTCGCGCAGCAGTCCGAGCAGCAGGTGTTCCGTTCCAATATGTTTGTGCGAAAGCCGCTCGGCTTCTTCCGCCGCATAGGCCAGCACGCGCTTGCATTCATTTGAGAGAGGCAGATCGACCGAGGTCGAAACCTTCTCACGAATCGTGGTGTGTCCTTCAATTTGTTTCCGTATGGATTCAACCGATGCATGAGAGCGAAGGAAGCGGTTGGTCAGCGCCTTGTCTTCGCGCAGCAGGCCAAGCAGCAGGTGCTCCGTTTCGATGTACGGGGACCCGAACTGGCTGGCTTCATACCGCGCGAAAAAGATAACGCGACGTGCTTTTTCCGTATAGCGTTCGAACATGTTCCCCCTGGAAAAGTTCCGGCTCACCCCGCAATCCCTGCCGTTCCAGCCGGGTATCCTGGGCCACCGGAGCCTTCGTCCGTATCGCCGCTTCCCAGAGCAGAAGACCCAAAACCGAAGGTCGTAAGTATCTTGCCCTGGATGCGGCTTTGAGGCTGGCTGCGGTCATCTGCATCCATCCCACTTCCACCGGGATCGGCTCCGCGCCTCGCCCGGCCTAGCACCCCGCAATTAAACCAACTGCGGAGAAATTTCTTCCATGCGCCCTTTTTCCAGGCGCAGAATCCTCGTACATCGGCTTGCCAATGCCATATTGTGTGTCACGATGACAGAAGTTAGTCCATGAGAATCGTGAAGTCGCTCGATAAGATCAAACACTACGCTCGCCGTACGGCTGTCCAAATCCCCCGTAGGCTCATCGGCCAGCAACACCTTTGGACCAGTCACCAGCGCTCTCGCCAGCGAAACCCTCTGCTGCTCGCCGCCGGATAGTTCTCCCGCCCGATGCTGTGCCCGGTCGCCCAACTCCACCTCGTTCAGCCATTTGCTGGCAGTCTTCAGAGCCACTCCCTTGCGCTCGCCCCGCGCCAGCAGCGGCAGCGCCACGTTCTCGGCCGCCGTAAACTCCGGCAGCAGGTAGTGGAATTGCCACACGTATCCCACCTCGCGATTGCGAAATGACGCGGCCTGCCTGCTCGATAGCGCTCTCAACTGGATTGAGGCGCAGTATACGTCACCCCCCGAAGGGGTATCAAGAGCGCCAAGAATGTGCAAAAGTGTGCTTTTTCCCGCGCCCGACTCGCCAACGATCGCCAGCATATCGCCTTCGGCGACCTCAAAGCTTAAGCCGCCGAACAACACCAGCCGTCCCCGGCCAGTCGTGTATTCCTTCCTCAGGTCGGCAGCTTGTATCAGGATTGGACGCGCGGGACCGCCGGAAGGATTCATTTGCCCGGACAGACTCGCGTCACGATACGGAGTTCCAGCCGGGGCGCGCGGTTCCGGGGAAACAAGCTCCATATCTACCTCTATCATCCTTTGACACAAAATAGTAAAAAACGATGCTTGCCAGTCACCCCTCGGTTTTCATCGGGAGCCGTTTGCGCTCCCATTTGCAGTTAGCGCTGGGTCTTCAGGATCGAACTCCCTGTGGATCACCGGCATCGTCTTCAGCGCCGTAAGCTCCGCCTGCACTCGCTTCCACTGCGCCTCATTCTTTTTCGTCGTAATCGGCGCTTCAGGATTCGAATAATAGTTCAGAATGTCGTGCTGCAGCGTCACTGGAACCGGCGCCCCCAGCGCCGTAACCTTCTGAAGAAGCTGGGCATACGTTTGGTCGGTCAGACGATAACTTCCCGGACGCACCTTTGCGCCGGTATCCATATCGCGGTTCTCCAGCTTCATCGTAATCCCCGGTTCCGCCTTCCGATTGTTGGTCAGATATCCCAACACCTGTTCGTAACGCTCGAGCGAGCGATTGACGCTCTCGACATACCTTTCTTCCGTTTGCTGTTGGGGACCGCGAATCGACAAGTCGGAAATAATGCCCACCTTGGGAATGATCACGATCACAAATGCCAGCAGGCGCGTCTGCAGGCTGAATTTCCCCTTGCGATAACGCTCCCACCCATTACTCGCATCGGCTTCGCTCACTCTTTTCGCGTAAAGATCGAATTCCGGTCCCGGTACATCGGCAGGGAAGTCCTTCCGGTGCAGCAACATCTCGGCGCGCGCAATCGAAGGCAGAAATCTGCGCGCCGACCACCGGTAAGTGGCAACCGTGGCCCTTCGGTCTATCTCTAGACTCCTCAGGTGCAGCCCGTAAGTCTCAAAGAAGGCAACTTCCAGCAGGCGCGGCGAAACCTCCAACCCCACATGGCTCAAATACGCCGATGGCGCCAGCCGTCTCTTGCTCAACTGGTCGATGTCGAAGGCAAACTCCGTCCGCACGTGGCCATGTGGGCTTTCGTCATAAGTCACCACCGGCCCATATTCTTCCTCGAGGCTGGGGAACTCTATAGCCGTCGAGGGATTCACCGCATCATGATGGCCGATGCAGTCGCCGACGTAGTGTGAGAGCGCGCCTATCGCAAATGCGAGCTCATTCAAATTGCGTGCGTTGCGGATCAGGCTGGCTACAAAATCGCCGGTGCGGACGTAGTGCGTCAGATTGCTGAAAAACATGTGCCCGAAGGGATAATATCCGGCGTCCTGAATCATGGAGCCGCCATACGCATAGGCGCGTGCACGTTCCAGTTCCGCTGGCGTCGCATTTGGATACCGACTGAGCAGCATTGGAACAATAGAGTCTTTCCACGCCAGGTCGATAAGCTGCTCGTGGGTCAGTAGGGAATAGCTGAAACCGGATTGCGAACTCGACAGCAAAAACAGAAGAAGAATAACCAACCAACTTACTCGACGTGCACTTGCCATGAATGCTGAGATGCGGCGAAAAGCGCTTGCAGAGATGGCCTGTTGATTCCACCACCTCTGACCGGCACGAATCGGGTCGCCACGGACGGTCTTCGTCCGTGGGGTGATCATTCGTACCGCAGCGCCTCTGCCGGCAAAACCCGCGCCGCCGAACTGGAGGGATAAATCGTGGCCAGCAGCGACACTCCCAGCGAAACCAGCGTCACCATCACCCCGTCAACGACTCGCGGCGCGAATGGCAGATAGTCAATCGAATACACTTCGGCCGAAAGCTGGATGAACCGGTAATGGCCGCCGATCCACGACAGCAGATAGCCGAGCACCAGCCCCAGCACCGTACCGATCACGCTGATAAGAAACCCCTGCATCAGGAAAATCCGCCGCACCTGCCCAGGCTCGACGCCGAACGACATCATTACGGCGATATCCTTCGTCTTCTCCATCACCATCATCGTGAGCGCAATCAGGATATTCAGCGCCGCCACGCACACGATCAGCCCAATGACGATGAACGTTACTACCTGTTCCAGCTTCAGGGCCCGGAAAAGCTCGCGGTTTTCCTCCATCCAGTTGTTCGTCAGGAAACCTGGACCCGCCGCGGCCTCGATCTCTTTTCCGATGCGGTCTGCGTGATAAAGGTCGTCTACCTTGAACGAAATGATCGACACCACGTCCGGCTCGCTGAACAGCGCCTGCGCGTCCTTCAGCCGGATGAAGCCAAAGCTCGAGTCGTATTGATAGAAGCCGGAGTGAAAGATGCCCACAATGCGAAATCGCTGCAGCTTCGGCAGCAACCCATAGGGCGTTAGCTCGCCCTGCGGGCTGGTCGCCATCACTGTCGACCCCACCTTCGCATCCAGCGTGTTCGCCAGGTCGGACCCAATCACGATCGGAGGCGTCGCCTCGCCCGCCACATCCGTCGTGTTCGCGTCCTGAGACAGCGGAGCGGCGCTTCCCGCGGTCATCTGCGAGAGCAGGTCGCTCACCGTCCGCTCTTCGTGGGGAAGAATCCCCTTCAGCATCGCCCCGCCCGACAGGGATCCGCGCGACAATAGCACCGGCTCATATAGCCCCGGAGCCGCGGCCGTCACATGCGGCAGGTGCCGCAGCCGGTCCGTCAGCGCTCTCCAGTCGCGGATGCCGTCATTCTGCACCCGCATCAGCTCCACATGTGCCGTGGAACTCAGCAGCCTGTCCTGCAGATCACGCCGCATGCCATTGGTAATGGCCAGGGCGATAATCAGCGATGCCACGCCCACCGCCACTCCTGCAATCGAAATGACGGTGATCACGCCTACCACCGCCTGGCGGCGCTTCGCCTTCAAATACCGTGCGGCGACAAAGAGTTCAAAACGCATTCCGCCTACTTCACTACCGCCTTCACCGCGACCGCATTCTCATAACGGTCGTAGACTCGCACCGTGATCACATGCTCGCTCGCATTCACTGGAGGCGCTGCTCCCGGCAAGGGCGGATTCAGCGGTGCATCGAAGTCAAACCGCTCCGTCAGCGAATCGGAAATCTTTCCCACCGGTTCGATGTACTGCCACGGCCCCGCATCCACCGAATACTCCGCGTGCGCAATCGGAGTTGCCGCATCCGTCGCCGTCAGTGAAACGTGGATCTTGCCATTCACCAGGCTCGCCGTCATGCCCGTCACCGTTGGCGGAGTCGTGTCGATCATAAAGCGGTCGCTGACCCGCTCTCCGGTCAGCGCCTCGCCCGGATTGTGCGAGGGTGCGTCGCTGGCCACGACCTTCAGACGGTACGGACCATCGGGCAGCTGCCCGCCATCAAAGCTCAAATATCGATCGGTAATCTTGTCCTTCAGCAACTGCCAGTTTTGCTCACCGTCTCCGCGGTAATAGACCGAGAAGCTCAAATCGTCGCCGTTGTCATCATGCGCCAGCCAGCGCGCCGTCACCGCCGTCTTGTCCTTCACCGCCGGCAGCGGCTCGCGCCCTGGTTCCTGCGTAAAGCTGATCACGTTAACGTTTTGCTGGGCAGGGAAGTTGATCGTCGTTCCCTGTTGCTGCGGAAGCTGCATCCCTGCCGAATTCACCCGTGCGCCCGGTACCACCACAATTTCATCCACCATCGGAGCCACATTCACCGGCAGATAGTTGATTCCCACCGACGCAATATCCGCGCCCGAACGCAGTTCCGCCTTCCACTGAACGAACCGTGCCGAATCCAGGCCCAGCGGTCCGACATTCGGCGTCACCTTCTTCCAGTCGCTCCATGCCCGCTGCGGATTGTCTACATTCCCCACCCGCGCAAACAGATCGAAGTTGCGCGCACTCGCGCCCGCCCCGGTATCAACCTCTGCCCGCCCCCACTGCGAAAATACCCCCGCATCGAAGACATCGCTCAGATATGTTCCTGCCGCGGCCGCCTCATGGCTCATCAAATAGAGCTTGCCTGCATTCGCCGTCCCCAGATAAATGCCGCGCGCTGAGTCCGCAAAACCTGTCACCTGCGATGCTTCAAGATGCGCCACATCCGCATACTCGCCGTTCTCCTGAATGCGGTACACGCGCCCTCGATTGCCGGTCGCCGCCAGCAATCCATCGGAGGTCCACTTCAGCGCATACACAATATCATCGTGCCCGGCCCACAGCTTGCGGGGTGCGCCATTCGGGCTGATCTCGTAGATCTCCGTCCCATCCGGAATCAGCGTATTCCCGTTGAACGCCTGCACCGAGCCTGGCTGCACGATCGTAATCGTCGCAGTTACAGATGTATTCCCTGTCACCGGGAGCGGAGGCAGGTTGCTATGCCCCTTCTCGCCCACCGACGCCGCATAGATCGACCCATTCGACCCTACGGCGACCGACGTGATCTCCCGCTTCGGCGCGTCGAAAATCACGTAGCCTTTGCCCGTCTTGTCAATCCGGTAGACCAGTCCCGTCCCATCCGAGCCCGCAATCAGGTTTCCCTCCGCGTCGAAGGCCAGCGTTCGGATATGCTGTTCGTCGCTCTTGAAGAACAACTCCGGCTTGCCGCCAGCAGCGATCCTGTAGATCCCCGCCGGACCTCCCGCAGCCACATACAGCCTGCCCTCCGCGTCGAAGGCCAGATCCCACACGTACTTCGGCTTTTCCGCCGTCTGCGCCGGATCGAACACTACCGTCGCATTCTCCTCGGTGCGATCCTCCACATGCGGATCGAGCTTGTAGACCTTTCCCGACGGCAGCGTCGCCGCGTAGACCGAACCATCCGGCCCCACGCACACCGCCTGCACCGTCAGGTCCTTGCTCGAAAACAGCTTCGTCGATTTCCCGTCCGGCGTTACGCGCAGCACAGTCGCCGGCGTGCCCGTCGCCAGGTACGCATTCCCCTCGCGGTCGGCCGCCACCGACCACACGTACGTCGAAGGCGTGGTGAAGACGAGCTTGCTCTCGGGACCAGCAACCAGGTGGCCATCGCTGGTGATGGCCACCCCATCCGGCTTGCCCTTCTCCAACTCGTCAAATTTGGACTGAGACCACAGGCGCGTGCCCTGCGCCTGGGCGATCGCTGAAAGGGAAAAAATCGCGCAAAGACTGAGGAAAGTGAGACCAGAACGGCGCATCATGCTGAAACAGAGTCTACTAGAAGCAGTCATTAACCATTGGACGCGAGCCGTTTGCCTTCTTTGACAACAAAGTAATGGTGCTCCTGGGGCTTGAACACCTGGTTGAAATATGTCCCCTTCGATTCGGCAGCCATCAGGTCGGCATATTCGCCTGCGGATACAGAAAAATAGCGGTAGACGTCTCCAGTGTCGCGGAACTCGATCTCCAGTTCACGTCTCCGGCGGTCGTATCCGATTGAAGCAATGCTCGTCGATTCAACCGCCACTCGCCTCATCGCATGAGCCCCTAAGGTATGCATTAGGTTGTGATGAAAAGTGACCGCCCCTTAGAGGCCTGTGACTCAGGCCCCTAATTACTCAGCACCGCCCGGTATCGCACCTGGCTCTTCCTCACTCGCTTCAGTGCCTGGTTGGCCTCCGCCATCTTGAAGTGCTCCACCTTGGCCTTCACTCCATGGCGTGCCGCCACGTCCAGCATCTCGGCAATGCGCGACGGGCTGCCGATATTCGACCCGCACACCGAGCGCATCGACCCGATCAGGGGAAACACCGGCAACGCAACCGGCTTCGGCGTCACTCCCACAAAGCACAGCGTTCCGTGAGGACGCAGCGTGTTCACATACCCGGCCCAGTCCTGGTCGGCATTGATCGCGGAAATAATCAAATCGAAGCTCCCCGCCAGCCCATTCACCGCCTTCGATTCGCGCGCATTGACGAAGTGATGTGCGCCCAGCTTCAGCGCATCCTCTTCCTTGTTCGCCGAGCTCGAAAACGCCGTCACCTCGGCTCCGAAAACACGCGCAAACTGCAGCGCCAGGTGACCCAGCCCACCCACTCCAATTACACCCACGCGCGAAGAAGGATTGATCCCTAGTGTCCGCATCGGCGAGTAGACCGTGATACCGCCGCAAAGCAGTGGAGCCGTCGCCTCGCTCTCCAGAGCCGCCGGAATCTTCACCGCGAAGCGCCAGTTCACCCGCAGCGACTCGGCATACCCGCCGTGCCGGTGAATACAGGTCGCTTGCGCCTGCGCGCACAGGTTCTCCTCGCCCTTGCGACACCACTCGCAGCGCCCGCAGGAATCTGCCTGCCAGCCAATACCGACACGGTCCCCCACCGCAAGACCCTGAGCCGCCGAGCCCACCGCGGCAACTGTGCCTACAACCTCGTGGCCCGGAATAAACGGATACTGGCTCATCCCCCAGTCATTGTCGATAAGGCTCGCGTCCGAATGGCAAACGCCGCAGTGCGCCACGCTCACTTCGACATCGCCCGGCTTCAGCTCGCCCGGATCGTACTTGAACGGGAGCAGTTCCGCCCCGGCCGCGTGCACAGCGTAACCCTTGATAAATGTCATGGTGATTTCGAACCTGTCTCTTCTTTAGCGGAGTCCGTCAACGAATCGCCCAAAAGCGAAATCGGCAGGAGTCTCGGGGGAATTTCTGCCTGCCTCGGCTATTCTACCCGCAGTGTCACTACCTGTTCTCCACTGAGCACTGCATCCAGTGCAACCGACCCCAGCGGGACGGCCGACTCGCCGTTCAGCGTCATTCCGTGGTTGTCACGCACCGGCTCCAGCACATTCGCCATCGAAATAGGAAGCGCGGTCAGCGTGCGTCCGCCGATTGCTGCCTGCGGATCGGGAGACAGCAGAGTCACATAAAGCCTGTCGTTCGCATGCTGGCTGTTCAGCTGCGCAATCGTCCCCGACACATCCAGATTTCCCCCCGCCAGTTGTGGAGGCTGCATCAGCCGGTCCAGAGTTCCGCCATCGCTCACCAGCAGCCGCACGGGCCCATCTGGCAATGTGGCCGGCAATGTAACCGGCACGCGCACATTCTTTAATTCTCCGCGCCATGGCCGGAGCGTCGTCTCAATCGTGACCGTGTCCCCGGCATGCACCACCGTTCCTCCCGCCTGCGCGCCCTCAATCTGTATCGTCCGACGCCCCGGCATCGCATCCACGTCAACTTCCACGCTCTCGATCGGTGTCCGCCGCGCAGCATTCGCATACAGCCGGTTGAAGTGCTCGCCCAGGGCAAGCGCTGCCACCAGGTTGGCCGGGGCAAAATCTGTCGGCGCAATCAGGTCCTCAAACCGCACCTCGGGATACCCGGCCAGCTTCACCCTGCCCCTTACCCGATAGGTCGTCTCGACTGCGTAACCATTCGTCTGCGCCAGGCTCTGAAAGAGCGAAACCATTACCGCCGCCGGAGTAATCTGCGCCTGGTCGATCACCTCGAGATGCAACGTCCGCGGTTTCTCGTCAGTTCCATCCTGTTGCAGGTGCATCGTCAGTGGAATCACCCGAGCAGGCTTGCCGAATACACCTTGAATGGCCGTCTCGCGATCCTCGGTAAACGACCCTATCGTCTGCGTAGTGTTGATAATCTTGAAGGCGTTCAGGGGCGACGGAACCGTTGCCACCACTTCAGCCTTTGCCATCGGCATCGACACCGGCCCGAATTGCGTAATCGGATGTCCGCATGCCAGTAGCTGCTTCGGATCGACGTACGTCACCGTGCAGGTGGCCGAGATCTCCAGGTCGCCTCGAACCAGGACCGCACTAACCGACGAACCCGGCAGAACAGTCCCCGGAATTACATGCTCCATTTCGCCGAGATCGCTGCTGCCCCCGCCAATCGCCGCCACCGGCGTCAGCCCCAGTCCCGGTGCGTGCTCCTTCCAGAACGCCACTGCTTCCGGACTGAATCCGCTGAAGACCAGCGGCGTGTCGATCGGCCGAATGTCCGCTGTCGCTGCATCCTGGCCGCTCGTCGCCGGACGCTCGACGCCGGCGACCTCGGCGGCTGTGGGCTCCGGGTGCTGAGCCTCGTCCCGAACCTCCAGCATTTGCCCAATGGGAGTGATCCCTGCGATGGGCTCCTTGCTGAATTCGCCGATCCGGTAGGCGAGCGCCCCCAGCAACTTGCCGTCAATGTAGACAGGGCTGCCGCTCATGCCTGCCACTACGCCCGAATATTCCGGCTTCGTCCCGTGCAGCCGCGCCAGGATCATGTCCTGGTGCGGCCCGAGCGCGTTGTGCAGCAGGCCCAGGATCTCCACGTCCATGGCTTCCGGTTGCGTACCCTCAAACACCGTGTATGCCGTGCCGTGCAGCCCGCGATGCACTTCACTCAAAGGGAAAAAGCTGGTAGAAGGCGGTGGAACCGCCGCGGCAGATGCCACATCCAGCACGCTTTGCGCCCCCGCCGCCGTCCACGACAGACAAAAGGCGGATACCATTGCAAAAAGAAGAAAACGCCCGCGCATGTCCTTTCGACGTTCTTGCACGTCTTTTAGAGTAGTCGCTCCCCACACTTGCCGCAAAGTGCGTCGCAGTTTCACAATTGAGGATGTCATGAAGAGTTACTTCGCAGCAGCCTTTGGCGTGGCCTTGCTCCTGGCTCAGGCACCCCTCTCCGTTCTCGCGCAGCAAAGCACTACCACCCAGCAGGGCTC
>Ga0335074_10000811_pt1 | contig 42826 bp, 33 predicted proteins | sample Lox_Sample_23_FD_206715 | JGI IMG/M metagenome (GOLD analysis project Ga0335074, IMG submission 206715) | Soil microbial communities from Loxahatchee National Wildlife Refuge, Florida, United States - Lox_Sample_2.3 | ecosystem: Environmental > Terrestrial > Soil > Wetlands | place: USA...
CAGAATCAGGCGCGCTCGGCGAGCATCATCTGCTCGTCCTGCCTGACTCATCGCTCGCTCCTTCAGCTCCACCCGCTCCACCTCGGACAGTTTGATCGTGCTGCTCATGAGCACAATCATACTCCTGCTTCAGTCGTTACAGTCCACTAGCTCTGCGGCGCTTTCCGTGTTTACGCCATTCGTAAGAATATCCGCAGCACTCGCCGCATCCGTCCCGTGGAACAGAACGGTAACTCCTTCTCCTACACCCTCTGCGGCAAATCACCATTATAGAGATCGCGATTTCAGGCGAATCTATCGCTAAGATTTTCATTCGCTGAAAAAGCTCGCTTCGTTATATTCGGCGTCATCCTCATGAACGAACACACCCACGGCAGCGACGTACCCAAGGAATTCCCCGCCGCGCACAACATAAAGCGTCACTGCGCCATCCGAAAGTCGAGAGCAATGAGGTTGACCGATTTCATCAATATCGACGCTGGTCGCCGGCCTCACTTCCAGCTCTCGAAACGCCGACGGCAACCCCAAAGCCGCAACGCCTTTAAACAGCACATCAACGCGAGTTTGGCGCTCCTGAGATTTGGTGCTTCTGAGAAGCAACTGGCGATGACTCACGGTGTAATTCCAGATTTGAAATGGACGTGCAAATTTTATTACTTCCGACGGCATGTTATCCCCTCCTAGATCACAAAAACGGATTGGGCACGATTTGGCCGCCTTGCATGAACGTAACACTGCCTTGCCGCCCTGCTTGATATATTTGTCCCATTTCCCAGTTAAAGAAATTGCCCTCTGTCGCAGGCCCGGCAAGCCCCTGTTGTGCTGCGTTCATAAATTGGGAATATACGGTGTCCCCAGAAACACCGTCTAGACTAACAACAATATTGGTATTTGCGTCTCCCAGCCCCGTCAGAAGAGTCGACTGCCAATTGACGTCTCCCATGAGCGTTTGGCCGCCAATCTGCGTCGCCGTCTGTTGCAAACCGTAATCTTCCAGACCGAGGACGATGGTATTTGTTCCCTCTGCGGCTTCTGCCGCCGCAATCTCCGCGCTCGCCAACGCATCCCCGAGCGGGTCCTCTGGACCGCCAGTAACGGCGATCGTACCCAGCGCGGCAAGCGCAACAAGGGGATGACCCGTCAGTGTGGCCCAGAGTTGCGACCAGAACCCCTGGGAGGCAGGAGCGTAAAAGACGCCGTTGAAGGCAGCGAGTGTGGCTGCACCTAGAAAGCTAGTATCAACTGTCCCCGGGGTATAAGGGGAGTTCTGTTTCGGTGCTGAGATATCTACGGTGGGGAGCATTGACTGTGCCCAGCTTAGCGCAGTGATTTGCGCGCCGAGAGCAGCCACTCCATTTGGGGCGGAGGGACTAAATACGAAACCGACAGGCACGGGATCAAGGATGGGACTTCCCTGGACTTGTACCGTCGGCATGCCACCCACCGTTCCGTTTTGGTCGTCGAATCCGGTTGGGTCGATCTCCGTGAGTGGGTTGTTGCGCACATAGCTATAGCGGTTATAGCTCTGCGGATTCGTCGGATCGGGAATTTGCGGGTCGGGTGACAGGAACCGGCCGATGATCGAATCCTCCACCCTCCCGTTCATGTGATTCATGCCCATCCAGAGCCCAAGTTGCGTCTGGAACGTGTAGCCTTGACGAGTGATGCCGGCGGCGGTGATGAGGTCCTGATTGCCCGAAGTGCCTGACCAGGGGGACCAGGTGCTTGGGTCGCGCCGATTGCCGTAGGGCGTGAAGCTCTCACTCACAGCCGTGCCACCGCTGCTGTTTGTAAGCGCTGCGACACTCCCTTGATGGTCCGAGAGCATGTAGTTGAAGGTATTCGTCCCGGAGCTCGTCCGAGAATACACGGCCACGGGCTCGTTCCCGGCATAGACGTAGTGGCGGTAGTTCATGACGCTGCCGCTTGTGACGATCTCGAGAAGATTCGCTGCGTAGTACGTACCCTCTGTGGTGCTATTGCCCGAATAGTACTGGTACCAGCGCTGTCGGCCCGGACCGTAGTAGAGCGAGATGGACTCCGCGGTGGAGCCGGAACCGGCGCTGATCGAGGTGGGATAGTTATAGGTCGACCAACCGATCGTGCTCCCCTCGCGGCTTGTCATGTTTCCGTTTGCATCGTACGAATACGTATACGAGCTGCTTCCCGCCTCCGTTACGGCATGCTTCCGGTTCGGGTCATAAGTCCAGCTTGCGCCCCCTGCGACATCGCTCCGCGAGGTGATGTTGCCCGTCGGATCGTAGCTGATTGAGAGATTCTGCGTGCCGTTGAGCTGTGTGTAGCTCAGGCGGTAGTCGTCGTCGTAGTAGATGTTCTCTGTCAGGCTCTGATTATTGTCCTGCCGCTGAGTGACATTACCCATCTCGTCATAAAGGAACGCAAGGTTCTTGACGCCCGATCCGCCGCTCACACCGGCCTGGAGTGAACCCAGCCAATGCGTAACGGCATCGTAAGTCCGGTTCGTCACGATGCCGTTTCCGAGCGTCTCCTCGGTGATCTGACCGTCCGGGTTTTGGGTATTGGCCTGCCAAATCGTGACATTGGGACTATCGGAGATATCTTTCACTGACGAGAGAATTCCATTCGTATATCCGTACTCGACCTCGAACGCGTAGCCCGAGGTGCTCGTGGGGTAAGTGAGCGTATTGAGAAGCCCCGTCGTCGAGTTGTACTGCCAGCTGTAGGTGAACGTGCCGGCTGACGGTAGCGCGATCGCGCGCTCATAGAGGCGGCCGTCCGAGTCATAGGTCTCTGACTCGGAGTACCCAGGCGCGCTGGTGCAGTTGGTCGGATTCGTACCCGTTCCCGTACAGACGCTCGCGAGCTTGCCGATATTGTGGCTCGAGGCGCTCGAGCCCCACGTCCATTGCGTGAAAAGGTCGGGCTCAGATCGACTGGACGGTCTCGAGAGCGCATCGTAGCTCTCGCCAAAGCTCTGGCCCTTGGCATCGGTCCAGGCTGTGCGCTCCCCAAGCGCATCGATGGTGTAATTCCAGGCACCCAGGTCCATGTCGGTTGCGCTCGTGAGGAATGGCTTGAGTCCATAGGCGTAAGTACCTGACCAGAGTGGATCGCCCTGGCTGTCGGTCACCCCCGTCGTGCTGCCCGCTGCATCATAGGCGCGTGTGACCGTATACCCGTAGTCATCCTTAACCGCGCGCAGCCAACCGTTCACGTCAGTTACGGTTGTCCGCGTGTTGTTTTGAGGATCCGTGACAACCGTCGTGGGACCGGAATAGCTGTAAGAGGTGCCTTGACAGCCACTGGCCGGTGGTAGCGTGGCAGGATTGCAGGTTGTCTGCCCGCTTGACTGATTGACTGGACGCTGCATCTCGGTGACGCGATTCAGCAGATCGTAGCTCATCGTCGTCCAGTACGTGCAGGTCGTCGTCACCTGACTCCAAAGGCACGGTGCCGACCGCTCGACGACGCGACCAAGGTTGTCGTACCGCACATCGAGGCGCCATGGATTGGCGAGCAGCCAGCCATTAGTGATGACTGGTCGCTGTAGTTCATCGAAGTAAGTCGTACCGCTGGTCAGGACCGACCCGTCCGCGTTGTAGCGCCAGTGCGCGATAGCCAGAGTACTGCTGCCAAGTAGGCAACCGCCCCAGCTGGCGCACGCCTCATAGCCCCAGACCGTGTACGTTCGATCCGGTCGGTTCTCCTGCGTCTTGCGCCCGAATCCATCGTAGTACCAGGACGTTGTTAGATTGTTTGCATCCTCCGAATTGCTGACCAGCCCAAAGTTCCAATTGTACGTGAAGGTTGTTGTTGCACCCGTGGGATCGGTGACGCTCGCGGGAAGTTGACCCGTGGTGCCCCAGTTCATCGTCGTCGTGCGGGCGGTCATGTTGACGCCCGTGACGGTATCCGAGTTGACATTCCCAAAGGCATCGTACGCCAGAGCCTCCGTCACCTTGTACGAGGAGCTGGAAGGCTCGGTGACGATCTGGGTGTAACGACAATTGGTCGTGTCGGGCGTGAAGGTCTTGGTGCGGGTGATCGAGCCACCGATCGTTGCAGTGTAGGCGACTTGAGTCTCGGTGAAGAGGTTCAGGCACCAGGTGCTGGTATTCGCATCGGGTGTATTGGTCGTCGTGGTAGTCCAGGAATCCCCGTAGTACGGCGAGCCTGGATCATCGTCGGTGAGCGTCGTCGCGATGCTTGTCGGGTTACCGTAATCGTCGTAACTATAGTTGGTCGAGGATGTTGAGATCACAGCACCGTACACGGGGCTCTGTGCATTCACTTCGCTATGTGTGGTCGTTGCGTTGCTCAGATAAGGGAAATAACGCTCCTCGTACGGCGTGCTGCTCAGGGTTGTGTAGGCGGCGGTCGTCAGGGTCTGCCATATATTGTCTGCGTTGGCCGCGTATCGGGAAACTTGTGAGGGAAGGCCAGTCTCAGGGAAGGCCCTTTCGTAGTACGTGTAGTAATTGGTGCTATCGCGCCTATCCCCCAATTGCACCCAGTAGAACGGCGTCAACCCGCGCCCCTGCAGGTTCATCCAGGCGCCGCCGTACCAGAAGGCGTGCTGGTAGGTTCCGCCGGATGAGCTGGTCGGGTCGCTATAGGTGACGTAGTTCACCACATACGTCGGACCAATGTAACCCTTGTATGGGTAGGATGCATTGGTCCCGGAAATCTCATCGTACCAACCTCGAACGAGCGACGAGTAGCTCGGCTCCGCAAAGTTTCCGTACCCGTCGGTGATCGAGCTCACGAGGTCCGGCGGCAGATTGGCGTTGTTGTGTAGGTAGTAAGCGAATCCGTTCGTCCCTGACTGAGTGCTCACGCAGCCCAGATCGTCGAGTCCGTCACCGTTGGCGTCGAAGCCGATGTACGTGCAGTTTGAGGCGTAGGTGAGCGACGTCGCAGTCGCCGCGCCAAATCCGGTTGCGGATGAGAGTTGAACGTACAACGTCCCATACTCGTCTTCAATGAGGTCACCGAGACCATCGCCGTTCCAGTCCATCACCCCAACCACCGGATAGGTCGTAGGCAGCGTCACTGCAGTGCTGCCATTACAAGCAGAGATGTAGACTGCTTCCCCGTAGAGGACCGCGTCAGTGCACGCATCGTTGTTGATGTTCGCAAATATCGTGCTGACTGTGATCGAGGGGCTGCTGCTCGCGCCTGCGTTCAGAAATTGCAGCGAGAACGTCCCGCCCGACTGCGAAATCATCTCCGACTGTGTGGTTTCGTATTCGATGCACGTGCCGCCATAGGAGCCAGCGCAGGTCATGACATCGATTGCGAGGTCTTGACGCCCGTCGCCGTTGAAGTCAAACGACCGGAGGTTCCCCGCTTGAAAGTCCGGGGTGATGAGAAGTGCTCCCAGTACGTTCCCGATCGTCGCAGCGGTAACGACTGAACTGCTGAAGGACGGAGTGCTGCCCGAACTCGTGTTGAGTCGAGTCGTTACTGTGACGTTACTCAGAGGGCCCTTGAGTTCGACGAGGTCCGGGAGGCCATCGCCATTGATGTCGGCAAGGCCGTATTGGGTTCCGGTTGAATCGACGGAGAGGCTCGTCGAGGTCCCAACGAAGGAGCTCCCGTTCCACGTGTAGTAAGACCAGGTGCTGCCGTTGTTGGCGAGGATCCCATCCTGTCCCGTCCCGAGCAGGTCCCCGAAAAGCACCGAGAGGCCGAGCGTGCCGGAAATCCCGGTATTGACGGGAGTGCCATAGCCGCTCGCAGAGCCGAAGGCGACGTACCAGTTCGTGCCGTTCGAATAGACAAGATCCATGTAGCCGTCGCCGTTGAAGTCATAGTGGGCGGCGAATGACCGCCACGCCGATGGCAGCGGACTGCTGATCCCCGTCGAGGCACTGGTCGAAACTCCTGGAGTGGTTGGCGCGTAGCTGATCGTCGTGGGGTAGAGACATGTACTGGCGGAAGTTGAGCACTCCTGGACTTGAGTGAGCACGTCACGGGCCGTCGTGGCCGATTGGGTGTAGGTAAGAACATACTCCTTGACCTGTGAGCCGCTCGAATCAATTGTGATCGAGGCGAGCAGGTCGGGATTCTCGACTGGGGTGTTTGCGACATAGCCGGCCGGGGGCAGTGCGTTTGCGTTGTAGCTGAACGTCATTGTGTAGTTGTAGGTGCTCGATCCATGCTCCTCAGGCGTCCAGGAGATCTGATATGGCACCGTCGTACCCTGAAGCGCGGCGCTGGGACACGCCGAACCCTGCGTGGTGCCCGTCGGACAGTAAGCAATCGTCATCGTGTTACCGGCGGGATCGGTCACCTCGTTGAGCAACCACGACAATGCTGTACTCTGGCCACTCGCCAGCACCTGCGAGTTACCGCCGTTGCCGTACTGCAAGCTGCGGCCGTCGGGCGTCTGAACGATGAAGTACGCGGGGCCATTGCCAGCCGACCCGTAGGCCGTCACATTCTCGAAATTCGCGATCTCCGTCTGGTAGGTCGATCCGGCCGTTCCGTATGTTCCCGACGTGAGCCGCAACCGCTGTCCGTCGAGGCAGTAGCCATCGCTCGTTGTAAGCGTGACGGCCGCTGGCGCGAGCGCGTTGTTGACGCCAGGTGGAGGATTTACGGGGTTGGACGTGGCGTCCTGAGCGTAAGTGAGATTGCACCGGTAGATCGCGCTCAAGCCGGAGAGATTCCAGCCGACGCCGACATATCCATTGCCGGACTGGCTGTTGTAGACGAGCGCCACGTGGGGCTGGAGGCCCTTGGGCCCCGGAGGCGCCCAGATCGGGATCGTATAGGTAGCGGCGCCGCTCGGTGAAACGGCGAACGTGCCGCGGGTACGACCGACAGTCTGAGCGTTCCCGATCGCGCCCCATGTGGCGATCAAAACAGCAAACAACACCGCCGCGAAGTTCGACGAGACCGCGCTTTTCACGAGAAGCCCCTCTTGTGCTGTTACGCGCTATTCGAGTCGGGAAACCCCTGATGCTGCATAGATCGCTGAATCAGTTGCGAATCGTCCCACGTCAACACGCGCGATCGCCCCTCGTGCGTGCGCGCAGGCACGAGCGTGCGAGTCCGCCATGCGGTCGTTTCATACGAATAGGGAGGAGTTTTAACGGACGGCGCGTCATGTCGACGTGCGCAGTCGCGTGTGGCCCCAGGCGTGCAATCTGACAACCCCGCACTGTCCATGCCGCCACACCCGTCAGGTATTTCGGTGCCTCGGAAGGTGCGCGAGTCTATCGACGGCGGGGGACGCCGCGCTTCACCGCAATCTCACCAAACCCTCAACTCACATAGATCGCCCGAACGCGTCCACTAGGAGGACATGTGGGTCCTCGCGACTCTTCAGGACAACGCGTCTCGCGAGAGCTACGTGTTCAGTCTCTCGAAGGCGATCGATCTGGGGGCAAGGGTGTCGAACTCGAGCCTGCGGCGGGCACGGGCAGAGAGTCGGACGGAGGCCCTGGGTTTCTGGATCCCGTCAGCGTGAGCGAAATGACACCGTCATTCGGTGGATTACGCAACGCACGACCAAACGCGTCCAACGTTCGGAGCGTGGTTTGCGAATTAGAGATCGAAGTGTCTCGGGCGGTGAGCCATTCGGGCTCGTATTCATCTTGATGCGCTCCCGGGCCGTACGGTTGTGCTTGAAAGTTCAGGTGCAGGATGTGGGTGAAGACGGTCGGGTCGGGCGGAGCGGACAAGGGTGATGCAGAGTCAATAGCACTCACCAGAGAGTGCTGCCAACGGTCGGTCCCATTGCATTGTTCCAGGGTCACCCCGAGAACGTTTCCGTGAGCGTCCTGGTCGATGCGCACGAAGCACCTGAACACTGGGGCGCCGATCTCGCTCCGGGGGCGGAGCCACGCGCGCTCAATCCGCGCATCGATCTGACCGAGATACCGACCATACATCGCTGAGCGCAGTGCCCCATCGGGCGCGGAGGCCGCTGAGGAGGTTGTCGAGCGATCCACATCCTCGCCTGGGTCCGTGACTTCGACATCAACGTCCGGAATCTGAAGGACGACCGGAATCGAGATGGGATCAGGCGTGTAAGGAATTGTTGCATCCGCGAGCGGCTTCGTACTCATCGCTGCCGGATCGTCGAGCAGGATCACCTGCATGCCGCCGTCGTCCGCAGCCTTCGGGGTTGCGACGCCTAACACGCCCGCATCATGTGGGTGCGTCTCAGTGGAACCATCACCCCAGAGGAACGAAGTGACGAGGAGCGCATGCAGAGCGAGTGAAGCCAGCGCGGCCAACGCGCTGAATGCGTAGCGGGGACGGGGCTTCGAGGGAAGCCCTCTCAGCGAATCGAGAAGAACCCGGTCCGCCAGATCGCGCAGATTTGCCCGTCCCTCGAGAATCATCCGCGCTTGGGCGGACGGATCCGACAGCGATGCCCGATTCGATCGCGCACGCACCGCGGCAGTCGGCTCAACCGATCGCGAAATCGGAAGCTTCTCCGCGAGCGTGGCGCGTCCATCGTGGCCCGCCGGCATTCGCGTGTCCCCTGCCGCTGCGGCGGGAGCGCCAGCTCGCGGTGGCTCGTAATTCGAAACCTCGATCGACCCTCGTTCCATAGAGTCGGGCACGCGCGCGGCGGAGAGCGCAATGATCGGCGCATTTCGCATTGGCCGCAACTACGCAGTCTGAACGAATTCCATGTTCCAGCCGGGAGCGCGCGGGACTCCGGAGGTACAGGTCAATTGCTCACCGTGAGAACCTCTCGCGAACAGTCACTGCGCTGACGCTAATTCGGCCGCGATTTCGTCGAGACCTCAAGACGTTGAGGTTGCGGCTGCACTCGCGAGACCTCACATCTTCGAAGATGGGTTTGCGGGCGGTCCTTCTGAGGCCGGCGACTTCAGAACCGGATTCTGATCTCCAATGACGGCACGCGCGTAGCCGCAATCGCAATTCGGCCAATGTGAAACAGACTTATGAGACGCGCAGCGCGTTGATTCTGGCCGGTCACGGCCTCGATCCAGAACTTACGCTTTGAGAGGCGAAGTGAGGCGCTCCCCGATTTGGTAGAACGGCGAGCTTAAGCCCTCCGAATCAGCTCGATGGCGCGCAGAGGATCGTTGTGGAGGATCTACCTCGTTCGATCCCCGTGCGCCAATAGAGCGCGAGGATCAGAGAGAGACTGAATGCAAGGGAGAGGAATGCGACCAGTATCCAGGGTCGGCGCGTGCGCCGGCGCTTCAACGCTTCAATGACCTCCGCCGTAGCGCGGTGGGCTGATTCCTCGCGTGCTCGTTCCTCGCGCCGAACCCCTCGACGTCGCAGCCGATCGGCCAGCGCTTGGACGCTGGCCAGTCGGAGTGCCGGATTGCCATCGGTTGCGGCGAGAATGTCCTCGCGAAGAAGCTCATCCGGTACCTCCCGCTCCCACCCGGAAACGAGCGGACGACGAAAGTCCCCGACGACCAGCTGGTAGAGCACGATGCCGAGCGCAAAGACATCGCTCTGTGCAGTGGCGGCGCTGCCGGCAAGCCTCTCAGGGGCCATATAGAGGAGTGTTGCCGCCCCATCGCCGATCGCGGCGTCGGCAACCATTGCATCGCGTTGCGTGATCCCGAGCCCCTGCAGTCGCTCGGGTTCGAGGAGCCGTGCGCTGCCAAAGTCCGTCACGCGCACGTGCCAGGCCCCCTTTCCGCCCTCACCCTCGGAGATCAGCAGATTCGTGGGCTTCAAGTCCCCGTGCAGTAGCCCGACACCGTGGGCGAGTGCCACGGCATCGGCCGCCTGGAGGCACAGTTCCACCCGCTCTTCGACCGCCAAGCCTGCCAGGTGCTCGGTCGCCCAGTCGAGGAGACTCACCCCGCCGTATTCATACTCGAGAAAGAATGGCGCTGCGGCGAAGTTCCAATCGAGGAGTCGGACCAGGTCCTTCCGGTCGCCGAGGCACTTGCGCAGGATCCGCGCAAACGTCGCCTCGCGCTTGAGTGCCGCAAGCCCCTCCCCGTCCGCTGCGAACTTGTAGACGCGCACTTCGTCCGTCTTGGCGTGCCGGGCCAGCCACACTTCGTGATTCGAGGATTGGCTGAGGCGCGAGACCAGCACGAAGTCTTCCCGACGCGAGACCAGGCCGTCCTCATCCAGTGCCAAGCGGCCCGCGAAATGCCGCCCGACGGCGATGCGTTCGATCGTGCCGGTGAGCCGGTAGCCCACCCGCGCGACGGTCACGATCCGTTCGGCATTCTCCTCACCGAGTGCCCTTCGAAGCCGAGTGAGCGCGGTGTGGATGACGGGTCCACCCGTCGGACGATCGCGCCATACGGCCCTCGCAAGCTCGTTGCGGGTCACGAGCTCCCCCGCATGGCGGAGAAAGACATCGAGCACTTCGAGCGGCCGCCGCTGGATCTCGATCACTCGTCCGGCCACTCGCAACTCGAAACGCCCCTCATCGAACTCGGCGGTGCCGAACCGATACCGATAAATCGCCGGCCGATCCTCATGCGCTTGAACCCCCATGACCGGAACGCCTCCGACTGTCGTGACCCTCTTGTCTTCGATCGAGTTCAAACGAAGCCTGACGGATCGCAAACCGGGTACACCGTACTCCTTATCTAACGGACATTTCCGCTCGCGCGAGATTTCACCCTGCCGAGTCTTGCGGGAGCATCGCCGCTGACCTTCGCTGACCCATTGCGAGGACGCAATCGATGAAAACCGCTACGCACACTGCGGCAACACTCGATCGATGGACGCTCGATGCGGAGATCTGTGAGCTCAATCTCGAGCCCATCGCCTTTCTCGTGGCACTCACGGAGCGGTGGGGCGTCGAGCGAATCGATGCGGCGGAGCTCGAGTACCGATGCTTTCTGCAGCTCGCGCGTGACTTTCCCGACCGCCCGCTCGCGCCGAGCCAAGACGCGGATACCTTTTGGCACTGCCACGTGCTGACACTCGGACTGTACCTGGAGCACTGCCAGAAGGTATTCGGCCGCCCGCTGCTCCACTGGCCCTTCTCGGGCGCGATGGGAGAGGCAGACGCGGCCCGCCAGCGCGCCCGTTTCGAAGAATCTCGCTACCTCATCAGCGAGCTCGTCAACCGGGTGCGATGCACCCAATCACTCAACCGATCGAAGGAGTAACGCCATGATCACGACGAAAGATCCGTCGCTCACCGTCTATCCGACCCGTGAGCAGATGCTGGCCCTGATCCGCGCGCAAGCCGACGTCGGCACGGGAGAGCGCGCCATGGAGCGGCGTTCGGCCGCGTCTGAGGCGCGGGCGCCGGCCTGTGTATTCATCCTCGACTGACCGTCCCGGCGCGCGCTAGGGATCCGCATTGGTCTGGAAGGTCCAACGGGGCGCAAGGGACTGCGCCCCACTCCGCTCAGGGCGTCGCTTCCACGTGAATTGAAGCCGGCGACCGCTGGATCGTGGCGGCAATCCGAGCGGGCGCACGATTCTGGAGCAGGCCGTCCACGGCCGTGCGAACGAGCACTCTACCGGAGATCTCTTGGTCGAGCCGGATGAGAATCTGCCCCTTGAGCCCTTGGAGGCGTTCGTCCCAGTGGCTACTGGCCGCTGCCGCTGCAAGCGCAGGGGTCGTGAGCCCCGAAACGAGCGACCACGCTCGGCGAGCCGCTCCCTGCTGATTCAAGACCGAAGCGAGGTAGAAGTCCGCGAACTGAGTGAAGGGCGCGTCCGGTCCCAGGACAGTCGCGAGCACCGGTTGTACGCTTTCAAGCGTCATGAGCGCGGCGGTCGTATTCCCGGCGAGGTATTCGAGGGCTCCCAGAGTCGCCTCCGCCTCGAGCGTTGCTTGACCGCGATCTCCTAGGCACTTCCGCATGATGGAATAGGAGCGCGCCTCGGCGTCAGTCGCCGCACTCCAGTGCCCCGCGGCCTTATCGACAGCGGCCAGATGGTCCCACGCCAGCCCCGCGAGATAGCTCTCCGCTCCAAGCACGCGAGCCGTCTCGCCGATCACACCCCTCATGACGCTCTCCGCCTCCGCGTAGTGCCCCAGATTCGCGAGCGCCAAGCCATACTGCAGATGCCCCTTGGTCCAGTCCTGCACGCCGACGCGATCGGAGCTGTAGAAGGGGTCCATGAGGGGACTGAGGATCGCGATGGCGGCTGCGCTTCGGTTCAACCTCACGTAGCACCATGCGAGATCGCCTCGGATGCGGATGAGCCACGGGACATCACGAGGTGCGACGATTGCCCGCACACGCTCCGCCTCCTCATAGGCGGGCAGCGCGCGCTCCGGATGCATCTGCATGAGTGCGGTGCCGCCCCGGACCCACAAGGCGAGCAGAGCGAGTTGCGAGGGCCCGCGAATGCGGTTGCCCGCATCGTGGTCGGCCCGCGCAAGGAGTGCCTCGGCCTCCCCGTACCGGGCGCGCATGTCGAGCGTTCGGACCAGGTAGTATTCCGCTTCAAGGGTCGAGGCGTTCCGCGGACCGAGTTGCCTCTGGAGCACGGCGAGGGCCGTCCTCTGCAGCGCTTCGGCCTTGGCATAGTCGTTCTGGCCGTAGTAGGCGCGCCCCAGCGCAAGCTCGATCGATGCCCGTGTGACGGGGTCTTCGCTGAAGCGGGAATCCAGCCGGCGCTCCGCGCGCGCGAGCGCTTCGCGGATGCTCGTTTCGCGGGTAGCCCCCGGTGCACTGGGATCGGCAGCTCCCAGCACATCCTCGTTCAGAAACGACACGATCGCCTCCGCCCGTCGCCTCGCCGTCTCAGTCTCGCGATGGGCGCGGCTGAGCGAGCCCCACATCCAGCTCGTGAACACAAGGCCGAGGGTGAGGGTCACAAGGGCCGCAACGAGCCACGGGCGTCGTGCGCGAGCCCGCAACAGCTCGTGCTCCACTTTCGCAGCTCGCGCGCGGGCGGCCGTCTCCTGAATCTTCTTCTCGCCCCGTTCCTCCAGATGCCTCAGTCGCCTGATGAGCTCATCGACGGTTCCGATTCTCAAGTTCGGTTCGTGGTCCGTTGCGGCCGCGATGTCCTCGCGCAGGAATTCGTTCTCGATTTCACGCTCCCAGCCTGAACCGAGGGGAAACCGGAGGTTCCCAACGATCAGCTGGTAGAGGAGAATTCCCAATGCGAACACATCACACTGCGCCGTGGCAGTTCCGCCCGCGAGCCGCTCCGGTGCCACATAGTGCGGCGTGGCCGCACCCACGTCGCTGATCACGCCCTGCGTGACCGTGAGTCCCAGCTGGGTAATTCCAAGCTGCCGCAACCGTTCGGGTTCGAGGAGGCGTGCGCTCCCGAAGTCCGCAACTCGCACCTGCCAGCCGCCGCCCGCCCGCTCCGAGACCAGCAGATTCGCGGGCTTCAAGTCTTTGTGCAGCACCCCAACGCGGTGCGCCGCGGACACGGCCTCGGCCACCTGGAGAAACAGGTCCAACCGCTCCGGGAATCTGAGATCCGACAGATGCTGAGCCGCCCACTCGATGAGGTTCGCCCCGCCGTATTCACATTCCAGAAAGAACGGTCGTGCGTCGAAATTCCAGTCGAGCACGCGAACAAAATCGGAACGCCGACCCAGACTCTCGTGCAACACTCGTGCGAGCGTCGCCTCGCGCTTGAGCGCAACAAGACCCTCTCCGTCAGCACTGAACTTGTACACCCGCCGTTCGCCGGTCTTGGCATGCCGGGCGAGCCATACTTCGTGGTGCGGGGATCGGCCCAGGCGCGAGATCAGGACAAAATTCTCACGCCGCGTGACGTTGGCGCCCTCTTCCAGCGCAAGCCCGCTCGTGAAGTGCCGCCCGACCGCCAACCGCTCGATCGGGCCCGTGAGCCGGTAGCCCACCCGCGGTTGCGTAATTACTCGGGCGGCATTCTCGGCCCTCAGCGCACCCCGGAGCTTGGTGAGCGCAGTGTCGATGACGTTGTCAACCGTCGGACGGTTTTCCCATATCGCATCTTGCAACTCCTCGCGAGTAACCACCTCTCCGGCGTGGCGCAAGAGCAGTGCGAGCACCTCGAGCGGTCGGCGCTGGACTTCCACGGGCTGCCCGCCGACCTTGAGCTCAAAGCGCGCCTCGTCGAATTCGGCCGTCCCGAAGCGATACCGATAGAGCGCGAGGCGCTCATCCCCCGGCTGGATCTCCATCCTCGACCACCCTCGACCCGTAAGTCTTTATTTTCCCAGCCAATCTGGACAGGTTAGAACCCGTTGAGTATCCGGTGAGGACGCGCGCCACGACTTCGTGCTGGGATGGACTCTTCGGCCCTGACAGCGAAGTGAGTGCCTCTTGGGCCGTGAGTATCGCAGACCCCGGGCGTACCGACCAACATTGTGAATCCGGAAACCGCGCACCAGCTTGGCTGGAGATTCAGGTGATGCCGTGCTCGCGCTCGACGGGTGAGCCGGCGTGTTCGTGGCGTAGTCGCCGCGCTCCGGGTGAGGTCTTTCGAGTCGTCGTGCGGCGCGCACGCGCGCGGCAACGCCCCGCTCATCGAGAAGGACGCTCGACATCCGCGGGGCTATACACGCTCACGATCCTTTGTAGTCGGTCACGACTGACCGCTCTGCCGCTCTGCGCAAGAGCAAGAGGTAACATCAGCAGTGCGGGGACGGCGGCATCGTGCCCGCTGAGGGTTAATGGAGCCCTTGCCAGGCGATCTTGAGTACGCCGGACAGGTTCGAAAGCTCGCCGAGCAGCTGCGGCGTCTCTGTCTCATCGAAGCTGCGGACCTGCTGCACCTCATAGGAATAACTGCGGCGAGCGGCGGGGGGCTGCATGGTGCAGTGACTTGCGAGGATTGCAAGGCCACTGGCTTGTACGCGGCGGCGAATCTCAGGCTCCGTCGGACCGCTGCCATCGACGTCGATCGAAAACTGGGCGCGAAATTCATGACGTAACCGGATCTCGAAGCGCTTGACGATCCACAACGCAAACAGCGCGAGTGCGGTCGCAACCATGCCGAGCACGATTTGGCCGCCACCGAGGCAGATGCCGACCACTGTCATTAGCCACATTGTGGCCGCGGTGGTCACTCCCACGACGACGTCGGAACGCCGCAGAATCACGCCGGCGCCGATGAATCCTACTCCCGTGAGGATGCCGAGGGGCAAGCGCATGAGGTCGTTCATTACGAAGGAGTTGGGTTCGCGACCCGCCAGCGGTAGCAGCAGATTCACCTGGATCATTGCGACCGATGCGGCGAGTGTGACCAACATCGTCGTTGCCATCCCGGCCGCCTTGCCGTGCTCACTGCGGTTGTAGCCAACCAGCAGCGCCGCCAGCACCGTGAGCACGAGCCGCAGCGTGATTTCCGCCGCACTGAGTCGCAGTGACATGCTCTATATCGTATCTGTTAGTGAACTTGGGCCGCTACTGCAACCGCCACGGTCATACCGACGCATGGCGTCATGGCCCAGGGCGCCGAGCACCGACTCTCGATGACCGGTTTGGAGCAACGCGTTGCAAGACGTCCTCCTCTGGTGCGTTGGCCGACAGGGAGCTTCGGATCGCGCCGGCTGGAGTCGACCCGCAGGCGGCATTCGGCCTGACCGCCTTCCGGCATGCCGACTGCTTCACGGCGCATCCAAACTCGCTAGCTCAGCAAAAAACGGAGAACGCGAGGCTCTCACCAAACCACTCCAATTCCCTCCTTCGGTCGGCAGGGCATTCGCGATCGGTGGTGCGCCGGTCTGTGCAACAGTCAGTGCGCCCCCGTCGGAGCGCTCGGGTTCGCGACTCCCCAATCGAAGGTGGTAGGTGCTCGGCGCCAGTGGGCTAGCAACGAAGCGGCCACCCATACGCATTGCATCCCGTCCGGACCGCCCGCTAACCGTATGTGAGGCCGGTGCTCTGTCCGACCTCGATGACGTAGCCGTCGGGATCGCGGATGTAGCAGCGTATCTCGCCGCGCTTGGGCATCGGCTCCGTGATGAACTCCGCGCCTCGACTCCTCCATAACTCATAGCACGCTTGAATATCCGCCACACGGATATTCATGAAGCTGCTGATCCTATCCGGATCGGCGAGCACGCTGAGCGTTACGGTCGGTTTATCGGGGGTCGGTCCGCCGCCGACGTTGACAATGAGCCAGGTATTCGCGATCTGAATGTACCCGGGCGCACCCTTGCTGTCGCCTCTGCTCAGAATGCGGCCGCCGAAGACTCTTTCATAGAAGCGCGCCGACCGGTGGATGTCGGCGACGGTGAGAAAATGGGTGACGGTGAACCCGTCGCGTGGAGGAATCTCATAGCTCTTCTGTTCGACTCGCACGCTGTTCATTGACGGCTCCCATCTCGCTAAACGGTGCTCATCCGCCGATTCTGGTGCTCTCGCATTCATGCCCGCTGCCAGTCAAGCCCGACGAGGAAAGCCCGCACGGACCAAGGTATCGCGCGATGTCCGTAAGCTCGTTTGCGACCCGTGGGCCAATAAGGCCGGTACCCCTCACTTTGAACTCGTGCAACCGAGGACACTCTCGCGCGCAGCTTGTGTTCGTGCGATTTACGGCGCCCGCTCCGCCCCGGACGATCCTCCACCATGCGCGAAGATGCATTTGACATCAGCGGTCGATGCGAGTTATGCCATCGGAAATCCAAACATCAACCACGACTGATTCGCTACCCAATGCGGGTATAGCTCCGTCATCTGATCGAACAGCTCCTGGTCGGACTTCGCCGTTTTCTGCACCCGATCGAAGTCCTGAAGGTAACGCTTGGTGTCCTGGATCGTCGCAGCGGAATCGGGCGCGCCGGGCTTCTTGTGACCGGCCACCACGATCGCCGGGTTCAGCGCCGCCAACCTGTCCAGCGCCGCGATCCAATTCTCTCGGCTCTCGGCGGTGGTGTCGCCGACATACATGCGGCATTGGTTGTACACGACGTCGCCCGCGACGATCAGGCCAATCGATGGAACGTGTAAAGACGTCGAGGCGGGGCTATCGGTGCGTCCCTGCTCGATGATGCGCAATTCGTGGCCCTCGAGACTGAACGCGTCGTGCTCGTAGGGCTCGGGCGCCACCAATTTCGTGCTCACCTGCCCCGGAAAGAGCCGGCGGGCTAGCTGCTCCACCGGCGGAGAGAATGACGCCCGCATGGCGTCCACGGTCTTGGGCGTTGCGATCGCCCGTGCGGCCGGGAAGCGATCGAGTAAAGTGCTCAGACCGTAGAAGTGATCGAAATGAGCGTGCGTTATATAGATGGTCTCCAAGTTCCGGTTGTGCAGGGCAACCCAGTCCGCGAGAGCCTCCGCCTCAGCCACCGTCGTCATTGCGTCAACCAGCACCGCGTCGTGCACGCCGAAGATCAAAGTCGACGTGATCGGGTCGAAGCCGAGCGGCTCGCCGAAGAGCCTTGGCCGCTCGCCGACCATCGCCTTACCCGGTGCGGTAAAGACGTTGAAACCGAGCGTGTTCGACGCGCTGGCAGCGGTCATGTGCCGGGTCTCATACCTCTTTGAGCAGCCGACACAGAATCCGGCAGTAGCGATGCCATGACGGTCACCGCGCCGAACTCGAGACCCTCGCCGCGGCTCATTTGCGCGGGCGGTGTCTCGAGCGGTTGATCCTCTGCGGCGTCCTCTTCCATGTGGTTGGTGGCTTGATACGACTCAATCTCTACGCTCGTGCCCTACTTTCCCACCGTGGTCGAGGTCTGATCGAGAATTCCCGACTGACTTCCAGCACGCTTGCTCGCTCGAGGCGGCGACGGTGCCACGATCTGAGCAGCCCGCCCGGGGTATCTCAGCGGCCTTTGCCTGATTCGGCAAGTAGACGTTTGTCTGATTGATGTCCAACTGGTGAGGTGAGCGGAAAATGATTGGCGCTCGGGGATGTCTGTCGTTCGGCGATCATTTTCGCGCCGCCATGGGCCACTTTGGGCTGGCAGGGTGTGTGGCTCACGCCGACGTCTCTGGCCGCTCCGCGTCCCATCCGTGCTGACGTGCCGGCAAGCGATAGGCAGATGCGGGTGCGCAACACGGGTCGCCGATAGACACCCTTCACCGGCAGGGGGCCACGGGTTCGATCCGGTACCGCCCATCAGATTTCAAGCACTTATCGACTCGACGAGCAATCCGTACGCACAGAATACCGAAAAGTCGCACCCGGCTCGGGATCGAAAGACATGGACGGATGTGTATGGGACACTTCCGATCGCCGTGACTCACCATGGCAAATGCGGGTCCCGGTGTGCGATTCCGGCCCGAGTGCTTCGACTCTCGATCTCGAATTCGGATGATTTTGGCCTCGACCCGGCGATCTCGTGCAAGCGGCGCATCGCGCGGGGCGCCCAAGAGGGGCGCGATACCAAAGTCCCATTGTGGCTCGCGACCGCCCGAGACTAACCTTGGACTGCGTTTCGCGGATGCGCGGCATTGGGCGACGGCGGCTTTCGTTCTGTGCCCCGTCCCGCAATCCCTTCGCGTTCCGCTGAAGGAACTTCACAACAACGGGTTCTTGAACCACGTCAACGTGACCACCACCGCCGAAGAGCTCGTGGGAACGCAATAGCATGAGTGTTTCCGGCCGCAACGCTGAAAGTCGTCAAGCCCGTCTTCTGACCGATCCGGCTGCATTGCGGCTTGTCGCCGGAAATTTGGATGCGATCTTTCTGCCCGGTCGAGGAATGCTCGGTGCGTCCCTCCGACATCAGGGCGAGGAGCTCTTGCGTCGGGTCGAGGACCTCGTGGCGGCGGCTGCGAAGGGAAGCTCCGCCGGGATTCCGCTTTTGCATCCTTGGGCAAACCGCCTCGCGAGCGCTCAATACGAAGCCGCCGGGCGCAAAGTGATTCTCGACCTCTCGTCAAGACTTCTTCACCGCGATGGCAATGGGCTGCCGATGCATGGCGTGGGCTGGGCCTTGCTCGCCTGGGAAGTGTACGACGCGAAACCGGACCGGATCGCGGCGCGACTCGATTGGAACCGCACCGATCTGCTTGCGGTCTTTCCATTTCGTCACTGCCTGGAAATGACGGTGACGCTTCGACCCGACCGCTTGACCGTAGAAACAACATTGGTGGCCGGCTCCGACGGCCCGGTGCCCGTGAGCTTCGGGTTTCATCCTTATTTCGGGATCCCCGGGTTGCCGAGAGCCCAATGGCGGCTCACGTTGCCGGCGATGCGGCGCCTCCTGTGCGATGAGCGCGCGATTCCGTCCGGCGGGGAGGAACCGGTTGGGGCATTCGATTCGCCGCTCGGCGAGACTGACTTTGACGACGGTTTCATCGTGCTGGAGGAGCGGCCGGAGTTTTCGCTCACAGGCGCCGGCCGCCGCATTACTGTTGAGTTCTTGGCCGGCTACCGCTACGCACAGGTCTTTGCCCCGAAAGACAAGGATTACGTCGCAATCGAGCCGATGACGGCGGCGACGAATGCGCTTGTGAGCGGGCGCGGCCTGAAGCTGGTCGAACCCGGTGAACGGTTTCGGGCGGCCTTCGCCGTTACCGTCGACTCGACTGCCGAATTTCATACGCCCTGAACAATGACGGACCTGTCATCATCTAGGGAGGCGCGACCGCGGGCGCGGCGCGACAATCTCGGATTTTTCGCCGGCCGCAATGACGGCCGGGTCAGATGGTCGACCGCATGCCAACAGGCTCCGAATCGTTCGAGCCCGCTGATGAGCCTGGGCCGCCACCCGCACGTTGAGGGAGCACCGCACGCGCATCGCGGCAGCGCCCGGCCGGTGCCCGCAGCGCGCGATCGCAGACGAGGCGGCGCGCATCAACGGCGTGCACGAGTCACTGACTCCGCGGTTAGAAAGTCCCTGCTGCCGGATGCGTCCTCCGGTCCCGGTTTGCCACGGTAACCCGCCGAGCCATGCGACAAGTTCACGACTCGTTGACGACGAGCACAGCGGAAAACAAGCGTCGCGCCGCACAAGCCGCGCTTCCATGGCTGGAGCGTCATGAGGTGGTGGGCATTGGCACCGGAAGCACGGTCCACCATTTTATCGACTTCATCGCTGCCGACCGGCGCAACCTCAAGGCTGTGGTCTCGAGCTCCAACGAGTCCACTCGACGCCTGGAGGCAGCCGGCATCCCGGTTGCGGACCTCAATGACGTGGGGCAGCTCCCCGTCTATATCGATGGTGCGGATGAGGCCAACCCGGGCTGCCAGCTCATCAAAGGCGGCGGCGGCGCCTTGACCCGCGAGAAGATCATCGCTGCGTACTCCCGCGTCTTCGTCTGTATCGTCGATGTCGCGAAGCTGGTTTCCACCCTCGGCGCCTTCCCCTTGCCGGTCGAAGTGATCCCGATGGCGCGCACACTGGTCGCCGGCAAGCTCACCGCACTCGGCGGCCGGCCGGTTCTGCGCGCGGGCTATCTCACCGACAACGGCAATCACATCCTCGATGTGCACGACCTGGTCATCGCAGACCCGGTTGCACTTGAGTCCGGCTTGAATCAAATCCCAGGCGTCGTGACGGTGGGGCTGTTTGCACAGCGGCCCGCAGACGTGCTTCTGATCGGGAGCGACTCGGGAGTGCAGCAGATTGGGGGCACGACGGCGGCCAAATGTCGCCCGCTCGCAGAACGATCAACGGGATTCTCGAGTCAACCCGCAACGCCCCCCCTGGCGACGGACCGCCGCTGAACAGCGCCGGCCCTGCCCCGAGATTACTTCGTTACGCCCTCGCTGGTGCGACGGAGCGTAACCCCGACTTTGCCCGCACGCAGCCTAGGCGAGGCGTTTGACGACAGACGAATCGAGCGCCAGTCCCGTGATTCACCTGAAACGGTGGGGGCCGCTTGGGCTCAGCTCGCTGGCGCTGGGTGCGGCGTTTACACCATCGGGGCCACTGGTTCGATGGCGGTACTGCCGAGCAGAAGTCAGTCACCGACGATCATCGTCGCCAGTCTGTACCGAAAAAAGTACGAACAAGCTCGACCGGGTCTTCCCTCGTCAAGTGTGTGACTCCCGGTACCACTGGTCTTCATCATCAAAGCTCGGCTCGACGGGATGGCGACTGCAGCGGGCCCGCCTTGGGAGTGCCCCGCGTACCTCCATCTCGGCGGAAATCGTGCCAGTCTAGAGCGGCAGATGCCAGTAGTGATCGACAAGTAAGGCCGCAAAGAGCCATGCGAGATAACTGATCGAGTAGCGGAAGACCCTCATGGGCAAATTGGGAAGGGGGTGCGTCTTGAGTTTCACGGCGAGGTACAGAAACCGGCTGTCGAGCACGAGCGCCGCGATGAGGTAGATCATTCCAGTCATGCCGACGAGCGCCGGTAGCATCGTCACGAACCAGAGCAGAATCGTGTACGAAACGATCTGGGACTGCGTATAGGGAACACCGTGAGTCACCGGGAGCATCGGAATGCCGGTGAGCGCATATTCACGCCGTCTCGCGATGGCGAGTGACCAGAAATGCGGCGGTGTCCACAAGAGAATGATCGAGAACAGGATGAGCGCACCGAGCTCGACACGGTCCGCCACCGCCGTCCACCCCAGAACCGGTGCTGCTGCGCCAGCCGCGCCGCCGATCACGATGTTCTGCGGCGTCGCGCGCTTGAGCCATGCGGTGTAAATGTATCCATAGCCGATGAGTGCGGCGACAGTAAGGACTGCCGTCAGGCCGTTGACGAACCTGGCGAGCACGACGGTCCCGGTTACCCCCAGCACACACGCAAAGATCATCGCCCGCCGCGGTGTCACCTTGCCCGCGGGCAGCGGCCTCATCCGGGTCCGCGCCATCCTCTCGTCGATGTGTCGGTCGAGCACATGATTGAGCACGGCCGCGCAGCCCGACGACAGCGCGATTCCGAGAGCGGCCCACAACGGCATATCCCACCGTGGCAGCCCACGTCGCGCCATGAGCATTCCAACGAATGACGTGAAAACGATGAGGGCCACGATCTTTGGCTTGGTGAGCTCCCAGTAGGCGCGCCACACCGGCGTCGCAACAAGGCGCGCTGGCGATGTTATTGCAGTCGTGCTCGGGCCTTCCGGGAGAGAGACGACCCGTGGCATTAGCTCAGGCATCTGATTTCTCTGCAGCCCCGCGACGCGATCGAGTGCGTTCATACTAGAGCCGCTCTCAATTACTCGATGCCGCTGAGGCTGAGCGCATGCCCAAGCCTCTCCTTCTTTGTTTGCAGGTACGCGAGCGAATGTTCCGTCGGCCTGACCTCGCATGCCACTTGACTGATGACATCGATTCCGGCCTCCAACAGCGCGCGACTCTTGGTTGGATTGTTCGTCATGAGACGCAGTCTCGAGACACCCAGCTCTCGCAACACGGCAGCCGGCAGCCTAAAGTCCCGCTTGTCCGCCTCGAATCCCAACGCGTGGTTGGCCTCGATCGTGTCGAGCCCGCGGTCCTGAAGTGCATAAGCCTGCAGCTTCGCCACGAGGCCGATGCCGCGGCCCTCCTGATGCTCGTAGATCAAGATTCCGCGGTTTTCGCGAGCGATGGCGCACAGAGCGAATTCCAACTGATCGCGGCAGTCGCACCGTAGCGAACCGAAAAGCTCCCCGGTGAGGCATTGCGAATGGATGCGAACGAGCGGGACATCTCCCGTCGCGACGACTCCGAGACACAGTGCGAGAGCCGTCTGAGGGTTCGTTCGCGTGTAGGCACCTTCCCAGGCGAATACCTGCGTGCGAAACAGCCCCCAGCGTGTGGGTAGGTTGGTTACCGCCAGCCGTCCCAGTCGCTCCGCGCCCACGAGCCTCGCCATAGTCTCCTCCGGATCCAAGCCACCGCGAGTGGTTACGGCGGAAATCCCCGAAAGCAAAACGCACGCTGAGCCTTATGCCGATAGGTGTCTTGCGCATGACGCTCCCTGCTTTGTCGTTTCGTGCTGCGGGCAGCGCACATCGCGCAATCATTCGAACCGGTGCTGCGTCGGCAGATCACGGGCTATCACCGGGTAGCGGCAACCTCCTCGCCCGCCGACCGGACGCCGGGTTAGAAAACGGGATGGCTCGAGCGACATTTCGGAGAGAACCCCTTGCGAGTCCAGGCCTTTCAGATCAAGTCCAAGCCGAACCGGGGAGCCAGCAAAAACAGAAACTTGCGGTACAAGTGGAACCCCACCGACCTTTCTGATTTTCATCCCCTCTCTAGTTCTCCACCGGCTGCAGAGACACGCGCCCGCACTTCGTTGGACATGGGCCGGTCGAGCCACGGCCGCTGCGACCCACGTGAGCACCGATGTCATTGCGCACCCGCAATGGGCTGATTGCCGAGGCGGCTGCGAAAGGTCTATAAGGCACGCCATGAATCTTGGAATCGCTGGCAAGCGCGCCCTGGTCACGGGCTCGACCGCAGGCATTGGCCTGGCGACCGCCGAGGCGCTCGCCCGCGAGGGCGCGGAGGTGTGTCTCAACGGCCGCACGACCGAGCGCATTCAGGCGGCGAGCATGCGCATCAGAGCGTGCGCGGCCAATGCGCAGGTCAAGGGCTACGCGGCCGACCTGAGCAGTGCTGCGGGCTGCGCCGATCTGATCGAGGCGCTGCCCGAGGTCGATATTCTGGTCAACAATTTCGGCATCTTCGAGCCCAGGGCTTTCGGCGAGATCACCGATGGCGAGTGGCTGCGCTTTTTCGAGGCCAACGTACTCTCCGGCATTCGCCTCGCACGGCATTACCTGCAGGGCATGCGGCGCGGCAACTGGGGCCGCATCGTGTTCGTCTCCAGCGAGTCGGCTGTGCAGATACCCGTGGAGATGATTCATTATGGCGTCACCAAGACGGCGCAGCTCGCGGTGGCGCGAGGGCTCGCCGAGACGCTGACCGGAACTGGCGTCACCGTGAATTGCGTGCTGCCGGGACCGACGGCTTCCGAGGGCGTGGAACGCTTTGTAGCGACGCTCGCTCGCGAGCGTGGCGTGGATGGGGTGACCGTCGAACGCGAGTTCTTCCGTACGGCGAGACCTTCATCGATCCTGCAGCGCTTCGCGCAGCCGGCCGAGGTGGCCGCGTTGATCGCCTATACCTGCAGCGCACTGGCCTCGGCCACGACCGGCGCCGCGTTGCGTGTGGACGGCGGTGTTGTACGGGCGATTGTCTAAACGGGCGTGTTGCCTCACGAAAAATGCTACACGCGAGGATCGTGGCCTCGGCTCCGACTGTTAGATGACCTCGGAACTCCGCGACGCCCCGGATTTGCGCGTGACCATGGAGCCACCCCGGACTAACGGGCTATGCATGCGCTCGCAAGTTCTGCCCCACAAGCCATTGCGGTTTCGGCGTCGGCCCAGTGGTTGCGATATTTCAGGATGTCGATAGCACAGATATTGCGCGCGCCAACATCGCATTGCCGTCGGTCATCAGGCTAGCGGATTGATCCACGCAACTCACGGCGTAGCCAGCGCGACAGAGAGGGCCGATTGCAACTCATCTTCTGTGAAGGGCTTGGACAAGCAGGCAACCGCGCCCCGCGCGAGAAGGTCTGCACGGCGGCTGCCATCAAGTGCTCCACTGATAAAGATGATTGGAATGTTCATTCTGAGACGGTGCAGCTCGCTCTGTAGCTCTGGTCCAGAACAATCCGGCATCGCTACGTCCAGTATTAGGCACTGGGCATCGCAAGCCGCGCCAGATGCCAGGAATGCCTTCGCGGATGCGAACGCCGTGGCCGCATAACCAAGCGCTGCCAGCAAATTAGGCAGGGATTCGCGTACCGACTCGTCGTCGTCCACGACAGATATCCGGGTGTGCTGCTGCATGGAGATGCTGCGCTACCGGCAACCTACAAAGCGCGCCATGCAGTCATCGACCAGGGGACATCGGTGCTCGGAGGACACTTTGGATGCGGGCCTCGGAATCATCCGATAGTCAGCGCAGCGAGCTCGCATACCGCGCATTGTTCACCAGACGCCCTTGTTTGATAAGTCCTTAAACTTGCAATACTTTTTCCCAAGAGTGGCAAATTCCCACGGATTTCGCCGATCAGCGTCTCCCCGAAATTCTTTGAATCGTCTGCGCGTCTGTCATGCGCGGATGCCTTGAGTGCAATAACCGGACAACTCGCCTGATTGGTTCCACGCGGGCGACAGGAGGTGTTGATCGCTGAGAGCCCCCTTCCATCGCTTCCGGTGAAAGGTGGGCGTGGTCTAATGGCGTACTGATACGGATTCCGTCTTCCGTCCGATCACTGCTGGAAATGGAGCAGATACCTTCGTCCAATTGGTTCGCCTTCGTCGATCTGATCTGATCCGCGCAGGCGGACCGTAAAAAGGGTCTTCCTCAGAAGCCGAAGGCCATCCGACGTCCGCCGGGGCCTCTCGCACGCGGCGAGCTTTCGGTAATGAGATTCCTTTGCGCCCGAACAATGCCGCGCAGTCGCGTTCACGTGCGCGCGCCGCCCGACTCGGCTGGGCCGGCCTGCTCATCCAGCCTTGCAAGAGTTCGTTGTGTGGCTCGCGACGTCGGCTCGATCATCGCCTTCTTCGGTTCGTCGTGGCGCCCAACCTTACCACTGACGGGAAATAGATTTCACATTTTAAGGGCTAATCAACTCTGATCGATTGTCCAATAATTGCAGGGTTTTGCGGATTGCGTATGGGCTAGTCGAAGATGTCAAGCGCATCTCGTGCAAGAGTCTTCATCAAACCCGGCCCACTCTGATCCCCGCGCTGCCCACTCGACTATTGCCCGTAGCAAGGCACTTCCGCCGATGTCACATCTGGACAACATCCTCGTCTTTGTGAAGATCGCTCAATTTGAGAGCATCAGCAAAGCCGCGCGCGCCTTGGGAATGCCGATCTCCACGGTCAGTCGCAAGCTGGCGGTACTGGAGTCCACGTTGGGTGTGTCGCTGGTGCGCAGAACCACGCGGCGGATCAGCTTGACGCAGCAGGGCCAGCAGTACTTCAGCCGATGCGTTGAACCGCTCAGTGTCCTCGAGGAGGCCGAACATGCCCTGACCGAAGCGCAGAAGCGCCCGGAAGGGACCCTGAGGCTCTCCGTCCCGATGATTCTAAGTCAGGGACCGTTCATGGATTTCATGTCGAAGTTTGCTAAAGCTCACGCGGGGATTCGCCTCGACCTCTACATCACGAATCTCTACCTGAATCTCGTGGCGGACAATGTCGATCTTGCGGTTCGATTCGGGGAGCCTCGCGATTCCGGCGTCGTGGCTGCCAAGTTGGGCAAGATCGTGCGCTATGTCGTAGCAACGCCCGAGTACCTGAGAGGTCGCAAATTGCCCGTGGAGCCGGAGGATTTGAAGTCATACGACTGCGTAATGTTCAATGGAAGGAACAACGAGGCCGACTGGGATTTGATCTGCGGCCGCAAGAACCTGCGGGTGCACGTCTCGGGTACCGTATCGAGTCGGGACTGCAACTCGGCGAGCGCTTTCGTATTGCGCGGACACGGGATCGGGCTACTCGAGACGTGCTACTGCGAGCAACCTCTGGCTCGCGGTGAGTTGGTGCGCCTGCTCCCGCGATGGACATCACCACCGATTCCAGTGCACGCTGTGTATCCGAGTCGCAGGTTCCTGCCCTCGAGAGTCAGCGTATTTCTGGATGCGCTCGCCAATTGGAGGAGCCCACTATGGATCTGCCAATGATCAGTTTGCTCGCTTAGCACGGAATCGGCGCGAACGTCTACCAAGACCCTCCGGGACCGCCGACATACAGCATTCACCCCGATTCCGGAGTGACCTTCGTCGGACGGATTCGCGGCCTGGCGTTGACAGTTGCGGAAGCTGTGCCTTGTTGGCTCTCCAGCTCTTCATGTAATAGACCGCCAAATACTGAGCGCAGCCGGCGTTCGCTTGTAACCAATTGTCTTAGACGATGGTCCTGGTTCACTTCGCGCACGTCCCCACCCCCAACAGGGGCTGCAACGCGCGAGTCAACCCCAATGATCGGTTCCTCGCAGCTGCGAGACTTTCGGATCGGGGAGCCCTATCGCCTCGAGCGCCGCGATGCCGCCGTGCAATTTACCCGCGGCATTCCGGGATCTGTCCTGATCGATCACAGCGCGACCCCTGGGTGCACTAGGATGCACGTCTCCCCGGTATCCCCCGGCGAGAGGTAGCGAGCTCCGAGCAACGCAGCTAAGCGCACGTAGGTTCAAGACGCTCTCGGCATCCATTGCGTACAACCAACCGACCTGCTCATGCTCGCATTGAAGCCTGCAGCCGTGCAGAACGCAATTGAATGGCCCGGGCCGTGCACTGGACGAGCGCGCCGCCGAAGCCTCGCGAGCCGGCGCGCTTTGCGTGCCCACGACGCTACAGCAACGGGCGCCACTACGGATCGGGCCCTCGTAGAGGAGTGGCGCGCAGAGGAGAACAATCACGCACCCGACCGAACTTTTGCCCAAACGTGGTGCAATCCGTACAGATCGAACGATCTAACGGAAAGCTGTGATAACGGCCGGACGCTCCAAAGGCTACGATCCGCGTTGCTCGAGATTGGTGGAGGCTCCGTGGTGCTCGCTCGATCCCACGCCAAAAAGGATGCTCCGCGGGTACGGAGATTGCATGAACGGCCGAGCCTGAAGCGCAGACCGGCGACTTCCGCTTGATTGCAAAGAGAGGCCATGACCGTGACTTACCGCATCCGTCAATTGCCGCCCGCGACGAGACCCGCCGCCGATACGTGCGTTCCCTCCTCCACGCGCAACGCGACGCCCATCGTGTTTGTCGTCGACGATGACCTCTCCGTACGGCAATCACTCGAAGGACTGATCGATTCTGCGGGCTGGCACCCCGAGACGTTCTCCTCCGCCAAAGAGTTCCTCGCCAGGACACCGGCAGCTTCCCCGTGCTGTCTCGTGCTCGATGTTATGCTCCCCGATCTCAATGGTCTCGATCTGCAGCAACGTGTCTGTGCCGAACGGGCCGACATGCCCATCATCATCGTCACCGGTTACGGCGACGTGCCCACGACAGTGCGAGCCATGAAGTGCGGTGCGATCGACGTCCTGACCAAGCCGTTCCGGTGCGAGGTGCTCCTGCAAGCCATCGCGCATGCCCTTGAGCGCAGTCGCCGCATCCTCGCTTCCGAGGCCGAGCTGTGTGCACTTCGCCAACGACACGCATCGCTCAGCCGTCGTGAGCGCGAGGTGATGGCCCTGGTCGTGACCGGACTCTCGAACAAACGGGTCGCACGCGAGCTCGGCATCAGCGAAATCACTGTAAAGGCCCATCGCGGTAGGGCAATGCGGAAGATGTATGCATCCTCGCTCCCCCACTTGGTCAAGATGGCCTCCAGACTCGGCTCCGTTCCAGAGGCACCTTCCAATGTGCACTCGACGGCCAGCATCGCCGTCACGTGGCGTTCCGCGGGAAGCGAGGCTATTTCACTCCAGACGAACTAGCGAACGAGGCGCGCGCACACCTTAGCCGTGCCGAGTATGCGCAACGGGTATGTGCAGCGAGGCCGCCATCCTCACGAGGTCGGGAAGCGAATCGGCCCGCATCTTTCGCATGACGTGAGTACGATGGATCTGGAACGTGACCTCGCTGATGCCCAAATACACCGCCGCTTGCTTATTGAGAAGCCCGCTCGCCACAAGCGGAAACACCTCGCGCTCGCGCGCGGTGAGCGACTCGACCCGCCGCCGTAAACAATCCAGTTTGGCCCGCGCGGCGCGGCGCTCACGATCCAGAGCGAGAGCGGCCTGCACAAGCTCCAACAACTCGCCGTCATCGAATGGCTTGGTCATAAAGTCCAAAGCGCCCGCCTTGATGGCGCGAACTGTCGATGCGATATCGCCGTGGCCGGTCACAAAGATGATCGGCGGTCCCTCCCTAATCTGTTGCTGCAGATCAAGCCCGCTCACGTCAGGAAGCTCCACATCCAATATCAGGCACGCGGGCACGGCCGGTTTGGGATAGGCGATGTATTCCGCGGCCGATCCGAATGTCACGGAGCAAAGGCCCGCGGCTGACATCAGTTCCTGCACCCCTTCGCGAACGCGCGAGTCGTCGTCGACGATCAACACCAAATGATCGGACGCTGTCATTGCCGCTCGCCCGCGAGTGCAGGAATCGTAAAGATGAATGTCGCGCCGCGGTCTTCGTTCTGCATGACCCACAGTCTCCCCCGGTGAGCTTGAATGATCGAGCGGCAGATCGCGAGCCCCATTCCCATTCCGCTCTTCTTCGTCGTGAAGAATGGCTTGAAGACCTTCTCGGGGTCCTGCAATCCGCAGCCCCGATCACTGACTTCGATTCGCACGTTGGCGCCCAGTTCCCTTCGCGAGCGGATCGTCAGCAATCTCCGGGTGCCGATCGTCGCCTCCATCGCCTCGATGCCATTGCGCACCAGATTGACGATCACCTGTTGCAATTGGACCCCGTCACCGAGGGTTTGCGGCAAATCGCGCTCCAGGTCTGTTTCAATGCTGACGCCGCAGCCAGAGGCCTCTTCAAGCATAAGCTGACACACCTTCGCGATCACCTCGTTGAGGTTCAGCCAGGTGCATGTCAGTGCCGCCTGTCTGAACAGTGCGCGGATACGATTGACAACCTCACACGCGGAATTCGCATCCCGGACCATGCGCTCCGCGCTCCGCTTCGCGCGGTCGAGGTTGGGCGGCGCTGCCGACAGCCAGCGATGAAACGCAGCTCCGTTGGCCGCTAGAGCCGTCAGCGGCTGATTGATCTCGTGCGCGATGGCTGCCGAAAGCTCTCCCACCGTCGCAAGCCTCGTGACGTGTGCGAGCTCCGACCGCGCTCGGGCGAGTGCCTCCTCGGAGACACGGCGCTCGGTCACGTCCTGCACCACACCCATATACTCCAGCGTACCGTCTGCTCCTCGAGTGCCGCGAGCGACCACGTGTAGGTGCTTGACTGATCCGTCCGGCAGTCGCAACCTCTGCGGGACATCGATGTCTGTCGCAGCAACTCGTGCTCGACTGATCATATCGTTGAGCGACGCGGCGTCGTCCGGATGCACTCGAGAGCGGATCATGGGCCACTCGGGGGGCGTACTGGGATCAACCTCCAAAATGTGGTACAGCTCCCGCGACCAGGTGACTTCTGCGGTCGCCACACGCCAGGAGAAGCTACCGATCCGGCTGAGACGCTGAGCTTCCGCGAGAAAGGCCTCGCTCCTTCGCAGCTCCTCCGTTCTTTCCTGCACTTGCGCCATCAGACCGTCGGCCAACTCCCGTAGCCCCGCTTCCGCTTGTTGGCGCGCAGCAACCTCCGATCTCAGGCTTTTTACGAATTCCACGGTTTGATACGCCGCCGAAGCGAATCGCCCCATGCTTTCGAGCAACCGCAAGTCCTCGGCGTCGAATGTACGGCGGTCGCTATGGGCGATCGCCCAGATCGTACCGACTGGCCTACCATTCACGCAGAAGGGAACAAGAAGACCCTCTTCGGCAAGCGGCTCCGCTGCGCTCAAATAGGGATAACGTCGCTCCCAATGACTGAATAGCATTGGACTGTTCCGATCGAGCACATCGCCACACGGGCCAAAATCGCGGGGCGTCCCACCGCCAACGTGCGGCTTCCACGCGCCGGCAATCGCTGCCCAATAGAACCGCTTTTCGTCGCTCGTCAGAAGACTTAATCCAGCGGAGTCGGCCTCCAAGACTCCGAGAACCTTATCGGCCAGTATTTGCAAGATGGTGCTGGGAGAGTCGGCCAGCGCCTTAACAAGCGCCGTTAGCGCTGAGGTTTCTCTTTCGTAATCGGGGGAACGTCGCGGACGCCTATGCAACTCATCGGTCCGCAGGATCGACTCCAGCGAAACGAATGTGTCCGAAGTCGCCGTTGCCGAGACGACATCGCTTCTCGCATGAGTTGATCTGGCCATGATTGACTCTCCCAGTGCGTTCGGGAAGTGGAGATGGGGCGGCGGCTGACTGAAACAGCAGTCGTCCCTGATTTTCAGAATGGCTTCCACACGGTCTGTCGTTCGTGGCATCGTTCTGCGATACATGCGCCATCAATAGTCTGGGGCCAACGGAACAATAGGTGGAAACCCATTTCTGCATATCGAATCGTGACGCACACGTCCGCGTCCTCCCTCCGCTAGCCTCCTCCAAGAAGTCCGTCGGATGATCGCCGACATTGCTCGACGCCGCCGAAGACGCGACGAAAGAGCCAGGGACGATCCGTTGATGTGGCACTTGATTCCCCCTGATGCGCGCAGGGTCCTTGCCTGCGTCAGTTCGCAAGACCAGCCGACGTCTCTGGAGCTCACTCAACGGAAGAGCAATCGCCTTTTGTATTGCACTACGCAGATTCATCCATTTCGGTGCGGCCGCCTTAATGGGCACCCGCAGACGCACTGGTGTACCGAGATCGCACGCCTGCCCCGCGACACCAATCGCATGCCGGGCCACTTCGCGAGCGCACTTGAGATTGGCGGGGTCCCTCGACAGCGTCCGTGGACATGTATCCGAGTTGATGACCACGCTGAGCGGCGGCCGGTCAATTGCGAGCGCAATTGATCGGGTCCGTAGCCTGAGAGCCGTGAGATACGCCACTGGGGTCAGGGTTGGTCGAGCCTCATCCGTGGCCTCCTCCAACAGTTGGCAGACCATCGGCTCTTGAACCGCACCGATGTACTCGAGCCGTTCAACTTGGCCCGCAATCCCACGCGCAATTGCGCGCTGATGCCTTAGTGAGCCACCGGGGATTTTGGGTCGATGTTCAAAACCGAAGTGGCTGCGAGTTCCACGCGCTTCTCCCATCAATTCACCGAAAGATTCGAGGTCTCCGACGTGGACTCGAGTCTCCGTGAGCCCCCAAGTCGAAAGCGGCGCGCCGTCAAGACTGAGGATACGGCGGAATTTTTGTAACACCATGTTTGCCCGAATCTCCGAACTCCGGAACGCAGCGGTTGTCGCGCCGACATGGCGGGTCTTGGCGCGCGATGCATCAGTACTCACGGACTGCTCGACACTCTGTGCTCCGCGGGCCGTAATCGCAGCAATGTGCAGGAAATTTGGGGCCAGGGCCAAGAAAACCCGGTTTAGAGCGTGGCTCTTAACGGCCTCGTTCTTGATGCCCGCCATAAGACTGCCTTTTGGCACGACAAGGGAGTTGCTCGGGTCAGTAGACTAGCGGAGCCCCCACGCACGACACCATTAGCCCTTCGGAGGGACCGGGATATCTCTACGTACAGCTGACCCATTCCCTAGGGACGACGACGGCCAGTCGTTGCGAGCCATTGGGCCTGCTTCGCGACGCGACCTGAAGTTCGCAACTGCCCTCCCCGGATCGTCCCGCTTCGCGATCTAGATCGCTAGGGACAGTGGTCCAAGCTCACCTGTGGCGTACCGTCGCTTGTCAAGGACGAACCGACGCGGACGATCTTTCCGACGTCGCTCGAGACCTCAGCTCCTTCTGCGATACGCCGCAGGTCAGTATCAGCGCTCGCGCGGCGCCCGTTCAGTGGCTACCGTCTTCCAGCGGAGCGGCCTCGTTGCCAGGACCGCATACCCATATGGGCCCCGTCGCGAAACAGAGAGGCGGTGATCTCGTGGCAGCATTTATTCCGAAGCGGCTGGTCGACGCACTCTCGCGAGTGCCTCCCGAAATGGGAGGGGCGGTGTTCACCCCATGATGCGTGGCAATGCGGGCTCTTCCGAGAAGGTGCTCACTCTGCGAAGCTTGCAACGCGTATAGCTGATCCAAGGCCTCGAAAGTCGCTAACCTCCGCGGTGGATATCCGAACCGAGTTGCAAAATAGGTCGGGTTCCCTCGAAGACCGAGCCGGCGCTCGAAGAAGATGAAACTGCGTACGTCGCCTGTAACCGCAGATGCTCGATCGGCGTCCCGTTCCACCTGCGCGACAGGTGTCTTGCTTGAGCAATCACAGGCATTCGATCCGCTGCGCGTCGCTATCTGGTGTCTCAAGCGTTCGTGCGGGACCTCGGTCGACCGTTACCGGCGCTCTGATGGCGTCCAGTACTGCGCGAAACGGATCGTTCGGAAGACGCCGCGCCGCGGATCGCATCGGATCAGAATGCGCTCTTCGAACACACGGGCAAGGTCAAGGTGAAAACGGCGCCCGTGGGGAGCGCTGCTCTGGCCCGCAACTCTCCGCCGTGCGCCTCGACGATCGAGCGACAGATCGACAGGCCGATTCCCAGACCAGCGGGCTTGGTTGTATAGAAGGCCCGAAATAGTTCCTCGAGATTCACGCCGCCAAAGCCTGGTCCTGAGTCATGGACCTCGATCGAAACCTCGTTTGACTCGGACCGCGCGCTAGTGATTACCAGCTGTCGTGAGCCTGCATCCCAAGCAGACATTGCCTCTATGCCGTTGATAATCAAGTTGAGCATGACCTGTTGCAGCTGTACTCGGTCCCCCTGAATCACCGGAAGGCCTTCCGCGAGTTTCACTTGGACCGCGACCTTGTTGTTCCGTGCTTCGCTACTCGTCAGTGCAACAACTTCTAAGACCGCCTCATTGACGTCCAGGCCCTCTTTCCGGGGAGGTGCTTTCTTGATGAAGTCACGAATTCGACCGAGGACCTCCGTGGCACGATTGCCGTTGGTCACAATGCGACTCAGTGCCTGGCGCACCTCCTCCAAATTGGGCGGCGTTGCACCTAGCCACCGCAGAGCGGCTTGAGCATTTGTAACCGCTGCGCCCACAGGCTGGTTCACCTCATGTGCGATCGATGCGGACAATTGTCCCACGGTCGCGACGCGGTTCGCATGCGCTACTTCCATCTCCATCTCTCGATGTCGTCGCGCAGATTCCTCGGCAAGCCTTTTCTCCGTAATATCACGCACAAAACCACTGAATTCCCACTTTCCGTCGATCCGATAGGGAGCGATTGATACTTCCACCGGAAACTCGCTGCCATCTCTGCGCCGAGCAGTCATCTCGATTCGTCGATTGAGTAGAGGTCCTTCTCCGGTGTCCAAAAAGTGCCTCATACCTTTGTCGTGCGCGTCACGGTACTGAGGAGGAATCAACAGCTCTGAAAGCGCGCAACCCAGCGCATCGTCACGCTGCCAGCCGAACATGGTGGCCGCTTGTGCGTTCCACTCTGTGATCCTTCCGCGCTCGTCCATGCTCAAGACGGCGTCCAGTGCGCTGTCAATGATCCGTCGTGTTTTCGTTTCCCGCTCTTGGAGATCGCTGTAGAGGTGAACGTTCTCCAGCGACATCGCGGCTTCCATCGCCAGCAGTTTGATGACCGCAATTCTATCTGCCGCCAGCACGCTCGAGGTCAGTTGGTTCTCAAGGTAGACGATGCCGATTACGCCAGTCTGCTTGAGCAGCGGTAAGCAGAAGATTGATTTCGGGTTACGCGCGCGTATGTACTCGTCTGCGGAGAACGTGTTCTCCTCCGCCGCATTATGCAGCAGTACGTCACCTCGAGTCCGGACCGCGTAGAGAAGCACCGACCGCGGGAGGTCTACCGCTGTTATCTTGGCCTTTCGCAGATTGACTGACACGACGCCGCTGTGCACTGTTGCTTCCGCCTCAATCCAGTACTCCTCGCCTCGCTGAAGGACCAACAGACCACGCTCGACCCCGGCGTACTCAGTCTCCGCCCGCATGAGCGCCTCGATTAGCCGATCAGAGGCGCTCTCGCCCCGCACCGATTGGGAGACCTTCTCCCACAGCGCCTCGAGGCTGCCGTCTGACCCGGCGTGTGACGAGGGCGGCACGCTCATTACCTATGTTCTCGCCGCTTCAGGAGCGGTCGCTGGTGGTACGCGAAGATGGTGCAATGCAACGTTTCGGACATGTCGCACCATTCCAGGGAGCAGTACTCGCACACGCCGCGTCCCCGATGACCGTCATGAGCGCGTTTCCCTCAAATTTCCTTCGCCAAAGCGGAGCGGACGAAGCCAATCAGCGCGTTGTCATCAAACGTCTTGCTAAGATAACAAATAACGCCGGCGGCTAGAGCACGAGCCCTGACACTGTCGTCGGGATAGGCCGTTATCAGAATCACTGGAATCGTCCGACCGGAGGCGACCAATTGTCTCTGCAGCTCGATTCCGGTCATGCCAGGCATATGCACGTCTGCGATCAGGCAAGCCGTCGTTTCGAGATGCGGGGATCCCAGGAAGTCTTCTGCGGACGAAAACCCCGCGACGTCAAATCCAAGCGATCTCATGAGGCTCGTCATCGCCTCTCGAAAGGACTCATCGTCATCGACGACCGCGATGAGATACCGAGACACCCTGACCTCCGCGTCGGATTTCGCAGGTGACAGTACCACCGTATGGCCACATCGGCGGATTGCACCTTGGCCCGAGGCAGCATGGCGGAAGGGATGGGCGCAACTATACCTTGGGATATAATGCCGCCATTGCCGGTTAGCGCCTGTTGCGCCGGCCCGGCTCGGAACGCCAAAAGTCGCCGAAAATGACGCAAACGCCGATCCCAGAGGCGGCGCGCACCGTCTTCGTAGTGGATGACGACCCGTCGGTGCGCGAATCGCTCGTAAGCTTGCTTCGGTCAGTGGGTCTGGGGGTGAAGGCGCTGGCGTCAGTGCCGGAATTCCTGAACTGCCCGCGCCCGGATGGGCCGACCTGCTTGGTGCTTGACGTGAGATTGCCCGGGCGAAGCGGCCTCGATTTGCAGCGCGAGCTCTCTGTTGCAAACGTCCAGCTCCCGATCATTTTTATCACCGGACATGGAGACATTGCGATGTCCGTGCACGCGATGAAAGGGGGAGCCATTGAGTTTCTGACCAAGCCATTTAGAGATCAGGATCTGCTCGATGCCATTCATCTCGGCTTGGTGCGCGACGAGGAGCGACGCGAGCATGACAGGGAACTTCGGAGGCTGTCCGAACGATTCGAAACGCTCACGTCCCGCGAGCGCGAAGTCATGAGGCATGTGGTTGCCGGCCGCCTGAATAAGGAGATCGCGGGCGACCTTGAGATCAGTGAGGTCACAGTCAAGGTTCACCGTAGTCAGGTAATGCGAAAAATGAGCGCGGATTCTCTGCCAGACCTCGCACGGATGGCGGAAAAGCTGAAGCTTTCGCCGCAAAAGCCCGAGAGCAGATAGGGGCCTCCGCGGATCGCGAGGCCGCACGCGTCGCAAAATGGTCGGGACGCGCCCTGGACCTGCCGAAGCGTCATTATTGATCGCATGACTTCCGAATTTTTGGCTCGCAACGCAGCACGTCTCCTGCGGGCGATGCCGATGCGCACCACCGGTCTGAGGCATGCTTCAGACAGTGGCCTTGCTCGGCTTGCCCCAGAGTCCCGACGGAAGGAACGTCGCGAGCGACCCAATGCCCTGCGGTCCGCGACCGAGATTGCATTCCCACAGGCCAACTGATTGAACAAGCCAAGGATCGTCGCCCCGCGGCACGCCGACGATAACGTCTGCCCTGTAGATACTACCCTCGAGCGCTTCGGCTAAAAGTCGCGTGCGGCCTGCCGAAGGCCGCCGACCAATGTGACCGACGTCCAAACTCGCCCGACGAGCGCCTGCCCCGAGTCGGTGCATTTAGCACTGCCGAGCCAGACCCGCACCGGCCGCCCATCTTTTTGTCACGCATCAGCACCAAATCTCGCGTCCCTCACTAACGAGCGGCTGCCGTCACTGCCGATCAATCCCAGAACCGTTAGTCAGACGGGCAAGAGCTCCTCATCAGCCGAACGCCGCCGTTCGGTGGCCCGGCGAACGTTCGCCCTGCTCGCCGCCACCCGGCGCCGGAGGCCCCTGAAGCGCCTCAAGCGACGGGAGCGGCCCCGCCGCCTCTTATTTCGCTTGACGTGGGCTGGACCGGCGCGCCCGAGGCCGCGGCTCGGGAGCCGAAGGCCGAGCCCATACGCGACGGTGCCTCGAATCGCATGGATTTCGGCCGGCGGGAAGCGAAGCACTCCACCGAGCTCGCGACCAGATAAGCCGGAAGGGCGAATCCCCGTAGGTACTGATCCTCATCGACAGATAGAGGCGATCGATGCGACCCTCGAACCATGCTGGTTGAACCTCAATACTCAAAGAGAAAAGCATAGAATGACTCGCCCCGCTCCGGATTTCCTCGTTGCAGTTGTCGACGACGATCGATCAATTCGCGAGTCGCTCGAAGACCTACTTGAATCTGCCGGGTATGCGGTACGCATATATTCTTCGGCGTCAGCGCTCCTTCAGAGTGGTGATCTGGCAGAAATCGCCTGCCTCATCTCGGACATACAGATGTCACCGATCGACGGCTTTGAACTATTGAAGCGGGCCCGTAAAGAAAAGCCGGGTTTGCCGGTCATCCTCATCACTGGACGCGATGACGCCTGGAATCTATCGCGGGGTCATTGCTTGTTGTTTGCAAAGCCATTCGACGGTCAACAAATGCTCGAAGCCGTGAACGATGCCGTACGACGTGCGCGGCAGAATAGCGGGCAACGGGTGACATCGGCTGCTTCATGACGGAGCACGTCGGTGAACACGCGATAGCCGAGGCGACGCGTGCCGGGCCGCATTTTATGCTCCGGGGATGATGCCGGTTCGCGCTCGCGCAGACCCGCCCCGCGAGGTCATGCGCCCTGGTCCACCAGCGGGAAGGGTGCGCACCGAAACACGAAGAGGAGACAGCCCAGTTTGAGCGCCCTCTGGGTTCGACCCGCGCGTGCTCAACGCTCATAAAGAGACCAAGCGGCCGTTCCGCATCCACCGCTCTGCGCCCGCTAGTCGGCAAGCGTGGGGAGATACCCTGGACCCGATACACAGAACCATTGACATCGCACCTGACGGATACGCCGCAGGCTCGCTCAGCACGCTCGACTTGCCGCAGAGAGCGCGATCCCTCGTTGTCCCGACGCTGCGCTCGCCGCAGGGGACGCGACACTCGTTCAGCATCACGTTGGAATCTTCAAGGCATCAGGCGGCCGTGGGCGGCTCGAAGATACGGACCGAAGAGCTCGAAGCGCGCTCCGCGCACTTGCGCGACGGCACAATCGAGTTCGAACGCCATCATGTTTGGTCCGGCGCGAAGCGACGCCCGTTGCCTGCGCTCAGCGGCAGCGCACATGGGTCCCTCGGATTCCACGAACCGCATCGCTGCCTCGCTCATCACGCTTCCGGCTCTGCGCCGGATATCCTTCGGCCTGCCTACTTCACGGCTTCGTGCCGCGCATCCTGCCCGCTAAAGAGTGCCAGCCGAGCGCCTACGGTGCGCACTACGGCCTCGACGACGGGCGCCAATAGGGTGTAGGGCGCAATTTCGTCCACCTGAGTCGCGAAGCTCGACTCGATGCCACGACGCCAGGCGAGCCGAATCTCCGTATTGATGTGAACAACGGTTATTCCGGCCGCGATCCCCGCGCGAAGATCCCCATCGTTGGTGTCGGAGGCGCCATGCAGCGTCATGAACAGACCGGTGCGTTGCTTGATCGCCTGGATTCTGGCCACGTCCAAACGCTTTTTCACATCCGTCTTCAACATGCTTCGGAGGACACCGTGCATGGTGCCCACCGCCGGCGCGAGCGTATCGACGCCGGTTTCGTCCACGAACTGACGCGCCTCATCGGGCGTCGTGAGCGTTCGTCGGATATCCGGCGCACGCTCATGGATCTGCGAGCCCGATCCGATGTCACCAATCTCACCTTCGATGAGGATGTCCCCGCGTAGCGCCTTTAGCGCCAGCACCGCTTCCTTCGTTCGACGTACGTTCTCCTCGAACGGAAATGATGAGAAGTCGCACACGACCCAATCGAATCCCGCCTTGGCCGCTTCCAGTGCGCCGGACAGCGAATGGGTATGGTCGGCATTGAGGAAGATCGGTGGGCCACCCCGTTCGCGCAGGCTCGTGACGATCGCTACCAACTGCGGGACACCGATGAAACGGCGCTCCGCCTCCGAGGCGCCCACGATGACCGGTACGTTCTGCTGCCGTCCGGCCTCGACGATCCCGTACAGGGTAACGAGATCCGAGACATTGAAGTGGCCAAGCGCAATCTTTCGTGCTTCCGCCTGCCTAAGTGCCTCGAGTAGCGAAGTCATTTCAGCGCCACCCTAACCGCTGTGCGCGCCGGCTCAATTGGACCAGAGACGCACAATGGATCCCCGCAATCGCTCCGGGCTGCATCAGCTCGCGGCTTTCGGTTCGTAGGAGAATCGCTCGCCCGCGACCGACGCTGCATACATCGCGCCGCCCTTGACGATCGTAAAGACGGCCATTCCGTCGTGATACGCCCCAACCGTTGTCGCATCCTTCTCACCCCCGCTTGCGCCGGCAGCGCTTCCTCCGGTGCCTACGCTGCCCGAAGCCGCGGCGGTAATCGCCACCGCACTCACATCAGCGCCAAACTCGAAGTCACCCCGCGTAAATTCCGAGAACGCCCGCGGGTCCTCGAAGAAAACGATCTCGCTGTAGGCTTGTCCGCCTACCTGGAACCCGACGCTGATCTGGGTCATCGCGGTGTCACCGACGTACTTGGCATGCCGATAAACGCGGCCTCTGCCGTGCGCCGCCCCGATCAGGAAGCCGCCTTTTCCAATGGTAGGAAATACCGCATAGCCATAGCTACGCTGGAAGAAGCTCGCGCTTTGCCCGGCGCTTCTGAAGAGCCGGACGGTATCCGCATAAGAATCGGCGCGCGCGGTCGTTGACAGACAAAGCGCTCCCACACCCACCACCCACGCCGCACGACGCCACATCGCCGCCCTCCCGCCGGCGCAGGCGCCGGCCGCTCAGATCGCTCATCACTGCGCGATGAATGTAAGCGTCGGGCCGGCGAGAGGACAACTCACTTTCGGTGGAGACACCGTTTCTGAATTTGCAATTCCCAACTGCCCCACAACGCAGACCGCGCTGCGCCCGCGCGATTCGGCAACGTGATACGCGCCGGGCCCCATAGCGCAAATCGCAGCATTCCTGCGGAGTGCCGATCCTTGCCACTGGCGGCCGCGGTGGTCTCAGGCGTTTGCGGGCGATGGGCCGCGGTCACGATCGGACGGCATCCCGCGTGGCCATTAACAGCGCGCGACGAAGCGCCGGTACAACTGTCGGTGTCCTTCTGACCTTTCGCGGAGGACGCGTAGAACGGACTTGCAACGACAACGAAGACCGGTTGCAGACCCGCGATCACTTAAGGCGACGGGCCGGCCCACAGCGCCCGACCGGTAGGCAGACCGCTTCGGTCCATTGAACCGGATCGACCTCCTCGAAGGCACCAACCCCATTTTCCCCACTCGATCGGACGGCACCCGACACGGGACCATCTTAGAGAGCGCGTGCCAGGAGTGGCTCCCGAGATTGGTGTTCTCTCCTCTCCCGTCCGACGTCGCGTTCGCGGCCACAGGTGAAGCCTTTCCGCCGGTCAACGGGTCGGCGGCCTCTCTGCAGGCCGAGAGGCCTCGTAGGCACTGAGGCACCGATGTTAGAGCCCGAGAATCTGGATACGGGGCCGGGAGGTTCCGTGAGAGCCCGGCGCCGCCCGCAGCTTCGATTCCCAGGCCCCATGTCAGCTTCTACTCACCGCCGGCGACTGCAGCACTTCCGGCGGGCCTTCGGACGAGCCAACAAGCCCCGACGAGCACCAGTGTCGCGCAGCCGGAGAAATAGAACAGATCGAGGCTCGACAGCAGAAAGCTCTGGTTGACGACTTCATGGAGTATGTTGGCAGCGGCGCTGTGATCGCTCAATCCCAGGCTCTTGAGGGCAGCCGTAACTTCACGGAGCTTGGGATCGAAGACGCCGAGGGATTCCACCAACCTCGATTGATGAAACCTCTCGCGGCGGTCCCAGAAGGTGGTAGTCAGGGATGTGGCGAAACCGCTCGCCGTGATGCGTAGGAAATTATTGAGCCCCGACGCCGCTGGAATTCTCTCCGGTGGCAATCGGTCGAGCGCAATCGTGAACAGTGCGACAAAGAAGGTTCCCATCGCGACACCCTGAACCAGCGCTGGCATCGCGAAGACCCAGAAACTTGCATCCGGAGGGTATGCGGCCCGCATGAAGTAGGAGATAGCGAAGACGACAAACGAACCCGCGGCGAACCAGCGAGCATCGTAGCGCGAGATGTACTTGCCCACGAATGGCGTCACAATCAGGGCCGTGATGCCGCTCGGCGCCGTCGCGATCCCAGACCAGGTTGCCGTGTAGTTCAGGTTATTCTGTAGCCATAGCGGCATCAGTACGAGATTGCCGAAAAATATCCCATAGACCAAGCACAGGGTCAGCGTTCCGAGCGTGAAACTGCGCGACCTGAATAGCGTCAGATCTACGATGGGCGCCCGCTCCGTGAGCTCCCAGATGATCCATGCTGCGAGACTCACGACGCAGACGATGCAAAGCGTGACGATCGTGTTCGAATTGAACCAATCGAGGTCCTTTCCCTGGTCGAGCATGATCTGAAGCGATCCCACCCAGACGATGAGCAGAGCGAGCCCAATGCGGTCCATCTTGAGCGCCTGGTGCGGACTTTCGCGCGACTTCAGGAAATGCCAGGACACCAGTGCGCAGGTCAGCCCGACGGGCACGTTGATGAGGAAAATCCATCCCCACGCATAGTTGTCCGATATGTATCCACCGAGAATCGGCCCGCAGATCGGAGCGACCAGCGTGGTCGCCGACCAGATTGCGAGGGCCGTGCCCTTGCGGCTCTCGGGAAAGAGCGTCAATAGCAGTGCCTGCGAGCCCGGAATCATCGGGCCCGAAACGCCGCCCTGGAGCACGCGAAAAAGGATCAGCTCGGTCATGTTTTGCGAAACGCCGCACAAGAATGACGCGACGGTGAACAGGAGAATCGACACCGAGAATGTCCGCACGATGCCGAACCGGCGGGTGAGCCAGCCGGTGAGTGGCACCGATACGCCATTCGCCACGGCGAAGGAGGTGATGATCCATGTGCCCTGGTCGGTCGATACGCCGAGATAGCCCGAGATGGTGGGGATCGACACATTCGCAATCGTCGTGTCGAGCACCTGCATGAAGGTCGCCATCGCGAGCGCGAGGAGGGTCGCGCCGCGCGCGATTCCGACCAGGGGCAGAGGTTGCGGTCTGGAGGCACCGCGGGCGTCCACGACTAGCGCTCCCCGTAGACCCAATTCGCGCTCAGCCGCTCTCGGGCTTTCGCCTCCCCCAGATTGTCTGCGATGATGTGCGCGATGCGCACCCCGACGGCCGGATCATCGGCGAGACTCGGCTGCGAGGGGATCGGCACGCGCCGCACCTCCCGTGAGACGAGCGGCCCCGAGGTGTCGCGAATATCAACGTCCACAGTCACCGACATTCCAATGCGCAGAGGATGTGCCCGAAGTTCCCGCGGTTCGAGCTGCACGCGGACCGGCAGCCGCTGGACGATCTTGATCCAGTTCCCGGAGGCGTTTTGCGCCGGCAGCAGCGCGAAAGCCGAGCCTGTGCCGGCGGAGAGTCCGACGACTTTGCCGTGATACACAGCTGAGCCGCCGTAGACGTCCGCGCGGAGTGTCACCGGTTGGCCGACCCGCACATCCCGCAGCTGCACTTCCTTGAAGTTCGCATCTACCCACACCGTATCGAGGGGCACGACACCCATGAGCGGCGTGCCGGCGGCAACGCGCTGCCCTACCTGGACCGTGCGACGAGCCACGACGCCACTCACCGGCGAGGTGACGCGGGTGCGTCGCAATGCGAGCCACGCATCCCGAACCGCCGCCGCGGCCGCAAGCACCTCGGGATTCGTAGCGACCGTCGTACCGTCGATCTGTGCTCTCGTCGCGTTCAACTGCTCGCGCGCCGCCTCGAGCGTTGCACGGATCTCCGTTACATCCTCCTCGGTGTGCTGGAATTCTTCACTGGAGACTGCACCGTCGCTCAAGAGCCCGGTGCGCCTTTGGTAGTCTCGCTGGGCGCGTTGGAGGCTCACCTCCCGATCGACGATCTCGGCTCGCAATTGATCCGCCTGAGCGAACAGTGCGCGCACACCACGTACGGCGCGGCCGAGATTGGCCTCAGCCCGCCTCACGGCCACCTCAGCGTCCGCGGGATCGAGCTCCAAGAGCGGTTGGTCCCGAGCGACGAATTGAGTGTCATCCGCGTGGAGCCCGATGACCGTGCCCGGGACCTCGCTCGTGATCTGCACCAC